>Ga0181605_10001570_pt1 | contig 20996 bp, 20 predicted proteins | sample 041ome_11_FD_148676 | JGI IMG/M metagenome (GOLD analysis project Ga0181605, IMG submission 148676) | Coastal salt marsh microbial communities from the Groves Creek Marsh, Skidaway Island, Georgia - 041411US metaG (spades assembly) | ecosystem: Environmental > Aquatic > Marine > Intertidal zone...
GCAAGCCACATTTGACGAATTGCCATCACAGGCCACATACCATGGGATTTATGCCAATTTTTCACTGCTGCACGCCCAGCGCGCAGATTTCAATCGCCATATCCAAGCCTGCCACGCAGCGCTGCATCCTGGTGGGATCTTGCACCTCGCCATGAAGCTTGGCACGGGCGAGAAACGCGATGATCTCGGGCGCTTTTATACCTATTACACCGCCCAAGAGCTGAAAGATATTTTGACGCAAGCCGGCTTCACTCTCACCTTCGAGCGCGAGGGACAGGAAAAAGGGCTGGCCGGAGATGTGGAACCCTTCATCATGATAGCCGCCCATGCATGATCTAATCGCCTATACCGACGGGGCCTGCAGTGGCAATCCCGGCCCGGGCGGCTGGGGTGTGGTGATGCAGGCCAAAACGGGCGACACGGTGACCAAGCAGCGCGAACTCAAAGGCGGGGCGAAAGAGACAACCAACAATCGTATGGAGCTCATGGCGGCGATCTCCGCCCTTGAAGCCCTGTCCCGACGCTCGGCAATCACAATCGTCACCGACAGCGTTTACGTCAAAGATGGCGTGACCAAATGGATTTTCGGCTGGAAGAAAAACGGCTGGAAAACCGCCGCAAAAAAGCCGGTCAAGAATGAAGACCTGTGGAAACAATTGGATGCCGCCCAAGCTCGGCATCAGGTGACTTGGGAATGGGTCAAGGGCCATGCGGGGCATCCTCAAAACGAATTGGCTGATGAATTGGCCCGTGCCGGCATGGCACCATTCAAGGACTAAGCCCGCAGGGCGGAAAGCACGACATGGATAAGAAACGAAAACTCACTTCCGTTTTTGAAATCTCTGGATCAGTTTTGGCGATGGTCTACGCGTTGCTCATCGCCTCGAATACAGGCAATGAGATTTTGGGGTTCTCTCTGCTGTTCATCTCAGCCAGCCTTTTTGCCGCCTGGGCTGTGATTGACCGCCGTTGGACCTTTTTGCTGCTTCAGGCCTTATACGCCGGATCCGCCATCATCGGCCTGATCCGCTGGGCTTAGATGAGCTCTTCGGGCAGCGCATGGCCTTGTAGAAACTCAGCGGCGGTTTGCGCGGTTTTGCCCGCCAGTTGCAGCCGCGTGATGGTCACTGATCCCTGACCGCAGGCCACTTCAAACCCGCCAAGCACCTGCCCCGGCGCACCAGAACCTTGGCCCGTTTGGGAGGCCAAAAGTTTCATCCGCTGTCCCGCCAGTTCACACCAGGCACCGGGAAAGGGAGACAGGGCGCGAATTTGCCGGTCCACCTCAAGCGCCGGCCGCGTCCAGTCAATGCGTGCCTCAGATTTGTCAATTTTCTGTGCATAGCAAATGCCCAGATCGGGCTGTGCTTCGGGCGGATGACCCGGCAAATCGGCCAAAACATCCACAATCGCCGCAGCGCCCAGCGCGGCAAGGCGATCATGCAGCTCGGCGGTGGTCTCTTGCGCCGCAATATCCAGCGCGCGGCGCAGACGCACCGGCCCAGTGTCCAGACCCGCATCCATCTGCATGATACACACCCCAGTCTGCGCATCCCCGGCCATAATTGCCCTATGGATTGGCGCCGCGCCGCGCCAACGCGGCAGAAGGCTGGCATGAATATTCAAACATCCAAAGCGCGGGGCATCCAAAAGCGCTTGTGGCAAGATCAACCCGTAAGCCACCACCACGGCGATATCCGCCTCAAGAGCCGCAAAATTGGCCAGCTCAGCCGGATCATGGAAGTTTTTGGGTGTAAAGACCGTCCATCCTTGGCACTCGGCATAGGCTTGCACCGGCGACGGACGACGTTTTTGCCCCCGGCCGGATTTACGCGGCGGTTGGCTGTAGACGGCTGCGATCTCATGGCCAGCCTCGGCCAAGGCCCGCAAAGCGGCGACCGAAAAATCGGGCGTGCCCATGAAAACTACGCGCATAGTTTTCGAGCCTTTTTGATCAGCATGTCGCGCTTGAGCTTGGAGAGATTGTCAAAATACATCCGCCCATTGAGGTGATCGACCTGATGGAGCATCGAGCGGGCCCAGAGGCCAACCAGATCTTTTTCCTGCCAAGCGCCAGCTTCGTCCATATAGCGCACCGTCACGCCGCGCGGGCGTTTGATCTGCGCGGAGACATAGGGCAGATTAGGGCTGGCCTCTTCGCCCATCTCAAGCTTGGCAGATACGTGCAGTACCTCGGGATTGGCCATGCGCAGAACCTCACCGCGCGCCGAAGAGGCATCCACCACCGCCAAGCGCAACCCAATGCCCAATTGCGGCGCGGCCAAACCAACTCCAGGCATCGCTTCCATCACCCCAATCATATCGCGCCAAATCTCTTCAATTTCCGGGGTGATTTTCTCAATCGGGTCCGCAAGTCGTCGCAAACAAGGGTGCGGCCAAGGCACAATGCTTCGGCTCATGACCGGGCCTGCTCACGTTTGAGTTTCTGCATCTTGCGGGTGATAAGTTGGCGGCGCATCGGTTTGAGGTAATCAATGAACAGCTTGCCGTTTAGGTGATCCAGCTCATGCTGCGCACAAGTGGCCCAAAGCCCATCGAATCTTTGTGTATGGGTTTTCCCATCCAGGCCCAGCCATTGCATATCAATCTCTGCAGGCCGTTCCACCTCGCCATATTGCTCTGGAATGGACAGGCAGCCCTCTTCATAGGTGCTCAACGCCTCAGAGACCCAGGTGATGACCGGATTCATAAGAACCATCGGCGCCGGTGCGGCCCCTTCCTCTTTCACGCAATCCATAACGAACACGCGGCTCATCACGCCGATTTGCGGCGCAGCCAGTCCGATGCCCGGTGCATCATACATGGTTTCAAGCATATCCTCAGCCAAACGCTCAATCGCGGGGGTCACCTCAGCCACGGGCGCCGCCGTCTTTTTCAAGCGCGGATCGGGATGGATTATTATGGGGCGTATTGTCATAGCGGTGTGATATTCAATGCCGACCCGCAGCGCAATTGCCGCATCAAAGATTCTTGCCGCAAATTGCGTGCCGGGCCCTTCCCAGCGCTTGATCTTTGGCCTTTTCACAGTAATCTTACGCGAAAATATTAGGATTTTCCATGACCTTTGACACCCAGATTGACCGCCGCAACACCCACTCCTCCAAATGGGATATGATGGAGCCGCTCTATGGCGTGTCGCCCGACGATGGTTTGGCAATGTGGGTGGCGGATATGGATTTTCGTCCGCCACAAGCGGTGGCAGACAGTCTGGCCAGGCTTACAGAGCATGGGATATACGGCTATTTTGGCGATGACAGCAAATATCTCGACGCGATTGCCTGGTGGATGAAACACCGTCACGGCTGGGAGGTACCCCGCGGCGGTATTTTCACCACCCATGGGCTGGTGAATGGCACGGCGCTTTGTGTGGATACATTCACAGAGCCAGGCGACGGCGTGGTTCTATTCACCCCGGTCTATCATTCCTTCGCCAAAGTGATCCGCGCCAATGACCGCGAGGTGATCGAATTGCCACTGGTGCAAAACAATGGCCGCTATGAGATGGATTTCGACAGCTATGACGCCGCCCTGCCGCCCCATGCGAAAATGGTCATCCTTTGCTCACCGCATAATCCTGGCGGGCGGGTATGGAGCCGCGCGGAACTTCAACAGGTGGCCGAATTTTGCATCAAACATGATCTGCTTTTGGTCAGTGATGAGATTCACCACGATCTGACCTTCGGCGCGAAACACACAGCCATGGCACTGATTGACGGAATTTCAGATCGCTTGATTATGATGACTGCGGCCAGCAAGACCTTCAATATTGCAGGGGGGCATTCGGGCAATGTGATCATTGAAGATCCAAATTTGCGCGCGCGTTTTGCCAAACGGATGCAGGCGCTCGGACTGTCCCCAAATTCCTTTGGCCTGCATATGATTACCGCGGCCTATTCGCCAGAAGGGGCGCAATGGGTGGATGAATTGCTGGTCTATCTCGATGGAAACCGCAAGATTTTCGACGCTGGGATCAATGCCATTCCCGGCTTAACATCCATGCATCTTGAGGCCACCTATCTGGCTTGGGTCGATGTCTCTGGCACGGGCATGTCTTTACAGGAGGCCATTGACCGGGTGCAAAAACGGGCCAAAATCGCCGTCAACCATGGGCCAACCTTCGGCACAGGTGGCGAAAGCTTCCTGCGCTTTAACATCGGCACGCAGCGCGCCAATGTCGAGCGGGCGGTTGCAGCCATGCAGGAGGCTTTTTCGGATCTCCAGTAGCCGCCGGCCCGGTTAACTGCGGCCAATCAAGGCCACAGGCTTATTGGCATCCCGCTCAAAGTCCAGCGGCGCGCTGTCAACGGCACGGGTGTTGCGCTTGAACTCATAGCGCATCTCCCCGCCCTCTTCCTCAGAGGCGACGATCAAACATTGATACAGATGGCGGCTGCCGTCGTAGAGGTCCACGAGACCGCGCAACTGCGGCGCATCTTGCAGATCCACTGAAAATCCGCTGTCCCAATATTTCAGAACCCTAAAAATCTCCGTGCCGGCCTGCACCCGCAATCGGCTCTTCTTCCGCAGCGCCTGCTTGCGAGCCGCTTCCAAACCCTCCGCCACTTCTTTCGGCAAAAATGTTGTCATTTTAACATCTCCTTAACCAATAGCCTGCGCGGGAAAACCGCGACGGTCAAGGCAGTCACTAAAATGTGAAGCGTTTTTTGAAGGCGCTCAAGCCGCCGGAGTTTTGCGATTGCGCAGCACATGTTCCATATCTGGATGATAGAGCGCAGAATCCACAAAATCTTGCTGTTCCTTCAGCGCAGGCCCCACCAAGATCAAGGCCGTTCGGGTGATTTTCGCATCCCGCACTTTCTTGCGAATATCGCTCAGAGTGCCGCGGATGATGATCTGATCGGGCCAACTGGCCCGGTAAGCGACCACGACCGGGCAATCGGCCCCGTAATGCGGGATTAAAACCCGTTCAATCTCACGCATATTGCGAATCGCGAGGTGAATGGCGAGCGTTGCGCCAGAGATGGCAAAATTCTCAAGGGTCTCCCCCGCAGGCATGGAGGTCGACTTCATCGACATGCGCGTCAAAACAATCGACTGGGCAATCTCAGGAATCGTCAACTCTTGCCCCAGGGCGGCCGCAACGGCGGTATAGGCGGGCACGCCGGGAATAATTTCATAGTCAATGCCATCGGCGCGCAGGCGGCGAATTTGCTCCGCAATCGCGCCATAGAGCGACGGATCCCCAGAATGCACCCGCGCCACATCCTGCCCTTTGGCATGGGCGGCCAGAATTTCCGCATGGGTCTCATCTAATGTCATGGGCGCCGTATCCAGAACGCGCGCATCTTTGGGCGCGCAGGCCACAACCTCCTCGGGCACCAAAGACCCGGCATAAAGGCATACGGGACATGCACCAATGATCCGCGCAGCTTTCAGGGTCAAAAGTTCAGGATCCCCGGGCCCCGCTCCGATGAAAAACACTGTCATCTGCCGTTTCCTTCTTTCATGGGGGCCAAATCCCCATCAATCTTGCGCGCATAGCCGCGCGGGGTAAACATACGAGGCCCTTCGCCCAACTGCGCCAGCCGCGAATTTGACGAGCCAATCAGCACCACTGTCAGCATATCCACCTCATCCACCTGCAAATCCTCTAGGCGGCGATAGCGAATATGTTCCTCAGGCCGCCCCAATGAGCTGGCCAGCATCACCGGCGTATCAGCCGGGCGATGTTGCAACAAAATATCGCGCGCCTCTGACAAAAGCGTGCGTCGGGTTTTGGAGACGGGATTATAGAAGGCGATGACAAAATCCCCCTCAGCCGCCGCTTGCAAGCGGCGCAGAATATCGGCGCGCGGTGTGAGCAGATCTGACAATGATATCGTACAAAAATCATGGCCCAATGGCGCCCCAGCGCGTGCCGCCGCCCCTTGCAGGGCAGAAACCCCCGGCGAGCAAACAACATCCACGCGGCGGGCCGCATCGCTCACGCCCATTTGATCGGCTGGACGGTCCAGCAATTCAAAAACCAAGGCGCCCATGGCATAAATGCCCGCATCCCCAGAACAGACCAAGGCGACGTTCTTGCCAAGCCCCGCCTGTTCCAGCGCATAGCGACAGCGTGCCTCTTCACCGCCCAAGGGGAAATCGGAGCGCTCTTTGCCTGCGGCCAGCGGGCCCAGCAGATCGATATAAAGCCCATAGCCGACCAGCTCCTGCGCATCGGCGATCAAGCGCGACACCTCCGGCGTGCGCCAAGCCGCCTGGCCTGGCCCAATCCCAACCACCGACAGACGACCACGGGCAGCGCCGCGTAAATCTGACAGGGGCCTATCCGCCAAACCAAGCGCCACCGTCGCATGCGCGGTCTTACGCTTTTGCATCCACAGCTTGCCCTCAGAGCCGAGCTGCGCCAAGGCCGCCCCTTCTGACACGCCATGACAGCCGACCTCGGCGAATACCACGTCAGAGGGCGTGGCCAAACGGGGGGTTTCCGCCTCCAGCGCCTCTGCGGAAAAAAGCCGCAAAGGCGCGTTCAACTGCCGGGCAAGCTCCAAGATCGCGGGCTCATCTGCTTTGAGCGAAATCGTGTTGATAGAGTGCACCGCCGCATCACAAACTCCCGCCTCATTGAGGGCCGTACGCACCAAATCGGCCAATTCCTGTGGCGGGCAATCGCGTGCGCAGCCCACCCCGATGGTCACGCGCTTCGGCGCAAATTGCAGGTGATGGGGGCCCAAATCGCTTTGCAGCGTCATATCACAGCTCAACCTCACCGCATCGCCCGCCGGCATATCGGCCAGCCACGTCGCTTGAGCCGCCTCTGCACCCAAGAGCGCCGCACCGCCGCCGGATAACAGCGCTGCCATTGCGCCTTTGGCATCTTGCGGATTGGCCAAAGCCCAACCCTCGGGTGGTTCATCCAAAGATACACCCAGCGACACATCCCCCGCCGTTGTCACAGCAGCCGTGCTGTCCAGAGCCTCGGCAATCTTGCGCGCCAGACGGTTGGCCCCGCGATGCCCCCCCAAAAGCGGCACGACGACCGATCCATCATCGGCCACGGAAACCACCGGTGGCTCTTGGGTTTTATCGCTCAGCTGGGGGGCCACGGCGCGGATCAAAATCCCACTGGCACAGACTCCCACAATCGGAATCCCTGCTGCGAAAAGATCACGCGCATGATCCAAAGCATTGTCAAAAAAAGCATCCGCCTGCCCCACGCGACCTCTACGGCCGTGCAGCGGCGCATCCAGCGCCTGCGCGATCGACTGAGCCACGGCAAGACCAGAGGCATTCAGCGCCAAAACAACAGGGGTTAGAGCCATGGATCGGCGCCTTTCGTTAAGATAATCATTGAAAAATAGGGAGCTTTTTCGGGAGCCTGAGCCAAAGGGCAAACCAATTCGTCCGGCAGGCTGGCCCGCTCGATATAGGCGGCTTTTTCGGTCAGGTTCAACTCCGCAATCACCGCGCGAATTTTGGGCAAATGCCGCCCCACCTTCATAATCACGACACTTTCTGCCCCCTCGATACGGGCGCGCAATTCTGCCGCTGGCAAGGGTCCGGGCAGAACTGTCAAACGCTCGTTGCGCGCCGCCAAAGGCATCCCCGCCCTTGCCGCGCAGGCCGTGATCGAGGTCACGCCGGGCACAACCTCCACCTGATAGTCGGCCGCAAGCCGCGCGTAGAGATACATAAAGCTTCCATAAAAGAACGGGTCTCCTTCGCAGAGGCAAATCACATCATCGCCCCGATCCAAAGCCGCCGCGATGCTCTTTGCGCCGATGTCATAGGCCGCCTGCGCCGGGGCGCGCTCAACCGTCATCGGCACATCCATCACAATTTCTTCCGCCTGAGGAGAAATGAGGTCTGCGGCAATGGCCCGCGCAAAACTCTTCCCACCGGCCAAACTCGGATAAGCGATCACCTTTGCGCCGGAGATGAGGCGGCTTGATTTCACAGTGATCAATCCCGGGTCGCCAGGGCCAAGCCCGACGCCATACAAAATTCCACTCATCGCTTAATCAAGCTCCATTGGGTCACAGGCATGAAGGGGCGCCAACCACGATAGGGCCCGACCGGTTCGGCGCGATTCACCGAAAGGCGCACCAGCTCCCCGCCATGTTTGGCGTGGAGCGCCATCAAGACGGTTTCGCTCTCTAAGGTGACCGCATTGGCCACAAAACGCCCCAGGGGCTTGAGCGCTTGCCAGGCCGTTTCAAACACCGCGTCGCTCAAACCACCGCCGATGAAAATCGCATCCGGTGCTGCCAGCCCCTCAAGCGCATCCGGGGCCGTCCCCTCGATCACTTGCAGCTTGGGCGTGCCAAGAGCCAGCGCATTTTGGCCGGCCATCGCGCGGCGGTCCGCCCGCGGCTCAATGCCGATGGCCTGCGCGTAGCGGGCGGCGCGCATCCACTCCACGGCCACCGAACCGCAACCCGTGCCAATATCCCACAATAACGCACCGCGCATTGGCATCAGCTTGGCAATGGTGACCGCCCGCACCTCTCGTTTGGTCATGGTACCATCATGTTCAAAGAGCTCATCCGGCAGGCCCGGCACGCGCGGCAAAAGTGCCGCATCGGGCGCCGCCACACAGTCAACCGCAAGGGTGTTAAAAGGCGGCACCTCATGGGACCAACTCTCTGCCAGACCGTCAAAGCGTTGTTCTCTGTCGCCCCCCATGGCGGCCAGAACCGTCATCTTTGAGCTGCCAAAGCCGCGCTGCGTCAAAAATTGAGCGATTTGACCGGGGGTTTGTGCGCCCGTGGTCAAGATCAACAAACGTTGATCCGGTTGGATGAACGCAATCATCTGCTCAACCGGCCTGCCATGCACCGTTAGCGTTTCCACATCGGCCATTGACCAGCCCATCCGCGCAGAGGCCAGCTGAAAGGCACTGAGCTGCGGATGATAGGTGATTTCGCTCGGATCGATTTCACGGCCAATGCGCGCCCCAACGGAGAACCAAAGAGGATCGCCCGTGGCCAAAACCACCACGCGCTTGCCGCGCAACCCCTGCAATATCGAGATCAACGCGTCAAATGGGCTGGGCCAGCTCAAGCGCTCCGCAGAGGTGATACCAGCCAACTGATGATGGCGATCACCTCCGATAATGACCTCAGCCGATTGCACAACAGCGCGGGCCGCTGGCAGCAAACCCTCCAGCCCATCCTCACCGATACCTACAATGTGCAGCCAAGCGCTCATGCGACCAACTCCGGCAGGCCCGCAGACAATGCGTTGACCGCCGCAGAGGCAATCGCAGATCCACCCCGCCGGCCACGTAGAGCCACAAAGTCACAGCCGCGCGGGTTTGCCGCCAGTTCTGCTTTGGATTCCGCCGCACCCACAAAACCAACAGGAAACCCAAGAATTACAGCTGGTTTTGGCGCGCCGTGATCGAGAAGTTCAAGCAGATGAAACAGGGCTGTAGGCGCATTTCCAATCGCCACAACAGCGCCTTCGAGATGCGCAGCCCAAAGCTCAACCGCCGCAGCAGAGCGCGTGTTGCCGATCGCTTGGGCCAAAGCGGGCACGGAGGGATCGTTCAATGTGACAATCACAGGGTTTTCGGCCGGTAAATAGCGCCGGATTATCCCTGCCCCCACCATTTCACAATCACAAAGGATCGGTGCGCCCGCCGCCAAAGCCGCCGCACCTTTGCGGAAGGCCTGCTCAGAGAAGGCCAAACGATCTGCAACCTCAACCATGCCGCAGGCGTGAATGACCCGGGTCGCCAATTTGTCGAGTCCGTGAGGGAAGCGCGTCAAATCCGCCTCCCGCGCGACCGTGGCAAAGCTTTCAGCATATATGGCCTTTGGGTCTTTCTCATAAGGACGCATGCGCGGGGCTTTCGATTGGTTCCAATGGGAGCGCCATTGAGTTCGTTTATGTCTTGGGTGACTTGCGCGCGCTTTCCGGCCCATGCGGATGATCCGCATGCGGATATTCCGCGTGTACATGGTCGTGGCTATGGGCATGTCCATGCATATGACCGTGACTGTGATCATGGCTGTGGTCATGGTCATGGCTGTGGTCATGATGATCGTGCCCTTTGGCCTGTTTTTCCAATCGGCACAGCCCGGTGCAAAAGCTGTCACAGAGGGTGCAATCATCAACATTCGAGCCCGGCGCTGAGGCGCCCTGACCTTCCACATGGTGATGATGCGATTCTTGAACCGCACCCACCTCAGCTTCAAATCCCAAGACCTGCGTGCGATATTTGCACATGGCGCAATTGGGCGGTGGAATTTCTCCGACCTGCTCGGTGATCCTCTCCGCAAAGGTCGCTAGCACTTGCTCATGGTCGTTCAAATACCCAGCTTTCACAAATTGGATATTAGCATTTTCCGCCGCAACCTGATCGGTAAAGCCATAAATTCGGTCAATCAAAATGCCCGAAAAGAGAAAATAAGGGAACACAACAATCCGCTTATACCCAAGTTTGCTTGCATGCTGCAGGCAGGGTTCAACAAGGGGGAAGGTCACGCCCGAATAGCCCACTTCACACCAGCCAAAGCCAAGCCCTTCGTGCAACATACGCGCAATTTTCGCCACATTGCCATTGGCATCGGGATCCGATGCCCCACGCCCAATCACTACAAGGCAAGTCTCATGCATCGGGACCTCGCCATGGGCCGCATTGGCCGCCGCAATCGCCTCTTGCACACGGCCGCCAGCCGCAGCGATCATCTTGGGATCAACGCCCAACTCACGGCCATAGCTGACCTCAATCCCATGTTTGGCCGCATAGGTGTTCAGCACGGTCGGGATGTCATTTTTGGAGTGCATGGCAGCAAAGAGCATACCCGGCACGGCCAGAATTTTGTCACACCCCTGCGCGCGCAGCCGATCCAACCCGTCGCGGATGACAGGGTTGGCAAATTCCAAATAGCCATATTCAACGGCCCATTCAGGCGGCAGATAGGCGGGCAGTTTTTCCGCCAGCACGCTAAATTGATCAACGGCCGCTTGGCTGCGCGAGCCGTGGCCACAAATCATGACACCGATTTTACTCATTTCACGCCTCCTGTGGTTCGGGCTCTTCGCCCTCATTGTCCTGCGCTTCGGACCCTTTCAAGGCGGCAACAGCCCCAGCCGCAAGCGCTGCTGCAAGGGCGGCGGCAATGACCCAATGGTCATGGCCTCCTGCCATGGCCTCCACATGCCCGAAATGCGCCCAAGCCGGCGCGGGCAGAAGACAGGCTAAAAATAACAGACACCGGGTCATATCTTGGTCCTTTAATCTTATAGGTCAAAGGCCCCGCCGCACATCCGTTATGCGGTCTCATCCGACGATCACGGTCTGCATCCCCAGTTTGGGTCAACGCAGCGCCATGCTCCTCTCCGGTCCTTCGACGTCGTCTGACCCTCTGCTAAGCCATTGCAGCGCCGGGGGCAAATGGATTCCCGACCGCCCGGCACCCGCAAGCGACGTTTCGCGGACTCTAGCGATATTCGTTCCAAGTCCAAAGAGAAGCCCTCTGCATAACCCAACCGCCAAGCCAAAACACTTTGCCCGGTGGCAACACCGGGGCACGACCAAGGGCCTTTATAAGAACTTGCCCGATGATCAAAGAGCCGCAGCTCTAGCGACAACAGAGAACCTAACGGAAATTTGGCAGGGTTTGCCGGTCAATTCCTAAGCATCCGCCATGGAATGCTCCTCTATCAAACTGTCAACCGCGGTTTTGCCATTTCCAGCGCCGCGGCTCTGAGGTAGACGCGCAGGACGCAGCGCAGGTGGGGAGCGGGTGATGGGACAACTGGTGGACGGTGTTTGGCATGATATTTGGTATGACACCACAAAATCGGGAGGCGCCTTTGAGCGCTCAACTGCAAAATTCCGCAACTGGATCACATCCGATGGCAGCACCGAATTTCAGGCCGAAAGCGGACGCTATCATCTCTATGTGTCCTTGGCCTGCCCCTGGGCGCATCGCACATTAATTTTTAGACAGATTAAAGACTTAACCGCACATATCAGCGTTGATGTTGTGCATCCTGATATGTTGTCTGACGGCTGGACCTTTGCGAGCGACTGGCCGGGTGCAACCGGCGACCGGCTGTTTGGCCTGCCATTTGCCCGCGATATTTATCTGCGTGCAGATCCAAAAATCAGTGGTCGCGTCACGGTTCCGATTCTTTGGGACAAGCACCAGCAGGCCATTGTCTCCAATGAGAGCTCCGAAATCATCCGCATGTTCAACTCCGCCTTTGATCGGCTGACAGGCAATACTATGGATTTTTGCCCCCAAGAGCTGCACGAGGCGATGGAGCCAATCAACCAACGCATTTATGACACGCTCAACAATGGCGTTTACCGCTGCGGATTTGCCACCACCCAAACGGCCTATGATGCCGCGGTCGGCCCCTTGTTCGACACATTGGATTGGCTAGAGGACCGCTTGTCGCGCAAGCGCTATATCATGGGCGACAGGCTCACCGAGGTCGATTGGCGCTTGTTTCCAACCCTCCTGCGTTTTGACAACGTTTATCACCTGCATTTCAAATGCAACCGCAAGCGCATCATAGATTATCCTAATCTTTGGGCCTATACCCGCGAGCTCTACCAATATGAGGGCATCGCCGAGACGGTGAATATGGATCATGTCATCCGCCACTACCACTATAGCCATGATACGATTAACCCCAATCGCATCATCCCAATCAATCCAGACATCGACTGGAACGCCCCCCATGGGCGCGGCGATTAACCAGCAACCAGGCCCTTGCGTTTTTGGTGCAGCCAACGCAACTATTCGCCAAGATCTGTCAATCGCAGGAGAACCCAATGACGTCATGGATTACCATTTGCGACACCTGCAAACGCGAGGGCTGGACACCACAGACCCAGCCCCTCACCGATGGCGAAATATTCGCAGGCTTAATCGAAGACAGAGCCGCAAGCGCAGGGGTAAAAACCCGGCGTGTCTCCTGCATGATGGGCTGCGTGCGGGCCTGCAATGTGGCGGTGCAAGCTCCTGAAAAGCTGTCTTATGTCTTGGGAACATTTGAGCCAAGCCCCGAAAATGCCCAAGCCATTGTAGATTATGCGGCACTGCATCAAGCCTCAGAAACCGGCCAAGTGCCCTACCGCGATTGGCCACAAGCGGTGAAAGGCCATTTCACCACGCGCATGACCCCTTTGCCGGACACGGACTAATGGCAGGCAATGGGCGAGATCACGGGGGCGGTCTTGACGCGGCAGCAGCAGAATTTGGCGGCGCGCGCGGTGACTGGCTTGATCTATCCACCGGGATCAATCCGGAAAGCTACCCAATAACGAGCCTCGATTTGACGCCAAATGATTGGACGGCGCTGCCTGATAGCGGCGCAGATGCGGCGCTATGTGCCGCCGCCCGGCGATTTTGGCGGGTGCCAGCGCAGGCGGATGTTCTGGCTGTGCCGGGATGCTCTGCGGCCATCGCTCAAATTCCTGCACTTCAAGCTGCAGGCCAAGCCGAGATCGCCCTGCGCAGCTACAACGAACACGCCGCCGCCTTTCGATTTCATGGCTGGGACGTAGACGAACACCCCTCCTCTCCTGTGGCCCGTGTTGTGGTCCATCCCAACAACCCCACAGGCATATTCCAAACTCAGATCACACCCGCGCCGCTGACGGTGATTGACGAGAGCTTTTGCGATATCGATCCGGCGCAAAGCCACATCGCGCAAGCCAAACAGCCTGGCCATATAATATTGAAAAGTTTTGGAAAATTTTGGGGATTGGCTGGATTGCGTTTGGGGTTTGCAATTGGAGATCCAGAGTTGATCGACACTCTGCGACAAAGGCTTGGCCCTTGGCCCGTCTCTGGGATCGCGTTGAAAATTGGTGCCGCGGCCCTGGGTGACACCACTTGGGCCGAGCAAACCCGGGCCCGGCTGGCCGCGGATGCAGAACGTCTTGACCGGCTCATGCGGCGCCAAAACGCCCGCCCTATGGGCGCCTGCGCGCTGTTTCGTACCTATGAGGTCGCGGATGCCAGGCAACTGCAACACCACTTAGCCCAACACAAGATTTGGACGCGGGTTTTCCCCTATAGCCCAACATGGATCCGACTTGGCCTGCCGCCGCAGGCGCAGTGGGCGCGGTTGGAGGCCGCCCTGTGACCCTGTTTTTGGCCCTTGTTCTGGATGCGCTGCTCGGCGAGCCAAAGTGGCTCTGGTCACGCATGCCGCATCCGGCCGTGCTCATGGGCAATCTCATCGCCCGCGCCACCAGCATGTTCAATCATGCACCCCATCAAAAACCCAAAGGTGTGATCTTATGCATCGGATTGGCTGGGCTAGGCGGGCTCGCCGGGCTTGTTTTGGCGCAACTTGGGCCTCTGGCTGAAATTTTGGTCACTGCAATCCTCGTGGCACAGAGATCCTTAATGCAGCATGTGCAAGACGTGGCCCAATCCCTGCGGCTGTCACTTGCCGCCGGGCGCAGGAGCGTGGCCATGATTGTTGGACGTGACACAGCCCAGATGGATGCCCCGCAGGTGGCCCGCGGGGCCATTGAAAGCGCGGCAGAAAATTTTTCCGATGGGATTGCAGCACCCGTTTTTTGGTTCGCACTGGCAGGTTTGCCCGGGGTGATTATCTATAAAATGATCAACACCGCGGACAGTATGATTGGGTATAAGAACGAGACATATCGGGACTTCGGATGGGCCTGCGCCCGGCTGGATGATCTGCTGAATTGGGCGCCCGCCCGGCTGTCCGCCTTTGGAATTTGGCTGATCACCGGCTGTCGCACCTCCTGGGGCACTATCATCTCTGAGGCGAAATTGCACCGCTCCCCAAATGCCGGCTGGCCCGAGGCTGCGATGGCCTATGCGCTTGATATCAGCCTCTCAGGCCCCCGCAGCTATGAGGGGAAATTCGAGAAATTTCCTTGGGTCAACGCCGCTGGCCGCAAAAACATTGGTCCGGTTGAGATTGAAAAATCTATTCAAACTCTCTGGCTGACCTGGGGCGCGATGACGCTTTTGGTGGCGGGCATGACCCTTGCATTTTTGTTGTAAAAAGGCCTAATTACAACGGGTTTTTGTTGGAGAATTGATATGCACCGCCTCTTCTTGTCCTGTGCCTTAATGTGTTACGCTGGCCTGGCCTCTGCCACTTGCGGCACAGATTGGGCATCGTTTATCAAAGACGTAAAACAAGAGGCTCTGGCACAGGGCTACCCGCGCCCATTGGTGACGCGCTTTTTTGATGGCGCGGCGCAAGATCCCAAGGTCATCAAAGCAGACCGCCGACAAGGGGTGTTTCAAAAAGACTTCATCAGCTTCTCTCAAGCCTTGATCTCGGAACATCGCTTGGTGCATGCACAGAAAAACGCGGGCAAATACGCCGCGACCTTTGACAGGGTGTCCCGTGATTACGGGATCCCACCTGGGGTCTTACTGGCCTTTTGGGCATTTGAAACGGATTTTGGGGTCAATCAAGGCAATTTTAACACGCTCAATGCGCTGCTGACCCTGTCGCATGATTGCCGGCGCCCTGAGCTGTTTCGTCCACAGATTTTTGCAGCGCTTGAGCTTTACAAACGCGGTGATTTTGATCCGCGAGAGACGCAAGGCGCTTGGGCCGGCGAGATTGGTATGATCCAGATGCTGCCCGAAGATATTTTGGACAGCGGCACGGACGGGGATGGTGATGGCCGCGTTGATCTGCAAAACTCTGCCGAAGATGCACTTATGAGCGGCGGCCATATGCTGCGTCGATTGGGCTGGCAGGCCGGTGCCCCGTGGTTGCAGGAAATTGATCTGCCCGAGACTCTTGATCTCACCCTCACTGGCCTCGACAAAAGCCAGACCGTCGCGCGCTGGCAGGCGCTTGGGGTGACCGGGCGGCATGGCCCCCTCGAGTCCAGCGCGGGCCAAGCCTCTGTTTTATTGCCCGTTGGCCATAAAGGTCCGGCCTTTCTGACCTATCCCAATTTCAACGTCTATTTTGAATGGAACCAGAGCCTGGTTTATGTCACCACAGCCGCCTATTTTGCCACGCTGCTATCGGGCGAACCGCAGTTTTATCCTGGAACGCCGGACACGGGATTGACCGGGCAAGAAATGCAGGCCCTGCAACAAAAACTCATGGCCCGAGGCCATGATGTCGGCAAAATCGATGGTATTTTAGGCTCCAAAACCCGCGCGGCTGTGCAAGCAGAACAAGACAGGCTCAATCTACCCGCCGATGCTTGGCCAACCCCGCAATTGCTCAATCGGCTTTAAAAGACCTCTGCATCACGCCATTTCAACACGACATGAGGGCAGCGCCGGACTGGGCAGGCAGGGGCTGCCCGGTGTTGCCACCGGGCACAATGTTTTGGCTTGGCGCTGGGTTATGCAGAGGTCTTTTTAACGGCTTCATGCGACACACCGAGGCGCTAGGCCACCAGTTGCTCGGCTTTCTTCAGGTCAACCGAAACCAACTGGCTGACCCCTTGCTCCGCCATCGTCACACCAAACAAACGGTCCATACGCGCCATGGTCACCGCATGGTGGGTGATGATCAAAAACCGCGTGTCCGTCCTGCGGGTCATCTCATCGAGCAGGTCGCAGAACCTTGTGACATTTGCATCATCTAATGGCGCATCCACCTCATCAAGCACACAAATCGGCGCGGGATTGGCCAAGAACACCGCAAAAATAAGCGCCATCGCTGTCAGAGTCTGCTCACCGCCCGACAACAGCGAGAGGGTCGAGAGCTTCTTACCCGGTGGTTGACACAAAATTTCCAGCCCAGCATCCAACGGATCATCGCTTTCCACCAAAACCAAATTCGCCTCGCCGCCGCCAAATAAATGCGAAAAAAGAGTGCCGAAGTTGCGATTCACCTCATCAAAAGCGGCCAATAAGCGTTCCCGGCCCTCTTTGTTGAGACTGGCAATCCCACCCCGCAGCGTTTTGATTGCCTCTTCCAAATCTGTTTTCTCTTTGGTGAGCATATCAAATTCCTCGCGCACCTCTTGAGAATCCTCTTCCGCCCGCAGGTTGACCGCGCCCAGCGCCTCTCGTTGCCGGCGCAAACGCGCCACCTCTGCCTCCACCTGTTCAGAGGGCGGCATTTTCAGCGGGTCGACCTCCAATTGTTCCAGCAGGTTTTGCGGCTCTGTTTGCAGCTCCTCACGGATGCGCTCCGCCGCCAAACCCACCGCCTCCAAAGCAGCTTCAGAGCGCGCCTCAGCGCCAGCCCGTTTTTCGCGGCTTTCCGTGGCCACGCGCCCAGCATCACGCTCGGCCTCAGACGCTTGGCGCATGTCCATCTCGGCCCGCGCCAAGGTATCAGCGGCCAATTTCCGGCGCGTTTCCGCTTCCTCTAACGCGGAGATGAGCTCTGCCCGCTGGCTTCTTATGTTATCGGGCTCTGCAAGTGCTGTTGCCAAGTCTGCTTCAGCCTTGCTGTGGCGCTGTTCCAGCTCGACGGCGCGCGTTTTGGCATTTCCCAAACGCTCTTGCCAGCTGCTAATATCTTTGTTCACTGCCGCAATCCGCTTGACCCGTGCTTCGCCATCACTGCGCAGCTCATCATGTGCCGCACGGCGGCTCATCATAGTGACCCTGCTGGCTTCAACGGTCAGCCGAATGTCCTCCACCCGTGCCCGCGCAGCGCCAAGATCTTCCAAGCCTTCGCGGTGGGTTTGTGCGTCACGCAGCTGCACGCGCGCTTCACTCGCCTCTTCCCCATAGCGTGTGACAGCGAGCGCCAGGGCCTCAACGCGCCCGCCGGCAAGATTGCGCTCCGCCTCAGCCCGAGACAAAGCACGCCCCGCATCGGCCATCATCCGATCTGCGGCCTGGCGCGCCTCGCGGGTCTCTTGATCGGTTTTTGTCAGGGTTTGCAATTGACCAACCAGCGCTTGATGCGCAGTTTCCGCTTGGCTTGCCACCGCCTGCGCCTCTTTCAACTGTGATTGCAAAGCCTGAAGGCGATTGCGTTGCTCAAGTGCCAAGGCCGCCGCAGAGGGGGCGTCCTTGGCTTGGGCGCGAAACCCATCCCAACGCCAAAGATCGCCATCTCGGCTGACCAGTCTTTGCCCTGGTAAAAGAGACCCATGCAGCCGCGCACCTTCCTCGGCTGTCACAAGACCAACTTGTGCAATCCTGCGGTTCAACACGCCGGGAACAGTGACGTATTTCCCAAAACTTTCAACGCCCTCCGGCAGGCGGGGCGCGGTGTCATATTCTTGCAACTGCGCCCAGCCTGAGCGCCCGTCCGCGGTCACGGCCGGGGCTTTAAGATCATCGGCCAGGGCAGCGCCCAAAGCCTTTTCATATCCGCTTTCAACATGCACTTGGTCAAGCAACTGATCGCCTTGACCGCGGTTGCGTTCCACCAATTTCGCCAGTGCGGAGACTTCTGCCTGCAACGCATTGACGACCCCATTTGCCTCGGACCTGGCAGTCCGTGCACTGTTTTCTTGGGTCAGGCAATCCGCCCGTCGCGCCTCCGCCTCAGCCAAAGCCGTTTCGGCCTGGGCGACGGCCTCAACAGCGGCCGCCTCATCAAGATGGGCTTGCGCGTAGGCCGCTGCGGCGTCACTGGCCTGTGTGCTGGCCTCAGCCACCGCCGACTTGGCATTGATCTCTTCGGCCTCAGCCTTGGACAGGCGTTTTTGGGCATCCTCAACGAAGCGATCCGCCGATTGATGGCTGGCGGCGAGACGGGCTACATCTTCGGTAATCTCCGCCAATTGCGATTCACGATCGTGCAAAACAGCCGCCGCCTGTGAGGCCTCCGCGGCCGCTTTTTGCACTTTTTCGCTCTGCCCGGCCCCGGCCTCTTCAAGCTCTGCCAGTTCTTCGCGCAGCCGCGCGATTGTATCGCCGGCATCGGCATTCAGGTTTTGCTCCCGCGCCATATCAGCCGCCAGCTGGGCGATGCGTTGCTCCAAAGTGTGAATGGTTTGCTCAGCCCGCTTCGCTTGATCGCTGAGCGTGTCTTTTTGCACATTCAGCCGCTGCAACACGGCATTGGCGATGGCCTCCTCCTCGCGCAGGGGCGGCAAGGCCGCCTCGCAAATCTCGCGGGCCTTCACAGATTTCTGAACTGCGGTTTCAGCCTGTGCCGCTCTGAGCGTACCGGCGCGCAGAGCCTCTTCTGCGGCCGCGCGGGCCTCTTCTGCCTCTTGCCACCGGCGATACAGTAAGAGCCCTTCGGCCAAACGCAGACTGGCCCCCAACTCTCGATAGCGGGCGGCTTGTTTCGCCTGCCGCGCCAATTGGGACAATTGATTGGCCAATTGTTCGATCACGTCATCCACGCGTGACAGGTTCGTTTCAGCGCCGCGTAATTTCAGCTCCGCCTCATGCCGCCGCGCATAGAGACCCGAAATTCCGGCCGCCTCTTCCAAAATCCGACGCCGGGCCTTGGGTTTGGCATTGATCAATTCACTGATCTGCCCCTGCCGAACAAGAGCAGGAGAATGCGCACCCGTGCTGGCATCGGCAAAAAGCATCTGAACATCCCGCGCCCGCACGTCTTTGCTATTGGCCTTATAGGCAGAGCCAATATCGCGGGTGATGCGGCGGACCACATCCAAAAGATCACTTTCATTAAAGCTCGCCGGAGCCAGCCGTTTGCTGTTGTCGATTTGCAAACTGACTTCTGCAAAATTACGGGCCGGACGTGTGGCGGTTCCTGCGAAGATGACATCCTCCATCCCGCCACCCCGCATGGCCGTCGGGCGGTTCTCGCCCATGACCCAGCGCAGCGCCTCTAGCAAATTCGATTTGCCGCAGCCATTGGGGCCGACCACTCCGGTCAAGCCATCTGCAATAATTAAATCTGTGGGGTCCACAAAGCTTTTGAACCCGTTCAATCGTAATTTCGAAAACCGCACCGAAACATGCCCTCGTGATTCTTCTGGCTTGAGTGTGCCGAAGCGATAGGGGCGGAGTCAACGCCGCCGACCCTTATCCTGTGGGTTCGAAGGAGTTATCCACAACATATTGACGCTTCACGGCGCAAATGCAGGTCACACGGTCGCTCGGGAGCGATTGTGATTTCACGGGTGTTTGGCGCTTTTACTCGCCAGCTTCACTGTCTTTATTGGCAGCGCGATAGCCGTTGAGCCAATCGAACATCGCGGAAATGTCAAATTGGTCCACTAACTTTTGAAGATCCACCTTCTCAGGCTCTGCGGCCGGCTCAGGTACAGACGCCGGCTCAGGCTGGGATTGCAAGCAGCCGGTCAAAGCGGTTGCCAAAACGACAAAAATCATCACTTTTTTCATCTCAAACTCCAAAACTATTTACGCACTGCGCCCGGTATCGCCGCCCTTCCTGCCCCAAGTCAAGCGCCACCGCGCCCGACACATCCTTTGGCTGCGTGGGTGTAGCTTTGCTCCTCACTGATGCCCGACCAAACATTCCACAGCGACGCAGCTTGCGTTACCGCAGCAATTGGGTCAGCCTTTTGGTCAAGGCGATAAGACAGATGTCTGCGCGCAAGAACAGGAGAGAGCTGTGTTCGATTTGGAATTAAGCGGGAAAGTGGCCCTCGTAACCGGCGGCAGTGATGGCTTGGGCCGCGCTGCGGCGCACCGGCTGGCGGCGGAAGGGGCTTTGGTTGTCATTTGCGGCCGGCGGGCCGCACATGCGCAACAGGCCGCACAGGATATGACAGCCGCGGTGCAAGCCTCGGGCAACAACGGTGGCCGGGTTGTGGGCCTTCGTGCCGATGTCACAAATGCAGAGGATTGTGACGCGTTGATCGCCGAAATTGAGCACCGTCACGGCGGCATTGATATTTTAATCAACAACGCCGGCGCATCCGCCGCTATGGGTTTGGCTTTGGTGGAGGATGACCTGTGGCTGTCAGATTTCAATCTCAAGGTCATGGCGGCCGTGCGCTTATCGCGGCTTGCTATTCCGATAATGAAAGCGCGCGGTGGCGGGGCCATTGTCAATGCCAGCATAGGCGGCGGCAAAGCGCCAAATGCAGGCGCGCTGCCCACAAGCGTCATGCGCGCGGCTGGGTTGAATTTAACGAAATCTTTGGCGCAGGAATTTGC
>Ga0181605_10001572_pt1 | contig 20984 bp, 29 predicted proteins | sample 041ome_11_FD_148676 | JGI IMG/M metagenome (GOLD analysis project Ga0181605, IMG submission 148676) | Coastal salt marsh microbial communities from the Groves Creek Marsh, Skidaway Island, Georgia - 041411US metaG (spades assembly) | ecosystem: Environmental > Aquatic > Marine > Intertidal zone...
CAGTTTTTGTGTGTCCGGACCCAGAGCCTCTTGAGGCCCATTTGTTCCTTGTAGGCCAACATCTGACCCATCCAAGAGAGTGTGTCGCCCAGTGAGCTACTCTCAAAGTTTACGAATACCTCTTGGCCAGTTATGTCCAGTCTTAAGGTCTGATAGAGACTACCGTCCTGGTAGACTTTGACCTGCCACTCGGCCCACCACTTAGGAGTTGGTGCATACCAGTAGCCCTCTTGCAGCCCGTTGGCTCGGTAGAAGACCGCATCGTCCACTATGAATTCTGCATGCCACTCGCCGGCCGGTAGGCTATCGCAGTGCAGCTTTAGCCCATGGTCAAACGAGAGCCGCAGCTCGGCCGCGCTGGTACTCTTAGTCCTTTGGGGTAACCCTGTAAGTCCGTGATACAAGTCCAGGTGCTCTTGGCCAAAACGGGCTAGGTCATTGTGCGGTATTGTAAAATCTCCTTGTAAAATTTCCTGTGACTGTAAGTATGTGAGGATAATATCGGCGTTCTCTTCTAGACTATCAGACATTGGAATAATGTAAGGAGTAAACATGTCTAAATACTGTGGCAAGTTGCGCGAGAATGTGATTAGACCATAGCCGATTGCTTCGCGCACCGCAAGTGGATTGCATTCCCAAGTTGAGTTAAACATGAAAGCATCTGCTGCTTGATAGAATGTGTGCACGTCGCTGCGCTCGTGCCAAACTTTAACGTTAGCGGGTAGATCTTGCATGACTGGCTCCCAGTAGTTTTTAAAGTTAGAGGCTTGATTACCCACAAAATGAAACTGATACTTGTCTGGGAAGAGCTCGTTAAAGATCTTGGCAATGTTGACGCCTTCTGCTTGATTTTTACCAGGTGTCCAGAGACCTACGTTTAAGATGTGCACCTTGTCTGGGTCCATTTCTAGTTGTGCCTTCGCAGCTGCCTTCTGAACAACAGTTGGCTTATTGTTAATGATTGGATATTCAATCACTGACTTGTATGCCTGGTTGTCTTTAAAATTGTTATCTGGGTGGTGTGGTGAGCAAAACGTGTATGCATCCGGCTCAAACTGTTTACCTTGTCCGTTGTACCAGATGTTGTGACAAGTCTCTACTATTCTCCAGTTATGTTCTGGGTTATAGAGCCATTCCATAAAGCTAGTTGATAGCCTGTTAAAGTCGTCAAATGCTTCTGGTATCTCATCAATATGGATAACATCTGGTTTTAAATCTGCAATATAATCTCTAAGATCATTAGAGCGCTGATTTTTATCTTTAGTGCTTAAATAACCAATACTATGGAAACGATCCCCCAGTAGATCTGCAATTTGATCGCGCTGTACGATGTACATATTACTGTATTGAGTATACTCTACTAAATGTACTTCAAAATCGTCTTGCTCTTGCAATGCCTTTAGCCTGGTCAGTACAAACTGTGGCATACCACCGGTTGAAAGATGTGGCGCTAAGTATAGTAGTTTCTTTTGCTCTTGCATATTGTGTTCTATGTTATTTTCTTGTCTTGGTTCATATTCCATGGCCATAATTGCATCAAAGACTTGATCCGCAGTTGGATGGCACTCATCAAAGTGTTTGCCTTTCATACATCTTACCTGTGGTGGTATATTGTGAATAGTGCCGTGCTCTTTTACGTTGCTAGCCATATCTGATGAGCACATTTCACAGCCGCCATCAACGTAAGTGTACTTATAGCTTTGTGAACCATGTCGATAAGGTGCGCGTAAACGATAATCAATGGATGAGCTAAGCTGTAAGATGTTAACGTCAGTTGTACCTGCAATATGTAGAATACCGCTGTCCATTGTTACAATAGCGCGCGCTCTGTGATTCATCATCCAGCGTAATTCAGCCGGATCATTTGTTGGATCGTTAAGTAGATTAAGGCCTAGTTTGATGTCAACGTTCATTACTGGCTTCTGAGTGTTGTAGGTGCCAGACTCTTTAGAATCTCTACCTACTGCAATTACTGGAATGCCAGCTGCGTTTAACTTATCAATTAATGCTTGCCATTTCTCTTGGGCCCAAGTTCTAGTTGGCCAGGTGTGAGTTGGGTGGATAATCACATAGTCTTTAAATGGCAGTTCGCGCTCTCTTTCAATATAGAGGTCAATTTCCATCTCAGCTTCAGTTAGTGTGAAACCAAGTGAAACTGCATGAAACTGTCTAAAGTCCATGTTAGAGTATCTAAACATAACCTCTTCTTCACCCATCTGCTTCTTACCAGTTAGTAAGTTGCTAAACGTATTGTAGATATGATAGCCTTCAGTTGAGCTGTCTAGAGGTTTGGCCTCGGAGACAAGAGGATGGCCTTCAAACAAGAAAGGCTTACTGCTAAAAACAGTAAGCTTCTTGTTATCATATGCTTGTGATAATCTTCTTAAGGTTGGAATGGCTGCAATAGTATCACCTAATGCCGGTGTATTGATCTTAATAGCAACCTTCTTGTCTCCAGAGGTTGCATGCATTACTTATACTCTTTGTAGGCCTTCTCTTCAACTAATTCTGAACCAGTAATTAGATTCATCTCTTTCTTAACAACTGATCTCTCGTCGTTAGTAAAATAGACTGAACGTGCTAGTTCAATAAAATCTGCACCAAAGTTCTCATCGCGTTCACAGTCTCTAATCTGGTCCTCAATGTTCCATAGAGTCTGGTTGATGTTGTGTAGATCTGTATAGAGGTTTTCTAATGCCTCTTTGTCTTCACAGTTAGCAAAGATACTGTCTACATTTGGTGTTAAAGTCTCGTACTCTTTGCGTACATTTGCTGCTTTTGCATCATCTACACCATGTAAGTTCTTCATCTTGATTTCAAGGATTGTGTACTTGTCAAGAATCTCTCCGTTTGATACTTCTATCTTCATTTATTATTGATTTAAAGTGCTGTTAAACTTATCTCCTAAATGTTCTGCAGCCTTAGCTACAAATACTGAATCGCGAACGCTGAGTGCGCCGGCTCTTTGTGCTGCATTAGCAGCTTGTACTAAAATATTGAATGCCTTTATGTCACTCATGTCTTTAACTTCCTCAAAAGGTGAAGTCATTTGTTCCTGCTGGTTTTCAGCAGCTACTGTTTGTTGATCTTGCATGTTTATCTAATTTAAAGGTTATACTCTTATTAGCTAAAATGTTTACAATGAGAGTAACATTTCTATTAACTCTTTCTGTGGAAATACATCTGACTTATCCTTTCTTACTTGACCGTGAGTTAGGACTCCTCTGATTCTGCCTTTTGAAAGCTCTTCTTTGTATTCAAAGGCTCTATGTGGATTTTCAGGGTCTGTATGTAACTGCGCAACTACACCCGACATAAGATCAATATCGTGCTTATCTCTTAACAAGAGTAGAAGTGCTTTAAGACTTTCTATCTGCTTATCACTGTATTTATGGTAATAGATTGAACCTCTGTAAGGCTGATCTAGAACTGCAACTTGTGAGGGATGTACTTTAGCATTATACCAAGTTCTGTAAGTGCCGTCGTCTGCCTTTGTTAGTATACCAGCTGAACAGATTTCAATCGAGAGTGACTGTTGATGCATAGCTGATGATTTAACCGCACCTAGATGGTAGCCCCAGTACTTATCGTCAATTGCCTGTACAACAACACCATCGTGTTCTGTTTGCTTCTCTGTTAGGTCAGCTTCAGCATCTAATGTAGATGCTAGACCACCGATTACATAATGTGTACCGATGCGGCCTCTGTTATCATTAGCCCAATGGCTAACTGTTTTAAATGGGTTTGATCTACCGGCAGTATGGTGCAAGAAGATCCAATTCTTAGTAGTAAACTGATGTACATACTCACCTTCTGGTAAATGGTCCTGTTTAATCCAAGATGCAGAAGTTCCAGTATCTGTGTCTGCATAGAACTCCTGTGGGTTAATACCCATTTTTGCCCAAGTTCTTGGGCCGACAATACCATCGGCTACTAGATTATTTGTTCTCTGAAAGTGAAGGACCGCAGCTTTTGTTTTAGGACCATAGACGCCATCTGCTACAAGTCCTAGTGCTTCTTGTAAGAAAGCTACTAGATCACCCTTATATCCTGGTTTTATTACTAATGTACTCATACAATATTTATTACTTTTTCTTCGAGCATGTCCATCATTCGATAGACTTCTTTTTCGTTTGTAGTTGTGTGCTGAAAACTAAAACGCTCTAACATAGTCTTCTTGTCGTAAACGTAAAGCTTAACTGTAAACTCAGGTCTCTGTTTAACATGTTGGCGCATCCACTTCATTAATTCTGCTTGTGAACGTGCTTCTTGTGCATAACCTGGTTTAGTAACCACCACTGCAGTAATTGTTATCTCCGGATGGTCCACCAGCTCTAAGAACTCTTGTCTGGCTTCAACTTCATTAGTCAGCATATACATTCTGTGCATTGTGCCGTGGTTGCCATCAATAACAACCTGTGTAAATGTATCTTTGTGAAGTGGTTTGGTTAGCCACTTCTTTGAAAGGTCAATCTTTTTACGTGTCAGTCCTTCCATGTTCTCTATTTTAAAGGTTAGTAAATATTACTCGTTGTCTTTAAGGTAGTTCTTCTTCTCCGCTTCAGCTCTAGCCTCTAGTGCTTTTTTTAGAGCAACTTCTTCGTCTTCCTCTTCGTCCCAGTCTTCTTCATCGTCCCAGTCTTCTTCATCGTCCCAGTCCTCATCTAAACCATCAGCTAAAGTTACATCCCAGTCTTCATCTAGACCTTCAAATTCAGAGCTAAGGTCTTCGTTAAAATCACCAACCTCTTCAAATTCATCAGCCATATTATTTAAGACTTGATCTAGAGCGTGGTCTTCATCCCACTCTTCAAACTTTTCTCTATCATTGGCCTTAGCTTCAGCGTAATTTTCTAGGTCTTCCTCTTCGTCCCAGTCTTCCTCTTCGTCCCAGTCTTCAGATTCTTCTATTTCATCTTCTACTGTACCAAAGCCCATATTGTCAGCAAAACCACCATCAAAATAATCATCATCTTCTTCAAAACCCTCTTTGGCTATGTCGTCAAAACCTGCTATGTCTTCTGAAAGTAGTTCGTCTTCAGTTGGTTTAATATAGTCTACTAGTGACTTAATAAAACCAAGCGCAACTAGAGGCAGAATAGCTCCTGAAACGAATGAAAGCACTCTCTTTTGATAGAGTGGCTCTTCTTCGATTAAATTAAAGAGTTCTGACCAGGTCTGAAAGTCTTCTAGATTAACAAAGGCATAATACATGTTACCTTGCATCTGCATTAAGGTAATTGTAATGAATAGTGCCCAGACTAGCGTCTTGTTCATCTTGTCTAAAATAACAAGTGAAGCCAGTGAAGCCGCTGCACCCAATTCAAAGCCAATTGCTAGTGTAACTGCCAACCAGTATGGGTTTGACAGTTCAAAGAAGTCAATTACGTGGATTGTAGAAATTACTGATACTAGAATGTAAAGCGTTACAAACGTAGCTATGATAAATCTACTTACTAATTTATTCGTCATTATCTTTTACTTTGTTTTTACCGTAGAAAACTTTATTGACTAGCAGATCTGGGTTGTTTAGTTTCTGTTGACGCTTCTTACAGCCACAGTCTTTTTTACCTACTGCTTTTGCCACCTCTTCTGCAACTCGATCTAAGCCTAGTTTCTTAGTTACTCTTGCAATCTCGTCGCCAAAACCTTCAACTCTCTTTTCAGTAGCCATTGTTCTTAGTTCTCTTTTTCTTCAAGCGCGTTGATTGAAATACGCTCTTTGTCTGAAATTTCTTCGATTCTTAAAGTCTTCCAAGCTGGAACTGTTTTAATCAAGAAGATCATTTCTTCTTCGTTTACAACTTGAGATGCCAGTGTGTCAATCTCAGCTTCAGTTGCTCTTAGATCCTTCTTAACCTTTTCAACTTCAGAGTCAATTGAACATGACTTAAAGTAGGTTAAAATCAATAAGATAATGATAATCTTAGATCCATGTTTCTTTAGGAATTCATCAAACTTGTTCATAATTGTTGTCTTTTTGTTTGTTTATATATTGAATTTTTCTTTGAACATCTTGCGTCTGCGCATAAACTCTTTAGCGTAGAACTCAAGATCTGACTGTGTTAGACTAAAAAGTTGAGGTAGATTGTCTTCTTCATTTGCAATCCAGATTTCAGCACCGTTGGCCTTTACGCCATATCTGTCCCAATATGCGATAAAGTAAGCAGATGCTTGTAAGAAGTAGTCTTGAACCCATTCTTCACGCTTTGGTCTACGGCTGTTCTTATAGTCAATGATCTTAACCGTATTGTCTACCATTTCTGAGATGTTATCTACAGTTCCAGCCCAGCCACCGGCTTTAATGGTCCATAAGAACTCTTCGGCCAATACAACTTCTTTGATTCTGTCAAAATAGTCTGTATGGTTAAAATAGAACTTGTAGAAGAACTTCCAGGCCTCTTCTAAAAAGAGACTGCCCAGTTCGTCGTGTTGGAATTGATTAACCTCATCGTCTTCTTTCGCTAACTTCTTAAGTTTGGCTAGTCTCTCTTTTGGAGTTCCAGCAAGAGGTTTATAGAGTTCAATCAAACGGTGCATAATCGTACCGCGATTCATAGAGAGTGTGCTAATCCGATCTGCTTCGGCTTCACCAACTCGCTTGCGCCATTTATCAAGACCTGATTTATCTTTGGTCTCACCTAAAATAGTTGTGACCGATGGTAACTTAGCAACTAGTGCTTCTCCTTCGGTCACTTGGTAAAATCTCATTCCATTCTCATGGACTCTTTCTATCTTATAATCATTCAAAATACTTAGAATTGATTAGCAATCCAGTTACCTAAAGCTGCAAAATCAACGTGGTTAACGGCAAGCCTGTAGATAAAATAGAGTGCTCCGGTTACAAATGTGGTTCTCAAGAGACCACCGATTATTGTGAAGAGTTCAAACTTTTCAAAAACTGGCCAAAGAATAACTAGATAGGCCGAACTGTCTTTAATCTGCTCAATTTCTGGATAGACTACATCAGCTAAACCAATCTTCATCATAAGATTGCCGTACTTAGTGATCTGTTGTAACACATATGCCTGATGAACCTGAGGCGCTGCTCCGGCTACTTCTTCTGGCAAGTTAACTACAGTATAGACTCTACCGATGAAATCCACTCTAAGATCATTCTCATTCAAAAGTTCTACACTGCTACGTGTAGTCTTTCTAAAGATCCACCAGATACGAATCTCTTTGTAAAGATCATACCAGAATGTGTATGTGTTAGTGAACCATTTCATTTATGCTACTTTAGTGAATTCTTTTAATTGTGGCACTGTTTTTACACCGCTTGCTCTTTCAATAACTTCACCATCTTCCATATAGAAGATTGTTGGTACTGCTCGTACGCCAAATGCACCTGCCATTTCATGATGTTCGTCTACGTTTACTTTAACAACTTTAACATCTTCTACTTCAGCTTCGTATTGTTCGATCTGCTTGGCCAGCATCTTACATGGCCCACACCAAGTTGCGTAAAAGTCTACTAGTACTCGGCCAGTTTTTAATTCTTCCATTTGCTATTTTGTTAAAAGATTATGGTCTGTTAAGATAGTGTAGTCGTCAAGTGAAATATGAACGCAGATCCACTCGTCTCCTAATTTTGGACAAGACGACATATATCTGATTGCGTTGTTTGAGTCATCTTTCATTGATAACCAAGCGGTGCGCAGTCTTTTTAACTGTTCTACGTCGCGTTCTAAAATCCAAATTTCGAGTGTCATACACTATTTATCTTTGAGCGAAAGACGGGATTCGAACCCGCGACCCCAACCTTGGCAAGGTTGTGCTCTACCAGCTGAGCTACTTTCGCGTGAACTTCTTATGCGTTCACTTTGTTCTTCTCAGATACATCAACTCTAACGTCTTGTGCTAGAGACTTGATCTGTTGCATTGCTTTACGTACTCGAGTACCTGCAGCCTTGTTTCCTTTTTCATAAAACTTAGTAGCATCTTCTTGTACTGAGTTTAATACTTCTTGAATTTCATTTAGTAATTCCATGTTGTTAATTTTAATTTGTTTGATAATTTATACGTCTGAATTGTCACTTGTTTCAAAGATTGGCTTTGAAGTTGTATGTGTTGTGTACCAAATTGGGTTTCTGTTTGGATCCCAAGTCCAGTCTAGATCTCCAACTCTATATGGCGGAGCATACGGGTTTACTGGCGCTGGCATTGGAATTGGATCCTGTGCCATTAAGGTCATTGCCTCTTCAACTGTGATGCTTTTCTCGTCTAGAAGCCTTTGAATTATTTGTGCTTTTGTCATAATGATTTATTTATGTTTGTGATAGCCTTGTTCATTTGCTGGTTTCCATTCTCTACTACGATTAATCTGCATCTTATGTTCAGCAGCCTGCATTAGCAGATCTGTATTGAGGTCACTCTTTCGTGCAGCGTCTAAGATTAGGATCAGACAGTCTGCAAATTCACTTGCCATTCTTTGTTGAGTTAATCCAGTTGGATCCTCTTCATAATTGTTCTTTGCCTCAATTACTTCTTCAACCTCTTCTTTCAAGTGGTTTAAGATGCCGAGCGTTCTATCCTCGGTACCAAATGCAGCATCTGACCATTCGGCAATATTATTCTGTAGTCTCTGTATTCTCTCCATTAGTCCATTTCTTCTTTTGAAGTTATTCTATATTGTGAAAACTTTGTTTCTGTTATCTTATCAAAGACATCTTTTTTGAGAGGAAATGTAACCTCATCGTAGAGTCCTAACTCTTGGTCTCTTTTCATTATTTCAGATAATAGTCTAGCCCTTCTACTTGGTATGAGCCAGTTCAAGAATCGATTCCAACTCTTCTTTAGTCCCACCATCCTTCAATATTTTGTTCCATGATTTTAAAGAGTAACTTACGGGCTCGATCATGATTAATATGCGCAATATTCATCGCAATTCTCTGCTTGTCATCAGTACCCTCCAGTTTGAAAACGCCCTCACCGTTTATTACTCTCTTATAAATTAGAGGATATTTTGCAAAGTAATCATCGAAGTTCTCTTCTAATTCTTTAGATTCCCAAGTTGAATAGCCTTCTTTGTCTTCAACTGGTTCAAACCAATGTTTGGCCTTATGATAGTCCATGTATTCCATACTGTACCATCCATCTTGAATTTTTTCAATTAGTCGAACACAGGTCATCATTACTTCAGCATCCCTTTCAGCGCTTACGTGAATTCCTCTACCACGAATATATGTTGATTGTGCCTTAAGCTTATGTGAAAGAATTGTAAAGATATATGAGTAATCCCAGCTGCGGTCTTTCCAGATGATAGGCAGCCAATACCTAATGCTTTTAATGCCTCGAATAAATTCTTTGCCTAAATATCGACCATCATGGTTCCACCACATAGAAACATGATCTATCTTTCTTCTTAACCATGGGCGAGCTTCTCGCTCTTCTGCCCATTGTTCGAATATGTCTTTTTCTGGTTCCATGCTAATCTCTTTAATTCTTCGTGTTCTAAAATAGCTTTTTGGCTTGGTTTATTATATCCAGCCCATTGGTTTGGTTTCATTTAGTCAAAATTTAATCCGTGCTCAAACATAATCTCACGTAGCCTTTCTCTGCACTTCTCAAATGTTTCATATTTGTCCTCGCTATATTCAGCGTCAGACATATACTTATACTGTGCTCGTAACCATTGGTCCATTTCCCAAAGAGCTACTTGTGCTTTAGCACCATTGACCGCTAAATCAAAGTCGGGTTGGTCTTCCGGAAGATTAAACTCTAACGTTGCTTTCACTGTATCATTATTTTTTCAGAATAACCTTTATCATATCTGATAATATAGATTTTATTCTCTGGCAAATCTCTCATTGATGTGCCTAAATATCTTCCACTCATATCATATACTTTATAAGAACTGCTTTTATAATTTGGTGTTAATTCATCAATGCCAACGGTAGATGTAACTACCTTAAAGGTCCATTGGATTCTCTGTACTCCAATTAGTTGGCCGTTTCTGTATTCAGTAATTTCAAACCCGGTTCCAAAGTTACCTAACGTGGTTGGAGTCCAACTCGCACTATCGTTTGATACATGCATATTTAACGGAGTATGAACTTGTGGTACAAATGTTCCACTAGCATATCCACTGTATAGATCGGATTGAGCCACATTTACCGAATCATTATCAAATTGAGATAGGAAACAGTTAGTAATTCCCCAAATAGGTTTCATTGTATTTAGAGTGTTCAGCTGTAGATTAACCCACAATGGATTCTCAGCATATGGAAGTGAATTGTTTGGAATATGCCAGTAGTCAGCTGAGATTACAAAGTCTGAACTGAATGAATTTGATGAGTTGCTTAACATCCCCCAACAACAATTCTCATAAATGAATCTATATTTGTTAGAATCTAAATCCAAATAATCACTTACATAATTAACTACATTAAATCCCTGATGCGTATTTGTAGTAACCTTCGTCAATGGAATCGTACCACCTTGAACATACCAACCGCTTGAATCCATTTCCCACTCTTCAACATAAATTGTGTTTGGCGAAATGCCTTGCGGGTCAGTTACTAAGTAGACTCCAACGCTTGTTGAATCCTGACTTGTTTGTGCTACTGTCACCATTCCACCTAATATATGTGAAGCGTTAACAGTTAAACTCAGAGTGAGTGTTAGTAAAAGTAAAAGTTTTTTCATTTCTCTTTGGTGTTAAAGGTTTACCCACTCCCACCCCAAACACAATTTCATCATAGTACGATGAAACCAATTTGGTTTATAGGTTAGGTTAAATTGCATATGGTGTATTTCTTTTCCTAATCTGTAACCACCTACGTAGTTAGGTATGTTAAAATTCGTTTGAAAAGCAGTAATTGTTGGTGTTTCTCCATTCATTTCTTTCATTTCTCTTTGGTGTTAAAGGTTTCGTTGTAGTATTCCTCTGCTCTGTCTGCACCTCTAAATGCCATATTCATATCTATATAAGCATCAAGATGGGCATCTATAATTACTTGTTTCTCTTTCTCAAGCATTGATTCTGCCAAGCAAATTGCATTAGACAACCCAGTCCTTGATAGGTCTGTTTCTATTGTTAACGCTTTGTAGTACATTGTGTAAAGTTGCTCAATCAACTCTTGTATTGGTGTTCTCATTTCTCTTTGGTGTTAAATAGTTCTTTTACTCTATATAGCCTTCCATTGCTATCAGCCCAAACGCTTCTGCAATTAATTTGGTTAATTAAATCTCCGTATATGTTATAACGATGAATCAATTTCCACTCAACCGCTTGCTCTGTGGTAATGACTTTGAATGTTCTATAAAACCACTTTTTCATTTCTCTTTTGTATTAAAGGTTTCATTGTACAAATATTCAGCATCTTCATTGTATTTATTAGGGTCAACAGGTATAAACTCTAACCCCATCATAATACAACTTTTCATCACCTTTTTTTCTCTTTTAATGTATGATTCTGCTAACTCAATGGCATCGTGTAAACCATAAGGGTCTTGAGTGTCTTGTAATTCCTTGAGTTGCTCAATCAACTCTTGTATTGGTGTTCTCATTTCTCTTTTGTTTTAAAGGTTTCGTTGTAGTATTGTTCTGCTTGGTCATTAGTCCATTGAGTATGTGGATATTCATCAAATACCCTTTGTCCTTCTATATGTGCATCAATAATCTGCTCCTTCTCCATTTCTTTGGCTTGTTTTCTGATTTCTAAGTTTCTTTTGAGATAGTCATTAAATGTATATTCTCCATTATTGAATTTTTCAAAAGAGTTAAAGAATTGTTCAAATTGCCATTCTACTGCTGTCTGTTTCATTTCTCGTTGGTGTTAAAGGTTTCGTTTCTCTTTTCTAATTCTTTTCTTTTCTCTCTGTCATAACCCCACTTAAAAAAGTGTAATATTACGTATGTTGCTATAAAACCGCTAACAATGATAAGAAGTAATAGTGTAAAATCCATTTTATATTGTGTTACTTAAAAAGTTGTGCCATTCAAGAGCTCTAGCTTGCCAAGTTTGTCTTTTAGCCCACTGATGAGCCTCTTTAACTGACTTTGCCTTGAGTTCTTGACTTGTCTTCTTCAGTAGTTCTATAGCCAGATGGAAAACTGTTTCATTGTAGTCTAGCTTAATGCCGCTGTAGACCGTTTCTGCCAAAGCAGCTGTAGTGCTTGCTACTGGTAAAACACCAGCATACTGCATTTCTAGCGCCGTAATACAATAAGTTTCTTCGTATTGTGTAAGATAGGGCCAGAATTCGGCCTTTAACATGGCTTTGTGTAGATCTTGTTGTGATACATTACCATATGAGCTCACACCGTGGCTTCTAAGAAGCTCAAGCTTGTCTGCCATATGATTTAATTGGTCAAGAGCGTAAGACGGTGTGTATATGTCCAGTGTGGCATCTGGTATTTTGTACCTGATATTAGGCCAATGGTTTAAGAGTTCTTCAAGTCCTCTTTCTGGAGCTGAACTCCAGATAAAACTGTTCTTCTTTTTATTAAGCTTGCCAATAAAGCTAGATGGATCTATACCGTTGCCGATGATCTGTACTTCTTCTGGTAGTATATCATATCTGTTACACCACTCTTCTCGGTGCCATTCTGTTAGGCAGACAAACCGATCGAACCATTCTAAGTACTGTTCACTATGTTCAAGTAGTTCACCTTTGTACCACTCATGGTAATCAGTGTTATGTGCCCAGAAGATCTTTTTGGCATGCCAGTCTTTGAATTCAACTGCAGCGTGAATATAGTTGACTGCAATAATTACGTCGAATTGATCTGAATAGTCTCTGTGTAGATCTCTAGTTGGTAGCCAGGTGACTGTGTCATACCTTTCTGCTTTAACTGAGCCTGAAACGTAAACTTGATGGCCAAAGTATGCTAGCTGATGTGCAACGTGAGTTGCTGCAATCTCAGAGCCGCCTAGGCCTAAGCCCTTGTCGATTGATGTTTTATTAAAATCTTCTTTTTGATAGCCTAGATAGAATAGTATTCTCATTTATTCACACATTAACCAGTCATCATAATAACCTTCTATCATATCTTTTGCATCACTAATATTGGACCACGGTGCACCAGCGTAAGAGTCTCTAGTCTCACACCAGCCTAATAGAGTTTCCTCATCGTTTTGAGAATCATTCACATATATGTAGAACGGGTGTACTGCTTCAAACTTCCATTTAGTTGGTGTGTAGCCACTGAACGAAAAGTAAGATGCATTACCTGAATCATCATAGCCAGTGTCAATATCTGGGCCAGATCTACCGTCACCCTGTGGGTTTGTAAGCGTAGAAGATGTTAAATCCACAGTGGCTGCAAGAACCCATCTTTGAACTTGTGCCTGAGCATCCCAGTAGTAGACTTTAACTTCAGTTGCAAAAGGAGATGTAACTAAAAAATCACTTAGTCCAGTATCTTCAAAATAGTAGGTATTTGAAAGGTGTTCAATACCAAGGCCCATTGATGCATCACCACCTGAACCATCACCAATTACAATTGAACCTAATTTCACATCAGGATCGTGGTTAAAGTATGTTCCTGAAAAGGCTGGCGCAACGTTATCAAGTTTTAATACAGGTCCACTTCTCTGCCTGTACATATAATGAGAAGCTGGCGGTACTCTTACCGAATCACCAGCGGGCACATTCTCTACTGCAGTTACTACAATTCTACCACTTGATTTAATAAAGGTTGATGTTGGATCTGCAACTTGAGTGTTGTATGTTATAAGGTCTGTATTGAGTAAATCAACTGTGTAGGCTGGAGTACCTTCTATACCACTTGCATCATTTACGAATATCTCTACAGTTGCATTATCGAATGCATATATGTAGAATGTAGTTTCTGAATATCTGTTTGAATAATGTGTGAAAGAAGTACCGGACAGTGTAAGTGGTGCAATAACATGTGCTCCTATTCCACTTGTAGTGTAGAAAGTAGCAGGTCTAGTTGAATCTGAACTGTAAAGTCTGCCTTGTTCAAAATCAATAGCTACTTTACCAGGGCCTGTAATTGAATAAGTGCCAAGTACAGTTATACCGTCGGCTGCATATTCTGTAATTGTAGTATCGTAAGGTGATGCTGCAAAACCAGCAGTACTAACCATACAGATCCATTTTTCACGACCATGGTTTCTAGGATATGCTTTAAGCTCTAGCTCATTGATAAGATCAAGGTTTATTGTATCGTCACCATTACTGTGATACGTTGGCTGTTTGAAATTCTTTTTTAACGGCGGATGTGCAATTGAAGCAAAACCTAACGGTGTACCGTAGTAAACACCAAATGCATTGGTTGCTGTTGCTGGTAAACCAGTACCATCGCCATATACCCAGTTGCCCCATAGAGCTTCATGTGGATCTAATGGATCGAAGAACAATCCTTGTGTTGGAGACCATTTTATAATATCACCTGGTGTTACTATTGCCATAATTTATAGTTTATTTTATTTATCTCTATTTATCTATAATGATTACCGCCAACCCATAGTACTAGGCTTTTTCTAACACCTTTAGTTGTCTTCGTAACTCTGTGCATCATATAGCTTGGAAAGAGTACTGCTACACCAGCGCCACGCTGTGTATCTTGTACTGAAGTACCGCCTTGCCAGATTTGAAGATCGCCGCCTTCATAAGCATCAGAATCAGAAAGTTGGATTGTAATTGATATTTTACGCTGTGCAGCTATGCCAGGTCCAATGTCTTGATGCCATGTATAATGACCTTCGTCTTCGGCATGATACTCAGTGTATTGAATATCTTCATTCATACTTGTAATATCAAAATGCCATAAATTATCGTTAGCCTCTTTTACTAAGCTTAAAAGTCTATCATAGATCCATTCAGTTTCTGAATTCTTATGCAACCATTTAATCTTACTGCGTCTAACTTCCGAAAAACCTTCAGATTCAAAAGTACCTGCCTCTTTAGAATCTATCCTTTCAACTATCGATTGAATCTGTTCTAATTCTTCTGTGCTAAATGCAGAAGAAAACCAGTAATAATTCTGTGGAGAATTATCGTAATGTGGTATTGAATAACTTATTTCCATATAATATTATAATATGTGTATAAGCTATATATACAGATTAATCTGATTAGGACTTAACAATACGTGAGAATATTCTATACTCACCGTTTGGTAGGTTATCAATATGTGCTAATGCTGAATTATAATCACTGAATGACCTAGCAGTACATGTAATAGTAACTGTTTGAGTTCCGCCACCCTCTACTGGTTTTTGATAAGTTGTTGCTGCTTGAAACTGCTTCCAACTTTCAGTCTCAGTTGCTAGTTGTAAACATTTACCAGTTGTTAAATCTTCGATATAATAATTAACCGTCTTCATTTTTTATCTTATTTTTAAGAAATTCGATGTACCCAGACTCCAGATGGAGCAGCAGTTGCATTGCTATCAATCGACCATGGACCGGATCCATATATGATATACGTAGACAAGGATAAATCCGTTGGTTCTTCAAATTTATGTGAATAGTAAAAAGTTGCAGAAAGAGTGTTTTGACTACCATACGAACTATATCTAAAGTATTGGTGGTTAGAACTTCCTTGTAGATTACCTTCAGGACCTTCCATTTTTATACCAATTGTTGATCTATTAGCATATAAAGATTTTATGCTTATGCTGTATGATATTTGGTAGTAGCCTACATCTGTAATCGGAATAGTTAAAATCTCAGCATCGGCATCAAAGAAACCGTCTGTAACTCGAGTAAATCCAGGTGTATAGAATGTGCCGCCACTGCCGCCACCTTCTCCGGGTTCACCTTTAGCTCCAGTTGGGCCTGTTAGGCCTGTTGAACCTGTCGGCCCGGTTGGACCGTTTGAACCTGGTGTACCGTTTGAACCTGGTTCACCTTTAGATCCGTTTGAACCTGGTGTACCGTTTGAACCTGGTTCACCTTTAGATCCGTTTGAACCTGGTGTACCGTTTGAACCTGGTGTACCGTTTGAACCTGGTTCACCTTTAGATCCGTTTGAACCTGGTGTACCGTTTGAACCTGGTGTACCATTGGCTCCTGGTTCACCTTTAGATCCGTTTGAACCAGCAGGGCCGACAGGACCTACAGCTCCAGTATTACCATATACTCTACCAACATTTAGTGAACCAAATGCTTCTCCTTCAATTACTAGGTTTACTCCTTCTAAAGCTGCACCTACAATAGACGCTCCTTGGGCGCCAGTTGCGCCTTTAGCTCCGTTTGAACCAGCAGGGCCGACAGGACCTACAGCTCCAGTTGCGCCTTTAGCTCCGTTTGAACCAGCAGGGCCGACAGGACCTACAGCTCCAGTTGCGCCAGTTGCGCCAGTTGCGCCTTTAGCTCCGTTTGAACCAGCAGGGCCGACAGGACCTACAGCTCCAGTTGCGCCAGTTGCGCCTGTATCACCTTTAGCTCCTGTAGCACCTTTAGCTCCGTTTGAACCAGCAGTACCGGTTGGACCAGTTGCGCCTTGAGCTCCAGTTGCGCCAGTTGCGCCTTTAGCTCCAGTATTACCGTAGACTCTACCTACGTTTATAGTTCCAAATGCTTCACCTTCAATAATAAGGTTTACGTCTTCTAAAGATGCGCCCACAATAGAAGCTCCTTGAGCTCCAGTTGCGCCAGTTGCGCCTTTCTGACCAGTGTCACCTTTAGCTCCGTTTGAACCAGCAGGGCCGACAGGACCAGTTGCGCCTTGAGCTCCAGTTGCGCCAGTTGCGCCTTTCTGACCAGTGTCACCTTTAGCTCCGTTTGAACCAGTTGGACCAGTTGGACCAGTTGCTCCTGTAGCACCTTTAGCTCCTGTAGCACCAGCAGCACCAGTTGGACCAGTTGGACCAGTTGGACCAGTTGCTCCTGTAGCACCTTTAGCTCCGTTTGAACCAGCAGCACCGGTTGGACCAGTTGGACCAGTTGCGCCAGTTGCGCCTTTAGCTCCAGTATTACCGTAGACTCTACCTACGTTTATAGTTCCAAATGCTTCGCCTTCAATAATAAGATTTACGTCTTCTAGGGAAGCTCCTACAATAGAAGCTCCTTGGGAGCCAGTTGCGCCAGTTGCGCCTTTATCACCAGTTGCGCCTTTAGCACCAGTTGCGCCAGTTGCACCTTTCTGACCGGTGTCACCTTTAGCTCCTGTAGCTCCTGTAGCTCCTTTAGCGCCGCTTGTTCCTGAAGAACCGCTTGTTCCTGAAGAACCGCTTGTTCCTGAAGAACCGCTTGTTCCGCTTGAACCACTTGTTCCGCTTGAACCTGAAGTTCCCGAAGAACCGCTTGTTCCCGAAGAACCGCTTGTTCCTGAAGAACCGCTTGTTCCGCTTGAACCACTTGTTCCGCTTGAACCACTTGTTCCGCTTGAACCTGAAGTTCCCGAAGAACCGCTTGTTCCCGAAGAACCGCTTGTTCCGTTAGCGCCATTTCTACCCGAAGAACCGCTTGTTCCTGAAGAACCAGACGTACCAGAAGAACCCGATGTACCTGATGAACCAGAAGTTCCGCTTGAACCACTTGTTCCATTATTACCAGGTTCTCCTTTAAGACCACTGTTAGGACCAATCCAAGTACCGCTTGCATTCATAACTGCAGTTGAACCAACAACTACATTACCGTCAGGGCGTAGAATAAGATCCTGATCTGCGTGAATCTCTAAATCTTCTGGAGAATCAGTATTTGCTGCAATATAAGTATTAGTAGCATCACCACCAAAAGCAATCTTACCTTGATCACTAATTATAATTGAATTAGCTTGAATTAGTAGATCGCCGTTCATTCTAGTTTTACCCAGTTGAAGACCTGTAGTTGCATTACTTCCTGAAATACTATTAGCTGAGTTTACTGTAACGTCACTATTAAATGTTGTATTACCAGCTGATGTAAATTGAATACCACCTTCTTCTGAAGTAATCTGTAGAATACCAGAGCCAGTAGTCTTAACTTTTAGATTTTGACCAGCATCTGTTGTAATATTAATGGTATCTGAATCATCCGATATTACCTTCTTGTTATTAACATAAAGTGAATTCGGACCTACAAATAGTTCATCAATTGCAATTTGAGATGATCTAGTCTCCTCGTTGAATGTGATGATTTCATACATATTACCTGCTGGATCTGTAAAAGCCAGTTTAGGAGGTAATATCATCCTATCAGCTTCTCTACCCAATTGACCTTCAATATACCTGTGAATATCTTGGATCTCTTGTTCAACTGCATCTAGACCGTCAACCAATTCATCGACGATTGGCCCAAGCTTAAGAATATTAGTGTATTCTTCGTCTGCTGTATATGCATCGGGTTTGTTTGCTCCAGAAAGGCCAGCATCCTTGTACTTATTTTTAAGCTCTTCTATACTAGCAATCTCTTCTGATTGCTTCTTAGCGGCAAACCTAAGATTGCTGACAAGTGTTGCGAATTCTTTAAATGACGTTCTTGACATTGTCTATTTTATTTGTTTTTAAGTTGTTCTATTTCTTGTTTTAGTTCTGCTATTTCAGTTCGCATCTGCTTCACGATGTCCACTAGATAAACTGTAACTCTATCGTAGTACACTGCGATCGGCTCTTTAACACCATCCTCGTTTTCTTTTTCTGCAACAAGTCTAGTATCATATTCTGCAACTTCTTCTGCAATGAAACCAACATCTGATCTGCCAGATTCTTTCCAATCGAACGATACAGATCTCATCTTAGCAAAGAATTCATCAGCATCAACTTCTAGGTTGATTACATTTTCTTTACCTTTAATACTCGAACTGTCATATCCAATTGCACGTCCTCCAGTATCATACCACATTGGTAACGGAGCTCCAATCATACTACCAAGGTCAACCAAGATTGATTGGTCCGCGTAGACTATATTTTGTCCGTATACTGAACCTTGTGCAGTACCTTCTCCATATACACCGAACGTGCCACCAGGTGTTAAAATATGGTGATAATCATCGGCGTTTATGATTTGATCGAATATCGATTGAGAAGCACTATGTCCTAGCTGTAATATTGCGCCGCTAGTCTCGAAAGTTAGATTAGGTTCGCCAAAGAATGGTACTGCACTACTTCCAGTTGCCGTTACTAATCGGTTATTAACATTACTACCAAGTGCGAATAACGTTGCACCAGTTGGAGTTGTACCTGAGCTTCCAGATGTACCTGATGAACCTGAGGTTCCAGACGTACCGTCTACGCCGTCTACGCCGTCGAATGCAGACGTACCGTTTACACCGTTTAGACCTGAAGATCCAGATGTACCTGAAGAACCAGATGTACCTGAAGCACCTCCGATAGTAAAGCTAACACAGAATTCTTCGCCGTTAATAGCAGCACCTCCACTAAAGTATAAGTTACCTGCTTGGAAATTCCACCATGTTCCGTTGTCCGTTACTCCAGTCCAAGTACCTGTTACAACTAATTTAGCCGTACCTGTTATAGATGTTAAAGTAATGCTACCGTTAAGGCTCATACTACCAAGTAATGTTGCCTGATTTATAGATGGACTGAAAGATGTCTCACTTATGAATAAATCTCTAGCACCATATTGTATTGGAGATGCCGGCCAAGATGCAATGAAGTTAAAACCAAAGTTTCCAATTGATGGTGACCCTAGTATTCCAGCTTGGTATTTCCAATTAGCATCACATGTTGATATTCCGTTTATACCCGAGCTTCCTGAAGTTCCGCTTGATCCGCTTGTTCCTGAAGAACCGCTCGTTCCGTCTGTTCCATCAGTTCCAGATGAGCCTGAAGTTCCTGAAGAACCACTTGTTCCAGATGAGCCTGAAGTTCCGCTTGATCCGCTTGTTCCACTAGATCCGCTTGTTCCTGAAGATCCGCTTGTTCCTGAAGATCCGCTTGTTCCTGAAGAACCGCTTGTTCCTGAAGATCCGCTTGTTCCTGAAGAACCGCTCGTTCCGTCTGTTCCATCAGTTCCAGATGAGCCTGAAGTTCCTGAAGAACCACTTGTTCCAGATGAGCCTGAAGTTCCGCTTGATCCGCTTGTTCCTGAAGATCCGCTTGTTCCTGAAGATCCGCTTGTTCCTGAAGAACCGCTCGTTCCGTCTGTTCCATCAGTTCCAGATGAGCCTGAAGTTCCTGATGAACCACTTGTTCCTGATGAGCCTGAAGTTCCTGATGAACCACTTGTTCCACTAGATCCTGAAGTACCATCTGTACCATCTGTTCCAGATGAGCCACTTGTTCCTGAAGAACCTGAAGTTCCTGATGAACCGCTTGTTCCATCTGTACCATCTGTTCCAGATGAGCCACTTGTTCCTGAAGAACCTGAAGTTCCTGATGAACCACTTGTTCCATCTGTACCATCTGTTCCAGATGAGCCTGAAGTTCCTGAAGATCCAGAAGTACCGTCCGTACCGTCTGTTCCTGAAGAACCGCTTGTTCCACTTGAGCCTGAAGTTCCTGAAGATCCAGAAGTACCGTCCGTACCATCAGTTCCAGATGAGCCTGAAGTTCCGCTTGATCCGCTTGTTCCACTAGATCCGCTTGTTCCATCGGTTCCGTCTGTACCACTTGAGCCTGAAGTTCCGCTTGAACCACTTGTTCCTGAAGAACCACTTGTTCCATCGGTTCCGTCTGTACCACTTGAGCCTGAAGTTCCGCTTGAACCACTTGTTCCTGAAGAACCACTTGTTCCGTCTGTACCATCTGTTCCTGAAGATCCGCTTGTTCCTGAAGATCCGCTCGTGCCTGAGCTTCCTGAAGTACCGTCTGTACCATCTGTACCGCTTGAGCCTGAAGTTCCTGAAGAACCGCTTGTTCCTGAACTGCCTGAAGTTCCGTCCGTACCATCTGTACCGGAGCTTCCACTTGTTCCTGAACTGCCTGAAGTTCCTGATGAACCACTTGTTCCTGAACTACCTGAAGTTCCGCTTGAACCACTTGTTCCTGAACTACCTGAAGTTCCGCTTGAACCACTTGTTCCTGAAGAACCACTTGTTCCGTCTGTACCATCTGTTCCTGAAGATCCGCTTGTTCCTGAAGATCCGCTCGTGCCTGAGCTTCCTGAAGTACCGTCTGTAC
>Ga0181605_10001575_pt1 | contig 20980 bp, 19 predicted proteins | sample 041ome_11_FD_148676 | JGI IMG/M metagenome (GOLD analysis project Ga0181605, IMG submission 148676) | Coastal salt marsh microbial communities from the Groves Creek Marsh, Skidaway Island, Georgia - 041411US metaG (spades assembly) | ecosystem: Environmental > Aquatic > Marine > Intertidal zone...
ATAAAGACAAGGACAGCCAAAAGGGGGATTAATCGTTTACCTTCTGATATAGTCAGAGGGGTGCAATTAGAACCCCAATGCTTAACAAGCAAACAAACTAAAATCTGAAAGCTAAAACCTAAGGCATCGAATCAACTCAGGAGGTGGGTTGTTTTAAATCGGTTTTCTGTTTTCGATACGGTTTCAAGGGTATAGTATAACCCAATATGCGGGTGTATAGCATCGTCTTTACAGCGCAAGGGTTTTGTTATCGGGTGCAGAAAGAATCAAAACTTTATTTTCGAGCTAATTATGTTTCAAAAAATAACAGCATTCATTGTCTTCTTTGGCGGATTAGGTGGAGTGCTGTTTTTTATAGTACATGTTTATCAAGGTGATATTAATGGCCGAGATGAGTGGGTTGATTTGTCAGTATTATTAATACCATCTATATCAGGAGTAATTTATGTCATTTCCACCAAATTTGGCGATGCAGTGTTTCCAGACGTCATAAATACTTACCAAGAAAATCAGACACTCAAAAAACAGATTAAGCAGAAGGAATTGGAAGAGCAAAAAGCTCGGGCGGAGAGAAGAATGGAGAAATTACGCTATTTGACAGACCAAATAATAATCACCAATGCCCTAAGAGGTGAAGATGACACTGAGACTGCCAAGTATATATTACTCAATAATTACAAAGAGAAAATTGAATCAATTGAGTCAGGTTTAGACGAGGATAGAGATGAAATGATATGTCGACATAAAGGCAGGTCAGTTTGAATGTCATGGTACTATTGAACTCGGCATCAAGATGACGTCCAGGACGCTAAATGTTGATGCACTCTTTGAAAGTCCCGATATATATTTGATTTACAATTATGCCAATCGCAATAGAACTCGTCAATCTTTTAATTCCTAAGGATGTAGTCGCCAAAAAGTACCTCGGTGGAGAGAGTCAGTTCATACAGGACTTTAACATCAATGATTCCAATAATCGTCATTCTCAAGATGATGAACTATTCAGTATTGCTGCCATGAATGCCGATGAATATGATATTGATGCTCTAAAAAGTAGAGGGCTTGAATTCAACAGCGAAGCCTCGTCCTCGAATGATTTCGTAATTTGTTCTCGCTATGGAGGATTCTATTGGAATGTGGATTGGGTTGAAGGAAATTATATGTTTATCTGGCATAAAAGGGCTACTCAGAGTAAAGTAGAAAGGGCCATTCATATTGAAACTAAAATGACCATGGATAAGATTGCAGAAATGGTCGAGGAAAATCCAACATTTCTAGACTCATTCTAAAATGATTTGAAGAATGCTGTTTGATGAAATAGGATACTTGCCATTGGTGGTCTTAAGTAGCATCATTTTACTCACACTGAGTAAAGAAGAAATGATTAATTAAAAGCTTGGATGACACGCAAAATAATTGAGAGAGAAGGAAAGAAATACAGGATTCTAGATGGAACTTCTTCCGATAGTCTTTATTTTTTTGACCGTGGATTAGTTAGACTGAAAAAAGGAGATAATTATCAAGGTGCTTATGAGGACTTCACATCTGCAATTAATCTTGACCCGAATTTTGCTGATGCCTATGTGAATAGGGCAATTACATATCGGTGTCTCAATAAACGCCAAGAGGCATATGATGACGTAGCTAAAGCACTTGAGTTAGAACCCTTAAACACAGCAGCACTTTTTAATAGAGGCTATATGTACGGTCAGCAGGAGATGTTTCAGGAATCATTAACTCAGATGAATGCCGTAATTAAGCTCGACCCTACACATGAAAAGGCCATATTCTACAGAGGGATAGCAAAGGTCAATTTAGATGATGAGGCAGGAGCTTGTGAGGACTGGAAAAAGGCAGTTGAGTTAGGTTTTGAAGATATTCACGGTATAATTGAGAAGCATTGTAAGGGCTGAGAACAAAACGTCAATTATCCCTCAAAACCACCTAAAACCTGAAACCTAAAACCTAAGGCATCGAATCACCTTTGGGGTAGGTTGTTTTAAATTGGTTTCCTGCTTTGGTCAGGGTTTCAAGGATATAGTATAACCCCATAAATGATGGTATTTCATATGCCTTTAGATTTGAATATATTTAACTTCATCTGAATCATAAATTATATGAAATTCTTTAGTTGGAACATAAGACAAGGCGGTGGCTCAAGGATTGAGAAGATTCTCGCAGAGTTAGAGTGTCATGCGAATGCAGATTTAATTATTCTATCGGAGTATCGAAATAATGATAAAGGGCAGATTATCAAAAAACAACTTCAAAAATTAGGTTTTAGCTTTCAGTATGTTCCAACGCAAGAGCCTAAGGTGAATACAGTGCTTGTTGCAGCAAAGCATTTTGTTCAATTCAGAAAACATTCAGAACTCAATCAGCATCAGCACAGGGTGGTATCAATTTTGTGGAAAGGTTTCCACATATTGGCAACTTATTTTCCTCAGGGAAAAGAGAAGGCTGCAGTGTTCGGGTTCTTAAATAAACTCATTGAAATCGAGTCTAGTGAAAACATACTCCTCATAGCTGGTGACATAAATACTGGGATTCATTATGAAGACGAGATAGAGAATAGCTTTTACTGCAGTCAAGATTTCATCAGTCTTCAGAATAATGGAATGACAGACGCATGGAGACGCATGAACGGTGACTCAAAAGAATATTCTTGGTACAGCAATAAAGGAAACGGATTCCGAATAGACCACTATCTAATATCCTCAATACACCGTGATTCAGTACAGAGCTGTTACTATTTACACGAGCCTCGTAAGGCTAAAATCAGCGACCACTCGCAGATGGTTCTACATTTAAATTGACCTCGTAACATACGTTGTCATAAAAAGGGTTTAGCTCGATAAAGACACATAGGGCCCTAAATATTAACCTTCAGCTGAAGCATCAGGAGGGTAATCAAAACCCATAATATTGGTCAGCAATTAGACTAAAACCTGAAACCTAAAACCTACGGCACCGAATCACCTCAGGGGGTGGGTTGTTTTAAATCGGGTTTCTGTCTTCGATATGGTTTCCAGGGTATAGTATAACCCCATATGCCTATGTATAGTATCGTCATTACACTGCTCTGTTATCAATCCAATTATTCAAAAATTACTTTTAAATCTGTTGTATAAATTACGTGAGCATTTTTTGCAATAGGGTTTCCTGAGTACCTCCATTCACTTGCATATTCAATTTCAATAAAAAAAGTAGCTGTATCTCCTTTCAATTCTCCTAGATTGAAAATATTGAAAGTTGGATGAGTGTTGTAACTAGAGTAAACACCAAATAAAGTACTGGAATATGGACAATCCATACAAGTATGGGGAGTTATTTCATATCCCACTAGGTTCGTTATACTTTCATCATTTAAAATCAACCCATTAATCGAATATGTTGTATCCCCAATAGGTAGAGGAGTATCCATATTAGGGGAACTGTACCAACTTAAAACCCCATACATAGGGGTGGTAAATGAGATAGTATCAAAAGTTATCCAATAATCTGAATCCATTGCAACCCTTACATCAGGGGTGCCATTAATGTGGTAAAAATCATAAGGTCCTTCTAATTCACCTATAATTTGAAAATATGACATTCCTCCTGTATAGACATGCCAATAACCCTCATTATCTAAATAGGCATCTGGTTGTTGTTCAGGGTTAATTTCAAAGTTATATTCACATTCTCCTCCAAGACAAGCTGTCTCAGGAGTCCCCTCATAAATTCGGCTTTCACAACTTCCAAGCCCAAAAAACAGCAATGAACACCAAAAAAATTTCACTGTACCCGTCATTCATTAAGAGCTTAATCGATTCTATAGATTTCAAAGAAAATAGTTGGCAGCTGTCTAATCAAGTCTCGTCTTTCTCTCATAGTTCTAATTCATATTGTCGAAACAGCTCTTTTTCCTCTTCGTTTTGAATTCATTAAGTGATTTTTCTGTGTACTTTACGGATAATTTTTAAAAGTAGTTATTCTCTTTTAAGAGGAATGAAGTTAACAGTTCAAAAATATAGTAACGATAAATATGGATTAGGAATCAACTCTGATGATTTTATAAAACATTTTAAATGTAGGGGTGTAAAGATTATTGTGGTTTTGTCAAAAACGAAGTCAGTTGAGGTTAGTGCAACTTGTGATACACTCACTGATGATAAGGGTTTTACAGAAGGTTACAACCTAACCCACGAAAAGATAGACAATTGGATAAAGTTAAAAGGATTTGATAAGTACCTACCGAATGAACCTAAGGAAATCCTGTTTTCACTTAAGGAAAGAAAGAATGGTGATATTGCATTGGTATATCCATGGGATAATCTCACAACAAGGTTTAATCCCTTCGAGTAACACATAGGAGGAAATATGAGTAAGAGAAAATGGTGTATTAGTTTGTTTCTATCAAATTCTAACGTTCAACATTATTTAGTTGTTGGTGAATCTAGGGAGGAGTCAATTGTTCATGTTGTAAATAGGTTAGAACGAGAAGTAGAACACAGAGTAGTTAAAGTAATAAGTAAACCTATATGGGCTGAAAACAAAAAACACTCAATTATCCCTTAAAATCAACTAAACCCTGAGGTAAAATGCGCCTTTGGTTTCTTACCATTATTTGGACCTTTGTCACTTTTGATTCTCTAGATTCCTAAATTCAGTCATAAAAATAATTGATGGAAAAAAGATGAAATCGGATCGGTCCAAGAATGGTTATAAGCTCGGCCTAGCACATACAAAATAAAGACGGCGTAGAATGAGATGAGAGCTATTCCATGGATAGCTTTCAATTTGCGATTCAGTATAAAAAGCAAGAAAGTGGCAATGGTGAGTAGCAGGAGCATACCCCTTAGTTCTGCAATGTGACTTATCGTCTGAAAATTCATTGTGATGTCACCATAGATCAATGCATACATGAAAAGCGGGAATCCAAGTGCAAAACAAACATCGAAGATATTACTCCCCAAGGCGTTTGCGACCGCATCATCATATTCACCATCAAATGCATCGCGAACGGAGATTATTGTATCCGGCACTGAGGTCGCAGCGGAGGCTAATATTACTGCTATAAAAAAGGGCGCTATTCCCATCCCAAGAGCTAGTGTCTCGCACGCGTGCACAAGACCTGCACAGGCGATGCCAATTATTATCATACTGAATATTAATAGTTTCCAGCTATTGATCGTGTTCGTATCCTTTCGAAGAAAAACATCTTCAAGATCTAGCTTTAGAAAACTAAAAAAAATCTTAATGTCTGAAGTTTTCGCTCTTTCATCGGCACTTGCTGCATCCTCTTTGAAGTTGTCTTCATTATCCTCTTGGTTCATAGAAGTGAAAACAACAAGTAAGTAAGCGCCATAGCTAAGCATGAGAATGAGCCCGTGCCACCAACTTAAAGTATTTCCCGAGAGCAAGAAAATCAAAATAAGCTCAACGCTTATGAGACTTAGGCCATCCCTGAGCACAACTTTCCTGGAGAGCGTCACCCCATTTGTTAACCTTTTGCCGATTACGGCTAAAATGACAACCGCTGGAATAATCATGGCATTAAAAATTGCACTACCAGCCGTTGTACCAACGCCAAACGCGAATCCATCCGTATTTTTCAAAGCAACAAGCCCAATAAATGTCGTAAACAATTCAGGCATGGAGCTACCTATGGCATTGATCGTTGCACCTCTTACACCATCGCTAAGATTTCTTCCCAAATACTGGCTTGCAGCTTCGAATCCATCACTAGCTCGCCAAATTACGAGCATAGAACCGAAGATAATTAAAATTGATATAATCATATTTGAGTATGTTCTATTTTGATTCAATACTACTAATCTTTATCAAAAAAATGCGCCGAAAATTTCCAAATATTATATTTAAGCAATTAAATTTGAAGGCACTCAAAAGTCACGAAAGCATCTCTTTAAAAAAATTGGAATATGGCCATTAATTTATCAAAAATTAAATTTTCATCCTTAGATGAAGTTTCTGTAATAATAAGTCCGAAGCAAACAAACTCCGATAATACAAAGGTTACATTCTACGATCTTTCAGGCAACAGAGTAACAAAAATACCAAGTGGGAAAAGAGATATAGCAATTCGCAATAAATGCTATTTAGGGCTAAAAGCATATAAAAATTCAGAACACTGGGAGCCTATCGATCCGAATGAGGTTGACAAGTACCTTAATGACTCAGATTTCAAAGTAGCCCATTCGTTGTCTGAAGATAATAAACAGCCTCAGAAAAGAACCTCAGAAGAGAAATTAGAAGATGAGATTCAAGCGAAAATAGAAGAGAACCGAAGCTTTAGAAAGTACGGAAAGCGGATTTTCCCAGCACTTCTTATCCTTGGTATTATCCTAATTTCAGTAGATTGGACAGTAACGGGATGGATAATACTTATCTGTGATCTTATTTATTTGGGTACGCTTTGGCAATCTCCCACTAATTATGCCGACGTAAAGAATTCCATTTTAGAAGAACGTGAAGAGAGAAAGCAAAAGCAATTAGAGGCGAAAAAACAGAAAGAAGAATTCGAAGCGAATTTCGTTGTAAAAAAAGAAGATAAGTTCAATCAGACCCTAAGCTATCAAACCTATTCAAGAAATTATAATCACGGATCAATAACCATCAGTTCGCCAAAAGTTGATGGCAATACGCTTTGGTGGATGAGTGCTGCCATAAGCTTGGTGATTAAAGATAATATTGAAGCATTAAGTTTCAATATTGTAATTGATAGAATGGAGGATTGGATCTTTTTAAGACAGGGCCAATTTCAAATTTTAATAGATGGCAATCCAACCAATTTGGACGCAGTAGATATTGAGACAAAAGTGGGTACGAGAGAAATTGCGGGAGATATTAAATCAAGTTTAAAAGAAAGAGTTATGTACATGTTTAAGAAACAACTCTTAGAGAAAATTTATACCTGTAAGGACTTGGAGTTACGATTTACATCGGGTACCGGATCAATTACTATCGAATCGGAGGAAGTTAAAAGCTTCAAGGAATTGTGTGACAAGTTTTATGAAAAAGTCTTTATCAATAAAAGCGTTTAACAAAACTGAATTAGATATTAACACGCAACTATACCTTCACCGATAATTAAACTTTGCTTGTAGTTTTAAACTTCCTGCATTTTTTAAATCTCAATTTAGTTATTAAGCGCAGAAAAAGAGACCGCTTGAAAGACCTGTTATCGATGGATCATTCATTCTCTCTTTGAATGCTTTCATTTATCTGCTCAATCAAATTATTGGAGGAGTCGATTAATTGATTGTATTTATATGTTGACAGCTCCCAATGCTCGGCAATCTCCCGACATTGGTGATTACTTTCTTCATCACAATTATGTATTTGGAAATTTGATGAATCTTCTTGATAGAGATGTTTTAATATCCGCATTTCTTGCTCCATAGAATGTTTCTTAATGAGTAGCTTCTTGATAGCTGTTGAAGCTGCGAAATAATTTTCACCAAACTTTTCTTCTACTTGACGATAGTTATTCCTGACAGCATTTACATTACGAAAACTTTTGGTTCCATTACTGCCTTCTGGAACGATGACTAGTGGGTTATCGTCTAAGACTTGGTCATCGCCAATTTTTTCTGGAATCTCCCCAATTTTCGAATAAGCGGTTGATTCAATGAAGCAAAAACCTGAATTATAGCTCCCCTTATCGTCTACTTTTATGCCTAAAGCCATATGATTAGCTTGAGGGTAGATGAAAAAGCATATTTGATAGCCAGCTTGTATTAATATTTTGGCGAGAAGTATTGACTTGTCTGAGCAGACCCCCGACTTTAGGAAAAGAGTTTCATAAGGAAAATAGACTTCATGGTCTTCAATATTAAATGCCTTGTCGTGGTCATAGGCAATGGCGCCTTGCACGAATCGAGTTGCCTTTATAACAAAATCTTTTTCTGAGAAATTATCGGAATTTAGAACCTTGATGATTTCGGAAATTAGACTCCTATCTTCCTTGGACATGAGAAAGATAGACCAGAATCTCTTTTGCCAATCAGCACTTTCGCCAATTACATACTTTTCTGAGCCGTAATGGCCTTTGTAAATTTCGGATTCTAAGTTTAGTTGAAAAGTATATTGAAAGGTGTCGATTTGAAAAGTGTACTGCTCAGATTCCTCTGAGGTAATTAAATTTTCAATTTGGATTGATTGATTTTCACCCTCTACATCAATATCACACTTGGTACAAATTATGACGAGTGAAAGTGAGATAAAAGTTTTATTAAATGTAGAGTTCATGAATTGACTTAGACTATTAACCACAAGTACTTTTCGTGTAAAGTTACCGTTTACTTTTCAGTAAATTTGTCCAATGATGAATGTTCGATTGTGCGCCTTAGTGGCTATCTTAATTCTTAATTCGTGTGCTAACGAATCAAAAAAACCTCAAATTGACGAGGAGGTGGCGTCAGTTAACAGTGAGCCTAATGAATCAAATGAGTCTATTGAGTCAACGGATAGTAATGAAACAAAAGCAATAAAATTTGCTTCCATGAATTTAATTGGTGATAAAATCGTTTCTAAACTTGGTCATACTATTAATACAATGGCTTATGAATATTCACCTGTTCTTGATGTAAAAAATAATCGACTTTACTTTACTGGAATGGACCGAACTGGTTTTTATGATTTCAAACAATCATTGATTGAATCCAAGAATTCCGGAGGTGAAGATATTTTTTTCAGTAGTCTGATTAATGGAATCTGGACGGATGCAAGGCCCCTAAGTTTCTTAAATACAAACAGTCATGAATCCGTCTCATTTGTATGTGACAATGGAGATCTTATCATTACAGCCAATTACGAAGAAAACTTGGGTTTAAAGGAAGCTGGTGTAGAAACAACTGATATATTCATTGCCCGGCCTGATGGAAATAAATTTAGTGTCGAGCACCTACCCGAGCCTGTCAACTCTATGTACTTCGAAGCAGATGCTATCTTAAATGGTGATGAAACATACTTAATTTTTTCATCAGATCGTCCGGGTTGCGTAGGAGATTATCATAAGAAAGGTTGGCTCTGGAAAAATTGTTTTTGGGGTAATACTGATATCTATGTTTCAAAAAGAAATAGTTACGGTTGGGATAATGCAATTAATCTTGGTGATGTAGTAAATACTGGGTTTGCCGAGCGGTTTCCGTGGCTATCAAAAGACGGATTAACATTATTCATATCAAGTAACGCTTATACCGATAGTACCCACATGGATGTTTACGCCTTCACCAGAAGCGATAATCAAAATTGGACGGATTGGAGTGGGCCATTCGAAGTCTCAGGAGTAAACACAGAAAATGATGATATCGGGTTTAAGCTCATGGAGGACAGTACGTTGTTTTTCGCTAGCGCAACCAACCTAGGCTTTACCCCTACTATGGCAGCTAGAGGTGGTGATGCCGGTGTAAGAGAAACCAATTTTCGAACAGGATATGACTTATTTGGCTGTCAAGCAGCATCCTTAAAAAAAAATCAGGTTATGGACATATACACAGGTAAAAACAACTCTGTATATACACTTGAAGATGTCTGTTTCGAATTTAATTCGTTTGAACTCAAGGAAGAGTTTTACGATGATCTAAAAATGGTCGTTGATTATATCTCGCTAAATCCAGACTTAAGTATAGAAGTGGTTGGGTTCACAGATGATATTGGTGATAATGATTATAATCAAGTCCTTAGTCTTAAAAGAGCACAATCTGTTGCTGATAAGATGAAAGAGGTCGGATTGAAAAAGAATCTAAACGTCCTAGGTAGAGGGGAATCCAACCCGAAATACGCAAACAATTCGAGTCAGAAACACAAAAACAGAAGAGTTGAAATTAGATTTTCAGAAGATCTCGAATAATTAAAAACTAGAAGTTAAATCGCTCGTGATTTTCTAAGGGTCAGTCTTGTTCTTTGAGTTGCACTGTGATTGAGTTGCCAAACGGCAAGTTTAAAACTCAGAATAAAATTCATTTAAAATCAACGAGCAAAGTGAAGTTGCTTTTATACTCATCAATCAGATCATAATTATTCTTCTTCGCTCCATTAATTATTGACATGACCATATGATTCATGTTATTTTCTGAGAGACATTGAATAAACTTAATTAGTTCCTCTGGTGGCCTGCAAAGAAGAAATTTTACCGCCCTTGTGGTAATCTTAAAGGATCCATTTAAGACTAATTGTGTGAGATGCTCTGTAGTTTTTATCGCAGAGCAGTTAAGCGCACTCTCAAATTCAGGAGAAATATGCTTGTTATCGAGAGTTGCATAATAAAGAAATATAACCTGATTTGAGATAGATAAATCATGTAATAATTTTTCCACCACTAACTGATGGGTGCCAGTTATCGAAATATCATCTAAAAATAATAGAGTCGAGTTCTGATTTGGTTGATTGGGAATTGAATAGGTGTCATTTTTGATCAGACTGTATCTTTCCTCGGCAGACATCGCACCATAATCTTGGACATAGGTTTGCTTGCGATCAATTTTCCCTTCTGAAATATTGAATCCCAGATTTAATTCTCGTAGTTCTGCTAAAAAGCAACTGGTTAAATGATAACTCGCTGTGGGTAAGTATGAGTAAGGACTGCTTAATACTGTAATATTTTTAGACTTGAGCATGGGCAGTATCTCTCCACGGAAATAACTTACCAATTCATGACCGAATTTTTCAGCTATTGTAAAATCTCCGTATTTAAATCGGCTATAATGTCGTGCTGAGAAACTCAAGTTTTCAGTGTCCGTTATGGAATGAACAGAGTATCGTTTGTTTTTTATTTTCCTAAAGTCTTCCATCTACAAAAAGAGCCTTAAAACCAAATTTAATAGCACCATCAATATCACTCTTCTGATTATCACCAATGTGCAATATCTCCTTCCTCGATGAAACAAAAGCATTATCGAGGACTAGTTGATACATCGAGTCATGAGGTTTTGAACATCCTGTAGCATCAGAGAATAAACAGAACTTAAAGTTTTCTGATATACCTGATTGAGTCAAGAAATTTAAAATCGTTTTGCCTGGAATGAACGCTGTATTGCTGGTTATAGAGCAACTGATACTAGTGTTTCGAAAATGAATCAAGGATTTTAAGCAGTTCTTATTTAGGATAGGTGGATATTTTAAGAAGAGAGATAAAGTTTCTTCGTAGAGCTCACGATGAAATTCTTTCGAAATAGAAAGCATTTCAAAAACTCGACCGTACAGTACTAAAGGAGAAACAATTTCATTTTTTGTTTCCATTTTCAAATTATAATCTCCACCAATCTCAGAAAAGGCTGCGAAAATGTCAATATCGTTGAAATTAGAATTCTCGCGAATCAATTGCGCCCTTTTTGTCTTAAATCTCTCATTAGAAAAAGCTAACGTCCTCCAAAAGTCGAATGATACATGGCTTATTCTCTCCGAGCGTACTAGTTCATCCACTTGCTTCCAATCTTCTCTCATTCTAACTTCAAAGGTTTAATAATTTCCTGAGACCTCTAATGACCTGAAAAATACAACTAGTAGCCTTTCAAATAATTTGAGGCCGCCAGCTTTAAAAATCAATAACCTAATTTTCACTCATGATAATTTTTACTATTCGAAATTTCTCATCGAGTTTTGAAAGGGTCCACGATTTCGCTTTGTTGTTCTCTGTCCAAAAAAAATAGAATCAGTGCAATTTTCTCGAAATTAGAATTCTTTAGTGAACTCGGTTTTGTCAAATATTTCTCCCTTAATTCAATCAGCTAAGAAGTTTCAAAAACGCACCAATCTCAACTTTTTTTTATAGCTCTGCGTGAAGCAACGAGACGCGCAAATTTTTCCCGAAAACAACAAGAGAAGATTATTTTTTTTTAACCTTGCGTTGCCGTTGTTTAAAATTCAGAGCGTAATGCATAAAACCTTACTTATATTGCTCCTAGTCCTAAATGCAGTCTCATGTACATTACTGGAAACCAAGGAGGATGTTATTTCCGAGTTAGAAGTTCTTGTAGATTCACTTGATCCTTCTGACAGCGATTTAACACCAGAGTTAATAGAAGTTTTTGACGCTGAATTTCTTGATTTAACTGAAAATAGGATCCCCGTATATCAATCTGAAATGACTCTGGAAGACAGGAGGAAAGTAAATCAACTTATTGGTAAATACGAAGCCATTAAAGTTAAAATTTTTGCTAAAGAAGCTAAAGAAGAAATTAAAGATGCCTTACAGCAAGGTACTGCTATGGCTAAAGAACTAATGCCAGATTCTGCCGAAGTAGAAGAAGCATTGCAAAAAACAGAAGGGTTTTTAAAAGAATTATCAGAAGAATTAAAAAAGTAAAAAATGAATAAAGGAATAACATTAGGGGTGATTTTGTTTTTACTATCTGGATGTGGTGAAACTCCAATTCAGGATAGAATAGCTCATTCACCACAAACCTTGGAAGAATATCATAAAAACATTATTCCCGCTGAGGAAAAGTCTACTGTTAATAACTCTATACAATGCTTTTTTGATTATTCAGCAGGTGTTAAGGATGCTATGGCTATCACTGCAAAGTTTAACTCAGATTTAGTTAAATTCTTGGAAGGTCAAGATGTTCAATTTTATTCAATAGGAGAAAATGATGAGCCAGAAAAAATTGAAATGGCTTCAAAAGAGGCTAAGTTAACAGATGAAAACAACTACATTCAGAAAGGGTCAAAGCTTGGTGTTGCAATTTCACAAATGGCAAATAATCTCAATGCTCAAAGCTTATTTGTAACTGATTTTGAAAGAGTAGATAATTATCTGCCAAAAACAGATTGGCCAAAACCAGGTGATTTTTCTGCCCCTCATCCAATTGAAGAAGGAGCTTGGGCACAAAAAGAATTCCAAAAATGGTTAGCTGAAGGGAATCAAATTGATATTTATGCAGCTCCTTATGCAAGGGAAGATGCTTGGTTTGCTCCAGATGGGCCAAAAATTAAAAACCATATTTATACAATAGCTTTCACTCCAAAGAATTGGTTAGGTAATGAAAAATCAGTGATTAACTATTTAAATGAAAAAACTGAAACAAATAATGATTACAAACATTACACATTTAATGCTGATAATATTATTGTTCAATCCAAGGATAAAGATAAAGATCATGGTGTTTTGCATTCAATGATTGTGCCACAATGGAGAAAAAAGGGAGGTAACTTTGATTATTATCAAATATCGTATGAGGATTTGGAAACTTTTTATGTAGACGAATCAATGCAGTATGAAGAAAACCAAAAGAAAGATAAAAGGGTAATAAATAAACTTATTATTAAAAGCGGTATGGATTGTTTTGATGATGTTAAGTTTGATATTAAAGTTTATGATGTTACTAATACATTCGTTGAATTATTAGATTATTCTGAAAATAGTGCAATGGAACTTGAATATGAAACTACTGACAATGTTGAAGAGGGTAATGTGGATTCAACGTTAGTTTCACCACAAGTAACGCCATACAATTTCAGTAAAGGAACTATTGTGAATGATATGTTTGGATTTACATATAATGACAAAGGAGAAATAGGAGAAGTAGGAGAAGTAGGTTTAACACTAAAGGATAATTTTAACTCATATGTAAACGTAATGTTTAGAGTTGATTTCCTTGTTTCAGATGTTTCAAGAAATGAATTTGTAACAGAGAACAAACCTAATAATGAAACGGGTGAAGTTCTTTCGATTAAGTATAAAGATGATAGAATAACATCTTTACCTTCTAGCTTAGATTATGCATTAAGATCTTTACAACCTGATTTAAAAGAAAAAGTAGTTTACTCGGTGTATTTCATGATTCACGAATAAATTACGAATTGAACTAATAATAAACTTACAATTACTAATGAATCTAATTATGAATCTATCCACTCTTGCGTTAATCTCTGTAAAAACTCCCAAGCAACTTGATGCCTTGGATATCCAAACATATATTTTTGCTGCCGTTGCATCCCTTTTGTTTTTATTGATTGCTGCAGCTATCGCGAGCATAATAAAATTTGAGGGTGGCAGTAAGCCATCAGACCCTGGCAAAAGACGCTTATGGTTTTGGGTTTTGGGTATTTTGAGTTTCGCTACATTTTTCTTGTATAACATGTTTGCCGTTGCTCCCACAATAGCACCGAATCTCCAGAGTAAGTTTATGACCACGAATATCATATCGTCAGTGATAACACTCATCGTATATATTGTCCTAGGATTTACTCTTAGCAAGATTATGCGAACTAAAAAAATCGGGAATTGGTTTCCATCTAAAAGCAACTGATAAATCATGGCAGCAACAGATAAATATTTTCTAATAGCAATTGGAGGTACGGGAATGCGGTGCTTAGAGTCGTTCACGCACTTGTGCGCTATGGGGATGTTTGATTCTAAGGAGATTGATATCTTAACTCTCGACACAGATCAAACCAATGGAAATAAGGCTCGGGCAGAGAATTTAGTTCGACAATACAATAAAATTAAGTTCTCACCTGGAAACGAAGGTGGAAACGTAAATTCTAATACTTTCTTTAGTGCCAAATTGAATTTACATGAATTTTGGACTAACTACGATGGTGCGGGAAGGGAGAATTTCAACAACATATCTCATATTCACAAAGGCGATGGAGAGGTAAAAGAAAACAACAAGTTGCTGTCAGATTTATTTCTAGATGAAAACGTAAAGCAATTTAACTTAGCTCATGGATACAGAGCTCAAACGCATTTAGGATCTTATCTTATGTATCATGGGCTGATTGAATCAGCTCGACGATTGCACCAAGGTGCAGACGTGAAAACGGAGGATAAAGCCTTTGAAAAGTTCATTGAGAAAATCGAAAAAGCAGGAGAGCATGCGAGAATCTTTGTCTTAGGTTCAATTTTCGGGGGCACCGGGGCGTCCTCTATTCCAATTATTCCCAAAGCCATCGACAATGCAATAAAAATTAGATCAGGCAATAAGTCACGGTTAGATCCGGGAGCTAAATTTGGAGCAACTCTTTTAACAGAATACTTTTCATTTAAAAAACCCGATGCCTCTCAAATGGCATCGAAGGAGAATTCCGTAATTGCAGACAGTTCTTTTTTTAGCCTAAACAGTCAGGCTGCTCTACAATTTTATCAGTCCGATCCTACTGTAAAATCTACGTATAAAAAAATGTATCATGTTGGGTGGCCGTCAAATACAAAAAACTATTCTGAGGAAGGGAAGGACACAAAAACAATCACTGGTGGTGAATCACAAAAAAATTCATGTCACGTTGCGGAACTGATTTGCGCTAGTGCAGCGTATGATTTTTTCTCAAGCGATAAGGGTTTAGATGTTGAGGCTGCTGAATATATTTTCAAATCAGTTGGCTTTGAAAACAATACACTGCAGTTTAATTTTAATGATTTCATAGGAGATAAAGATGCTGGAAAACTCTTCGCTAACAGACTCGGTGCATTTTTCGCATTTGCTCATGTTGTTCTATCAAAGAATAAGGGTGCTTTTGGCGATAAAGGAGTTAAGGGTTTATTAAATCGGTTACAAAAAGAAGTGGATCTGTATACAAGTATAACTGATGAGTACGCGGATGGTCTTGAGGCTTTTATCAAAATGTTTGGATATGACTATCAAGGGGAAAATTTCAAAGCAGGATGGATTTATCAAGTTAGGTCAACTGCCCCTGGTTCTTTTGTCTTCATGGACGAGGCATTTTCAAGAGACTCCAAAGAGCTGCAAAAATTAGACGTTGGAAAATTATTTGAGGATGAGAAATATCATTGGGATAAAGGAGGAGTTTTTGGTGACAGATATGACACATTCATTTCGACTCTTAAAGACGATAAAACACAACCTACTGAAGACCAGAATTGCAAGACTACGAATGAGAAGTTTTTGGCCCACATCTTTAACGCGCTTTCAGAGTCGCAGAAAATAATTTAAGGGAATAAATAGCTATGTCAGAGATTAAGTCATTAGTCATCAAATCGAAATCAGCACCCCAAGGCGCTAGGTTTGAATGGAGTAAAATAGGTAACATAGAAACGTTTACCAAAGAAATAATAACCCCTGCTATAGGCGCAGATGGAGGAGCCAACGTTGGCTCTGTTGTCTCAGGTATGCCAACAGTGTTTGCCCGCGCAAACATGTTTAGAATAGCTCTAGATAGTGTCACAGATCCAGATTATTCGGGAAGTGGGTTACTGAGCTTCTATAAGTTCCTAATAAGTGAGTGGAAAGGGTTAATCTCTTGCATGGCATTAAATGCCCAAAGCATAAAGGTCAAAAGAATTTATTTGACCTATTCTGACGGCAAGACAACCGAAGATACCTCGAATTTATATGAGTGCACAGGTTCCTTTGGAAATATGCTTTTCGAAAGAAAAGAACTTTGGGCCAATCCTTCAGACGTAGAAAATGTCCCTTTTGTAGACGTAATTATCTATAAGGATCAAGTTATTGGAGGTACGTCCCCTGATAGTTTCTTGTTTACCTCCAATTCGTACAACTTGGCAGGAGATTCATCCGCATATGTTCAAGAACAGAAAACGGATGCTCAAACTATTGGTAAATTAATAGATCCTCTTGCAACCCAGCGATTAACTCCTGATGAATTGACTAAACTCAAGAATTATGTTAAGCATATCCTGTCTAATATCAACGCATTTGAAAATCAGTACAGAACATCTGATTTAGTCAAGCCTAACTACAGCAACATAGTTGGTAATTTAGAAAATTGGCTTCAAGAAATTGATTCTTATGCCAACGAGAAAGGCCAAAAATTTGAGTCAGATGTCCCGCCTCCGATTAATCTTTTCAAGGCACCTTTTGCCGCTCTATTTAATTATTCAGAAGAATTACGTGGTATAGATGGCGTTTTTAGTCAGACTGGTGACGGTGATGTTTTTGACCCAAAGGATGTCCTTCTAGATAACACGACTTGTAAAATTGCTTGCGTAGATGATGAGGGTGATCCTGATTTCATAAAAAACAAATCCATACTGTTGCTCAGGGCCACTGTTAAGGGTGAGGTAAATGATTTCAGACATTTTACGTTACCTCTATCCCCACTTGGAATAAAAATCTTTGGAAAACATCTTGGAACATGCCTCGGATTAGATACCAAAGCAAACACAAAAACTACTATTCGAGGAATCTATGATATTGAATCACAGACGGTCGAAATAATTATCACATATATTGATCAATCGGGCAAAAAATTAAACGATGATGTTACAGTCTATAAAGTTGCGCCAGTAGACATAAGCGGTAAGGATTTATTGCTTTGGCCAAACTTTATTAGTAAAAAGTGGAATAAATATTTTTTGTATTCGGAAATGCCTCATAACAGCCGCAACTGGCAGGCTAAGCCATTCTTTGGTGATGCCAACTCTGAGCAATTTGATTTTATCCTTAACGATTCAGGTGATTTTAAATATCTAGCAGATAATGGTGTTGTTGATGATGAACTAGGAACTTTAAAAGTTGAGCATTCTTCGAAAGTTGGAGCCACTCGATATGAATATGAGATTTATGAAAGCAAGAACCCATTCAGAGGGCTAAGACTCTCGCACAATGACAACATGTCGGGTTATGCCATCATTGAATATGGTAACGAACATTCATCCGAATTACAGAATAAATTGAGCCTTAGTGGTGAACTGAAGGAAGCTCATCTTGGAGTGGATTTTGGAAGCACCAATACTAGTATAGCCTACAGAGATAATGAGAACGGCTCTCCTGTTGGTTTCAAATTCACAAATAGAAGAGTGTCTTTGTTAGCCTCAGATGAAAAAGATAATAGTATTAAGCCTGCTGGAGAAGATGAGGTTTTCTTTTTTCAAAATGATGAGATAGAGAGCAATCAAATCAAATCAGTCTTAACCATTCATGATGAAAACAGAATGAGTGGTAACGGTTCAGTAGCAGAAAAGTCCTCTCAATATGTTACAGGAGGATTTCCCTGTTTTGAAAAGAATTTGCCTATAGAAGATGGAACAGAGAACAGATATCTCCTAAACTTTGGGGATCAACAAGGAAGCATTGGGCAGGCTTCGCTAGTTCATAATATGAAATGGTCGAATGACCCATTAGAAGAGAGTTATAAAAAGGCATATCTAAAAACCTTATTACTTCAGGTATACTCCGATTTGTTTGCCAAGGGTCTATACCCTAAGTCTTTGAAGTGGTCTTATCCATCGGCTATGAGCAATAGCTTAATAGGTAAATACGACAACATATGGCAGGGATTAAAGGAAGTAAATCCCTTAAGTGAGGACCACAATCTAAGGGTTAGTTTGGGAACAGTCAATTTGGACTACGACACAGGAAGCAACACATCGTGGGGGGCATCTGACTCGAATGATAGTTGGGGTGCCGGGTCACCAGCACCGCAGCAAAACTATGCAAATGATGGTGGCTGGCCGTCCGCTGCAGATAGTTCTGGTTCTGATTCTTGGGGAACAGGGGGAGACTCATCAACCCAACAAGGAAATAGTGGTTGGGAAGATAAAAATAAACCAGCCCCAGCTCAAAAAGCGATTGTAGTAAGTAATGATCCGTTAAATTTTAGTTTCAAGGAAGTAGACACGAATAGTGCGCTTACCGAATCATGTGCTGTCGCAAATTACCTTCTCACTCAAAATTTACAGATCAATGGCAACGCATTGGTTTTGTGTTTTGATATTGGAGGAAGCACCACAGACATACTGGCGCTTGCTAAGATGAAGCAAGGTGTTTGTATGGTTAAGCAAAATTCAATACGCTTCGCGGCCCAAAGGGTTGCTCACGCCACGAAATACTCTCCAAATTTTCAAAAAGTTCTCAAAGAAGTTCTCGATAAAAAAGGGGTGACAATTCAAGGAATCAACAGAGGTCAAAATCAGTACTCTCCGAATACTGCACCTTACTTTTTCGAGCAATTAGTCGACCGATTAGATGAGTCTGAGTTTGATGATTTCTACAGGCTCCTAGGAGCAAACTGCCCTGAACTAGTGAGCGTCAACCTATACATCACAGGATTGATTATGTTTTATGCTGGTCAGCTATCAAACAAAATCAAGTTAGAAATCGATAAGTCCAAGGAAAAAGAAGATGGTTTTTGGTCAAATCCTAAGATTCAAATACAATTTACAGGCAAGGGTTCAAGAATCATGGACTGGCTCAAAGCAATCAATCCTCAAGCCAGCGAAAAGTATTACATGGATATGTTCATTATGGGTTTTGGTGGGAATGATTTGGCTAGACAACATTTAGGCGGACCTCCAATAATGGATCCAAGAAAGAATGAGAACATAAAATATGAGGTTTCGATGGGACTAGCCGCTGAAAATCTGTCTGATAAGCTATACGTCTCCAATACTGCATTGGAAATAATTGGAGAAGATGGTTTTAAGGCTAAGACCCAGGCAGGAATAACAGAAATGAAAGCCGATGATTATATCACAGGCGATATGATGGCGAACCTCGGGAGTCAGTTTGTTCATTTGCCGGAAAACCCGAATACTCCGTGTCCAAAATTTATGCAATTCGCACATGTTTATTTTCAAGTTGCTACCAATGTGTTTGGATTAAAGGTTACTCAGCAAGATTTCATGAAAGGTTTTCAATCCATGAATATTGAATCCTACATCAAGCAGCAGAAAGAATATAAAGAAGCGCAGAAATCAAGTTCCTCAGATAAGCCATTTGACTATGTAGCTCCTATCATTATTCTTGAGGGAATGAAGTTTTTTGAAGATGTAATTTTGAAAAAGATTGCGGTAGACTAATGTTGTCGAAAGTCTTTGTATACCTTTATCGAGAAGGTATGAGTATTTATTACTCTGAGGATAACTCAGTGGTTTTAGAATATAAGTTCGAGGACGAATCCGTTATTCCATTATTTTTTTACTCAACACGAGATGTTTTCAGCTTCGGCATCGATGCTAGAAAGAGATTTCACGGAGGCGATAGTGATGCGTTCGGAAATTATTTTGACCTCATACAGGAGCCGGCGCAGACATATTCACTTTATGGCTCGAATGAACTTGAGTTCAAGAAAATTCTTGTTTCAGCATTCGAGAAAATAATGGAGTCTCTACTTAGAGATGAACTTTATAAAGATGTTTCCAATTCGGATATTAAGAATTCGATAGACCAATTAATCTTAGTCTATTCCTCTAATCTTCTTGATAAAGAGAAAAGATTAGTCTCAAATGTTTTTCAAACAGCTGGTTATAATAAAATCAAGGCTATCAATAAAACATATGCTTTCTTGACTTGCTACAACCAGCACAGCAACTTAGATGATTTCAAGTCTATTTTTACCATTGAAGGATATGAAAATGATCTCTGGATAGCGCATTTTGAAGGAATTCAAGAATCTCCAACATTATTGAAATCTATTCCTGGGTTAGGGGGCGACCCAAAGGCAAAGATAATTGCTGAAATGTTATTTTATAAAACTGTCGAGAGAGCAGATGCTCCATTCAGAAAAGAACAGGAAGAATCCGAAATTCTAAGATTAATACCCTTAGCCTTGAAATATCTGGAGCAAGGAAAAAAAGAGCCTATAGACACAGTAAGGCTGTCAGATGGAACCGAAGAAAGAATTAGAATAAAACTAAGAGAAGTAAATGATAAAGTAAATTTCAGATCAGATTACAGGAAGTTGCATGAAATAATAGAGGATAACCTGAAGAACTCCAATTCGACATTTATAGATAGCTTGATTTTGCCGATTGGCGCGATAGCAGGAGAAATTCTCTTAGAAAAACTACGACAGAAGTATAGCCATGTGAATGTCTGTGATTTGGATACATTAAGTTGTCTCTCATACCTAAGTTCTAATGAAACCTTTATAGATCAAGGTAACCTTTTACCCACAAAATCAACTGCTGCTCCAAAACCAACTGCTGCTCCAAGACCAACTAAACCACCTGCTGCGCCAAAACCACCTGCTGCGCCAAAAGCAACTAAACCACCTGCTGCGCCAAAACCACCTGCTGCGCCAAAAGCAACTAAACCACCTGCTGCGCCAAAAC
>Ga0181605_10001583_pt1 | contig 20916 bp, 17 predicted proteins | sample 041ome_11_FD_148676 | JGI IMG/M metagenome (GOLD analysis project Ga0181605, IMG submission 148676) | Coastal salt marsh microbial communities from the Groves Creek Marsh, Skidaway Island, Georgia - 041411US metaG (spades assembly) | ecosystem: Environmental > Aquatic > Marine > Intertidal zone...
GCCCACTCCTTGTCCCATGGGCACTAACACGGTGGCTCCAAGGTTCACACTGAGTTCCGCGGTGAAGGGTAAGTTGTAACCGGCGCTGGGCCCTTCGGTGATGTCATAGTCATTCATATACAGGAGGCCAGCAGATAACCGCAGAAATTGCACCGGTGCAGCTTCTACCTGTACATCCAGACCTGAGGTTTCTACCTTGGCCTCATTGGATACGTAAGTGCCGAGACCCGTAGGCAGCTGCTGATTGGATTGATAATCGTCGATCTCAGTATCAAACCAAGTCGCGTTGAGTCGAAGTTTTGAGTCGAATAAGGTGGTTTTAATACCTACCTCAAAGCTCAACGTTTCTTCATCGTCGAAAGCGCGCTGCTCTTCGGTGCCGTTTACGGAGTTGAACCCCCCCGACTTGGTGCCGGTAGCAGCACTGGCAAAAAGCATGACATCGTCGGTGAGATTAAAGGCTGCTCGAAGCATCCAATCGGTGTTGTCTACCTTTCGACTCAAGGTGGTGTCGATAGGTGTGGAAACCGAATCAAGGAAAGAGGCACCCAAAATGTCATTCGATATAGCGGTAGAAAATGTCTTGCTGTATAGGTCCGCTGTTTTTTCTTCCTCGCTCCAACGTAAACCAGCGGTCATATGTAGGCGATCGGTTGCATGCCAGGTGGCTTGGCCAAAAAGCGCAATGGTTTCCGTGTTCTGAGAATACGCCACGGTCAAGTTGTCATCGGGCTGAACAAGGAAAGGTAGCGGTACCGGGAAAGGCAGCGGCTGCTGGCTGCCAATTGGGATCAAATCATCCCCTACAAAAACAAAGGGGTCCCGGCCGCCGCGTTCGGTCGTTTGATCGAGATAGAAAAAGCCCGCTTGGTAGTCGATGCGGTCGCCGATAGACGCGGTCCATCGAAGTTCTTGAGAGATACTGTCGCCGCCATACTTATCGTCGATCACAGGCAAAATATCGAGTTCGGAACGGTCAGCATCCGTGCTCATCGAATAGCGATAGTCGTTCCATCCGGTAATCGAGGTCAGATCTCCTGCTGCTCCACTGTAGTTGACGGTCAGCATTACGGTGTCAGCCGACATCTCAAAGGTACTGGGCACATCGACGCTGACCTGATAATCGTAAGGGTCATTTGCATCCGGCGCCATGCCGTTGGCGACTAGGTAACTATTAACGGCTTCTGACTGAATAGCATCAGCAGCGCAGCACGTGGTGTCCCGCTTGACCCGTGAAGCACTCAAGGTTACATCGAGGTCGCTGGTCAGTTGCCAGAGCAGTTTGCCCTGCACGTTCCAGTCATCAACCGCGTTGAGATCGGGTCCCGCCGTATTTTCATAATAGCCATTTTGTTGGTGTATGTTGCCCGAAATTCTGAAGGCGAGGTTATCAGTGACCGGGCCCGACAGCACCCCCGTGTAGCGATCGAGTCCGTAGTTGCCTCGGTTCGCCTCAAAGGATCCTTCCAAATTTTCTTGATTCGGTGCTTTGGTCACGATGCTGATTGCGCCGGCATTGGTGTTCTTGCCGTAGAGGGTTCCTTGGGGACCCTGAAGCACCTCGATACGCTCTATATCGGTAAGATCCGCCATGCCCAAGCCGGTACGCCCAAAGAACATACCATCGACAAACATGCCAACTGACGGCTCCAGAGCGGGGTCTCGTTGTGAGGTCCCGATACCACGAATATTCATGCGCGCATCAAAGGGGGTGAGGTTGGTGTTGATCGTGAGCGCAGGGGTGAGGATGGCGACATCGTTGGCATCGTAGATACCGGCCTCCTCGATTGCCGCGCTGCTGAAAGCAGTCACGGTTACGGGTAGATCCTGCAGGTTCTCGGCGCGCTTGGACGCGGTAACGATAACCTCCTCGAGCGCGGCTGACTGAGCGAGCACCAGCGGTGAAATACTTAACCCTGCGACGAACGTACTAGCGACATACAGAGGTATTTTTTTCATTTTGGATTCCCCATAGCTTCCAATTTTTTATTTTATGACATAATCTATGTCATAATGTATTGGCTCAGTGTAAGTCGTCAAGCGTTGGTTGGCAACCCAGCCGTCGTTAGTGGCCAGCCTGTTTGCTCGTTGGGACTGTATGGCAGAGGCGATATTCAGAAAAAATGGCAGTCCCACTAGCCCGCTGGTGTGTGACCAGGTAGAGAGAACAACCGGGAGAATTAAACAATGAAGGTATTGCGAACCCCAGACGATCGGTTTGAAAATTTGGAATCGTTTCCGTACCAGCCCAACTACCTGTCCATTGCTGACGGAGAGGGTGGCGAGCTCAGGGTGCATTATATTGACGAGGGGCCGCGAGACGCCCCAGTGGTGCTCCTTATTCACGGGCAGCCTGCATGGAGCTATTTGTACCGGTATATGATTCCGTTGTTAGTGGATCAGGGATGCCGGGTGGTGGCGCCGGATCTCATTGGCTTTGGCCGCTCCGATAAGCCTACTGAGCGGTCGGATTATACCTATGCTCGTCACGTTGCCTGGATGAGCGACTGGTTAAGCCAGTTAGGCCTCAGTGACATTACGGTGTTTTTTCAGGATTGGGGCAGTTTGATCGGGTTGCGTTTAGTCGCTGCGTTCCCAGAGCGCTTTAGTCATGTCGTCCTATCCAACGGCGGATTGCCCAACGGGGTTATCCCGGAAGAGTTTGCCGAGCCTTTAAAGGCTGCCTACGACAACCTGGAGGTGCCCAAATCGGATGAAATTGCGATGCGCTTTGAAGATAAATCCGGCATCCCTGGGTTTTTGTACTGGAGAAAGTTTGCTGCTGAAAACCCCGATATCGCCAAGCCTGGCACACACGTAATCTCGACTTTAGGCCGGGAAATGAGTCAAGGAGAGATGGACGCTTACAATGCTCCGTATCCTGACCTGTCCTATGCCGCAGGTGCTCGGCAGTTTCCGTCGCTAGTGCCCATTTTTCACGATGAGCCCGAAGTGCCGGAGAACAAGTTGGCGTGGAAAGTATTGGAGCAATTTGACAAGCCCTTTATGCTGGCTTTTGCAGATAACGACCCGGTAACAGCTGGATTTGATCAGGTTTTTGTGGAGCGCGTGCCGGGTTGTAGTGGAGTGGATCATCGTACGATTTCGGGTGCCAGTCACTTCGTCCAGCAAGATCAGCCCGAGCAGTGTGTAAAGGCTATTCTGGATGTCATGGCTCACGATGGTTGAGCTTGTAAAGAGTATATGAGGGATACCCCGGTGATTGATCACAGAAAGGAGAACGGCGTTCATGTGATAACGATGACCGCCGACGCGAGTACTATTTGTCCCAACTGGCAGCAGCGCATGTTGCAGCACCTCGATACGGTTGAAGCTGATTGCGATCAGGGTGCCGCGTTGGTGTTGGCCGGTGAGGGCAAGTTTTTTTGTAATGGCCTCAATTTGGACGTGGTAGCAACGTTGGACGCAGAGGCTATGGGCCTGTTTGCGCAGCGCAGCGGCGAAATCCATAAACGGTTTTTGCAATTGCCCTGTCCCACGGTCGCAGCAATTAATGGGCATGCTTTCGCCGCAGGCGCTTTTATGGCGATGTCTTGTGATTACAGACTGATGCGGCAGGATCGCGGTTGGTTCTGCGTTTCGGAGGTCGATGTTGGTGTGCCCATTCCCTCAAATATGATGGGTATTCTCCACGGCAAGTTATCGGCAAACACGGTGAGGGACGCGGTGCTGACGGGCAAGCGCTATACCGCCGATGAAGCACTAGAAGCTGGCATCGTTGATGGCAAAGCCGAAGAGGCAGAGCTTTTGGGTAATGCGATTTCTCTGGCGGAGGCCTTGGCTGGCAAGGAACCGGGCATCTTCAAAGCAATCAAGCAAACCTGGGTCGCGCCGATCAGTGCCGCGTTTAACGGCTGACATGGCGCTGCTGGCGGTCGTAGGTCGCGCATTGCTGTGGGTTGTGCTGGCATTGGCTCTACTGGCGCTGCTTATTTTTTGGCTGGCCTTTCTTTCCGCGCGTCCGCCCCTAACGATAGACCCGGTAACGCTATCTGGCGATGGCAGCTCGCTAGACTATTGTGAGCTGGCCGTTCTCGATGGCAGTGGAAAACGTGCCGAAGACATTCCCAAGGGCAATACGCCGGGCTGCGGCTACGATCATTTTCCTCTACCGATTCTCCGTGAATGCCGCGAGCCGCTTTCAGAGGGTGCTGATGACATCCGCGGTTTGTGGATTGGCGTCGAGGGGGGGCACGTCGGGCACGTCGAGCGGGTAGAACAGTGCGGCAGTCGGGTAGTGGTAACCAGTGCAGGGCTCATCCACGACTTTGGGCCTAACGCCACGGCGGGGATGAATACCAACGACACCGAGGGCTCGGTGCTTTTTCGCGCCGGTGACAGGGAATACTGCGCGCGCACGTCTGCCAGTATGATTTGGCAAGAGAAAGTCCTGAATTTTTATGTTTTTGGTTGGGGGCCGCTAGTGGTGAAGCGTTATCGTGAGGGGGACCAGCTCATATGGGAATACGCAGATGGGTCGACGACGCGCATGGACCGCTTATGTCAGCTACCCGACAACGAGAGAATACCCAGAAAGCGCGGACCCCGTTGGCAACTGTTTTAGTGGATTTGAAGCCGACCATGGCAGCTAGTGCCAATGAGCCACGGCACCAACGGCCGCGCTGAACAGTTTAAGCTCGCGTCTTAACTGGGAGATTGCGCGATGGAAAACACCGCTTTGTGGGTGAACCGAAATGACTTTCGACACACTCGGGTTGTGAGTAATGACCTCGCAGCGCTTCAGAGTGGGCAGATTGTTGTCGAGATCGAAAAATTTGCGCTTACAGCCAATAACGTCACTTACGCGGCGTCGGGAGATGTGTTCGGCTACTGGCAGTTTTATCCGACAGGTGAGGATCCCTGGGGTGCAGTGCCGGTTTGGGGTATTGCTCGGGTGGTTGCCAGTAGTGCGGACGAACTTGTTGTCGGTGAGCGCATCTACGGCTTCTTCCCCATGAGTCGCTATGCCATCTTGGAGCCTGGAAACGTGGTCCCCAGCGGGTTTCACGATGCAGCTTCACACCGTCAGGTCTTGCCCGGTCTCTACAATCACTATGCCCGGCTTTCGGGCGATTCGCCCGACGTGGCGGCGTTAGAGGATGCGCGCTGTTTGTACTTCCCCCTGTTTATCACAGGGTTCGTCATTGCCGATTTGCTAAGTGACAATGATTTCTACGCCGCCAAGCAAATTGTGGTCGGCTCGGCGTCATCAAAAACGGGTTTTGGTGCCGCCGCCTTCCTGCGACAGGCTGGTTTTCAAGGCGCGATCATTGGTCTTACTGCTGAGAGTAATTGCACGTTTTGCGAGGCCTTGGGTTTTTACGACAGGGTACTTCCTTATTCAGCGTCGGCGTCAGTCGATGTGCAACCCACCGTGTTTATCGATATGTCAGGGGATACTGATGTCCGATCAAGCCTCCACCATCGCTTGGGCGATGACCTGATCCGCAGCATTGTTGTGGGTGCTACGCATTGGGAAGACTTCGGCACTTCTACGGCACCTAATTCTCTGCCGGGTGTGGCCCCCGAAGTTTTTTTCGCGCCGGCACAAATCGAAAAACGGGATAATGAATGGGGTGCGGGGGTGATGATAAAACGGGGATACGACGCCAGCGCAGCGTTGGCTATGTCGCTGAGCGATGTCCTTGTTGTTGAAACTCATCAGGGCCCAGAGGACCTCAAAACACGTTGGGGACAGATGCTGGATAACCAAATCTCAGGCCAAACAGGTTTGATGATGTCATTGTCTGGTGAGACGTCGAGCGCAAGTTAGGAGCTAGTATGGAATTTGTTAACAAGCTGTATCCAGATCAAGATCAACTCGCCGGATTTCTTGATCCGGCGTCACAGGGTCCTATCGGCATGGTGAATTTGCTTCGCTTTAAGGACAAGGCGGAATACGATGACGGACGTGAAACGACCTTGTCGGGTAGAGAAGCCTATGATCTTTACGCGCAGGGGGTTACCAAGCTGCTAGCGGAGGTCGGCGGGTACCTGGGTTTCGTGGGCGACGTCGAGCGTTTAGTTGTCGGAGAAGTGGACGATCTTTGGGATGCTGTGGCGGTGGCCTACTACCCTTCGCGGAAAGCGATGATGGACATGATGCAGCTCGACGGCATGCAGGAGCTTGCGCAACACCGCGCCGCTGGCTTGCTGGGGCAGTTAAATCTTGAAACGGTGGGCATGACCGGCGATTGGATGGCAAAGAGCTGAAGACACAAGAGGTATTCCACGGGTTTCCGAGAGAGGTTGCGTCGCGCCGGTTGTCGGAGTCTTACAGATAAACGCTCGATACCCCGGGGTTTACTTCCACGGGGCGTTCCCGGTTGGATCCTTGAGAAGACGCCGCGCAACCGTCATACGATGGACTTCGTCGGGTCCGTCATAGATCCGAGCATAGCGTGCTTCCCGGTACATTAGTTCCAGTGGCGTGTCCTCGGTCACGCCCAGCGCACCGTGTACCTGAATCGCTCGATCGACCACGTTGTGAAGCATGCGCGCGCCCCAAAATTTGATCAGGGCAATTTCGACCCTGGCCTCGTCGCCCTGGTCGAGTCGTTGCGCGGCGTCTATTGTCATCAACCGCGCGGCCTGAATCTCAGCCGCTGACTCGGCGATATAGCGCTGAATTTCGCCTTTCTCTGCCAGTAAAGAACCGTGTGCATAGCGTTGGTTGGCATAGTCACACATGAGTTCAAAAGCGCGCTGTGCCTGCCCGAGCCAGCGCATGCAATGAAAAATGCGGCCGGGACCCAAGCGTTTTTGCGCGATGAGAAACCCCTTGCCGCGCTCACCGAGCAAGTTTGTTACCGGGACCCGGACATCCTTGAATTCAAGTTCGCAGTGATTGCCGAGCGTGTCGCCCATGGTACGAACCACCCGCTTGATGTGATAGCCGGGAGTGTCGGTGGGTACGATGATGGCGGAGAATTTAGCATGGCGCTGTTCGTCGGGTTCGGTTTCACAGAACACAGTGGTGAAAGCAGCCCGATTGGCGCCCGAGGTAAACCACTTGTGCCCATTGATGACCCATTCGTTGCCGTCGATCACCGCGTTGGTTTTCATGAGGGTTGGATCGGAACCGGCAACCTCGGGTTCGGTCAGGCCGACAGAGGGGTAGATTGCTCCCGCCACCAACGGGTCAAGCCACTGGGCTCGCTGTTCTTCGGTGCCGTAGAGGTGCAACATGATGGAGTCCTGCATCGACACAGAGCCGACCGCAAACATGCCAAAATAAGAGCGGCCGATAATCTCGTTGAGCAGGGCAAAATCCATTAGCGGGAGTCCGCCGCCCCCGATGGCGCTGGGATGGCCTAACGCCCAAAGCCCCAGAGATTTGGCTTGCGCTTTGAGCGACGCCATCGCCTCACTCGCCTGCGTATCGCCCCCGTGCAACACCGGCTCGAGAGGAATCACCTCCTCATTGATAAAGGACTGCATCTGGTGGCGCAGGGCTACGAGGTTCGAATTGCTATCGGACGTAGTCATCGGGGGATTCTGACCCCTTCAGGCGCCGATGGCAAAGTGGAAGTCTCAATCCCAGGGCAAACTCAAGAGGTCGGGCACACGGTCAGCTGACGGATGAGGGTAGCGTTAAGCCAGGGCTGGGCTATTCAGTCGTCAGGGTACGATGAAGCCGATTCATACCCCGTATCCAGCGATCATAATCTGCGGTCTTCCGCTGTATGTATTCCCTTACCTCAGGGTGGGGCAGGATGAGGAAGGACTCGCTGGCCAGCCCCTCCACAACACAATCGGCCACCTGCGCTACCTCCAATATGCCATCAGCGGCGGCAGCAGCTACCCCTTCGCTACTCATTTCATCATCACCAAGGGTCGTCATCGCCGTGCGCACCGCCTGCGGGCAAAGCAGCGACACCTTGATACCCTGATGGCCGTAGGTAAGGGCTAGCCATTCGCCAAAGCCGACCGCTGCATGTTTGGTCACGCCATAGGCTGCCCCACCTACTTGGTTGAGCAGGCCGGCGGCGGAGGCGGTGTTTAGAAAATAGCCGCCCCCTCGCGCCACCATGCGCGGAATCAAATAGCGCGCTGCGTAAACGTGCGCCATCACGTTAACTTCCCAAGAAGTTTGCCACTCCGCAGTAGCAGATTGCTCGCTGGGCGCTAGCGCAAGACCGGCATTACTGCAAAAAAGGTCGATGGGGCCTTGCTCGGTTTCAATATCATCAACGAGGCGTTCAATCGCACTCTCTGAGGAGACATCCGCCTGCATGGCAATACAGCCGCAGGCATCAGCGGTTGCTCTGGCATTGTCGAGGTTGATATCAACGGCCACAACTTGTTTGGCACCTTCCTGCATGAAGCGAAGGGCGAGTCCTTTGCCAATCCCGCTCCCGGCTCCCGTGACTACGATAATTTTGTCGGCTAATTCCACTGCTTAATCCTCATGGAAAGATTGAATGTCCTCATTTACTAAACGACGATGCGCCGGTTTGATTTCATTAGCTATGGTCGCCCTTCTTGTCGAGCAAGAGTTGCAACATTAATGACAGGCTCAAGAGAATAAGGCCCAGCATGACCCGTAGGTCTGCCCAGTACAAATTGGTTTCTATGGGGTAGGCGATGGTCTTGGTGAGCGCAGCAAGTTTGTAGTCGTGCGGGCCGCTGAAGTCGGGGTTGCTCACAATATCGAGTAGCGCGCGTCGACTGCGGTAGCGGAAGAGGGCTGCATCGGTCCACGTTTCGCCCCCCGTAATACCTTGTAAATCCAGCGCTCCGTAAGTCGCTGTACCAACGATTACCGGATGGCAGGCGCGCTTGAGGAGTTGGGGAATCATGTGCTCCATGTATACGGCCATTAACTCATCGGCGTTAGCCTTTTCTGGCATGTCGGGCATCGCCGGTGGATTGGCATTTTGCTCGATGTTGTTAACCATTAAAAATTGGCGGCCGGTATCCTCACGAAAAAATCCAGCGATGTGATTAATTTCTTCCGGCGAATAGCCGTTTGCTGCCATGGTAGCTTCGAGCTTGGCGACCTCAGCTTCGGTCACTGGGCCACCAAAGTCTGTGTACCAGAAGACGAAGAGGACGTAGATCGTCATGGTGGAGAACCAGATTTTGTTTCGAGTGGACATCTATATCCTCTATGGTTTTTGGTCTGTGAAAACGGGCTAGGGCGATGTGTAATAGGCCAGAATATGTCGATCCGTATACAGCGCTTGTACACCGGGATGGTCGTACGCGCTCATTTTATCGAGTTCGTTGTGGACATGTGATCGCGCCAGGTTCAAACGTTTTTGGGTTCGGCCCGTTATGTTGCCTAGGCCATAATCAACGTCATAAAAGCGTTTTCCTGCGAGACCTTCGGCAATATTGACCGAGGCGGCGACGTAGTAGGAGTCCTTAAAATAGTCGAGCAGTGGTAGCAAAGTAGGTGCTACCTCATCATTCGGTAACCAGTCGCCGGTGGCGGGCAGAGGCTCTTCAAAAAATTGGGCCGTGTAGTCAGACAGCCATTGCTGGTGCTCACCCAGCCAACTGAGGGGCTCCGGATCCAGTACAAAGTGAGCTTTGCAGGCTCCCGCTAGCGCAAAGTCAGCCAGACATGGGCGATCGCCCAATAAAAAATTGGCGGTCGACAGGTGGCTGGATAGAGCGGTGAGAAAATGCTGAAAATCCCGTTGCACCATCTCGGTGTGCTCGGGGCCAACGCCATTTACCTCGCAGGCAGTGCGACCGAAGTTTTCGAGCATTAGCGGTCCGAGGGGCTCAAATTGCTTGAGTTCCTCGGCGGTGAACGGGTATTTGATTGATCGATCCAGTATGGCGTTGGCTCCAATCCTCGGGCCAACCCAGTTCACGTTGTTTGGGTAACACCAGCGAGAGTGCACGCAAAACCTTCCCAGCCAGTGGTTGAAAGCATCCTCGAGGATAAAGCAACTTGCGCGTTGTACCGGTGTCTCTGGAATAACCGAGCGCGATGGAAAGCGGTTGTTTAACAAAGGACCGATCGCAATGGTGTCGTTGAGCAGCCATTTTTCCGGCGTGATGAGCAGCGGAATGAAGTGTGTGCCCGCACGTTGCTCAAGATCAGCACGCCGCGCTTCGGTTTTAAAAAGATACTCCCAGGGAATCTGCTGGGCCCGAAGCTGGGCTTCGAGCTTTCGGGTAAAAAAGCTAAGTTCAGTGCCTATTAATTGATAAGTGCCTTCGTACATGGCGAATCACCCTCTGTGGCTTGCCTTGGTCGTGGCATGATACGGCTTGTGGCCATGCTGTTAGATATCTCAAGTCCTTCTGAGAGCGGCGACTGGCCGCCATTGCACCCCAAAGGCGGGCCGTCTCCCGTTACTATGCACCGATAAAAAGGCATTGTAAATATTGACATTAACTATGCCAATAACTACGTTGTTACGGTAGGCAATTTAAAAAAAAGGTGATACTCGTGAAAGAAAATTTGCTGCGTTTGATCGGTAACACACCATCCCCCTACACCCAAAAAATGCTCGCGCTGCTGCGCTACCGCAGGATTCCCTACGCGGTCACCTGGGGTCAGCCCGAAGAGGTTTGTCGGCATCTCGGTATCGAGCCACCCAAACCTGTCCTGCTGCCGACATTTGTGATGGGTGAAGCAGGTGATGAAAAAGCCATATGTGATTCCACGCCGATCATTCGACGGCTCGAGGACGAGTATACCGGGCGTTCTGTGCTGCCTTTTGATCCCGCCCTTGCCTTTATCGACTACCTCATTGAGGACTTTGCTGACGAGTGGTGTACCAAATACATGTTTCACTATCGCTGGCACCCCGAGGTGGATGCGGATAATGCAGGGACGCTCCTTCCGTTAGGTTTTGACTCCACGATGAGTGACGAGGCATTGAGCCAGGCCAAGGCATTTTTCTCCGAGCGGCAAATCAGTCGTCTGTACGTAGTGGGCTCGAACGAGACCACCGCGCCCATTATTGACGCTAGCTATCGGCGCTTTCTCAAGGCCATGGAGCATCACCTACAGTCCCAATACTATATGTTGGGGAACCGTCCGGGAGCGGGAGATTTTGGCCTGTTCGGGCAGCTCACCCAGCTGGTGGGCTTTGATCCGACGCCGCGACAGATCGCTCATGATATTTCGCCGCGAACCGTGGCCTGGGTCGATAAGGTCGCGGACCTGAGCGGTCTTGAACCTACGCCCGAGGATTGGTTGCCGCTTGAGGAGCAGCCCGCGAGTTTATTAGAACTGCTCGCCGAAATAGGGCGGGTTTACGCCCCCGCTCAGCTCGCCAATGCCGCCGCCGCTGCGGCAGGAGAAAAGAACTGGCAGTGTGATATTGACGGTGCTGCGTGGGCCCAACCCACCTTCGGGTATCAAGCCAAGTGTCTACGCTTCACCCGAGAGGCTTATCGACTGCTGTCGATATCTGATCGGGATCGGGTGGATCAGTTTTTGGCAGGCACCGGTATCGAGTCGATGCTGGTGGAAGATAATTACAGCTAAAGGAAAATCTTGTGACGAAAGCAGCCCCTGTTAAAAACAGAGTGACCGATATTCTCGGCACCGACTACCCCATTATTCAAGCGCCGATGGGATGGATCGCTCGCGCGCAACTCGCCTCCGCGGTCAGCAATGCTGGTGGCATGGGAATAATCGAAACGGCTTCTGGCGAGTTCGATATTATCGAGGCGGAAGTCCGTAAGATGCGCGACCTCACCGATAAGCCCTTTGGCATGAATATCGCGCTCTCCTACGTGAAGGGCTCGAACATCATTGACTTTGTCATCGAGCAGGGCATCAAGTTCGTGACCACTTCATCGGGTAGCCCGGCAGTATGCACTGAGGCACTGCAAGCGGCGGGTATCAAGGTCTTTCACGTTGTGCCTGCCCTCGATATGGCATTGAAAGCGATTGATTGCGGGGTCGATGGCCTTGTAGTGGAAGGTGGTGAGGGCGGTGGATTTAAAAATCCGGATCCGGTCTCGACCATGGTACTGCTGCCTTTGGTGCACTCGAGAACCGATGTGCCGATCATTGCCGCGGGCGGTATGTGTGACGGGGTGTCGATGGCCGCCGCTTTTGCGATGGGTGCAGAGGGTGTGCAGATGGGGACCCGTATGTTGAGTAGCGCGGAATCTCCGGTTCACAGCAACTGGAAGCAGGCCGTTGTGGACGCGAGAGAGACTGACACGGTGTTTCTGAACCAACAGTCGAGGCCAGCCCTTCGCGCATTGAAAACAAACAGGACCACGGAGCTCCTGCCATTAGGCGCGTTCAATGCCATGGAGCATTTTGCTGGGGTGCGCGAGTTGTATTTTGGCGGCGATATGGAGGCTGCCATCCCGCTCTCGGGGCAAGTTGTGGGCCGTATTGATGAGGTTCAGTCTGTTGACGATATTATTCAGGAAACGATATCGGGCTTCAGGCACGAGATAAACCGCTTGGCGACAAGCTATGGGCCCTAGGAGGCAGTATGGGGTTTGACATTAGCGACAAGGTAAAAGCAATAAACGAACAGCTCCAGGGTTTCATGGAAGCGCATATTTACCCGCGAGAGCACGACTGGCACACATGGTGTTTGGATCAGGATAATCTGTGGCAGGTGCCATCTTGGTATGACGAGCTCCGGGAGAAGGCGAAAGCCGAAGGGCTTTGGAATTTGTTTCTTCCCGCCGAATATGCGCCATGGAGCCCTGGACTTACCAACGTTGAAATCGCTCCCTTGTTCGAGACCATGAGCAAAGTGATCTGGGCGCAGGGGGTGTTTAACTGCAACGCCCCGGATCGTGGCAACATGGAAGTGTTGGCAAAATACGGCACTCTCGAGCAGCAAAAGCAGTGGCTGGAGCCGTTATTGGCGGGGGAGATCAGAAGTGCCTATGCCATGACCGAGCCTCAAGTTGCCTCGTCTGATGCCACCAATATGGAGCTTGAGATCAAGCGGGATGGGGACGAGTATGTGCTCAATGGCCGCAAATGGTGGACCACAGGCGCAGTGGGTCCCCGATGCAAGATTATGTTGGTTATGGGTAAGTCCAATCCCGAAAATGATCGCCACCGGCAACATTCGACTATTCTCGTACCGCGAGACACGCCCGGCATAAGTCTGGTCCGCACCTTGAGGGTCTTTGACAATCTGCATAGCCCCGGGGGAGAAGCGGAGCTGCTGTTTGAAGATGTCAGAGTGCCCGTGTCCAATATGATCAAGGGTGAGGGCTGTGGTTTTGAAATCGCTCAGGGGCGGCTGGGTCCGGGACGCTTTCAATACGCAATGGGCTTGGTAGGCGCCGCCCAACGCTGTTTAGAGCTGATGTGTGCTCGGGCGGAAGAGCGCGTTGCCTTTGGGGAGCCACTCATCAAGAAAACATCCGTGCAGCATGAAATTGCTCGATGCCGCTGCGATATCGAGCAGGCTCGACTCCTTACCCTGCAGGCAGCTGATGTCATGGATAAGGGAGGCCTGGCCGCGGCCAGAGCACACATTGCCATGGTAAAAATAGTGGCACCTAACATGGCGCAACAGGTCGCCGACCGCGCGATGCAGGTGTTCGGCGGTATGGGGGTATCTCAGGATACGCTGATTCCCGATGTATTTACTTTGGCAAGATTTTCGCGGATCGCAGACGGGCCCGACGAGGTGCACATGTCGCAGCTGGGTAAGCTGACAGCCAGAGAATTAAGTCGCTGAGCAAACTGGAGAAAACAAGCGATGAAAGCGAGTTGTAGCAAAAAGAAATTTATCGCGCTGCTAGCGATGCTACTGGGGAGCTCCGGGTTGATGGCCGAGAGTCCGATAGGCTTTTGGCAGCATGAAAAAGAACCTGTTTGGATCGAGATCCCCGCTGATGAAACCAGCGGGTTTGTTCGGCGAAACGACAACAATCCCGATGGAGTTGGATTTGAGATGCTGAAAGCGCTGACGTTGCTTGACGAGGAATCGTCGCGCTGGTCCGGGGAGGTCTACGCAGCGAAGCTCGGCGAGTTCAAACCAGCGGTGATTGAAATGGTTGACGACAACCGGCTACGGTTTACCGTTAAGGTAGGGTTTTTGAGTCGAACGGTTGAGTGGCGGCGGGTGATAGAGGTGCCCGCAAACTAAGCGTCGGGCGCATTGCCGCTACGACCGGGGGGTTCGCAGCGAGTCAGGAAAATAATAATGGGTAGCGTCTTTTATAAAGCCAAAGAATTTTTTCGTGTGCTCGGCGAGGCTAGGCATATCCTTCCGGCGCTCAGATTCAAGATGCCTGATCATCAGGATAGGGTATCCATTGCGTCTGTCTTTGAAGACACTGTAGCCCAACACCCCGATCGGTTGATGCTGATCTTCGAAGGGCGCGAGTGGACTTACCGAGCCTTTAACGAGGAAATGAATCGTTTCGCGCACGCGCTGTCGACGAGGGGTGTGACGCGGGGCGATACGGTGGCGCTGTTCATGGAAAACCGCGCTGAGTTTGTCTTGAGCATGTTTGCCGTCATGAAGCTGGGCGCGAGTTGCGCGCTTATCAACAATAGCCTCACCGGTCGAGGGCTTGTTCACTGTGTCAAAGCCACCAACAGCAAACATTTTATTTTAGGTGATGAGCGACGAGAAGCGGTGGAGGCTGTCTTAGACGACATCAATCTTTCCCCCGAAGGCACTTATTGGTGGTTTGCGGATACCGTGGACACGCCGCCCCCTGAGTGGGCCACCGACGCACGTCGCGTTATGGAGGCACAACCCACAACCAACTTGTCGATTACTCGTGAAATTAATGCCGGCGATGTCGCCCTGTATATCTTTACTTCGGGAACAACGGGGTTGCCGAAAGCCGCGATCATGCTTCATCGCAAGGGTCTGGCCGCAAGCACTGTGCTTGGCCGGCTGGGGTTTCGCGCTGTACCCACCGACCGCCTGTACTTGTGTCTTCCGATCTACCACGCTACCGGGTTGGGACCGGGCTTATTGGCATTTATGCTCGCGGGCGCCTCGGTGTTCTTGCGAAGAAGTTTCTCTGCATCAAAATTTTGGCCGGAGGTTGAAGAACATCAAACCAACAGCTTTATTTATGTGGGTGAGCTGTGCCGCTATTTATCTCAACAGCCCGAGCGACCCGAAGAAAAAGACAATCACCTCGTCAAGATGCTTGGAAACGGTTTGCGACCAGACATCTGGGATGAATTTAAAAGTCGATTTGGTGTGAACCGTATCTGCGAGATTTATGGGAGCAGTGAGGGGAATGTCACCTTTGCCAACCTGTTTAATAAAGACAAAACAATTGGTGGAACCTTTGCCAAGGTGACGCTTGTCGCCTACGACTCAGTCAATGATGAAATAGTTCGCGATGAGGCGGGGTGCTGTGTTGAGGCGAAGCCGGGCGAGCCCGGGTTGTTGTTGGGAGAAATTACCAAGGATTATGCGTTTGACGGCTATACCAACGAGGAGGCCACAAAACAAAAGATCGTTGGGTACGTCGTCGAACCCGGCGATCGCTGGTTCAATACCGGAGATCTCGTCAAAGAAGTAGATGTCGGCTTTGCGCTGGGGATGAAGCACTACCAATTCGTTGATCGGACGGGGGATACTTTTCGCTGGCGCTCGGAAAATGTGTCGACCAACGAAGTGGCGGAGGTGCTCAACCAACACCCTCAAATTGAAATGGCAAATGTCTACGGGGTCGAGGTACCCGGTGTGGAAGGTAAAGCAGGGATGGCCGCCCTCGCGATCAACCACCATGAGGCGTTTGACCTTGATCGCTTGACAGAGATCGTGGACAGCGAATTGCCTGCCTTCGCCCGTCCCGTATTTTTACGACTACAAAGGAGTTTCGAAACGACGGGCACGTTCAAATTGGTCAAGACGACTTTGCGAGATGAGGCCTACCATCCCTCGCAGGTTGGGGGGGATTGTATTTATGTGCGCCCGCCGTCAGGCGAGCCGTATCGCGTGCTAGATCAATCCTTTTATGAGCGACTGTGCGCAGGGACTGCCGGTTACTAAGTGGAGTGGTGCGATAATGGCCGGCCGGAGGGCAAGCGCGTTCCTGGCGACAGTTTCCAGCGCTGTGGTTCTGTTATAGCGTTTGGTCAACTGGCTTCAGATATCGCATGAGGTAGAAAAGACGCGGCGAGAGGGCTTATGAAAAAATGAAAGCTAACGATAATGTAAGGACAGCTGATGGCCGTCGGCAGCGCAGTGAACGCAGTCAGGAAGCGATTATTGTCGCCTGCCTGTCGCTTATGAATGAAGGCAACTTGGTGCCCACAGCGCAACAGATTAGCGATCGCGCAGGCGTTGGGATTCGGTCTTTTTTTCGTCATTTTACCGACATGGATACCTTATTTACGGCCGTTGATGAGCGGATAAGAAGCTCTTACGAAGAGCTATTCGTTTTTTCGAGCGACGGCGATAGTGCGCTTGATGAGCGCATCGTCAACATGGTCGATACTTTTTCGTTTGCGTGGGAGCAGCTAACGTTGCTGATAATGTCCACCAAGGCGCAGTTGTGGCGTTCTACCGCAATGCGCAAAAACTACGGGCGCAGTCAACGAGCACTGTTCAAGGAGGTCGAGCGCTGGCTGCCCGAGGCGGCGTCTTTGCCCAAGGATGAGCGTAACGCGTTGGACGCGGTGACTTCGTTTGAATTTTGGGAGCGTCTGCGCAAACACCAAGGCCTCAGCGCGAAGGCCACCAGGTCGGTATTGGTGGCTATGATTACGCGTTTTTTCTGACCTATTGTTCCGTCAACCCTTCACGGAAAGCGATTACTCATGACACAGGAATTCAAGGACCAGGGCGGGGCGGCGACATCAGATCCCAGTCGATTTCAGCGCTGGTTGACATCCCGCATCATGTCAACGCTTTTTACCAAGGAGCGAGTAGCGCGACGGCGCCTGAGAGCGGAGAAGCGGCGTCAAAAAGAGCGGCGACCACACTGCGTGGAATATTTTCATCAAGTCGACGATGGCTATAGTCAGCTGGCTGCAAGCGTCCTCAAACAGATCGCTGATCGCTATGACGTTGAGCTGGTCTGTCATCTTGTCCGAGGTCCGGCGGGCAAAAATGTGGCAGAACCCGAGTTACTCACTCGTCTTTCTCGTTATGAGGCCAGCTTAATTGCGCCGGGTTACGGACTGCGCTTTCCTGATCACCCCGACGATTTGGCAGCTGAGCAAATTCAGCTGGCTACTCGCGTGTTAGCTGCACAATCAAATCAGCGCTTTATCGATATTGCCGAATCGGTGGGCAGCGCCCTTTGGGCAGATGATGTGGCGGCGCTCCAACAGCTGGCGCAAGAGCACGGTCAGTGCGGGCGGGCTGAGGCTGATGCCATGGTGGATAAAGGCACCTCACGGCGCAAAGAGCTCAAGCACTATTCCGGCGCTATGTTCTTTTATGAGGGAGAGTGGTACTGGGGAGTTGATCGCCTACACCATCTTGAGGCGCGCCTTCGGGAGCTTGGACTTGATAAGGAATCTGGCGCCCCTCTGGTGGCGCCGCGACCTGAGATCAACTTAAACGGAGCCCACAATAGGAGCCACCTGACGCTGGAGATTTTTCCTTCTCTGCGGAGTCCCTACACAGCGACTGTCTTTGACAGAGCAGTGGCGCTGGCCCATGAGGCGGGCGTCGCGCTTAATGTGAGGCCCGTTTTGCCGATGGTGATGCGCGGTGTGCCGGCCACGCGTGAGAAGGGTATGTATATCTTTATGGATGCAGCCCGGGAAGCGCTGACACACGGCGTGGACTACGGCAAGTTTTACGACCCTATTGGGGAGCCGGCGCGTCGCTGTTACTCCCTGTATCCGTGGGCGAAAGAGCAGGGCAAGGATGTTGAGCTGATTTCCAGTTTTTTGCGTCACGCTTTTGCTCTGGGCGTTAACACCAACAAGGAGGCGGGTTTGCGTCGGGTGGTAGAGGGTGCCGGCCTCAATTGGCAAGAGGCGCAGCGGCATCTCGGTAGTGACGGTTGGCAAGCGATTTTGGAAGCCAACCGCCAACAAATGTACGCCTCCGGATTGTGGGGGGTGCCAAGCTTTCGTCTGTTAAATGCCGATAAAGAAGAGTTACTGGCGGTGTGGGGGCAAGACCGCTTGTGGCTCGTCGCCAGAGAAATCGCGAAGAGTGCGGCTTAACTACAGCTGGTAACTAAACCCGATGCGCGCATTGAGCGGCGCGCCGACAGAAATGTTGTTGTCATTGTGAGCCGCCGGGAAGTAATCCTCGTCAAAGAGATTTTCGAGATTGAGCTGGAGTGACAGGCTCGGCGAGACGTCGAAATACAGGGCAGCATCTACCCGTAAGAAATCCGGTAATTCCACGGCATTGGATAGGCTGGCGTATTGAGCGGACTGGTAAATTACGCCCATGCCTGCTCGCCATCGTGGGCCGAGTTGCGCATCCCCCCAAACGCTGACCTTGTGCTCGGGTAACTGGGGTAGATGTCGATTGGCTTCGAGTCCTCCCTCATAGCGTCCCATTTCTTGTCCATCAAGATAGGTATAGTTGGCAGAGAGCATCAGCGTCTCTGACACCAGGCCCATGATCTCCAGCTCCAGTCCCCGGGTCTCGGTGCCCGTAAGCACGCTGCGTTCGGGATTAGCTGGGTCTACCGCAGAGCCGTTCTCTCGGGTGATCTCGAATGCAGCCCCGGAGAGAGTGGTCGCCTTGTTGAGTGCCCACTTGAAGCCAAGTTCGATATTGTCAAAGGCCTCGGGTTCCAGCGACGCGGTACTTGGGCTCAGCGTCAGGAATTGATCCCCTGAGCGAGGTAGAAATGATTCGCTGTAGTTTAGATAAATACTGACCTCGGCGGAGGGCTTCCAGATCAATCCTGCGCGGGGAGAGATCTCGGTGTCTTGGCGGGTAAATTGCCCCGGATTTCCGTCGGTATCGCCGTCACGCATTTCGATGGCATCCCAGACATCGATGTCAAACCGGTCGACGCGTGCCCCAGCGACCACTATCCATTGGGTGCCAAGTGCGATTTCATCTTGTACAAACAGAGAGGAAAAAATGACCTCGGAGCGCGTCTCGCGCACCGGATCGGTGAGGATGTAGTCGGGGATACGCAGCGGGTCGCTGAAGGGAAATGCGATTTGATCGTCGTTGCTCTCGACAAATCGCACGTCATTTCTCGCATTAGTCGTATCTTGCTTGCCAAATTCGCCGCCCGCGAGCAGGGTATGGGTGACTCCAAGAGCTTCAAAATCGCCCACCAGATTGATCTGAAGAATCCGGTTTTCGCGCTCCGTCGCGTCGGTGTAGCCATCGAGAGTTATCTCAGTGTCAGCAAGGTCGAAGGCAACCGGGTAGAGATTGGCGTAAGCCTTCTCATAATCGGCGTATTGCAACGTGGCGTCGAGACTCCAGTGATCGTTTAACCGCCGCAACCCGCGCAATCGAAAAATGTCAGCGTCTAGGGTGGTGTTGTTAAAGGTCGGATCGCCAAAGAAGGTGTTCTCAACGCCGGTGAGCGGTGCGCTGCTTTCGGACGGAATGCCTCGGTCGACCACGCGATCATCTCTCAAGGTTTCCCAGGAAGCGCTGAGCTGGGTTTTGTCGTCGGGCAGCCAGGTGTAGGTTGGATTGAGTGCCCGGCGATCCCCGTCTTTGTAGTCGCGGTGGTTTTCGACGGTTTCGACCATGGCGTTGAGTCGAATGCCCTGGGTCTGGCTGATGGCCCAGTTGCCGTCAACGCTGATGGTTGAGGCCCCGAAGGAATCTATGCCGCCGCGAAGCGTCGAAAAAGACGCGTCGACGTCGGCGCTTTTGGTGACGCGATTCACGACTCCGCCACCACCGCCGCGTCCAAACAGCAGAGCGTTCGAGCCTCGCAGTATCTCGACGCGCTCGAGGTTGTACAGTGGACGGAAGTACTGCACATCATCTCGCAATCCGTCGACGAAAAAGTCGGCGGTGGTGTTCTGGCCGCGCAGCGTGATTTGGTCCCGGTGATCTTCGCCTTGGCCAAGGCTTATCCCCGCGCTGTACTGCAGGACGTCAGTCAGTGCCGTCATCGCCTGATCGTTAATTTGCTCAGCGTCATATACGGAGATTGACTGCGGGGTATCGAGCAGGAGAGTAGGGGTTTTGGTGCCGGTCGCTGTCTTTTGTCCAAAGTAAGCGCCACGCACAACCACATGCTCTAACAGGTTGAGGTCCTGACTCCCGGTGCCTGCACTTGCTTCCCCGGTGTCCGCTGAGGTCCCGGGTGAGGTGATGAGCACCGCAGTGACTGCAAGCGTAATGATTTCTCTCGCGAAAGGACGCTGCGTCATGGTTTTTGCGTGTCTAGAGGCGCTCATTTAAAACCTTATTGGTGTGTTTCCCCAGGCCATTTCGGCTCGGCGAGAACGTAGTGTAGTGGCGCAACAGCAAAAGTAAAGCTAAATGATAATGATTCGTATTAAAAATTACCGAATATGGCTGGGGTCTGTGACGACCAGCGTGACGGTGCTCAACGGCGGAATATCGACTCTCTCAGCATACTCAGCATAAAAAAGCGCCCGATACTGGCTAGTCAGTGAGGTGGGCGGCTAATAACACAGGGGGTGAGAGGGGGTGTACGCCTAGGGGCAGCCACTCTCGTAGAGCCGGGTGACCTGTTGGGCGATGAGGGCGAGACCCTGCTCTACGACAGCTTCCTCCCCCGCGTAGTTCACCCGAATGCACTCATGCTGGTGACGCCATCCTTCATTCACATCGGGATAGAAATGATGCCCCGCGAGGACATACACGCCCTCCGCCATCAGCTGTTGGTAGAGGACCTCGCTCGTCACGGGTAAATCTTCGAACCAAAGCCAGATGAATAATGCCCCCTCGGGCTTGTGCACGCGAACTGGTAAATGGGCCATGGTTTCATTGACCACATCGAGCGCGTGACGCAGGCGCTTTTCGTAGTAAGGCCGGATGATCTCGTCGCAGAGCACGGCGAGCTTGCTAGAGTGAAGCAGGGGAGTGA
>Ga0181605_10001595_pt1 | contig 20838 bp, 13 predicted proteins | sample 041ome_11_FD_148676 | JGI IMG/M metagenome (GOLD analysis project Ga0181605, IMG submission 148676) | Coastal salt marsh microbial communities from the Groves Creek Marsh, Skidaway Island, Georgia - 041411US metaG (spades assembly) | ecosystem: Environmental > Aquatic > Marine > Intertidal zone...
CGAGGAGACCTGGCTGGAGCCGTGGCAGGGCGGCGATGAGGGTTGCGGTGCACCAGTTGAACCACATGATGGATCAGTGCCCGCCACTTGGAGCTATGACGCCGATGCCGGGCTAGTGACGCTTGAAGGGCAAGGGGCATTTCTTGGGTTGGCCAAGGCACATAACAATGGGCAATTAGATGCCCCCTACGAGGCACCCGCGTCGATTACTTATAACGTGTACCTCGAAGAGGATGGGTCGCTAACGGTTAGCGTAGATTATCAGGAAGGTTGGTGGACCTATAAAATGGTTCGCGATTAAAACGCTTGCTCTGAGGCTAAAAAAACCGGGTTGTACCCGGTTTTTTTTTATCGCTTAGAGCTTAGCCATGCTCACCAGTTTTTTCACGAAGTCGCCGTGATTGGGCAAGGCGGCAACTGTTGCACCGACCGTGCCCTGAATCTGTTTGAGAAAGTCGTCTAATTGCTCCCGCGACATGGCGTCGGCGATATTGTGATATCGCTGTGGCGTAATGCCCTGCCCCATCATGACCTGCACCCAGGAATTCTCCGAAAAGACGTCTTCCTGAGGTTTAAAGACCCTGCCGGCGTCCTTAAATAGTTCGATACGCTGTGCGAGAGTTTCGGGTAGGGCGATCTCGCGGCAGTGATCCCAGAAGCGGTCCCCGAAACGCTCGTTCGCAATGTAGTGCAGCACAATGAAGTCTCGGATGCGCTCAGATTCCGCTCGTAATTTCTGGTTGTACTCATCCACAGAGGCCCGAGATATCACGGGATCCGGGAACATCAGCAACAACCACATAATGCCGTTCTGAATAAAGTGAATGCTGGTGGATTCAAGCGGCTCAATAAAGCCGCTCGATAGACCCAGCGCAACACAGTTCTTGTGCCAGTAGCGCTTGCGCTGTCCAGTAGTAAACCGGATGGGGCGTGGGTCTATAAGGAGTTTACCATCTATGAGTGACAGTAGTCGCTCGCGAGCAGCGCCCTCATCTAAAAACTCGCTGCAATATACCAAACCATTGCCCGCACGATGTTGCAAAGGGATGCGCCAGCGCCACCCTGCATCGTGCGCGATGGCGCGGGTATAGGGGACAGGTTCTCCCGTGAGTTCGGTCTGCACCGCCCAGGCCCTGTTGCAGGGTAACCAGTGGGTCCAGTCGTCAAAGCCTGTCTTCAAGGCCTCCTCAATCAGCAAGGCTCTGAATCCAGTGCAGTCGATAAACAAATCGCCTTCGACCACACGTCCGTCATCCAGCAGCAGATGGTCGATAAAGCCTGTCGATGGTGTCAGATTAACCTCAGCGATTTTGCCTTCAATGCGCGTCACGCCGCTGGCTTCTGCCATGTTGCGCAGGTAACGCCCGTAAGCTGTCGCGTCGAGGTGATAGGCGTAATTGAGCTTGTGCTCAGACACAATGCCGAACCGATTCGCCTCGGCGGCTTTCAGTTCCGCGCAATATTCGCCGTATTCGCTGGCCAGTCCTTCCTCTTTGCCACGCATCCAAAAATGCTGAAAGCCACCAGCCCAGCACCCTTTACCGGTGTCGCCGAAAGAGTGAATGTAGTCGTGGCCTTCATGAAGCCAATTTTCGAACCGAATGCCGAGCTTGAAAGTGCCATGAGTGAACTTAATAAAGTCGGGCTCAGGGATCTGTAACAACCGATTGATCGTCAGCAGGGTAGGTATGGTGGCCTCGCCCACGCCAACGGTACCGATCTCCTCAGACTCCACCAAGGTGATCGATAACTTACGGCCGACCAGCCGCGACAGCGCCGCCGCGGCCATCCAGCCGGCGGTGCCGCCCCCCGCGATAACAACGCGGTCAATTCGTTGTGAACTGGAGTCTGTCATCAGCGCTTCAAATGATTAGTGAGCTCGGCGCGCAAACGTCTCGCCAAGCTGTCGTCGATGGGTCCTGTTCGGTCCTGACGCGGCGTTTGCCAATAGTCCCGATCGTCCGCGGTTTCAGAGAACACATAGTAGTCAAATAATGCCTTCCAGGCAGATTTCTGCGCGCCGGGAAGCGATTTGATTGCCATCAGCGCATGGGTCAAGGCATCCATCGGCGCGCCGTACACGGGCGACGTCTCGGTCCACCAATAATTCACGAGGCCATTGACCGATGAAAGCGACTCGACCTGATGCCACCACAGGCTGGGTAGGTAAATCACGTCCCCTGGTCTGAGCTCCGCCGTGAGCGCATGGGTCATCGCTATCTTAAAATTCGGGTGTCGCTGCAGATCAGGGTGGCGGGTATCCACCAAGCTGATGGCTTGACCGGCCGGGGTGAGGTCCCAGGGCCCCACATACAGGTTGGCGACTTGTTCGGGCGGGAATAACAGGAAGCGTCGCCTTCCTGCAACGCAGCAGGCAATGTTAGAGGGAAAGTCAAAATGGGGCGCAATCAGGCTGTGGTTGCCCAGCCAGAGGCTGGCGAGTGGTAACGTAAGATCGATCGGTAGCGAGTTTGCTCCACTGAGGCCCGGTAGCCAATGGTCGAGGTTGGTTGAGCCCATGTAGAGACTGGGTGGCGATTCATCGTTAGCGAGCGCGCGAAGCTGCTCGCTCAAATGGTTCAGGGTCGTTTGTACCTGCAGAAAATTGAAGCCATCCAGCGCCTCGTTATAGAAAAAACGGCCGCCAATGTCTGCTTCACCCAAAAACGCGGACACCTGATTGCCTGAATAAAAGCCGAGCAGATAATCGAGGAAGGCAGAATCGCTCTCGTTTGCCGCACTGACCAGAGGCCAGTCATCTACCAATGATCGTGCAACCCATGGCTGAGATGCCTGTGTCCACCGCGCAGGGTCCGCTCGCAGCGCATCAGCATCGATCTCGTTGATTGCGGTAGCTTCAGGGAGGGAGGTCATTGTAGTGGCGGTTTAACCGTTTTTTAACTGAAGGAGACGAGATAGTTGTGATTGAGACGCTATCACCATGAAGAGCGGTGCAAGATATCCTGCTTCGCTTAACTGAGTTAGCGCTTCACCAGACAGGGCCAGCACTCTCTCTTCGTCGATACCAAAAAAACCGGAGAGTGTGTGCGGCGCGCCGTCTTTATCAGTGACCTTCAGGTCGATCGGTGTGATCAACGACATCTCGTTCAAGGTTTTGGCGAACGTCAGCGTATGGGCGTGACTGGCCTCAATACGCTCTAGTAATTGGACGATCTTCTCGAGATAGGGGCTGTGCCCGCCATGCTCCAAGAAGAGGGGTTCCCCGGTATTGGTTTTCACTTTTGGGTGAGACTGGTCCATGGCGATAACGGACTGGAAGGTACCCGCTTGACCGCCCTCAGAGGCGATATAAAAGGGTCCTTTGCGCATCATCATGGGGATCACGGGTTCGCGCCAGCCAGCGCCGGAGAGAAACAGATTTTCACCTGTTTCGAACCCCATCAGTGCCACAGGAAGCGGGTATTCAGTGTCTGCTGTTGACTGAAACAGGATGGGGTAGGTGCCCTGTAAAGTGCGCATCTCAGCGGTATGCGCCATGCAGGTCATTTGGTTGTCGCCCCACTGTGCCCCGAATTCTGCCACCACGCGTTGGTTGGCGTGGTCGACATTATTGAGTTTGACGAGTTCTTTTGTCATCGATTACCGGGTAGCGAAGCCTCGCTCTGAGGCCTCTTCCAATAGCTGCCGGTGTCCTGGCAGGTGAGCGGCGAGCTTTTGCGCCTGCTGTTGTACCTCGTGAGAGAGGCTAATGGCTTTTTGGTGCTGCGCTGCCGCATTGCGTCGCACCGATAAGTCGACCTCCGTGCGAAAGCCCATCCCGTAAAGCACATATTGATAACTCGCTGCGGGAAACATTTCGTCAACGCGGTGCTCGTCTTGATGCCAAGGGCAGCGATACTGCCACTCCTTCAGCTTGGAGAGCAAACCTTCTGGAATCGAGCTGCGATCACGGTGCTGCTTCCAGTAGTCGCAGTCGTCTCGTTGCGACAGGACATAATGCAGCTTTAGAAACTCTATGATTTGCGCCCAGCGCCCCGTGAATTCGGCGTTAAATCGTTCGGCGATGTGGCCGAGTTGCGCCTGATGGCGGGGTAGCTGTTCAGCGAGCCGACGGGCGCTCAATTCAACGAGTACGAGCGCAGAGGCCTCCAGCGGCTCTATGAAACCTGCAGATAGACCAATTGCCACACAGTTCTGTTGCCAAAATGATTCGCGATACCCGGGAGAGAACTCGATCAGACGTGGTGAGGCCTCATCGAGACCCCCGGCGTAGCCCGTTTGCCGCAGGTAGGCGTCCAGGGCTCGCTCTACCGAGTCTCTTTCGCCATGTGCTGATGAGAACACGGCGCCAACGCCGCGGCGGTGCTGTAGTCCAATGTCCCAGAACCATCCGGCTTGATGCGCGGTGGCGCGGGTGGTGGTTGCGATCGAGTTCTGCGCCTCGTCATACGGAACCTGAACAGCCAGCGCGCTGTCGTTAAACAGGATATCCCGCTGTGATCGGAGAGGAACCTGGTAGTGTTCCCCAAGTAACAGACTCCTGAAACCGCTACAGTCAACAAAAAAGTCCCCGGCCAGTGTGCCCTCGGTGGTGGAGAGCGACTGAATGGCCCCTTTGGCACCGGCATTAATGCCGGTGACATCGGTGAGAACATGTTGCACGCCGAGTCGGTTCACCGCGTGATTGCGCAACAACTCGGCGAACTTTGCCGCGTCGAGGTGATAACCGTAGTTCAGCGTGTAGGCGTAATCGGGTACTTGTAATTGCTTTGGGGCCAGGCCCGCTTCGCATACCGCAAATTGTGGCGTAACAGCGCTGGCAAAGGGTTGTTTCCCAAAGGCTCCGCTGCTCCAATGCTCGGCAAGGTTTAGGTCGGTGAAGCCATGGGGGAGAGTAAACGGGTGGTAGTAGGTTTCTTCGCCGCCCCGAAGCCAGCCAGTGAACAAGGTGCCCTGTTTCATGGTGGCAGAGCAGGCGCTAATGAAATCTTTCTCGGGAATACCGATCTTGAGCAGTGTAGAACGCATCGAAGGCCATGTTCCCTCGCCCACACCTATCGTTGGCGTCGAAGGTGATTCGATGAGCGTGATCTTGATGCCGGCTTGGGTGTCGAACTCGGCGGCTAGGACGCTGGCCGTCAACCAACCGGCCGTTCCGCCTCCCAGCACAACGATGTGATCAATTGATTGGCTCATGGACTCTAAGCGCTCAACGTGTGTTGACGACTCGCAACCCATATATTAACGCTTTCCCCGCGACGCGGTGGTGTGCTAAGCGCCAGGCGCTTCCGGGCGATCGGTCTTTACCTGTTGGTCAGTAGGTGTAGCGGAAACCGATGTTGAATCGAGCGCCGATTTGGCCTACGCCATAAAGTTGCAGTGGGTCGCGACCATGGGTTCGCCAGGTAGAGTCAGTCAGGTTGATGCCCTCGACAAAGACGGTAAAGCCATCAGTGACTTCGTATTGGGCACTTGCATCCCACTGCTCGTACTCTTCTTGGTAACCGGGTTGCGTTACGCCTCCAGTAAAGTACGTGTCGCGCCAGTTGTAGGCAGCCCTGACGGCGAACCCGTACCCTTCATAGAACAACACCACGTTGCGAGTATCGCTGAGGCCCGGGAGCGCAAATTGCGGCTCATCGGAGAGGTTGTTAAAAGTCGCGCTGCCGTCAGCGACGGTCATATTGACGATAAAGCCCAACCCGGTGTCGCCAAAGGTATGCTGCCAAGCCATCTCCCAACCATCGATGTTGGCTTCTTCATCAGAGTTAATGCGCGTATCCACGTCATAGTAGGCGGGGCTATCTCGCCCTGGCACACCCGTAATGGTCTGGGTCGCCACGTCCACACCTTCCTCGTTGGGGAAGCGTGTGAAGATGAACTCCCTAATCGCTGCGTTAGATGCGGTAATACCCAGCTCATCAATTGCCGACTGATAAAGCGGGCCCAATGCGGGGTGAGCCAGATCGGGGAACAGCACAACGTCTTCCTGCTCGCCCGATGTGACGAAGTTTTTGACTGACTTGTCGAAATAGCCCACGGAAACATAGCTGGCATCGCCGTAGTACCACTCCAGCGAGAAATCGAGGTTTTCGGATTCGTGCGGCAGCAAACCTGGGTTCCCCACCGTGCCATCAGCGATATGCTCGCCCTCAACCACGCGGAGCACCTGCCCGACGGAGAGATTGCCGCGCAAATCGCCGTAGCTGGGACGCGCAATGGTTTCGCTGTAGGACGCGCGGAAGACCACGTCGTCGATAATTTCAATGTCGAAGTCGACATTCGGCAGGCTCGCGTCGTACTTGCCGGTTAGCCCTGAAGCAATGGCGCCCTCAGCGGGCACGGCAGTAAATTCGTTGGTAGACGCCCACTCAATTCGTGAATAGGACTGCGACTCGGCGTTGGAGGTGACATCCGTCTCCTCGTATCGGTAGCCAATGCGGAAGTTAAAGGGCCGATCAAACAGATTACCCATATAGTTGAGCTGCAAAAACGCTGCCCAGGTTTCTTCCCTGAACTGGTTGCCAAAGCCTGGCTCCAAGTCTGCACAAAAGCCTGTGCCGCAGCTCCCCACAACCCCGGGCGCCGGTGCGAGATACATGGGGTCTTCGGGTGACAGCGATTCGAGATAAGCCGCGCGCTCTGCGATGTCAGCCATGCTGAACATAAAGAAATTGTTGACGACGTTCTGACCGCCATCCAGCTCGTCGTAGATGCCCCTCAGTGAGGCTGGTACCACGATGTCAGACACCGAGCCATAGGCGGACGCCTGGTTCTGTCCCCAGGTGTTGCGCTGCACAACTGATCCTGCCTCGAAGTTATCGAGGTCAGTGAAGGCGCCCCCAAAATCAAGCGACAGCGTATCGGTGAGATCAAACGCGCCCGAGAACTGCGTTTGCTCAATGTTCATCTCGGCCCAGCTCGCGCCAAAAACACTCCCGGTGATCTGCATATCATCTGGGGAAAGCGGATCCTCCATGCCAATGGTCGTCACTGGTATCTCAGTGCCGTAGTTAACGCTGGCTGCGTTTCTTCCAAAAGCGGACATCGAGATGTTTGCCGAACTGCCGTAAACGCTGTTGGGCTCTCTCTCGGCCGTCGAATTGTGGTAGTCGAGGGCGACACGCAGTCGGTCAGTAATGTCCCACTCAATATTAAGGCCGATGCCATCCCGGGTGTTCTTCGACGCATCGACTCCCGCCGCCATGGGCCGGTCAGGCTGGTTGTTGGTCTCGGTATAGACGAGCGGCGAGACGATTGGGCCGTCTGACCAGGTGCCCGACTGACCAGTGGGGCTGAACCATACCGACATCGCGTTGTAGCGGTGATCGAGTTCCAGCTCGGCCATGGTGTAATCGAGCGTGGCAGTGACCGATTCAACAGGTCTCCATTGGAGTGTTAGCTGACCATTAATCCGGGTCCGTTCCCACTCGTCCAGTTGATACACCATTTGCTGGGGCAGGGCGACGATCGCAGTCTCGGAGGGCAGGTTGGTCTGCTGCCCGTTGTCCACAATGCCGCTGCCAGCGCGCTCCAACCACGCTGTGTTGAAAGCCTGCGCCATGCCAGAGTGACGCTCCTGAAAGGTGCCTGACAGCGCGATGCCGATGGTGTCATCAAAAAAGGTTTGCGATACGAAGGCTGACAGCTCGGGCGTTGCGTCATCGCCAGCGTAGGTGCTTTGATCATGAACAGCTTTAGCGCTTGCGCTCAGTTGCAGGCCTGGCCGATCCAGCGGTTTGGCAGTGAGCACGTTGATGGTGGCGCCGATCCCGCCTGAGGGGATGTTGGCTCTTGATGTTTTATAAACCTCTACGCCCGACACGCTCTCGGAAGCGATGTCCTGAAAGTCAAAGGCCCGACCCAGGCCACTGTGGGTAGGCATTTGTCTGCCGTTGAGTGTGACGAGGTTAAAGTCTGCGCCGAAGCCGCGGACCGTGACAGTGGTGCCCTCACCACGCTGTCGCTCAATCGCAACGCCGGTGATGCGCTGCAGTGCCTCTGCCAAGTTGGTATCTGGGAAATCGCCGATATCCTCGGCGGTGATGGCATCAACAACGCCGCGAGAGTCACGCTTGGTATCCATCGCGCGCTTGAGGCTTGAGCGAATGCCTTTGACCACGACTTCTTCAATGAGAGGTTCGTCGTCAACAGCTTCTTGGCCTATCGTCACAGAAGACAGTGAGACGCCAACCGCGATGGAGACGGCGTGGGCGAGTTTGTGCTTTGCAAATCGCTGAGCGTGCATGACGTGCGAGACCCCTAAGCGCTTATCGGACTTATTACTTATTAGTCACTAAGATCCCACGCGGGGGCTCGCATTGGAATCCTATTGAGACAAGATGGGGGCATATTGCGGTAAGACGGATGCCAAACCAAAGGCTGCAAATATCGTCCGATGCAGTGGCCGAAATCTGTCGCCGGGTTAACGCTGCATTGATTCCTCCGATCGGTGCGCGGAATGATTTTGGACATGGGAATGCGACAAAAATGCATGCGAGCCCGTTCAACCCACAAAATATATGACTTATCGCGTTTCATTTGAGCGAGTCGGGCGAAGCAAAGTACTGTAGCAGGTAGTATCTCGCGCGTCGCCGCGGCGAACCGTATTGAAGGCTAAAAGATGTCGCGGGTCAGCGTGCGAGAGACAAGATAAATGTTGGGCGGTGGTGTCAGAATCGGTGCAATGTTATGAAATGCGGTAGCGGTCGTTGGAAGACATGGCGTAGTGGCATCGGTCTCTTGTTGGTGGTGATCGCAGTGACAGGGTGTGCAGACTCTGCGGAGTCCGAAGTGTCCGACCTGGTGGCGCGTGACGTTACTGGTATGACGCTCGAGCAAAAAGTCGCTCAGATGATTCAGGGTGAAATCAAGCACGTCACCCCTGATGATGTCAGAAAGTATGGTTTGGGCAGCGTGCTCAACGGTGGCGGTTCGTTTCCTTCGGATGACAAGTACGCCTCGGTTGAAGATTGGGTCGCGCTCGCGGACGCCTACTACGATGCTTCCGTGGATCAATCTGAGGGTAATGCCGGTATCCCTATTATCTGGGGAACTGACGCCGTGCATGGTCACAACAACGTGATAGGTGCAACGCTGTTCCCGCACAATGTTGCGCTGGGCGCACTAAGAGATCCCGATCTGATAGGGCGCATCGGTGCCGCTACCGCCAGAGAGGTGCGCGCTACGGGCATCGACTGGATGTTTGCACCTACGATAGCGGTGGCCACAGACTTGCGGTGGGGCAGGGCCTATGAATCGTTCAGTTCTGATCCTCAGGTAGTGGGTAGCTACGCCGGCCCCTACGTGTCAGCTGTTCAAGCTGAGGGAGTGATGGCTACCGCCAAGCACTACATTGGTGATGGCGGCACTCATCGGGGTACTGATCAGGGAGATACCCGCTTACCGCTTGACGCGTTACTGAGTCGTCACGGTAGGGGTTACGTCTCTGCAATCGATGCTGATGTGAAAACCGTGATGGCGTCTTTCAACAGCTGGAACGGCGACAAAATACATGGCAATCAAGAGCTATTGACCGATGTATTGCGCGGTCAGCTCGGGTTTGAAGGATTCGTGGTCAGCGATTGGAACGGCATTGGTCAGGTTAGCGGGTGTGAGGATGACCGCTGTGCCAAAGCCATCAATGCCGGTATCGACATGATTATGGTGCCAGAGGATTGGGAATCAATGCTCCACACCACGGTGGCGCAGGTCAAGGCTGGTGAGATCTCCTTGGCGAGAATCGACGAGGCCGTCTCGCGGATTCTCAAGGTCAAGTATGAGATGGGATTGATGTCTCGCGGCAAGCCCTCTGCGACAGCAGCGCAGTATTCAGGGGCAATTGGCGCGGCCGAGCATCGCGCGCTCGCGAGAGAGGCGGTGCGGCGGTCATTGGTATTGCTCAAGAACGAGAACGGGTTGCTGCCGCTGAATCCTGCCGGCACCTATGCTGTTGTAGGAGCAGGTGCCGATAATATTGGGATGCAGTCGGGCGGTTGGACAATTAGTTGGCAGGGGGCGGGAAATACCAACGCGGATTTTCCCGGCGCGACGTCTATTAGGGCAGGGATCGGAGCCCAGGTGACCGCTGCGGGTGGCAAAATCGTTGCCGCCGTGGACGAGGCCCCGCTGGACGCGGCGATCGTCGTGTTTGGCGAGCAACCCTACGCCGAAACGCAGGGCGACATTGATTCTCTCGCTTGGCAGCAGCGCAACAAGCGCGACTTACAGTTGATCGAAGATATTTCCGGTCGAGGGATACCCGTGGTGTCGTTATTTCTCACGGGAAGACCGCTTTGGGTCAATGCCGAATTAAATGCCTCGGACGCTTTTGTGGTGGCTTGGCTTCCCGGCTCCGAGGGGGCAGGGGTCGCTGATGTGCTGATTGCTGATAGCAGCGGGCAGCCGCGATACGAGTTTGAGGGACGCCTGCCAATGAACTGGCCGGGCGCCGACCTTCATGCCAGCGTGGCGGACGAACCCGTCGACGAGGTGTTGTTCCCGATGAACTATGGACTCAGCTCCACGGATCGAGCCGAGTGGGTGGCACTGAATGAGGAACCCATCGGTGACGGGGGGAGTATTGATCAAGTCGTTTTTGGGCGCGGCGTGCGTGATCCCTGGCAATTGTATGTGGGCGATGGGCTCGACTGGTCGCTGGCTGTGGGTCCACGGGGCGGCAAGAGTTTGCGCGGCGAGCTTCAGTTGTCGGTGGTCGATCGCCATGTGCAGGAGGACGCCCGGCGCGCCGATTTTTCGGGAAATGGAGATCATCTCAGCCAACTTTATTTTCAGTACGATGAAGCGGTGGATATCAGCATCCTTGAGGCGGCAGGGGGTGTTCTGACCATGGATTTGCGTCTGCACACGCCGCCTTCTGACGCGGTTTTGCTGCGGATGGACTGCGGCTGGCCGTGTTCTGGGGCAGTAGATTTATCGCCATTGCTCAAAACGATGGCCGCAGCACAATGGCAGACGGTGTCGGTCCCGGTGGCATGCTTTGCCAGTCGTGGTGTGGATCTGAGCAAGGTCAATACGCCGTTTTTGATCGCAACCCGCGGTGTTCTGTCAGTCGACATTGCAGAGATCGCTATCCGCGAGTCGCCGCCAGAGAATTCGCTGTTTGATTGTGATGGGCTTGCCGCTAATCCGTGATAAGGGTGTATTGTCTGCAAGGCAATAAATACAGAAAAGCCAACTACTCAATATAACGACAACGACCTGGGGGCCCTATGCTCGCAACAATGGACATGGTTATCGTCGCGGTCTATGCGGTGGCGCTATTTGTGATCGCCCAATGGGTTTCCCGAGAGCAGGCCGGGCACGAGAAACGCGCTGAGGACTATTTTCTTGCGGGCAAGGCGCTGCCGTGGTGGGCCATCGGTGCCTCTCTGATTGCGGCCAATATCTCTGCCGAACAAATCATCGGTATGTCTGGCTCTGGCTATGCGATTGGTCTCGCTATTGCCTCTTATGAATGGATGGCCGCCTTTACGCTGTTGTTGGTGGGCAAGTATTTGCTGCCTATATTCCTTGAGACGGGCATCTACACCATGCCGCAGTTTCTCGCCCAGCGTTACGACAATCGAGTAAAAACGGTGATGGCCCTCTTTTGGTTGGGGGTGTACACCTTCGTAAACCTTACCTCCATTTTGTGGTTGGGGGCGCTTGCGATTAACACGGTTGCGGGGGTTGATCTGGCTACTGGACTTGTTGCACTGGGGACATTTGCGATTGCGTATTCGCTGTACGGCGGACTCCGGGCGGTCGCGCTGACCGATATCATTCAGGTGGTGCTGTTGGTGTTGGGTGGCTTACTGATTGCTTGGATTTTGTTGGATCAGGTGGCGGGGGGCGAAGGTCCGATGGCAGGGTTCTCCATCTTGACGGCGCAGGCCCCCGAGAAATTTCACATGATCCTGCAGGAGGGGCATCCCCACTATATGAGCCTTCCTGGCCTGTCTGTGCTCGTTGGGGGCATGTGGATCATGAACATCTCCTATTGGGGCTTTAACCAATACATCATTCAACGCGCGCTGGGCGCCAAAAGCATAGATGAGGCGCAAAAGGGCATCGCGTTTGCCGCCTTCCTGAAGTTACTCATGCCGGTGATCGTCGTGTTGCCGGGCATTGCCATGTTTGTCCTCAACGCTGATCTGACCTCGCCTGATCAGGCTTATCCTTCAGCAATGACGCTACTCCCGGTGGGCATTAAAGGTCTCGTCTTTGCTGCGCTGCTTGCCGCGATCGTCTCTTCGTTGGCCTCCATGTGTAACAGTATTTCTACCATCTTTACGGTAGACGTGGCGCCGATGCTGGGTCTTGCAACGGATGACGGTACATCGGGTGTTCGACTGGGCCGCATTGTCGCTGTCTGTGCCATGGCCATTGCTATGATTGCCGCCAAGCCCTTGCTCGGTAACTTTGAGCAGGCGTTTCAGTATATTCAGGAATTCACCGGGTTCTTTACCCCCGGCATTGTGGCGATTTTCATGCTGGGCCTGTTTTGGTCGCGCACTACAGCCACCGCCGCGCTGCTGGCAGCGATTGCGTCGGCGGTGTTGTCGCTGCTCTTCAAGTTGTACATGCCTGAATTGCCGTTCATGGATCGCGTCGGCTTGGTGTTTTTGTTGTGTGTCGGAATTGGCATCCTCTGGTCGCTCGCACGTCCGGCACCCCAACTCGGGTTTGTCGATCCGTCGGGTGTCAGTTTCTCTACCAGTCAAACGTTCAATATCAGTGCGCTGGTGGTGACGTTGGTTCTGGTGTTCTTCTATACAGTGTGGTGGTAATGGTCAGAAGCAAACTGCCTCCCGATGACCGCAGTTCTTGACCTTTTGCGGCGCTGTACCTAAGCTTCGCGCCTCCGCCCGTAGCTCAGCTGGATAGAGCACCAGGCTTCGAACCTGGGTGTCGGGAGTTCGAATCTCTCCGGGCGGGCCATATCTTAGAGCGCCTCCTATTGGAGGCGTTTTAGTTTGTGGGTGATCTTTAGAGAATACGAACCCCCGCGTTCGAGCCGAATCGCGCGATCGGTGAGACCAGGGAGGCGAAGCCGAAGCTAATCTCTTCAGGCGGGTGATGTCCCCGCGATTCAGTACTTGCGTGCATTTATCGTTCCTCGAGCAAAAAATGGCCGCACCAAACCCGCGGTTTTTGGTCATCCGACCGCGCTCATCTCCACCACTCTTGGAGTCGTTGTTACGATACTGCGTCTTGCTTCCGGGTTTGTGTCACCTTCTGCGGTTGTGGAGCCTTCGCGGGTTTTCTATCTTGCATGATTCGAGAAGTTTTCAGACGCTGCTGCACCCCCGTCCATTTGTGAGGAAAACCCATGAAGTCCTTTCCCGTCCTAATGACCGGATTACTGATTACGTCATCCGCTTCCGCGTTGGGCCCACTACCAGAAACCACAGGATGGTCCGGCTATGTGAGTTTGGGTGTAGGTGGAGGTGGCCTCGAGAGCAATATGATCGCCGACGTTAAGGTGATCGACGTTGATTTGGGGGTCAGCACGATATCGGAGTATGGCTCACCGGATGACAAGAGCTTTGCTGTACCCGCAGCGGCACTCAATGTGAGCTATCTGTTCAAGGACAAGAAAACGCTGTTTTCGATCGGTAATGATCTCGCGGATTTTCTACAGTTTGATCGCTCAACGATCATCTCCCTTCGGCATGACACAGACAAAGCCGGGCGTTTTCAGCTGGCGCTGGACTCTGCAGCGGCGATACAGACCGAGGTCTGGGCAGATCCTTACCTTTTGGACGAAGATCGTAAAAAAACCGCGCGCGATGCCACGGGATTGCGATTGACCTGGGACAAAATTATGGGCTCCCAGTTTGAGTTTAAAGCGATAACGCGCAATATTGAGCTCGATGAAGAAAATAGTGGTGCGTCCCTCGACCTGTCGTCAGCGGAGCGGGGACTACTCAGCCGCGAAGGTGACTGGACGCGGGTGGAGTTGGGTTATCTCTTCAACCTGGGGGGAGGCGAGCACTTGGTCAGGCCCCATATCGCCGCTATTGATCGTGACCTCGACGGCGCAGCCATGTCTCAGGACGGGTTTGAGGTGGGGGTGAGCTACGTCCGAAACACACCGAACTTGGGCTGGGCCACGGTAGTGCACTTTTCATCCTTGGACGGCGACGCGGAAAACCCGCTCTTCGGTGGTGTCAATGATGCAGACGGCTTCGGCTTCGCTACCCAGATCTTTTTCAAGAAGGTTTTTGATGCGAGCGCATGGCAACCCAACGTGTCCTTCGCCGTCGGCGAGAGCGACAGTGATCTCGACTTCTATGATTCCCAAGGCTGGATGGTCACCGTGGGACTGAGCCGGCGATTCTGATTGTGCAGTTTGCGTCTTTGCGAGAGTTGCCAACGTTGTGCTGACAACGCCCGGGTTTCTGTCCCCGGGGGAGTGAGGATATGCCGCCTTTGCCCGGCGTGTGCTCAGGGCCTTAAGCCTGTTAGGTTTGTGCCTAACGTGCCGGGAGAGCGTTCCTTTCTATACGTCTGGCTCTCCGCGCGAGGCTTCGTTTTGCAAGAGCAATTGCATACGCTCACCTAAAGGCGGGGTGTGTGGTTTGCTATGCTAGATGAGTCTATGTCGGGCTAATCGTAGGAGTGCGCGATGGCTAAGCCGCGGGTTAGATTGGGTCGCTTGAGTTTTGCTGTCTTGACGCTTCTTTGTCTGATGCTACCCCAGGATTCCTTGCGGGCGAGGGATGAGGTGCTCTCTCTTCAGGGTCGTATCCATTTCAATATCAATACCAACGACTATCAGGCTTCCAGGGCGTTTTACCAGCAACTCGGTTTCGCGCGAGCGATCGGGCCTTTTCCAGAGACCAATACGCTGGAGATGGCGCAGTCGATGGGTATGGCGTCGCCATACCGCATGTACGCTGAAATTATCTATTTAGGTGAAAGTGAGATTGATCCCTCCCGGCTCCACGAGCCGACTGGGCGCATGATTGATCTGATCCAGTGGTTCGACCCCCAAAATCTGGCGCCCGCATACCCCGCCTTAAATGCGCTGGGGTTTGTCAAAGTAGTGCTTGGTACCGATGACTTAAACGCCGATCTAACGCGCATGGCAGAGTCGGGTTATCAAACGATCGGTCCGGTCGGCGTGGGTGCTGCTGGGCTTCGATTTGCGGTGCTCAAAGATCCCTCGGGCACCTTTGTGGAGCTGCGCCAAAACAGAACGCGTGCCCATGCGCTCACCAATGGCAGCTACGTGACTCACATCGACCACCTTAGTATCAACGTGACTGAGCTTGAGCGGTCATTGCCTTTCTATCAGCGGCTGGGGTTTGTGGGTGCCCCCATTGTCGAGCGCACGAGTACAATCAAAGAGGCGCGCGCTCGCGGTTTTGCAGCGCCCTATGAATTGCGGGAGGTGATGCTGACCCACGCTAGCGACGGCTCCGGCCTCTTGCTGAGGCAATGGATCAGCCCCAGTGATGATACGCCGCCTCATCCGCTGCCTATCAACCAAGCCGGGATTCAGCGGATGAATTATGCTTCTGCTGATATCGAAGCCGACGTCGCTTTACTGCAGCAGGCCGGGGTTCAATTTGTATCGCCGATCGTTCGGTGTTGTGACGGCGATAGCTCCACCATGGGTATCGCTGTATTTGAGGACCCCGACGGCATATTTTTCCAGTTGCTGGGTCAGGTTGAGCCGCTCACATCCGAGTAGCGCCGGTCGCTCCCACTGTGACCTGGGCTAGCGGGTGCTGAACCGCGTTCTGGTAGAGCGCTTTTTGGGTCATTGGCCCCAAGATTGTGGGGGCTAGGGCACGCCGGTCGGTTTTGGCAGGTTTTAGATCATCTGGCCAACCTCGAGATCTATCGCCACCAGATTTTTACCGATGGTGGCGCCGCGCATCATCTCGCTATAGGCCCAGCCGGCCTTGGCAAGACCCTCGGTGATGTTTTCCAGAATAGTAATCTCGCCTGAGCGCACCCATTCATGGAGTTGTGCCGAGGCGGCGGGGACCTGATCCATATAGGTGTAGAGTAAAAATCCCTTGAGAGTCAGCTCTTTCTCCACCAGCTTCCACATATTGTAAATGGGCGTCGGATTATCCTGATCGTTGTAGTCGCTGATCATGCCGCAGCCAATAATGCGCCCGAACGTGTTCATGCAGTTGAGCATCGCGTCGAGGGTTTTACCGCCGACGTTGTCGAAATAGACATCGACTCCCTCGGGGCAGGCTTCCATAACCGCCGCTGCGAGGCCGCCGCAGGTTTTATAGTTGATCGCGGCATCCGCGCCGAGTTGATGGGTGATGAGCTCAGCCTTATCGTCGCCGCCGACAATGCCGACGACCCTGCAGCCGCGCAGCTTGGCAATCTGGGTTGCCATGGAGCCGGTCGCTCCGGCGGCTGCACTGATGACGACCGTGTCGCCCGCCTGAATCTTGCCAATCTCATGCAGCCCAACATAGGCAGTGTGGCCTGAGCCTCCGAGCCCACCAGAGTAGTAGGAGAGGGGAAGGTCGGGTGCGGGGTCGAGCTTTGACAGCAATATGGTGTTGGCATCACTCAGCGAATAGTCCTCCCAGTGATGCAAGCCGAAAATAATGTCACCTTCGTGGAAGCCTTTTAGGCGCGAGGAGACCACTTTAGCCACCGACGGACCGCGAATAGCCCCGCCTAGGGGAATCGGCTCGAAGTAATTGGCTTTACCATCCAGCCAGCCGCGAATGGCGGCCTCCAAAGAAAAGTAGAGATTTCTTACCAGCATTTGCCCCTCGCCAACTTCAGGGATGACGCCCTCGACCAGCTCAAAATCTTCGGGCAGCGGGACACCATTAGGGTGGCTTTTTAAAACAACTTGGCGATTGGTCATTGGGTCATTCCTCTTAGGTAAAGGGGCGCCGCCGGTGGCTTCATCTTCGTTTAGAGAACTCTCTGATCGCAAGCGTTCTGGGGGTGTTCGCGGTGGATTAAATACAATCATACTTGTTTTTTTATGATTGCCGGTCCTGCGCTTTCGAATTAACCTAACCAGCATCATCTTTGATCGGCAATTCGTGCGCCGCTCGACACTTGGACAGGGCGATTTACCGATCTACAGGCATTGATTTTGTGTGTCGCTCCGCGGAGGATGAATGTCGACCTTGGCCCTTATAGCCAACGAATGCTGTGGTGAATGGCCCGCATAGCGCGAGAGAGGTTAGCGTGAATAAACCCGAGCTCGAAATACCCGTTCTGAATATCCCCGTGCACCCTGACACCATGGATGGCCGCGATCCGTCCTTGTTGAGGGGCGACGCGATTACCGGCGATCGTTATTACTCCAAGGAATTTGCGGCGCTGGAATGGGAGCACATGTGGACCAAGATCTGGCATGTGGCCGGGCGACTTGTGGAGCTCGAGGAGCCCGGCGACTTTGTCGTTCGCGACTTTATGAATCAATCTGTGATCTGTGCCAAGCAGGAAGACGGCTCGATCAAGGCTTTCTATAACGTCTGCCAGCACCGGGCGCTGCGTTTGGTGGAATCGAGTTCCTCGGTGAACGCATTCCATTGCCGCTATCACGGCTGGGTCTGGGGACTTGATGGTGTGTTGCAGTCGGTGCACGACCCCGAGAATTTCTCTCAGGGGAACCCCTGCGGAAAACTCAAACTCAAGGAGCTCCGTTGCGACACCTGGGGCGGCTTCGTTTGGTACAGCTTCAGCGATGACAGCCCGGGACTCATGGAGTATCTGCATCCGCTTCCAGAAATATACAAGAACTACCCCATGAGCACTGCGGTACGCATCTTTGCGAGAAAGATTAGTCTCAACACCAATTGGAAGTTTGCATCGGTGAATTTCAGTGAGTCCTACCATACGCGAACGGCGCATCCTCAGGTGCCGCCCTGGATTGATCAAGACTATTGGAGCGCTCGGTCGGAGATCTGGCCGAATGGACACGGACGCACGGTGCAGCCAATGCGACCGAGTCTGCGTGACCGTTTGCCCGAAGGTGAGCCCCACCCCTTTGACGACATATTGAGGATGTGGGACATCGACCCCGAGAGTTACCCCGATTTCGAAACCAAGGCGATTCAGGGTTGGATGGATCTCAAAGCAGCAAAGAGGCGGTTATGGAAGGAAAAGGGCTACGTGCACTACGAGCACATGAACGACGAGGAGCTCACGGACAGCCCCCACTCCGTAATATTTCCCAATGTCACTATCTCATTTTTGCCCGATAACCTGATCTTTTTCCGCACTGAGCCTGATCCCAAGGACCCCACGCGTTGCACCTTTGATCTTTGGTGTATGGCGTTCCCTGTGGAGGGCCAATCTGAGGCCCACGGCATCATGACCCGTGATTTATTCCCCGTTCAGGAATGTGAGTTGAAAACCTGCGACTTCGAGGGTGGCGAAGGCATCCCCGAGATCATCGATTCCATCGTCTGGCAGGATATGATGCTCGCCGAAGCGCAACAGAATGGGTGGGAGTCCCGCGGTTTCGGCGACTATTACTTGGCAGATCAGGAATCCCGCGTGCGGTTCTTCCACGAGACATTGAACGACTACATTGCGGGCAGAAAAGGGTAGGGGTCTTGGCCGCGCGTTGCTTCGTTTTGCGGCGCGGGTAGTATGGATTTGGGGCCGGAAGCGGCCCGAAGACTTTAGGCTTGGGGGTAATCATGAAAATCAGACAGTGGCTTGCATTATGGCTGTATGTGGCGTTAGGGAGTCAGGTGACAATGGTTGAGGCCGAGGAATTCAGTGTGAATGAAGTACTGGCGAGGCAGGAAATTGAGTACTTGCAACGCTGGTACGCCCGCGCCACCGATCTGATTGGTACGAACCAGGCCGACAATATTGAGGCGGGGCGGAAGATCTACCACCGCATTTTTACCCCGGATGCGTCGATTCAGGCCAGCGACCCAACGGGATCCTATTTTAAGGTAACCGGGCCCGATGAGTGGGTGAAGGTCGTCGACGGCGCTTTATCGGTTTTCGATTCGACCCAGCACTTGCTGGGTACCCAGATCGTTACCATCGCGAGTTTGCCCGACGAGGGCGGACAGGGAGGTCGAGGCTCCATGATCAGTTATCTTCAGGCATGGCACCACGACCCGGATCGAGTCATTGATATCTATCTGGGTACTTACTTTAGTGAGGTGCGTTATACCCCAGGGGTGGGATGGCAAATCTTCGACATGCGCCTAGAGAAGGTAGCGGGGGAAGTCTTCGACAAAAGTCAGTGACCCGTCTCACGCTGGTGGCGAGAGCCAGAGGGTGACCAATAATTAGCATAATCAGAGAGTTATGCTTTAAATTACGATCAGATAAATACAATCACCCTTTTTCGGGGGCTGCCCTAGTCTCTAGGGGCTGAGATCAACCCCCCAAAGTTGCATGGGAGACCCTATGAACGCGCCCAGTCCCGTCATCCTCGAGCTGGATCTCAATAGACCCCCCAAGGAGGCAGAGTCTCCGTTACGCGGTGATTCAGTAAGCGCTGACCGGTACGTTTGCCCTGAGTATCTCAAGCGAGAGTACCGCCAGGTATGGCACAAAATCTGGAACATCGGAGGGATCGCCTACCAGATGCCCAAGGCAGGGGACTACCTCACCACCGAGCTGGGCATTGATTCGATTCTCATGGTGCGTCAGGAAGATGGCAGCGTTAAAGCGTTTTTTAATTCCTGCCCACACCGCGGGACTCGCATTACCGAAGCCGAAGATGGCCATGCACAGGAATTTGCCTGTCCCTACCACGGTTGGCACTTTGATCGTGCCGGCGTGGTGACCATGGTGCCCGATGAGGAGGACTTTGCCGAGAGCCCCTGTGGGAAGGCGCGCCTCAAAGAGATGCGCTGCGAGGAGCGCTTCGGTTTGATCTGGTTCAACTTTGACCCTGACGCGATGGCGCTGACCGATTTCTTGGGTGAGCAGATCACGCAGGAGCTGGATTCGCACCGGATGGAGGACATGTTGCGCGTATTGGACATGACCGCCGAGACGCGCTGTAACTGGAAGATCATTACCGATAATTTCAACGAGGCATACCACGTCAAGGTGCTGCACCCCGAGCTGATTCCCTACATCGCGGCCGATTATCAAGACTGCCAGTTCGACCGTTTTGCGCACGGGCACAATCGCGGCTGGTTTCCGTCTTTTATGCCCTCGGTTCAATACGACAGCGAGGTGATTGGCGAACCACTCAAGACTATGGCAGCGGCGTGGTCCGTTAACAGCGATGACTACGTGGGGCGTCATACCTGGAAGCAGCTCAGGCTGGATATTCAAACCGCCAAGCGAGAGAAGGGCGTGTTACAAGGCTACGAACACTACGCCTATCGGGCCGACTATCAGTTGACGGACTATGTGATCTACAACCTCTTTCCGAATAATGTCATTACGGTGGGTCCCGATGGCGTGCAGCTGTTGCGCCCCCGGCCGCATCCGACCGACCCGGCCCAATGTCTGTTTGACCATTGGTGGTTGGTGAACCGGGTTGAGGGTCAGACCATGACGCCGTCGCCCGCCGGTGGCCCAGATTTGCCGGTTGAGGACGCGATCCATGAGCACGTTCGATATGGGGAAAAAACGCTGGGGACTACTGCAGATCAGGATCTCAGCATCGCTGAAATGCAGCAAAAAGGGCTGGGTTCAGCGGGCTACCAGGGATACTGGATGCCCAATCAAGAGCGTCGGGTACAGGCTTTCCATGAGTACCTCAACGACTTGATGGAAACTTAGAGTGCCGATATCGAAGATTCGATTCGGCCTCTCGATGATCTCCGTTGTGAGCGCCTATCGTTGATGCGAGGGCATTCGTATGGAATTTGAGCGGCTTACCGGCACGCTGGGTGCTGAAGTTCTGGGCGCCGATTTGACGCGCCCACTGACCGATACCGC
>Ga0181605_10001607_pt1 | contig 20762 bp, 18 predicted proteins | sample 041ome_11_FD_148676 | JGI IMG/M metagenome (GOLD analysis project Ga0181605, IMG submission 148676) | Coastal salt marsh microbial communities from the Groves Creek Marsh, Skidaway Island, Georgia - 041411US metaG (spades assembly) | ecosystem: Environmental > Aquatic > Marine > Intertidal zone...
GATCGCCAGCGGGCTTAGCGCGTCTAGGCGGCTGATATGGGCATAACTGATCGCAGTATCGATCAATGGTGTAATTTCGCCCAGGTCAAAATCGTCATCATGAGTTAAAACGCCCACGCGTCCCGTAATGGTTGGGATCACCCGCGGGTCTAGGGTGCGCGGTTTGGGATGTGTGAAATCAGGCAGGTCAGGCAATGCGGCGCGCAATCCTTTGGGATCAAAGCGGCTGCGCGTGAATTTGGATATATTTTCGGCAGTCGCAAGATACGCTTTGCCGACGGTGTGTTTCCCAGCCACCCACCGCCAGCTTAGCGTATTGCTGGCGGGATCCCCATCCAGCAGATGTCGTATGAAAAAATCAGCGCCCAGTTCCCAAGGCAGCTCCAACGTGAAAATCCATATTGACGCGAACCACATTCGGGCGTGGTTGTGCAGATAGCCGGTCTCCGCCAGCTCTTTGGCCCAGCTGTCAAAGCAATCAATACCTGTTGCGCCCGTACATGCTGCGACCCATCGTTGGCGTAGCCCGGATTGTGTTTGAATTTCGTTTATGTGCCGATCCAGGGATGTCCGATAATCTTGCCAGATCCAAGGCCGCAGTTCCAGCCAGCCTTTCCAGTAGGTACGCCAAAATATTTCTTGGATAAATTTTTCGGCGTCTTTTGGGCTGTGGTGCGTCAAAACCTGTTTAAGAACAGTCGCTTCGGTCAATACCCGCCGCCGAATATATGGTGACAGAGTTGATACATTTGCACGGTTGTCAGGCCCAAAATCAAAATTGCGCTGCTGTGCATAATATGCACCCGCATTGGGAATAAACGCGGCAAGCTGCTGCTGGGCTGCACTCAGGGATGGGGTAAACATGAACGTCCTTTTTAGCGGGCAACTAGCCTGCCGTCAGCGACTGTCAAGCCTGACCCGCCCCCCATGCTTTGCGAAAGGCATTCGGAGGCACACCGTATTTCGAACGATATTGCCGTGCCAGATGGGATGTTGAGTTAAATCCTGTCGCTGCCGCAATTTCTGTGATTGTCAGATTTGTTTCATTCAACAGTGCATGCGCGCGTTCCAATCGCAGGCCATAATAAAACTGGGTGGGCGATTGGTGCGTGTACTTTTTGAACAGACGTTCCATTTGCCGGCGTGAAATTCCCAAAGTTTCGCACAGTTCAAGCAAGGGCAGTGGTTCTTCTACGGTTTGGCTCATGACTTGGATGGCATGCAGCAGTTTCTGATTTCGCGAACCGATCGCTACGGATAACGATGATTTTTGTGGCGCGCTGCGATCGTTAGACCGTTTGTGAATACACATATCAGCAATGACCAGTGCAATGTCTGATCCATGGTCACGTTCAATCAATTCCAGCATTAAATCAGTCGCAGCATTTCCACCACCACAGGTGATCAGACGGTCTTCGATCTCATAAAGGTTTTGTGTGGGAACCAAATCGGGGAAAAGCTCGGAAAACGCGGGCTGATTTTCCCAATGCAGCGTAAACCGTGATTTCCCGATAATTCCGGCCTGCGCCAAGGCAAAGGCACCTGTGCAGATGCCGCCCATTTGCGTACCCGTTCGGTGATTGCGCCGAATCCAATTCAGAACCTCTGACGATGCGGCCTTGGCGGGTTCGACACCGGAACAAATGAATGCTGTGGCCTCTTTGGGGATCTGTGTCAGGGCCATATCCGGCGTGATCGTAACCCCGTTTGAGCAGGTCACAGAATTCCCATCTGGCGTCATTGTATACCATTCATACAGCGTTTTTTGGCTAAGCTGATTTGCAATCCGCAATGGTTCCAGTGCGGATGAAAACGCAAGCATCGTCATTTTCGGCAACAAAGCGAAATAAAATACTTTGGCCGGCCCCGAGGCATCAACTGAGAAGCTGGCAGCACCACGCTGAATGAATTTTGCTTGCGTCACGAACGGTTCCTTATTCTGTGCGCGCAGTTTAATAAATTTCTTTTTCCTTGGAAACGGCTATTCCACCCAAAGCCCGACGCCATGTTAATAAAAAATTAATTTTGACAGATCATATCAAAATGCCGCTGGGCTATTGCAGCTGCCTGCGACGCGGACTAAGTTTCAACCAAAGGCTCAGATATGATAGGTAGGTTACTATGAAAGATCCATTAGACGTTTACATGAACACATTGGTCCCGATGGTGGTTGAACAAACCAGTCGCGGCGAACGTGCCTATGATATTTTTTCACGCCTGTTGAAAGAACGCATCATCTTTTTGAATGGTCCGGTCCATGACGGTATGTCGTCGCTGATTGTTGCGCAGTTATTGCACCTTGAGGCGGAAAACCCATCCAAAGAGATTAGCATGTACATCAACAGCCCCGGCGGCGTGGTGACATCTGGTTTGTCGATTTACGACACCATGCAATATATCCGTCCCAAAGTGTCGACCTTGGTCATTGGACAAGCGGCGTCGATGGGGTCATTGTTGTTGGCCGCTGGCGAAGCGGGCATGCGGTATTCCCTGCCAAACAGCCGTGTGATGGTACACCAGCCATCGGGCGGGTATCAGGGCCAAGCCACAGACATCATGATCCACGCGCAAGAAACACAGAAGCTTAAGACACGCTTGAACCAAATCTATGTTCAACACACTGGCCAAGATTTGGAAACTGTCGAAGCTGCGCTAGAGCGGGATAATTTCATGTCGCCAGAAGATGCAAAATCTTGGGGCTTGATCGATGAAATCGTTTCCAAACGCGCAATGCCCGAGGAATAAGTGATTGCACCACGGTGGCAAAAAATTCGAATTTTGCCATTGTGGTGCCTTCATCCCTGTCTTAAGCTGGAATAACATTCCACAGTTTGGGACGTTACACTACTAGAATGGTCCGAAAGGTTAAGCATGGCGACGAATTCAGGCGACGGCAAAACAACACTTTATTGCAGCTTTTGTGGCAAAAGCCAGCATGAGGTCAGAAAACTGATCGCAGGGCCCACAGTATACATTTGTGATGAATGTGTTGAACTGTGTATGGACATCATCCGCGAGGAAACCAAATCAACAGGTTTGAAAACAACAGAAGGCATGCCAACGCCGAAAGAAATCTGCGCTGTTTTAGATGACTATGTTATTGGCCAAGCCAAAGCGAAACGGGTGCTGTCGGTTGCTGTTCACAACCACTATAAACGGTTGGACCAGGCGTCTAAATCTGGCGAAATCGAACTGTCGAAATCAAATATTTTGCTGATCGGTCCAACGGGCTGCGGCAAAACATTACTGGCACAAACGCTGGCACGCATTTTGGATGTTCCATTTACGATGGCTGATGCCACGACCCTGACCGAGGCAGGATACGTTGGCGAAGACGTTGAAAACATTATTCTGAAATTGCTACAAGCCTCTGAATACAACGTCGATCGTGCGCAGCGCGGTATCGTCTATATCGACGAAGTTGATAAAATCACGCGCAAATCAGAAAACCCATCCATTACACGCGACGTATCGGGCGAAGGCGTTCAGCAAGCGCTGCTGAAATTGATGGAAGGCACTGTCGCATCTGTCCCACCTCAGGGTGGGCGTAAACATCCACAGCAGGAATTTTTGCAGGTCGATACCACGAATATCTTGTTCATCTGTGGTGGTGCATTTGCGGGTTTGGACAAAATCATCGCGCAACGCGGCAAAGGCAGCGCAATCGGATTTGGCGCAGACGTTCGTGACAACGATGGTCGCGGTGTGGGCGAAATATTCCGTGAACTTGAACCCGAAGATTTGTTGAAATTTGGTTTGATCCCAGAATTTGTCGGCCGTTTGCCTGTTTTGGCAACGCTAGAGGACTTGGATCAGGATGCTTTGGTCACGATCTTGACCGAACCCAAAAATGCGCTGGTCAAGCAGTATCAACGTCTGTTCGAGTTGGAAAATACCAAATTGACGTTCACAGATGATGCGCTGAAGGCGATTTCACAGCGTGCGATCGACCGTAAAACCGGGGCTCGCGGGCTGCGTTCAATTATGGAAGAAATTCTGCTGGATACAATGTTTGATCTGCCTGGAATGGACGAAGTGACTGAGGTTGTTGTGAACGAAGAATCTGTGACAACGTCAGCAGCACCTTTGATGATCTATGCCGAAAATGATGCGAAAGAGCCAGCGTCTGCCGGATGACGGGTACTGGACGCTGTTTCAAAAGTATTGCATAAAGCAGATAAGTTTTAGCCGGAGAATCCTATGGGAATCGTAAATTCACTGCTGCGCGCGGTCACTTGGTGGAACAGCCAGACGTTGAACACTCAGCTCTACACATGGCGCAAAGGCGTCAAGGTGGGCGAAGACGATCAGGGAAACATATATTACCGGACGCGTGACGATAAACGCCGTTGGGTGATATTCAACGGTGATATGGAAGCAAGCCGTGTTAGCCCTGAATGGCATGGATGGCTGCATCATACGTGGAAATTGTCACCGGCCGAACAGCCCGTTGTACGCAAGTCTTGGGAAAAACCACACCAAGAGAATTTGACAGGTACGGCTATGGCCTATGCCCCAACTGGATCGCTGCGCAAAGCTGACGTTCAAACCCGCAGCGATTACGAAGCGTGGCAACCAGAGTAGGCATAGTAACATGTCAGAAAACAAAGCTGAAATCACACTTGGTGCCATTGTCTTGGCCGCTGCAATCGGTTTTGCCGCATATGCAGCACAGTCAACCGGCGCCAAGCTAGGGGGTGACAGCTATACTCTGCTAGCTGGGTTTAGATCGGCTGAGGGGATCAGTGTTGGCACAGATGTCCGTTTGGCCGGCGTCAAAATCGGTGCTGTAACAGGGTTGCAATTGAACCCAGATACATATCGCGCCGAGGCAATCGTAGCCATTGACCAATCCGTTGCAATTCCAGACGATAGCGCAATGACCATCGCATCCGAAGGATTGCTGGGTGGTAACTTTGTCGAAATCATTCCCGGTGGATCCTTTGACTACCTAGCTGATGGGGACGAAGTGATCGATACCCAAGGTTCGGTCAGTTTGGTATCGTTGCTGATGAAATTCGTAGGCAGCGGCGGTTCGGAATAGTGCGCCGCGCTGTCTTAATTTTGATGTCCTGTATCACGCTGGGATTTTCTGCCTCGGCACAAGAAAAAGCTGTAGGCGCACAAGCTGCGCTGTTGCGATTGCTAGATCGTGTCAGTGGCGAGGTTCAGGATATTTCCATGCAGGTTGGACAGTCGCAGGCGATGGGGTTTATTTCCATCCGACTTGATGAATGTCGTTATCCCGTCGACAACCCCATGGGGGACGCCTATGCACGCCTGACGGTGACAGATCAGCGTCGCAATGAACAGTTGTTTTCGGGTTGGATGCTGGCATCGTCGCCCGCATTGAACCCCTTGGATCATGCGCGTTACGATGTCTGGGTTCTGCGTTGTGAAATTTCGTCCGGATCAGGACAATAATTCGGATCGCTAAAATCCGCAGCCTGTTTTACTGCTGGCTCAAGTAAGCGGCGGTAATTCTCTTTCGTGACCTCTTTTCCACCTAAGCTGATCAAATGTGGGGTGGTGAATTGCGTGTCAAACAACACAAATCCGGTTTTTTTCAATCGATCCACAAGATAGGCCAAAGCAATTTTTGACGCATTGGGCCGTTTGGAAAACATGCTTTCACCGAAAAATGCGCCGCCGATGGACACGCCGTACACGCCACCTGTCAGAACGCCTTGGTGCCATATTTCCAGGCTGTGGGCAAAACCGGCATCATGCAAATTCTGATAGGCCTGTGCGATTTCTGAATTGATCCAAGTTTCGGAACGATCTGCACATCCTTGAACAACATCGGCAAAGCATTGGTCGATCGTGACGTTGAAATTCTGGGACAATATCGTGCGGCGCAGGGATCGCGACACGTGAAACCCGTCCAATGGCATTACACCGCGCTTGCGTGGTTCGATCCAGTGAATTTCATCACTATCGCGCGCCTCTGCCATGGGGAACACACCAAGGGAATACGCATTTAACAACAGTGGAATGGTCAGTTTGGTTTCCATGTTCCGACCCAAAAAACGTCAAAGCTGCCCAAAGGCAGCTTTGTTCATTATGCGCTGTACTGTTCCAGCCATTTTTCCAACCAATGGATATTATAGGTTCCTGAATGAATATCAGGTTCCTGTAACAATTGGTGGAATAACGGAACTGTTGTATCGATTCCATCGACGATCAATTCGTTTAGCGCGCGGTTTAGCCGTGAAAGGGCCTCGGTGCGATCGCGTCCATGCACAATCAGCTTTGCAATCAAACTATCGTAATAGGGCGGAATCGAGTAGCCAGTGTACAACGCGCTATCCATGCGCACACCCAAGCCACCAGGGGCATGGAATGCTGTTACCTTGCCTGGGCAGGGCGCAAAATTGGGCAACCGTTCTGCGTTAATACGCACTTCGATCGCGTGACCATTGATTTCCAAATCATCTTGGGTAAAGGACATCGGCAGCCCTTCGGCCACGCGGATTTGTTCACGAACCAAGTCTACACCAAAAATGGCTTCTGTGACTGGGTGTTCCACCTGCAAACGGGTGTTCATTTCGATGAAATAGAATTCGCCATTTTCATACAGGAATTCGATCGTGCCGGCACCAATGTAATTGATTTTCGCAACTGCATTTGCACAGATTTCACCAATGCGCGCGCGCTCTTCACTGGTGATGCTGGGGCCAGGGGCTTCTTCGAATACCTTTTGATGGCGCCGTTGCAATGAACAGTCACGTTCGCCAAGATGGACGGCATTGCCTTTGCCATCGCCGAACACCTGAATTTCGATGTGTCGTGGCGTGGTCAGATATTTTTCGATATAGACTTCATCGTTGCCAAAGGCGGCTTTGCTTTCGCTGCGCGCTGTCATAAACGCGCTTTCCATTTCGGCTTCGGAATTGGCGACTTTCATACCACGGCCACCACCACCGGCGGTTGCCTTGATGATGACGGGGTATCCAAATTCGCGGCCAATTTTCTTGGCCTCATCCAATGTGGGAACGCCGCCGTCTGACCCAGGAACGCATGGAACGCCCAAGGCCTTCATCGTGTCTTTGGCTGTGATTTTGTCACCCATCATACGGATATGTTCCGCAGTTGGGCCAATGAAGGTCAGGCCGTGATCTTCAACAATTTGAACAAAACGGGCGTTTTCTGACAAAAACCCATAGCCGGGATGGATTGCCTGTGCGCCGGTGATTTCGCATGCCGAAATGATCGCAGGCATTGACAGGTAACTGTCAGTTCCTGCCGCTGGACCAATACAAACGGATTCATCGGCCATGCGCACATGCATCGCATCTGCATCAGCTGTCGAGTGCACTGCAACAGAACGGATGCCCATTTCCCGACAGGCACGAATAACGCGTAAGGCGATTTCTCCGCGGTTCGCAATTAATATTTTGTCAAACATTTTTGCGCCTTACTCGATGATCACTAGTGGGGCACCAAATTCTACGGCTGCGCCATCTTCGATCAGGATTCGTTTAATGGTTCCTGATTTTGGTGATGGGATTTGGTTCATTGTTTTCATCGCTTCGACGATCAGCAATGTATCGCCTTCGCTGACGGTTGCGCCAACTGTGATGAACGGGGCCGCACCGGGTTCTGCCTGCATATAAACGGTGCCAACCATTGGTGATGTGACCGCGCCTGGGTGGCTGGCTGGGTCATCTAGTGCTGCTGGGGCCGCTGCTGCCGCGGCGGGGGCCGTGGCCGCGGGTGCCGCTGCAACGGGGGCTACGGCTGCGGGCGCTGCTTGCATCACAGTGGTTGCGCGGCTGATACGTACGTCCAAGCTGTCATCTTCGCCATATTCACGGCGAACTTCTAGTTCGGTCAAATCATTTTCACGCAACAGTTCGGCCAAGGCCTGAATGAATTCTACGTCCTGATCGCGGTTATTTTTTGTCATATTTTCCCTCAAGCACCTGTCGCAGTTATCTGCTGTGTCTGTTTCAGAGCCCCGTATAAGCCAGATTTTTCCGGCTGAAAAGGATAGGTTTTGATTACACCGCTAGTTTTGACAGTTTTTTAACCAATGGAAAAGGAAAAATTTGCAATCCCGTTTGTACAAGAAAAAGGCCGGTCCAAGAACCGGCCTAATATTATTGTTGTAAAACCGCGATTAATCTTGGCGGTTCATCCGGTTTTCGATCAGATCGTCAACAACCGACGGATCCGCAAGGGTTGATGTATCACCCAATGCGCCAAAATCATCTTCGGCGATTTTGCGCAGAATACGGCGCATAATCTTGCCGGATCGTGTTTTCGGCAGGCCAGGGGCCCATTGGATCAGGTCAGGCGATGCGATGGGGCCGATTTCTTTGCGGACCCAATTGCGCAGATCAAGGCGCAATTCGTCGCTCGGCTCTTCTCCGGCCATCAATGTCACATAGCAATAAATACCTTGGCCTTTGATGTCATGGGGGTAACCCACAACGGCGGCTTCGGACACTTTTTCATGTGCGACAAGTGCGCTTTCAACCTCGGCGGTGCCCATGCGGTGGCCGGATACGTTGATCACATCATCAACGCGGCCTGTAATCCAGTAATACCCATCGGCATCCCGACGGCAGCCGTCGCCTGTGAAATAATACCCTTTGTAGTCAGAGAAGTATGTTTTCACAAAACGATCATGGTCGCCGTAAACCGTGCGCATTTGGCCGGGCCAGCTGTCTTTCATGCACAGTACGCCTTCGGCCTCAACGGTCGTGATTTCTTGGCCAGACTGTGGATCAAGGATAATGGGTTGCACGCCAAAGAACGGCGTTGTGCAGGATCCTGGTTTTGTCGCGGTCGCACCGGGTAGGGGGGTCATCAAGTGACCGCCTGTTTCGGTTTGCCACCATGTGTCAACGATGGGGCATTTGCCTTGGCCGACCACATCATTGTACCAATTCCAGGCTTCGGGGTTGATGGGTTCGCCCACTGTGCCCAGCACTTTCAACGATGATAGGTCACATTTTTCAACGAACTCTGTACCTTGGCCCATCAAGGCGCGGATTGCGGTCGGGGCGGTGTAGAATTGGTTGACTTTATGCTTTTCGCAGACCTGCCAGAACCGTGATGCGTCGGGGTATGTTGGCACACCTTCGAACATCAACGTTGTGGCACCGTTGGCCAAGGGGCCATAGACGATATAGCTGTGGCCTGTGACCCAGCCCACGTCAGCGGTACACCAGTAAATGTCACCTTCGTGATAGTCGAATACATATTCATGTGTCATCGCGGCCCAGACCAGATAGCCACCGGAACAATGCTGCACGCCCTTGGGTGCACCTGTGGACCCTGATGTATACAGGATAAACAGCGGGTCTTCTGCGTTCATGACCTCAGGCGCGCAGTCAGCGGATGCCGATGCCATAGCGGCGGTATAGGAATGATCGCGGCCATCTTTCATGACCACATCGCCACCTGTGCGTTCCACGACCAGCGTTTGTACGTCGCCGCAAATGTCCAGCGCTTTGTCGACGTTGGCTTTTAGCGGTGTGTTGCGTCCGCCGCGCGGGGCCTCGTCCGCGGTGACGATTAGGGATGCTTTGCACCCGTCAACGCGCGCGGCCAATGCCTCGGGCGAAAATCCGGCAAAGACGATGGAATGGATTGCGCCAATACGCGCACATGCCAGCATGGCATAGGCGGCCTCGGGGATCATTGGCATATATAGGATAACACGATCACCTTTGCCGACGCCCATTGATTTATAGACATTTGCAAGTTTATTCACATTTTGCGACAGCTCATTATATGTGATGTGCTTGCTTTCGTCTGGATTATCGCCTTCCCAGATGATGGCCGTTTGATCACCGCGGGTGGCCAGATGCCGGTCCACGCAGTTTGCGGCAACGTTTAATTCGCCATCTTCGAACCATTTGATTGAAACATCAGGGTGAGTGAAGTTTACATTTTTAATTTTTGTGAAAGGTTTAATCCAATCGATGCGTTTGCCATGGTCGGCCCAAAATGCGTCAGGATCATTGATCGACTGCGCATACATTGCATCATATTTGTTTTTGTCGATATGCGCGTTTGAAATGAAATCTGCGCTGGGTGGATACATTTTATCAGACATAATTTCCCCGTATTCTTGGTTATTAGGGTCTAGAAAGGTTTCAGGGCAACCGATCGATTGCCCTGTTTTTTAGATCAGATCGCTAGATATTCCGCGCGAAGTTCGGCGTTGTCCAGCACCTCTTTGGCGGTGCCGTCAAAAACAACGGATCCCGTGTCCAAAATAACGGCGCGATCTGACAGGTTCAGCGCACGCACGGCATTTTGTTCAACGATGACGGTTGTGATGCCCTGTTCACGGATCAGATGCAGTGTTTTTTCAATTTCATCAACAATCACGGGCGCCAAACCTTCGTATGGTTCGTCAAGCAACAAAACCTTGATGTCGCGTGCCAAGGCGCGCGCGATGGCAAGCATCTGCTGTTCACCGCCAGACAGTGTGATGCCCTCTTGTTTGCGGCGTTCACCAAGGCGCGGGAACAGATCATACAAACGATCAATTCCCCAACCCACCGGTTCAACGATCTGCGCCAGTTGCAGGTTTTCCTCGACGGTCAGGCCGGGGATGATGCGGCGATCTTCTGGGACCAAGCCAATGCCTGCTACGGCTGCTTCGTGGCTGGCCATGGTGTGCAGATGTTGATGATCTAGCCAAATTTCGCCTTTGATCAGTTGGGGGTTGTCCAAACGGGCAATGGTGCGCAGGGTGGATGTTTTGCCCGCGCCGTTGCGTCCCAACAGGGCCAGAATTTCACCTTCGTGAACATTAAAGCTGACGCCTTGGACGATATAGCTTTCACCATAGTAGGCATGAATATCATGAACCGACAAAAATGCGGGCGCATGCGTTTGTGTTGCAAGATTTTCACTCATCATGCTCTCTCCTTATTGTGTTTCGCCCAAGTAGGCTTCTTTGACCTTGGGATGGCCCTTAATGTTTTCGGGCGTGTCTTCGACCAAAGGTGTGCCTTGTGCCAAAACGGTAATACGATCGGCCAATGAAAATACAACATGCATGTCATGTTCAATGATGGCGATGGTGATGTCACGCTCTTCTTTGATCTGTTTTAGCAGATCAATCGTGTTGTTGGTATCAGCGCGCGCCATACCGGCCGTAGGTTCATCCAGCAACAACAGACGGGGAGTTTGTGACAGACACATGCCAATTTCCAAACGCCGTTTGTCGCCGCGCGACATGGATGCCGCGTGCATGTGACGTTTGTCGGCCATGTTCATGTCGACCAACATTTCTTCGGCTTTCTCCATCACATCGCGGTGCGATGTTATTTTGCTTAGTGCATCCAGTTCGAATGCCCCGTCGCGGCGCGCAAAAATTGGGATCATCATGTTTTCCAAAACTGATAGATCGCCAAAAATCTCGGGCGTTTGGAAAACCCGCGAAATCCCCATCTGGTTAATTTCATAGGGGCTGCGGCCCAAAACAGACTGCCCATCGAACATGACGCTGCCCGTATCGGGGATCAGTTTCCCGATCAAGCAATTCAACAGTGTTGATTTACCTGCACCGTTGGGGCCAATAATCGCATGACATGTATTTTCGTGGACACTTAGGTTTACATCGCCCAACGCTTGTAGGCCGCCGAAACGTTTGCCTACGTCTTTAATATCTAGAATACCCATTTTTCGTACTCCTTATTTCGTAGACTTAGTTTGATCGTCGCCAGAGGTTCGCGACAGTTTGCGCGAAATGCGCTGACCCAATTCGACCAAGCCACCTGGCAAGAAAATGATAACGGCCATAAACATCAGACCCAGTGTTAGGTGCCAACCTTTACCGATAAACGGATAAATGATGGCGACAACAAAATCTTCTGCGCCGTCTGGTAGGAATGCAAACCATTTGTGCAACAGGTTCTCGTTGATTTTCGAGAAAATGTTTTCAAAGTATTTGATCAAACCTGCGCCAAGAACTGGACCGATTAGGGTGCCGATACCGCCAAGAATGGTCATCAAAACAACTTCGCCAGATGCGGTCCATTGCATACGTTCAGCGCCCGCCAATGGATCCATAGCGACCATCAATCCGCCCGCTAGGCCAGCATACATGCCCGAAATGACAAAACATGCCAACATATATGGACGTGTGTTGATACCAGTGTATGTCAGGCGTTGTTGATTTGATTTAATTGCCCGCAGCATAAGCCCAAAAGGCGAGCGGAAAATGCGAATGGCAATGTAGAATGCCACCAACAAAACCACGCCAGCCAGATAGTAGCCAACATTAAATGTCCATAGCCATCCCGCTACGTTGATTTGCAGGCTATCGCTCATTTCCAAGCCGAACAGGTTGGGGGCGGGGATATTACCTGATGTATTTGCGCCATCCAAAATTCGTGGATCATCTAGGGATGTTTGCAAGCCCGTTTCACCACCCGTGATCGGTGTCAAAACCGAAGCAGCCAAGGCGAAAGACATCTGCGCAAACGCAAGTGTAAGGATCGAGAAATAAATCCCCGACCGACGAAGCGAGATAAAGCCGATGAAAACTGCGAACAAGCCGGCAACAACAGTGGAAATCAAGATTGCCGGAATGACATTTACTGTCAGCAATTTCAGCATCCAAACACCTGCATAGGATCCTGCGCCCAAAAATGCGGCGTGACCAAAGGACAGGTATCCTGTCAGGCCAAATAGAATGTTGAAACCAACCGCAAAGATGCCAAAAATAACAAACCGCTGCATAAGATCTGGATAGCCGGCATTAAATTGTGCCATTGCAGATCCTTCTGGGAAGGGGTTCAAGAGGATTGGCGCACAGGCAACCAATACGGCGACAGCGAACAATAGGAACGTGTCTTTTTTGTTTAATCCTAGCATGAATTAGTCCTCCATCACGCCTTTACGGCCCATCAAACCACGCGGACGGGTCAACAGAATTACGATTGCAGCAAGATAGATCACAACTTGGTTGATACCTGGCAGCAGCTCGATGATTTGGCGCATGGATGCAAAGCTTTCCAAGATACCCAATAACAGGCCGGCCAAAATGGCCCCCGGCAATGATCCCATGCCGCCGACAACCACCACAACGAATGAAATCACAAGGAAATCCATACCCATGTGGTAGTTGGGTGGGTTAATCGGGGTATACATAACGCCGGCCAAGCCTGCGACCGCAGCGGCAATACCAAACATGATGGTAAAGCGGCGGTCAATGTTGATGCCCAGCAATCCGACCGTTTCGCGATCAGCCATGCCTGCACGCACCACCATACCGAACGTTGTGAATTGCAAAAATGCTAGAACGCCGCCGACCAAAACAGCCGCAAAACAGAAATAGATAATCCGCCAGTATGGATAGATGATTGCGCCTGGATCCATGCCAATCATTGCACCAAAGTCGAACGATCCGAAAAACGCTTGGGGTGCGTTCATCGGGATTTGGTTAGCACCAAAGTAATATTTGACAATTTCTTGCAAAACGATGGCCAGACCAAAGGTCACCAAAATCTGGTCAGCGTGGGGGCGTTTATAGAAATGTTTGATCAAACCACGTTCCATGATCACACCGATTGCGATCATAACGGGGATCGTGAACAAAATCGCCAGTGGAACGCTCCAATCGATGATGGCTTGGCCTGTGGCCTCGCCGAACCACCCATGTACATAGGGCACCTCTACCTTGAGTGGGTTTCCAAGAAAGTCTTTTTTGCTTTCATCGATGATCGTATGTGACAATGACAAAATTCGGCTGAATGTGACCGCACAGAAAGCGCCAAGCATAAACAGCGCACCATGTGCAAAATTCACGACACCCAATGTGCCAAAGATCAGCGTTAGACCAAGTGCAATAAGGGCATAGGCGCTGCCTTTGTCTAACCCGTTTAAGATTTGTAGAATGATTTGATCCATGTAGCCCCCTAGATCCCGCAGGCGAGATCAAGAATTTATAGCGGCCCAAGCCGCCGTTGATTTTCCCAAGAAATGGAGTGACCCCGCGTTTAACGCGGGGTCGATGTGCGATTATGCACCTGAGTTACAAGAACCCAATTCGCCACCAAAGATTGACGCATCATATGTCACTGCTGCTGCAGGTGTAACGTCAACAATTTCTAGCAAGTCAAAGTCTGATGTTGGGTTTTCATTACCCTTCACAACCAGAACGTCTTTGAAACACTGGTGGTCTTCGGCACGGTACGATGTTGGACCGTTGCCCAAACCGTCGAATTCGAAGCCTTCTAGTGCTTGGCCAACACCACATGGGTTGAATGTGCCCGCACGTTCACACGCATCTGCGTATAGCAGTGTCTGACAGTAAACAGTGTGCGCCGCCTGTGAGGGTGGGAAGCCATATTTTTCGCCAAATGATTTCACAAACGCATTGGTACCTGCATAACGTGCGCCTGCAACGTTTTCCAACGACCAGTGCCAGTTTGTTGAACCAAAGATGCCAGCCACGTTCTTACCTGCACCTTTCGCCATCAGGCGTGAATACAGTGGAACAACGATTTCAAAGTTCTTGCCGTTTGCTTGGGCTGCGCGCAGACCGAACTGAACTGCAGAAGTCAAAGAGTTGACCATGTTCCCGCCGTAGTGGTTCAGAACCAAAACGTCAGCACCAGAGTTCAGAACAGGCGCAACATAAGAAGAGAAGTCAGTTTGTGCCAGTGGTGTTTTCACTGCTGCAACTGTTTCCCAACCCATTGCTTCTGTTGATGTACGAACCGCTTCTTCTGTGGTGTAACCCCAGTTATAGTCGGCTGTCAGGTGATATGCTTTACGGTCTTTGCCATAACGGTCGGCCAAGATCGGCGCCAGCGCCGCACCAGACATGTAAGAGTTAAAGAAGTGGCGGAAGCCATTTGCTTTTTTGTCTTTACCTGTTGTGTCGTTTGAGTGTGTCAAACCAGCCATAAAGATGATGCCTGCTTCTTGGCACAACGCTTGTACGGCAACGGCAACACCAGATGACGAACCGCCAGTGATCATAACTGCGCCGTCTTTTTCAATCATTGAACGTGCAGATGCGCGTGCGGCGTCTGGTTTGGTTTGTGTATCGCCTGTGACGTACTCAACTTTTTTGCCCAAGATGCCGTTACCTTTCAACGCCTTTGAGCTGAAAGTATTCATCATGCCGCCGTCGCCTTCACCGTTCAGGTGCTCGACTGCCAGCATGTATGCGCGCAGTTCGTCCGCGCCTTCGTCCGCGTAGGGGCCAGTTTGCGGTACGTTAAAGCCCAAAGTAACTGATGAACCAGTTGGTTCGTTTACATAGGCAGCCGCTGATGAGGCCGTGAAAATAGTTGGCAGTGCCAGGCCCGCGCCCGCAACTGCACCGGATTTGATCACGCCACGGCGCGTCAGGTCTAATTTGGACATAAAATCCTCCCATAAAGTTTTTTTCACATCGGCTCCTCCTGCCGACGCAACGCACAATTGTGCTACTGTATTATTCCAGTGTTTTGGAAAATTTCGCAATAATGCTTTCAAATACAATAATTTATTTGTAAAATATTACACAGTATGCGACGGTATTTTGTAAATTAATTTACAAAAGGTGGCGCATCATGTTGTTACTTGGGTTTTTTTTATGGTTTTAGATACGGGATCAACCGGCGCACGATTGCGCGAACGGCGTATCGCGGTTGGGTTAAAGCAGGCAGAATTGGCCGAAAAGGTTGGGATTTCAGCGTCATATTTGAACCTGATCGAACACAACCGCCGCAGAATCGCGGGAAAATTGTTGATAAATCTAGCCAACGCATTAAATCTCGACCCTGCTATTTTGTCAGAGGGGGCGCAATCCTCATTGGTGGGGCGTTTGCAAGAATGCGCAAGCCATCAATCACCACAGGGCCAGGTTATCGATCGCGCCGTTGATTTTGCAACCCGTTTCCCGCGCTGGGCGGAACTGACCATTTCGCTGGATCGCAAATTGCGTCAAATGGAACAGACGGTCGATGTATTGAACGATCGCCTGTCGCATGACCCACATTTAGCAACATCCCTGCACGAGGTTTTGACCACCGTCACCGCCATTCGATCAACATCATCAATCCTGGCAGAAACCGATGACATTGCCCCCGAGTGGCGCACCCGATTTCATCGCAACCTTAACGAAGACAGCCATCGATTGACCGAAGGCGCCCAGGCGCTGGTGTCGTATCTGGATACATCGTCCCAAGATACCGTTTCCATTGGTACGCCCTGGGACGAATTGGATGGGTTTTGGGCGGCGCACGATTATTGCTTTGATGATTTTGATCATTTTTCCGCCGCAGATTGGCATGCCTATATTACCGCCGCGCCGGAATTGGTGTCTGCACAGGCGCGGTCTTTGGCAATTGATTTTGCCAACCGCTATCGCGACGATGCCAGCCAGATCCCCAAGCAGAACCTGATTGACGCAGTGGCGGTCTGTGGATTTGATGCGGTGCAATTGGCGCAGACACTGCGCAGTGACATTCCAACCGTGATGCGCCGATTGGCATTTTTATCGCAACAGGACTTGGGTATGGAAATCGGGTTGGCCTGTTGTGATGCCTCTGGCAGTTTTATTATTCGAAAACCGGTTGCGGGCTTTCATATCCCGCGGTTTGGGTCGGCCTGTGCCTTGTGGCCGATCTTTGCCGCGATCGGGCGACCCATGGCGCCGATTTCAATGGTTTTGCGCCACACCGGCCGCGAAGGGGGGACATTTGATACCATCAGCTATGCTGAGGTACAGCCAGCCTATGACACAACGCCCTATCCGATGACGCGATCTTATATGTTGATCATTCCGCGCCATGATAGCGACAGTGTTGATCCCCTGCGTGTTGGTGCCGCCTGCCGCGTCTGCGCGCGAAATGCCTGTCCCGCCCGACGCGAAGGCAGCATTTTGGGGCATCAAGGTCTTTGACAAATTTGCAGATTACGTCTTAGATAGACAAAAAAACGCGCAACGCGACAAACGGGGAGAACAGGATGAGCAAGACAGTCTTGCTGATCGAGGATGAGCCTAACATCATCGAAGCGATCAGTTTTATACTGTCACGGGATGGTTGGACGGTTGCGACACACTCAAACGGCCATGATGCCAATGACGTGATTGTGCGCCGCAAACCGGACTTGGTGATTTTGGACGTCATGTTGCCGGGTAAAAGCGGGTTTGATATTTTGCGAGACTTGCGACAAGACGCGCAGTTTCAGGATTTGCCTGTATTGATTTTGACAGCGCGCGGTCAAGCTAAGGATCGCGAATTGGCCGAGGCCTTAGGTGTCAGTCGGTTTATGACCAAGCCATTTTCAAATGCCGATGTCTTGGCGGCGGCAAACGGCTTGGTTCCGTAGTAATGGCAAAGAAACCCCTAATATTCCTAGAACGCGACCGGTACCGTACGCGCCGATTGGTTGATGGATTGCGGGTTTTGCCGATCTTGGCCGCGATTTTGTGGATGTTTCCTGCAATTTGGACACATGACCCCGAAAATCCACCAAACATTGCACAGGGAGCGATTTATTTTTTTTGCACTTGGGCGATCATGATTGGATCCAGTTTTCTGTTGGTGCGCCGGCTGCGCCATTCAGCTGAATTCTGGCAAGATGATCAATCGACCCAAGGGGATCGTGATTGACATGATCAATATCCTGATTACCGCCAGCATGTTCTACGTTGCAGCGTTATTTTTTGTGGCATTCTGGGCTGAACGTGCGGCCGCACGCGGGCGGGGGGCATGGCTGCGGTCGCCTTGGGTCTATACGCTGTCATTATCAATTTACTGCACGGCTTGGACATTTTATGGCGCAGTGGGCTACGCCGCGCGGTCGGGATTGGAATATTTGACCATTTATCTAGGCCCCAGTTTGATCATGCTGGGCTGGTGGTGGATTTTGCGTAAATTGGTGCGCATAGGCCGGGCGCAGCGTGTCACATCCATTGCTGATTTGCTGTCATCACGGTTTGGAAAATCAAATTTGCTGGCGGCACTGGTCACCGTTTTGGCAGTTGTTGGAACAACACCCTATATCGCGCTTCAATTACAATCTGTGACACTATCATTTTCGGCGTTTTCGCAGGTCGATGATCTGGGAGCGATGGCGGCGAAAAATGAAAACTGGGCCTTGTGGGTTGCGCTGGGCTTGGCGTTTTTCACGATCATTTTTGGCACGCGTAATCTGGATGTAAATGAACGCCATCACGGTGTTGTCATGGCCATCGCGGTCGAGGCGATTGTAAAATTATTTGCACTATTAGCAGTCGGAGTTTTTGTTGTTTGGGGGGTCAACGGCGGGATCGGCCCGATGTTACAGGCCATCGAGGCATCGCCACAAAACAACTGGCAGATGGACAATGCCCGTTGGGTTGCGTTGACGTTTTTGTCAGCTGCGGCCTTTCTGACATTGCCGCGCATGTTTCAGGTATTGGTCGTCGAAAACGAAGATGAGCGCCATTTGCAAACCGCATCATGGGCGTTTCCAACCTATGTTTTATTGATGTCCTTGTTTGTTTTGCCCATCGCCGTTGTCGGGCAGGCCATCCTGCCCCAAGGGTCGAATCCAGATTTGTATGTTTTGACTATTCCACTGACCTTGGGCCAAGATTCATTGGCAATCCTATCGTTTTTGGGCGGATTTTCTTCGGCGACATCAATGGTTGTAGTTGCGTCCTTGGCCTTGGCGACGATGGTGTCGAACCACATCGTTATGCCCATTTGGTTGCGCTATTGGCAGGGGAAATTTTCTGCCTTTGGGGATGTCCGCCGGATTGTATTGTTGGCACGGCGCGTGTCCATCGGGTTCGTTTTGTTTTTGGGCTATCTTTATTATTCGCTGTCTGGGGGCAGTGCGGCCTTGGCCGCGATTGGATTGATTTCCTTTACGGGCGTGGCCCAAGTATTACCAGCCATGATTGGTGGGTTGTTTTGGCGCGGGTCGACCCGAATGGGTGCGATTTGCGGTTTGCTGGTTGGTTTCTTTGTCTGGGCCTATAGCCTGTTTTTACCCAGCTTTGGCGTCGATGTGATCGTGTCTGTGGATGTGATGCAAAACGGGCCTTGGGGGATTGGGGCATTGCGTCCGCAGGCTTTGTTTGGGATCGATGGCATGGATCCGCTGGTTCACGCCATTTTTTGGAGCATTCTGTTAAATACAATCGTTTTTGTTTTTGTGTCGCTGATCGATTTCCCATCCCCCTTAGAGCGGTTGCAGGGCGCGCAGTTTGTCGATGTCTTTGATCACTCATCAGCCACCAGCGGATGGACAGGCAAAGCCGGCCAAAGCGAAGACCTCATGGTTATGGCGCAGCGTATCATCGGGTCGGTCCAAGCCCAAAGATTGTTTCAATCTGAGGCGCAAAAACAAGGCGTAGCTGGCTTTCTGCCCGAGCCGACGCCGGAATTTTTGGAACGATTAGAACGTGAATTGGCGGGGTCGGTTGGGGCGGCAACAGCACATGCGATGGTGGGCCAAATTGTGGGCGGCACATCCGTGACCGTTCAGGATTTGATGGCCGTGGCGGATGAAACGGCCCAGATGATGGAATATTCATCACGCCTTGAGGCGCAGTCAGATGAACTTAGCCGGACCGCAAGACAGCTGAGAAATGCAAACGACAAGCTGACGCAAATATCGGTGCAAAAGGATGCGTTTTTGTCCCAAATCAGCCATGAATTGCGCACACCCATGACCTCAATTCTGGCGTTTTCAGAAATCATGAAAGAGGGGCAGGACCTTGATCGGCAGAATTTGAACAAATACGCCACAATCATTCACGCAGAATCGACGCGACTGACCCGATTGCTAGATGATTTGTTGGATCTAAGTGTCCTAGAACATGGCCAGGTGCATTTGAATCTGACTGAAAGCTGCCCAAATCAGCTGATCCGACGGTCCATTGAAACCGTTCAAGCGGGCGAAGCGCATCGGGTGATGCGCATTAACCTGCGCCTAGATGATACCGTGCCCAAGGTGATTACTGATGCGGATCGCTTGGGGCAGGTTTTTATCAACTTAATCGCAAATGCCCGCAAATACTGTGACGCGCATGCGCCAGAATTGACAATTACGGTGTCACATCGTGGTGGGCTAATCCTTTGCGATTTTATTGATAATGGGTCGGGTGTACCCAAAGAAGAACAAGAGATGATTTTTGAAAAATTCGCCCGTGTTGGTCAAACCAAAGCAGGGGGTGCAGGTCTGGGTCTGGCCATCTGCCGCGAAATCATGGGGCGACTGGGTGGTGAAATTACCTATCTACCCGGCCAAGGCGGTGGCGCGTTTCGTGTCAGTTTTCCCACTGATGCGGATAATTTCATCGCCCATTAATGAATTGGTAAAGGTTCACATGCCAATGTGCTGCGGTATCTTATGCACATGGTTTTAGAATGGAACATCGCACAATTATTCAACGTAAACTGTCGCGATCGGATCGGGGCAAGGCACCGCAAAACGCGGGGCAGTGGGCCAAGTGTGTGACACGGGCTGCACATGCGGCGTTGACCCTGCCATTAACAGCGGGGCGGCGACATGCGTTGCGGGTGCTGTCCGACGATGTGCCGGCGTTGTTGACGGACATGGGGTTGGTCGCATGGTGTGCCTCGGATCAAGGTATGGGTGTCTTTATTGCCTTTGATCAACATGCTTTGGGCGCCATGGTTGAGGTGCAGACTATCGGTCGCGTTTTGGGGCGGGCCTGCCATGGCCGGCGTGCAACGCAGACGGATTTCGCTCTGACCACTCCTTTTATTGATGCGATTTTGGATGATGCCGTGGCCAATGATTTGGTCCAAGCGGGGTTTGGCCGAAAAAACATG
>Ga0181605_10001614_pt1 | contig 20693 bp, 17 predicted proteins | sample 041ome_11_FD_148676 | JGI IMG/M metagenome (GOLD analysis project Ga0181605, IMG submission 148676) | Coastal salt marsh microbial communities from the Groves Creek Marsh, Skidaway Island, Georgia - 041411US metaG (spades assembly) | ecosystem: Environmental > Aquatic > Marine > Intertidal zone...
CGATGCCGACGTTGTGGAGGCGCTCGAGCACGGACTCCGCATCGAGCCTCCTTCAGAACCCACCGTGTCCTGAGATGCCCGACGACGTTCCCTGGTACCTCGATGACTCTGAAGTCGCATCTGAGGGAGAGCGTCTGCAGAAAGTTCTTGCCCAGCGTGGTTGGGGCAGCCGTCGTACCTGCGAAATTCTGATTTCTGAGGGTCGCGTAACGGTCAACGGACAGGTTGCAGAACTAGGTCGGCGGGTCAACGTCGACGAAGACGTGGTTGCTGTCGACGGTGCACCTATCGGCATTAAGCCGAACCTGACGTACTTTTTGCTGAATAAACCTGAGGGAGTAGTGACAACATCGTCAGATCCACAGGGTCGCCCGACCGTGTTTGATTTGGTTCCTCAGCACGCAGGTCTTCATTCGGTGGGGCGGCTAGACCTACAAACCGAGGGCCTCCTCATTCTCACCAATGATGGCAACCTCACCCACGCTGTTACCCATCCATCAAAGGGTGTCGAAAAGGAATATCTCGTGCAACTCAGGTCGTCTCTGGCCTCCGGAGCACTTCGCGAGTTACGGGAGGGCGTAGAACTTGACGATGGCCTGACCGCTCCAGCGAAGGTGTCCCAACCTGAACCCGGAGTTGTTCGAATCGTGATTCATGAGGGCCGGAATCGGCAGGTGCGTCGCATGTTTGACTCCGTCGGTCATCCTGTTGAGCGGCTTGTGCGAATTCGGATCGGACCGATACGTGACAACAAGCTGTCACCAGGCCAGTGGAGAGTTCTCGATACCACAGAAGTCATCGAACTCAGTAAAGCCTGTGGTCTAGAACGGTACGCTCAACGCCCGTGAGTCAACGCGCACAACCTCGCATCGCAAATGTGGTCGGCCTCGGCCTTATTGGAGGTTCGGTCGCGTCGGCTCTTCAATCAAGGGGATGGGTCGTCTGCGGTAGTGACGTGAACATCGAGGTCGTCGAACGGGCGCTTGCGGAAAATATCATCTCCAAGGGCGATTTGGACCCTGATGCGGAGGTCACCTTTGTGGCGGTTCCGGTCACTGCGAGTATCGATGTAGTGACTGAAATGTTGGCCACGACCACCGGACTTGTGACTGATGTCGGATCGGTAAAGGGCCCGATTTGCGGGGCTATTGATGACCCCCGTTTTATTGGCGGGCACCCAATGGCAGGTAGCGAACTTGAAGGTCTCGATGGAGCTGACCCGCAGATGTTTGATGGTGCGATTTGGGTTCTCACGCCGGGTCGAGATGTCAATGATGATCTCTTCGCCTCAATAGCTGGGTTAGTACGAGAGTTGGGGTCGGAGGTTGTGGCTCTCGACCCAAGCGAACATGATCGGCTCGTAGCAGTTGTCAGCCACCTCCCACACCTCACCGCTGCATCACTGATGTCGTTGGCAAAAGATCGCTCTGAGGAGCATGCATCCTTGCTCAGACTTGCTGCGGGTGGGTTTAGAGATATGACCCGAATTGCCAGCGGATCACCAACCATTTGGATTGATATCTGTCACGAGAACCGCGTTGCCATTATTGAAGCGATCGATGATCTCAACGCAGCGCTGACGAATGTCAGGGATCTGATTTCAACCGACGAGCGAGCGCCTCTTAAATCGATGTTACAAAAGGCTCGTGAGGCCAGAGCGAACTTGCCAGGCCGCGTCACTGACCCGGCCTCGCTCTCAGAGGTTCGTATTCGTATTCCTGACCGAACCGGAGCTGCAGCCGAGGTGTTTACTCTCGCCGCAGAACTCGGCGTGAACATAGCCAATTTTGAGGTCGTACACCTCGCCGAGGGAAATCGGGGAGTGGCTGTGGTACTCGTAGATTCTTCGGTTGTGGACATCTTTCGCGGCGGTCTGATCGCTCGCGGATTCCGCCCAACCGTTTCATCGTTGACATGATCTACACCTGCACGCCCATCGCGCAACCATTCAGATCAACCGTCAGTGTCCCTGGATCAAAGAGTGTGGCGAACCGAGCACTTGTTTGTGCGGCGCTGAGTTCTGGTACTTCAACACTTACCAATTTGCCTTCAGGAGATGACACCGAGGCAATGTTGATCGGCCTCAGTGAACTCGGCCTGTCAGTTGATCGTGCAGGCTCGGAGGCGAAGATCACCCGCCAGCAACCCCTACGGTCGGCAGATTTGAACGCAGGTCTGGCGGGAACCACATCTCGTTTCCTCACCGCACTAGTGGCAACTGCTGAGTGTGAGATACGGATTGATGGTGGTGAACGGCTACGTCAGCGTCCATTCGGTCCTCTCATCAGCGCCCTTCGCTCATTGGGTGCCGATATTCGAGATTCGAATGGGGGATTACCGCTTGTGATTCAGGGGCCAGTGTGTGGAGGTGAACTTGAAATTGATGCATCTATGTCAAGTCAGTTCATTTCAGCTCTCATGATGGTCGGACCAACTCTCGATGGGGGACTGAAGCTGTCACTGTCTGGTGAGTTGATCTCTCGTCCGTATGTCGAGCTCACCGCATCCGTCATGGGGATGTTCGGCGTGCACGTGGATATTTCATCGCATGAGATTGCAGTCGCCGAGCAGCCATATACCGCTGCAACTGTCAACATTGAAGCGGATGCATCTTCAGCGTCATACCCATTAGCAATTGCTACTGCCACTGGCTCGACCGTCACCATTGAGGGTTTCGGAACATCGTCACATCAAGGGGACGTGTTTATTGTCGAGATCCTAAAGATGATGGGCGCAACTGTTTCTTCCTCTGAATCAACGACAACCGTGTCACGAGATGGAGATACGCCATTGAGGGGAGTCGATCTCGACATGTCAGAGGTTTCAGATCTTGTACCAACAGTTGCCGCTCTAGCGTGCTTTGCAAGTTCGGCAACTCGGATCCGGGGCGTCGGCTTCATCAGAGCTAAAGAGAGCGATCGTATTGGCGACCTTGCTCATGAGCTCCGCAAGTTCGGCGCTCTCATCGAAGAGCACCCCGACGGCCTCACGATATTGCCAAGCAGTCTTCATGGCGCCAAAGTTGATACGCATGATGACCATCGCTTAGCCATGGCGTTTTCAATTGTGGGTTCTTGTATCCCTGGTGTGGAAATTCACGATGCAGGTGTTGTCTCAAAGAGTTGGCCCACATATTGGGATGATCTTGCCGCAATGACATGCTAGATATCGTCGCTTTCGATCTCGACAAGACACTCACTAACCGCGACTGTCTTATTCCATTCCTTGTGTATCTTCGGAGAAATGGACAGCGATTAAATGCCCGAGCTGGACTTCGGTGCTTTCGGCTGAATCGCTCTGCTCTAAAACGTTCCGCATGCGCGCTTCTCGCCGACCTAGAGACACAAGTAGTCGATACCCTCGCCGGACAATTTGTCTCTACAAAGGGACGCAGTTGGCTCCGTCCAGATGTGGTCTCACAATTGAGGAACCATCAAGCTTCAGGTGCGAAGGTAGTGATCGTCTCCGCATCCTTGTCAATCTATGTGAAGTTCTTTGCAGAACTACTTGGCGTTGACTACCGTGCCACGACTCTTGAGGTCACTGAGGGTCGTTTTACAGGAGCAATTGAGGGTACCAATGTCCGGCATCATGAGAAGGTCACACAACTTGCATCTTGGCTAGCGGAGATGGGCGTTGTGCGATCTGATATCCATCTGACGGCCTATGGGGACTCATCCGGAGACTCCCAGATGATGGACTGGGCCGACTCGGCAGTCTGGGTCAAGTAACAAAGACTTAGAGGTTGGAGCCCTTAACCGCACGCCTCTGCTGGAAGAAGTCACCGACCTGATTCAGCGAGAGCACGGTGACCGACAGGGCGAGTGACGGCCAAATCACCTGTGACACGTTGATCTTGATGTCACGTCGTGCTTGGTTGATCATATTGCCCCACGTCGGGGTGGGTAACTGCACGCTCAGACCAAGAAATGACAGTGAGCCCTCAACCACCACGACAAATGCCGCCGCCACCATTGCATAGGCGAGGAGGGTTGGAAGAACGTTCGGAATGACCTCTCTAAAGAGGATTCGACTCGGCTTGGTGCCGATTGCTCTCGCAGCTGTCACAAATTCTCGGGAGGAAATTGCGAGCGCATTAGCTCGGGCCACCCTGGTGTACGCGGGAATCGAGAGGACGCCGATCACCGTGCTGATGACGAAAAGGTTCCGGACCTCAAAAATCGAGACAAGTGCGAGCAGCAGTACGAGCGCAGGGAAGGCGAGAATGACGTCGACAGTCGCCATGATGACGGTCTCGGTGCGTCCACGTACGAATCCGACGAGTGAACCAAGGAAGCCGCCAATGATCACTCCGCATGCTGCTGAAACGAGGACGACTACGAGCGAAACCCAGCCGCCGTGTACTAATCGAGCAAAAGTATCTCTGGCAATTGCATCGGTGCCGAGCCAATGTGCACCTGACATTCCTTCAATTGGTTCACCCGTACCGAAAGCTCCTGTCGCACGATCGAAGCCATTTGTTTGAAAGTTTGGGTCTTGCAAGGGGAGAGCACCCCCTAGCCAACTGCTATCGATCTTGGCGTAGATAGCTCCAATGACCACCATGACGAGCCACAGAGATGCGAACTTGACACGTAGGGGCATTGAACCGACAACTTGTCGAAAGGTTGCTTTCTTAGGTGCTACATCAACCCCGGTTGCTACCGAGGTTGACACATTGCTAAGTCGGTCTCGCGGAAATTCTGGACGGCTGCTCTTCGCTTCCATGGCTATCCCTTGCGAATCCGGGGGTCGACGACGGCGTATAGCAAGTCAACGATCGTGTTGATCACCACATACGCGGTGGCAATGAAGACGGTAATTCCCTGAATCACGATGATGTCACGCTGATAAATGGCGTTAATGAGGCGAAATCCGACCCCGGGAATGGCAAACAAGCTTTCAATGATCACGGTGCCACCAAGTAGTGCACCAAAGTTGATACCGACGATGGTCATCAAACTCAGTGACGAGGGGCGCAGCGCATGTCGCAAGAGAATAAACCGGTCGGAAAGCCCTTTCGACCTGGCGGCAAGGATGTAGTTCTCCTGAAGGGTGGCGATCATGTCAGATCGAACGAGGCGGGAGAAGATGGCCATCTGCGTCATTGCGAGAGCTGACGCAGGAAGTATCGCAGTCTTTAGATTTTGAATAAGACCTTCGGTTGAGAGACGGTTCCAGTTCGAAGCAGGGAGCCAACCGAGCCGAACTGAAAACAACCAGATGAGAAAAATACCAACAATGAAGTTGGGGATTGACAGCGCCACTTGAACACCGGCAGAGGTGGAACTGTCCTGCCACTTACCTTGTTTATAGGCCCCGAGAACACCGATTGGAATAGCAAGAATCAGCGCCATCACGATTGCCATAAACGCCAGTTGTGCCGTTACCGGTAGTCGCTGGGTGATCGTGGTGAGGACATCTTGATCAGTGATGTAGCTCTGGCCAAGGTCGCCTGTTGCAGCGTCTTTGAGCCAGTTTGCATATCTAATGAAGAATGGGTCGTCTAGGCCAAGATCGGCCCGTATTTTTGCAACAACCTCAGGGTCGCGCACCGCTTCGACCCCGAGAATCGCATTGACCGGATCACCGGGAAGGAGAGCCGTCATTGAGAACGTCAAGAACGTGACCGCAAGCAGTGTTGCCACTAGACGTGCGAGTCTCGATGCAATGACCTTTCCCATAACTCTCCTTCCCGGTTCCGACTAATTACCTAATTACGAAGCGATGAACACTTCTGCCCAGCGTCCCTCAGCATTCGGGAAGCCGATGCCAAGTTCACCGGAAGGTACATGCCAACTGTTAAGGCCGACGATGCTGCTCTCCGTGCCGATCGCCGTTGCGGTGTGACCCGAGTAGTACACCGGCACCTGGTCTGCGAACTCAAGCATGATTGACTCATAGAGCCCGTAGCGGGTTGCGAAGTCATCAGTCTTGGTTGCAGCAACAGCAGCCTGGAAGGCAGTTGGGCTAAACCAGTTCGGGAAGTTCAACGGTGAAACTACACCTGGCAGACCAATTGCTTCTGCAACTTCGGCTGTCGGCGGTGCCAGTGCCGGGTTGATGGCAACAGATGGATCGCTGTCATCACTCCAACGCCAGCAGTGGACCTGGTGGCTTCCGATGAAGCCGTTATCCATTCCGAGCGCATTGTTGATGTGCGTCTGCTGGTCGTAGTTCGTCATCGTGACGTTCACCAAACCACTGGCGGTGTAGGCCTGCTCAAGAACCTGCATTGCTGCAATGAGCGTTGGGTCTGGAGGACAAGAGAGCTCGGCATCAATTGGTTCCCCAACTGCCTTGCCGTCTGACCGATCAGGGTCGTTCACATATTCGGTGAGCGTCTCAACGCCGGCCTCGAAGTCAAATTGTGGCCATGCTTCCGCAACCTTCGGGCTCCACCAGACTGAATCTGGGCTGAACCACTGGGTTCCTGGGAGTGAAATACCGGTGCCGCCTAGGGCCTCGATTACTTGCTCCTGGCTATTCATCAGCACGAGGGCACGACGGACACGAACGTCGTCGAATGGTGGGACTGCGGTGTTGAACATACCGCCACCAACGTTGTTGCCTTGGAACTCGTAGAGCGTGATATCCGCGCCATCGTCGTCACGCGCTGCACGGGCATCACGGATGGTTCCCTGACGGAGCGTCTGCATTGCGTTCACTGTTCCTGACAGCAAGGCATCAAGACGGGTTCCCTCATCGGGAATTGGACGGAATGAAATCGAGTCGAGGTACGGCAACGCATTTCCATCTGGGTCAGTTGCCCAATATGAATCATTGCGCACAAACGTGGTCTCGTTATCGAGGTCGCGAGAGTCGATGACAAATGGTCCCGTTCCGATTGGAGCCATTGAGTACCCCTCGGCGTCTGCAGCAGCTGCTGCTGGTTCAAAGACCATTCCGAGCGGTGCACGAGACAACGAAGCCGGGAAGGCTGAGCCACCCTGCGACAGTGTGTACGTCACTTCGAGGTCCCCGGTCGCCTCAACGGAGACAAGGTTTGCTGCCGAGACGGCGCTGGACCCGGCTGCGCCGGCCTGCTGAATCGGGAACATGTCCGCAATGGTCTGAGCTGTCAATTCGACGCCGTTGTGGAATGTCACGCCAGAGCGCAGTGTCATTGTCCAGACAGTGAAGTCCTCATTCGGTGTGATGCTCTCAGCCAAATACGGCGTATACGCACCGTTGACATCTTGTTCCATCAACTTGTCGTACACCGCAATCATCATGTTGTAACAAGGCGATGAACAGGTGTCCTCCCATGGCCGAAGTCCAGTCGCTTCAGCTTCAAGTCCGACAGAGATCGACCCACCGTAGTTAACGGCGCTCTCCTCTTCTTCAATTGCGGTGTCGACATCACCTTCGGCCTCGTCGCCAGCCTCAACGGCTGGCTCCTCCGCAGGAGCTTCCTCGGAAGTCTCCTCAGATGTGTCGGCGGGTGCGCTGTCATCGCTTCCTCCGCATGCACCGGCGATTAGGCCAGCGGCAGCAAGGAATGCGACTGCGCGATACAGACTTTTACGTCTCATTGCAGTTACCCCCATTTTGGTTCCCATGGATGTTGTTGTCTCCGCAATGTTCGGGATTCATTACGGATCGAAGTGGTAGTTCACCACAGCGAATATCTGAGATCGAAGTTGAAACCCTCACACATGCACGTCGGTTCACAACTGCACCTCAACCAGTGGATGATGACACGCCACGTAGTGACCATCGGAGACCATCACCATTTGAGGCTCCTCACTTGCACAGCGTTCATCAGCAAACTCACATCTTGTTCGGAACCTACACCCCGATGGCGGGCTGATCGGACTCGGAATTTCTCCTCCGAGCACGACCTCATCGTCAATCACCGCATCAGGATTTGGCTCCGGATGTGAATTCATTAAGAGACGTGTGTACGGATGAGCAGGGCGAGCGTATAGTTCGTCAGACTCTGAAATCTCGCACATCTTGCCGAGATACATCACCGCCACTCGATCACTGATGTTCTTGACAACGGCAAGGTCATGGGCGATGAATACCAGCGTGAGTCCGTACTTTGCTTTGAGATCCTCAAGCATGTTGAGAATCTGGGCTTGAACTGAAACGTCAAGGGCTGACACCGGTTCGTCACAAATGATGACCTTTGGCTCCATAACAAGCGCCCTAGCGATCGAAATGCGCTGGCATTGGCCACCCGAGTACTCGTGCGGCCGCTTGTACCGAGCACTGTCAGGATCGATACCAACCGCATCCAAAATCTCAGAGACGAGTTTCCATTGCTCATCTTCCGCCTTCGGGCCCCACACATCAAGCGGCTCGGCAACGATCTTTCCGATGGTGCGACGAGGATTTAACGACGAAATCGGATCCTGAAAGATCATTTGAATATCAGTACGACGCGATGTCATCGCTGAGCGGCTCAGCGTCGTCAACTCTTCTCCATCGAGTTTTACCGATCCACCGGTTGGGGCCGGCAATTGAAGAAGCGCTCTACCGGTAGTTGATTTACCGCAACCAGACTCACCAACGAGACCGAGTGTCTCGCCGCGCATGACATCAAAACTGATTCCGCTTACTGCGTGAACGACATTGCCGCCCTTCGACGGGAACTCGACGGTAAGTCCCTCGACACGAAGCACCATGTCTTCACCGTCGCGAAGATGTGCTGTCCCTGATCCGGCCATTACGACGACACTCCGGTATTCGACTCACGGCGCAAAGCGGCCGCCTGTGACTGAGCAAGACCTGCTTTAGCATTTTCTGAAAGCGCGCTATCCGCAGCTGAGCTACCGACAGGAAGATGACAGGCAAAGGAGTGTGCACCGTCGGTCGTAAGTTCGGGTTCTACATCTCGACAGATCGGCTGAACGTACGGGCACCGGTCCGCAAAAGAACACCCGACCGGTAAGGCCGCAAGGTTCGGAGGACGACCAACGATCGCACTGAGCCTTGTGTGCTTCGGCTCAGAGGTCTTTGGTATCGACCAGAACAACGACTGTGTGTACGGATGGCGCATTTTGCTGAAGAGATCAATTGTTGGAGCTTTCTCCACTATTTTCCCTGCATACATCACAGCGATTTCATCTGTACGTGTTGCAACCACTCCAAGGTCGTGAGTTACGAGCACCATCGCCATCTTTCTTTCGGCTTGCTGCTGACTCAATAGGTTGAGAATTTGATGCTGGACGGTCACATCCAGTGCCGTTGTTGGCTCATCAGCGAACAACAGTTGAGGCGAACAAGCAAGCGCGATTGCGATGCACACTCGCTGACGCATTCCGCCGGACATCTGGTGCGGATAGTTCGCCAGGCGCTGTTTGGGTTCAGGAATACGAACCCAGGTGAGAAGCTGAATTGCAACCTCTTCCGCTTCGGCTTTTGACATGTTTTTGTGCGCCCGCAAGTGCTCGGTTAATTGCCGACCGATTCGAACAACAGGGTTTAGGGACGTCATTGGGTCTTGAAAGACCATGGCCATCTCTTCGCCCCAGAAATGACGAAGATCACGCTTGCTTTTGCCAACGAGTTCGCTTCCGTTGTACTGCACCGAACCTGTCGTTGAGGCATTACCTGCAGTGTTGATTCCCATAATTGAACGGGAGAGCACTGTCTTCCCGCTTCCGGATTCACCGACAATGCCGAGGGTTGTGCCGGCGCTCACATCAAAAGAAACTCCATCGACCGCCTTAACCGCGTGACCGCCAACCTCAAAGTGCGTTCGAAGGTCCCGCACGGACAGTAACGGCGACGAACCAGAGTCGTGAGACGACAACCCAACCCCCCTTTTCATGTCGGAGATCCCCCTGATGGCCACCTCACTCCGACCGGAGGTGGTTCACGAAATGTACATTGTGACGGCTGTCACCTGCAAACCTTTAGGCAATGAAATTGGTGCGGCTCCTACAGCGCTGAGATGAGGGTTGAAACACCAGTGACTGCAAGGAGGAATAAAACGACTTGGCGAAACTGCTCAGAGTCAATATGTGTGGCAACGCGACGTCCGATAGCGGTACCGACGTACCAAGTCGGAAGCGAGCAGCAGATGAGTGCCAAAAGTCTTGAGGTATATCGACCGTCCAGTGCGAATAAAGAAGTTGTCACGATTCCACTGACAGCAAAAATGACAGCAATAGTTCCCCGAAATCGATCTGGTGTGAGACGCCGGCCCTGCAGGGCAAACACGAGCGGGGCGCCATTTGTGCCAATTGACGTGTTCAGCAATCCCGAGATGAAAGCGAACAAATTCTCTAGCGCTGAGTGAGATGCCGTGTTTTCTGTTCGGCGCATCAGCACGAATGTTGCAACGATCGTGCTCACGCCAAGGAATAAGCGAAGAGCCTGATCAGACACCGCCGTGACGATCCAAAAGCCCACCGGCATTCCGGCGACAGCCCAAATAGAGAACCTCAACGCGCTCTGGCGTTCGACAAGGTGTCTAAGAGCTATTGATTGGCGCAGCACGCTCGCAAGCCCAAGCAGAGCAATCATCGCGACCGACTCTGTGACCGGCATGAACAGGCTGATCGATGGGACTGCAAAAAGGGCGAAGCCAAAGCCCGCAACCATATAGATGCACGCAGCCACTCCGACGATGAGAACGACGGGGATAAGTTCAGAGAGAACAGGAAATTGCACCGTTGGCCAGTGTGCCTTGGCAGCGACGACGTCAGTTCAAAATGACTGGAATATTTCTTGGGCCGCGCACCTGGCCGTTAGCCCACGTCGTCGTTCCATTCGGATCCAACGCGTAGTCAGGGAATGCTCGAATCCATTCCTGTAGCGCAACGGTGAGTTCGAGTCGTGCCAAATTCGAGCCCAAACAACGATGGATTCCAAGTCCAAATGCCACGTGGCGGTTTCGTTCACGGTCGATATCAAAGATCTCAGGATGCTCAAATGCCGCCGGATCATGATTCGCAGCGGGGAAGGTGACCAAGGTTTGATCGCCCGGATGCATAGGGCATCCAGCAACCTCAGTATCACCAACAACCTGTCTGGCCATCGTCACCGGAGCATAAAAGCGAAGGACCTCTTCGACAGCCTGAACCCAGAGCACATCATCGTTGTCAACCGAACACAGTCGCTTCCGTTGATCTGGATGCTGCGCAAAATGCCAGAGCCCTGATCCGATCGCACTCCAAGTTGTATCGATTCCTGCAAGAACCATCAGTTGGACATACCCGACTTGTAGCTCTTCAGAGACTGGAACTCCATCAATTTCAGCGTGGGCAATCAGCGTGAGCAAGTCATCCTTCGGCTCACGCCGGCGTTCGGCGAGAGCCGCAGACGAGTATTCGACCATCTCAGCGATCACTCGCAGGCGTTCTTCGAGGTCTTTTGGAGCGAGTTGAAAGTTTCGATAAATCCAATCACGGAACATGTCGGCGTCAGACTCCGGCACACCCAGCATCGAGCAAATTCCATGGACCGGAATGTGCTGGCTGTACTGCTCTGCCGCATCCGCTGTCGGAGCGTCACCAATTTCGGAGATGAGGTTCCGGCAAAAATCTCGCAGGTCCTGTTCCATGAGAGCAATTGCCTTCGGATTGAACGATGGCAATAACAAGCGACGATGTCCATGATGATCTGGGGGATCCGAAGTGATTGGTGGTGCAGCACGAGGTGGGGCATCCGGCCGCGCAACTGAAACCCGCCACGATGAGAAATGCTCAGTGTCTTGAGCGATGGCCTGAACGCTTTCCATTGTCACCGGAAGGAACGCTCGCCCGTACCTCTCGGTACTTGCGATTGGGCACTGGTCGCGAATCTGATTCCAAATCGAGATTGCGTGTTCTCCCCACGCAGGATCAAGCCAATCCCAATCGTGCAACCAGTCGGTCACCGGTTTGTCATCGAGCTGTGCATTCTCGTACGTCATAGATACCCCGAATCTGTGGTGGCGATTCACCCGAAGTTTGGGATATTTATAGTCCATTGTCCACCGCAGGTAAATGGTCGTGGTTGGCAGATAAGTATCAACTAGGTCGATCACGACTCATAAGATTGAAGCCGTGCCAATCGCGCATCCGGATTCCATCGAAGACTTGAAAGCGGTACTTCGCAACAACAGTGCCGCAGTGCTGCTAGCAGGTGGAACAGATTTCATGGTCGGCCTTAACCATGGCTCGAGCCGACTTGAGAACGATCACCTCATCGTCGATCTCCGAGGCGTGGCAGAACTATCCACGGTCGAACTTGATTACCGAGATCAGGTCTTGCGCCTTGGTGCTGGCGTGCGTTGGAACGACCTACTGGGAGGCCCCGTTGAAGCGGCTGCACCTTGTTTAAGCCAAGCTGCACGCACAGTTGGAAGCCATCAAATACGCACCGCCGGAACTATCGGCGGCAATATCGCCACTGCAAGTCCGGCTGGAGATGGTGTATGTGCGTTGGTCGCACTCGAGGCGACCGTGGTGCTCACCTCACACCGAGGACAGCGAGTGGTGGCGGTTCGGGACTTCGCTACTGGACCGAAAAAATCGGTTCTCGAACAACACGAATTCATTGAGCGCGTAGATATTCCGATCGTCAATGGCTGGCAGGGATACTCGAAAATTGGCACAAGAAACGCGATGGTCATTTCCGTTGCTGGTGCAGCAGTCGTTCTCGCATCAGATACACAATCCTGCCAAATATCGTTGGGATCTGTTGGGCCAACCATCATTGCGGCAGAAGCGGCTTCGTTATTTGCGAAAACTGCGATCGATTGGGAAACGTCCTCAATATCACCAGACGACCTCAACCAGATCGTGGAACTTGTCAGAGACGCCGCGTCACCAATTGATGATCACCGTTCTACAGCGGCGTATCGCACCCACGCGGTTGGAATTCTTGTGAAGCGACTCATCGAGCAAGGGCTACGTGCAATTAAGGAGCCGTCATGACTTACATCAGCGATGAAAAACACTTCGAGCTGACAGTGAATGGCTCGAAATATCAAGTGAAGGACAGTTTCCTCGGCGCCAGCCTCCTCTCAGTACTGCGAGACCACATCGGACTGACCGGTTCAAAAGGGGCGTGTGAGGAGGGTGAGTGCGGATCGTGCTCGGTGCTCCTCGATGGCAACCTTGTTTGCTCGTGTTTGGTGCTTGCAGCGTCAGTCACTCAATCATCGATCGTGACCGTCGAAGGACTTGGTGGTGCAACCGATGTACAACAAGCCTTCGTTGAATGCGGAGCGATCCAGTGTGGCTTCTGCTCACCGGGTCTCATCATGGCTGCAACTAACTTGCTCGACCGCAATCCAGAACCAGCTCCAGATGACGTGCGCGAAGCCCTTGCAGGCAACCTTTGTCGCTGCACCGGCTACGGACGAATCCTTGAGGCTGTTCAAGTAGCGGTCGATGGGAGAAAGCGGGATAACTCGTGAGCGATCTCGGAGTTCGCGAGAGTGTCGTCCGTGGTGGTATCGGACAGTCACCGTTGAGGCCTGATGGCGTAGCCAAGTCAGAAGGTTCATACGCATTTTCGTCAGATCTCTCTGCTGACAACATGCTGATCGGGAAAACCCTTCGATCACCACATCAGCATGCCCGTATTCTCCGTATTGATACGTCCAAGGCGCTCGCGATGAATGGTGTGCACACCATTATCACTGCGGATGACGTCCCCGGAAAGCCGACTTACGGATTGATTTCATCAGATCAGCCCGTATTTGCGAGCGACGTGGTTCGCTATATCGGAGAGCCAATAGCGGCTGTCGTCGCAGATGATGAAGATATCTGTGCTCGGGCGCTCGCCGCCATCGAAGTGGAGTACGAGGTACTTCCTGCACTCACCGACGCCCGGCTTGCCGCTGACCCCACCACGACTCAGATTCATCCTGAAGGGAATGTGATTCGCGAGCAAAATGTGATCTGCGGCGACCTCTCAATCGTCGGAGACGTCATCGTCGAGGACCGGTACACGATTGGCATGCAAGACCAGGCATTTCTTGGTCTTGAGGCTGCACTCGCAATTCCTGACCCCGACGGAGTGGGAGTTGAGTGCCACGTTGCAACGCAATGGCTACATGAGGACCTGGGTCAAATCGCTGCTTGTCTTAACCTTCCTGAAACCTCAATTCGTTTGGTCCTCGGAGGGGTTGGCGGCGCGTTTGGAGGTCGAGAGGACATCTCGTTACAGGTTCATGTGTGTCTTCTCGCCCTCGCCACTGGACGACCAGTCAAGATGCATTACTCGAGGAGTGAAAGCTTCTTAGGTCACGTTCATCGCCACCCAGCCGAAATCTGGATGAGACATCATGCAACGAACGACGGCAGAATCGTCAAAATTGAGGCTGAATACATCTTTGATGGCGGAGCCTACGCATCAACGTCCTCAGCCGTTCTCGTGAATGCAGTCACCCATACTCAGGGTCCATACAAATGCGAGAACGCCCACGTGAGGGGAGTGGCGGTACGCACGAACAATCTCCCGTGTGGGGCGATGCGTGGATTTGGAGTAGTCCAAGCATGTTTTGCTCATGAACGACAGATGGATCTACTTGCCGAACAGTGCAATTTGGACCCGCTTGAAATCCGACGCCTAAATGCGATGACCACAGGCGATCGACTGATTACCGGACAAGTCGTGGAAAGCGTTGCTCCGGTCAGCGAGATCATCTCGGGCCTCGCTGCGATGCCAGAACCTCCAGCGCAAGCGCCATCGCTCCATCACCCTTATGAGCTTCCCGGTGGAGCCGGCAACACCACGCGCACGAGCGATGTCATTCGAGGAGTTGGCTATGGCTTAGCGATCAAGAATTTGATGTACTCCGAGGCTTTTGACGATTACAGCACGGCCCGATGCATGCTCAGCAATGGCATCGTCACTCTCAAGTTCGCGACCGCCGAGGTTGGGCAGGGATTTATCACGATTGCACCGCAGATTGCGCGAACCACTCTTGGTCTTGAAGATGTACGTCTCGACCCGATCGACACCGGCGTGGGCTCAGCGGGCTCAACCTCCGCTTCACGGCAAACCTGGATGAGTGGCGGAGCTGTGGAAGCAGCGTGTCTAAAGGTTCGGCAACTCATTTTTGAACATGTCGCAGCGAGCACCGGTTGCGACGCGTTCGCGCTTGTCATCGAGGGTCAAACATTGGTCGACACGACCAACGAGAAGCGTTGGCCGATGACAGAGATCGTGTCTGGACTCGAATTTGACGAAGAAGTTGAATTCAGGCACCGACCTACGGTTCCGTTGGACGAAAATGGCCAAGGAGACTGCCATACCGCATTTGCCTTCGTCGGCCACCGAGCGGTTGTCGATGTCGATGTTGAACTCGGGCTGGTGCGCGTGGTTGAAATCGCGACCGTTCAAGATGTTGGAAGAGCGCTCAATCCGCTTTCGGTGATTGGTCAGATCGAGGGCGGTATTGCGCAGGGTTTAGGACTCGCTCTAATGGAGGAAATCATTCAACGGGATGGGCGGATCATGAACCCGTCGTTTACCGATTACCTCATTCCAACGATTGCAGATATGCCGCCGGTCACCGCCAAATTGATCGAGATTCCTGATCCTCAGGCTCCGATGGGTGCAAAAGGGGTTGGAGAGCCACCAACAATTAGTTCAACCCCAGCGATCATTGCCGCAATTCAGGATGCCATGGGCCGTAGCGGAGCCTCCACTACGCATCTGACCAGAGTTCCAATTCGACCCTCTGACATCGCCAAAGCGGTGAACTCGACCCTGCGCGACTAATCTCCCCGTTATGGCCGAAGAGCGTGAAATTCTAAGTTGGGAGTTGTTTGGAACGGCGTCTCGTGAGTTAGCGACGATGATTGCTGACGACGGTTACGAACCAGAAATGATTCTCTCCATCGCACGGGGTGGCCTGTTGATCGGAGGAGCGCTCGGCTATGCACTTGCGGTCAAGAACACGTACACAATGAACGTTGAGTTCTACACCGGTGTTGATGAACGTCTCGAGGTGCCCCGAATTCTTCCTCCCGCCCCAGACTTTGTCGATCTAGCCGATGCCAAGTTACTCATCGTTGATGACGTCGCTGACACAGGTCATACGCTCAAGAGCGTGCACGAATTCTGCGCCGGAAAGGTTGGCGAGGTTCGCACTGCGGTGATCTATGAGAAGCCGCATTCAGTGGTGCAATGCGATTATGTCTGGCGGAGAACCGACCTGTGGATCAACTTCCCGTGGAGTGACAAGCCTCCGGTCGTTGAGCGCGAAGGAATGGTTGCCGACGCGTAGCACCGGTTTCTAAATACCGAGCAAAGTTCTAAGCCTTGACGGTGGGATCAATCCTTCAACCTTGCCGTTATTGATCAACAGAATAACTGGGTCAATCGGATCAAGATTCGACAGGAAATCTGACACATTCTCCTCTGAGCTTGCCTGAGGGAATGCCGAAAATGGTCGGACAAGGTCGGTGAGAAGCGTTGAGTCACGTTCCTCCTCGGGAATGCGAAATGCGTGCTCAAGGAGCACAAGACCAACAGGTTGGCCTTCGCTAGTAGCCGCCAAGGCTTCAGCTTCACCGACTCGCACGACGTCGCCGAGCAGTTCCGCCACTGATGTTCGTTCATCAAACTCGGCGAGAAATCTCCATGAGAGTGAACCCACTTGAGTTGACTTTGAACGTTGCTGCATTTCGGCAAAAGCGACCTCAGCCCGAGCATTACCGAGTACAAAAAACCCGACTAAAAGGAGCGAGAGTTGCGACTGCCCGCGGATGCTCAATGCAACTGCAACAAGGACAATAAGCGATCCAACAACAACTCCCGACCGACCGGCTTCCCGCGAGGCGCGCAGTCGATCTCCGTGAACTTTCCACCTCGCAGCCCGAAGCACCCGACCGCCGTCAAGCGGTGAACCGGGCAACATATTGAAGACAGCGAGCGCAGCATTGAGGTAGGCCAGCCACAGCAGCACTCGGCCAATTTCGCCTGGCACTCCTTGTACAGGTAGAACCCACCAGGCAATTCCACAGATGAAAGAAGACAAGGCGCTTGCTGACGGTCCAGCGGCAGCGATCATCGCTTCTTCTTTTGGCGCAGGAGCCTCAGAGGCCAACCTAGCGACACCCCCCAATGCCCAGAGATCAATCGAAGTTGTTGCTACCCCGCAACGTGATGCGACAAGCGCATGACCAAGTTCATGAAACAAAATTGAGAGACCGAAACACACAACACCAACAGCCACAGCCACGAGGGAGACGATCGACCCCAACGAATACGCGAGGTAGGCGGCAACTAACAGAGCGCTCCAATGAAGTCGCACGGGTATTCCTACAATACGACCGAGCGACAATGTCATGACGGACAAACCTCTGACTCGCCTGGTTGATCACCGTGAATGTGCGCTCGTTGGTAGATGCCTTCTCGCTCGAGGATCGACGACCACCGCGGGGTGCCGAATTCAAAGTGCCACCACTCGCCGCTGTAGACCACAAAGTCTTGAGCCCACATCGCTTCACAAAGCATTCGTCGCAGTCTTCTTACTGGGCTGTCAATCTGCTCAAATGCCGCAGTTGCAGCATCTTCTGTGAAGGCGTCAAAGGGTGTGCCGAGACCTAGCGCCACCCCGTCGAACGACACTGTGAGATCAACCGTTCCCCCGCTCATATGGGGGGAGGGGAGCTGATCATCCTCCGACGGAGGCGCCAAATATCCGGGCGGAAGAAGTGGGTCGCTGTATGCCGCATGGAAGAGTTCGGATTGCAACTCAAGAGAGCGCCAACCGTCGAATATCACGAGAGCAAAACCATTTGGCAACGACGCTTCAACCGCCCGCAGGCGGGCCTCAACCCCTGCCCTTACGAAGGTGCCCTTTTGACTATGAGTCCACCCTGCCATTCTGTAAGCCTCAAGACAGACAAAGGCTTCAGTCACGTCTACGAGTGGCTCATCACAGTCGCCAGTGACAAACGACATGGCAGATGGCTCGATCAGTTGGGGCATCTGTTTGCCGACAGGAAGCACGCGCATCCAGTCGACCTGAAGGTCAGATGGTGTCACTGTCAGATGACTTTGATCGAAACTGGGCACACTCGAACGCTACCTTTGTGGTGTGAGTAGTGCCGAACACCAAAACGATGACATAGCGGTCGATGCGGTGGTCGTTGGAGGTGGTCATAATGGCCTCATCGCAGCTGCCTACTTAGCGAGGGCGGGCGTTGAGACGTTGCTCGTTGAAGCTCGAGATCATGTCGGGGGCTGTGCCTCTACCGTGACAGACCTCGGTGCCCGATTCAACATCTGCAACTGCGACCACACCATGATTCGCGCCCTGCCAATCATTGATGACCTGGAGCTTGCGCGTCATGGACTCCGTTATCTGGAGTCCGAGTTCTCATCAATTCACTCAACCTATTCAGGCGATGACACTTGGGTTTTTCGCCACCAGGTAGACGAACATCTCGACACGATGGCAAGAACACATCCTGAGTGGGTCAAGCCATATCAGCGATACCTCGCTGATGCGATTCCGGTCGCCAAACTTGTCATCGAGATGGCACGTTCGACTCCCTCGGGGTCACATTTCTTGCAACGTCTCACCTCGATGAAGGGGAGAGGTGCTCGTCGCCTTCTCGCGTGGAGCCAGAAGAGCGCAATAGACGTGTATCAAGCCTATTTTGACGATTGGCGTTCATGGATGCCCGCTGTGGTGACTGGACCTACGGTGTGGGGTGTTCATCCAGCGACCCCCGGCACAGGACTTGCCGGAGCGCTTTACGCCACAAAGCATCTCATTCGGACCGCACGACCAGAGGGCGGTAGCGGTGCCCTCACCGACGCGATTGAACAATCTTTTATTGCAGCGGGCGGTCGAACCATCACCGCTTCACGGGTCACGAAACTCGTCACAAAACACCAACGCGTTCATGGCGTTCAGTTAGCTGACGGCCGAGTCATTACTGCGCCTCATGTGTTGGTTTCCAGCGACCCACAGCAAATTTTCACGCAATGGCTCGACGGCTCAGCAGTAACAAACTCTCCGAAAGTTGAGCAATGGCAGCAGCAGGAAGCTCACGACGGTTATGAGTCGAAGTTGGATGTGGTTCTCGAGGGCCTACCCGTCTATAAATTCGAACGACGTCTGCGAGATGTTGTTGGAGATGCCGACCTACACACGCCCACGACAGTTGTTTCGCCATCTCCCAGCGATCTGGAGGAGGCACATCAGCGGCGGTTTGAGGCCAGAGTTGCTGACCGTCCGAGCCTGCTGATCAATATTCCAACCAACCTCGACCAATCAATGCAACTCGATCCAGAAGAGCACGTGCTGAGTTTGGAAGTGCTCTTCACCCCATACCAGCACGACTGGGGAAATTCGGCCGAGCCAGAACGCTGGTTGCAGATTCTTGACTCACTCTGTGAGCCAGGAACGCTTCGAGTGAAGCGCTGGCGGGCAATGACCCCTGACCGCTATGAGAACGAATTCTTCATGCCCCGGGGCCACACCCCAGCATTTGCTGGTTCACCCTTGTCGACCCTGAGAGGTAGACCCAAAGACCTCACTCGTCATATTGGCCCCATCGATGGCTTGCATATCGCTGGCGCCGCTGCATTTCCAGGGGCAGGAATTTTTGGGGGAGCGGGACGCAATGCTGCTCATCGAGTTCTGAATGAACTGAGGCGATAAACGTAGGTCGCTCTCTTCCGCCGTCGCGACGACATCGTGAAAAGTAAACGGGGGTGGGTGCCATACGGCACCCACCCCCGTTTCAGTACATCAATCAGAAACCAATTGAGGTATCGATGTATTCGTTGGTCACGAGATCAGCTGGCGTCAGCGTCTCGTCATGCTCCAAACCAGCCAATGCAATGGCATCGAGCATTTCTTGGATGCGATCGGTATCCATGTTGCCGACAGTTGCGTCTGGTCCGTTACCGACGAGGCCAAACTCAGCCATCGCGCCAGCGGCGAACTCTGCGTTACCTGCGGTGTACACCCAACCGTCATCGTATTGCTCGTTGATATCAACGATCATTGCATTCGCACGGGCGGGATCTCCGTGGTAACTCACCACTGACTGCTGGATGATCGGCACGATTTGCTGCAAACACGCATCCATCTCTTCCTTCATCGAAGGCTTGATGGCAATCGTCTGGCTGTAAATCGGGAAACCATTGTCATTCAACAGTGTGAAGGCGACATCCTTGCCCCACTCTTCGTAAGTGTTCTTGTAGGCGTAAGGCTCTGATGAAGCGAAGCCCTGCTGAGCGATCGCTCCCTGCTCTGCGATGAAGCGGGATGGAGTTGCATCGTAAGAGGGGTCAATCTGCTCTGCGTTCAACACACCTTGCGCAACAAACACGTCTGCATATGTCTGACCGGAGAAGATGTTGATCGTGACTCCAAGATCTCTCAAGTCTTCAAGATTTTCTGCCTCTGGGTACGTCTCTGGGTCCCACATGATCATCTGTGGGTTCTTCTCGAGCGGAGCAACAACCGACAACAGTGGTGTGTCCTGATAGCTCAGAATCTGGAAGTCGGTGTTGGCATAAGCCAAGTGCACCGAATCATCGCTGTACAAAATTGCGCCAGGTGATGAGAACCCAATCGCTGGGCCGCCCTCACGAATTTCGAAGTTGATGCCAAGCTCAACGCCATCAAGCGTCATCGGGCCAACAGTTGCGCCTCGATCTTTTTCAACGGTGTAGTCATCACCGAGCAAGTTGTAGAGCGCACCGTGCTCAGCCTCTGTGTGCCAGTCGGTCTGGATGACCAGTGTTTCAGGGCAGACGTCCGCAAGTGA
>Ga0181605_10001622_pt1 | contig 20626 bp, 17 predicted proteins | sample 041ome_11_FD_148676 | JGI IMG/M metagenome (GOLD analysis project Ga0181605, IMG submission 148676) | Coastal salt marsh microbial communities from the Groves Creek Marsh, Skidaway Island, Georgia - 041411US metaG (spades assembly) | ecosystem: Environmental > Aquatic > Marine > Intertidal zone...
GCCAGTTTGCCTGGCGACAACAGAGCATTGGAACCACCTGAATCCATCCCGAACTCAGCAGTGAAACGATGCATCGCCGATGGTAGTGTGGGGTTTCCCCATGTGAGAGTAGGTCATCGCCAGGCTTCTAAATAAAAAGGGCCACCCGATAGGGTGGCCCTTTTTTTATTCCAGAAAACCATGACCCACTCGAGTGTGAGAGTAGGGTGCGGTCGGGGTTTGCCAAAGCAGGCAATTTTGCTTTGGCCCGCGAGAGTGTCGCGAGCTGTGCGAAAGACTGCTTCAATACTTCGTGTCTCCCGATCAAACCGCGACCGTTTTCAGCGTGCCCAAGTAATTTTGTAGAATTGCGGCAGTAAGCGCTTGCGCTGTAGCTGCCTAGACTGCCATCCTCACCTTCCATACATCGAGAGCTGGTCATGGAATTAGTCAGCGATACCCTGGTGACTGACAGCGGCAACTTGGATCCGGCTTTTCCGGCGATCTACCCATCGCTGCCAGGTTTCCAACTTGATAACCCGGCCTCATGGACCCGGGGGCAGCCTTTCGATTTCTTCAAACAGATGCGTGAGCAGGCGCCGGTCATGTGGTCACGGCCCATGCCAAAGAAACCCGTATCGGGGTTTTGGTCGGTGACGCGGTACCAGGACATCAAACAGGTCGAGCTTGCGCCCGAAACTTTCTCGTCCCAGCGAGGGAGCATGCACCTCGCCATACCTAAACGTTCCGAATGGTCGGTGCAGCAGCTGATGGAGGCATCGCTTAACAGCCTCATCAACCTTGATGGCGCTATGCACATCAGTCTGCGTACTCAGCACACACCGTTTTTTTATCCAATTTACATCGACACCCTCAAAGCCCGTGTCGCGGAAAAAGTGGACTCGTTGCTCGATCGGCTGGAAGCAAAGGGGCCGGTGGTTGATTTCGCCAAGCTTTTTTCCTTGGAGCTGCCGCTCTTTACCCTGTGTGAAATGCTTGGGATTGACGAGGAAGACCGCCCGCGCATTGCCCACTGGATGCATTATCTCGAAATGGCGGCCCAATATTTAACCAATCCCTATCAAACCTTTTTTGCGGAGCCCACGCTTCCCTTCCGCTTCAAAGGCATGCTCAAGGAGATGTTCGCCTACGGGCAAGCAGTGATGGCGGATCGGCGAAAAAATTCGCGAGAGGATCTTCTGACCCTCATCGCTCACGCTGAACTAGATGGCGAGAAAATGCCTACGTCCTTTCTCGATGGATCCTGGCTGCTCATTATTTTTGCGGGCAACGACACTACTCGAAACTCTCTTTCGGGAACCATGCGCCTTATGACCCAGTTCTCTGATCAGCGTCAAATGATTCTCGACGACCCTTCCCTCATTCCCAAGATGACTCAGGAAGCCCTCAGGATGGTGTCCCCGGTTGTGACGATGCGGCGAACCGCGACCCAAGACACCCATATTGGCGAGCAGCGCATTGCAGAAAATGAAAAAGTGGTGATGTGGTATGGCGCGGCGAACCGAGACCCAGAGGTGTTTATCAATCCAGACAGTTTCGACATGCATCGACCCAATGTGGATAAGCATCTGGCCTTCGGTCATGGGGTCCATAAATGTTTGGGAAGTCGTATTGCACAAATGCAGCTCAACATTGCCTATGAGCGGATCTTTGATCGCTTCCCGCATATTCAATGGACCGGCAAGCAAAAAATCTCGCCGGTGGTGTTGGTGCACGCCATATCAAGCCTGCCGGTGCATTTGTACGGGGGCGCTCGTCGCCAACGCGCCTAACCCTGCTCTTCCTGCAGGGAGGCTATCCGTTAAGTCAATCAGCCGTTAACGCCAGTCGACTGCACCTGTTCATATAGGAACTGGGTGAGCTCTTGCCGATCGCTGAAGTGTTGGTAGCTCGAGGGCGCAAGAGGGTTGCCGACGTCGACATGAATGGTGGTGTTAAAACGCCGCAATGCCTCATGCATAAGCATGGCCATGCGCAGGGGTTCCGCGATATGTGAAGCGATGTGGAAAGCGCGGCTGTTCTGACCATGAAAGAATACCGGCACAATAGTGGGTTGATAGCGCAGCACCAGTTTCGCCGCGAAGGTCGTCCAGTGGGTGTCTTTCACCGGGCCAAAGCCCCGGTGGGTGGCGGTGGAGACAGTGCCCGAGGGAAACAGAATCAGCGGAATACCGTCGTTGAGCGCATCGCCGGCAAGCTGTTTGGTTCGGATATTACGACGCTCTGCCTCACGCGTGCCGGCGAAATCGATGGGCAAAAAATACGGCGCAAGATCGCGATCCTGACACAGCAGGGAGTTGATGACGACGCGAAAGTCTCCGGCCACCTCTGCCACCAGGTTACAGAGAATCAAGCCATCGAGGATGCCGAACGGGTGGTTAGCTAAAAACAGCAGCGGACTGTCTTGCTTGAGATGCTGGATCGAAGGAACGCTACCTTCGACCGCAATACCCCCAAGCGCAATACCCGAAACCTTTTGGGCTTCGCGAAAAAAGGCCAGAGGCTCGAGGTTGCGCTCTTTGAGCGCAAAATAATGGCGCTCCAGGCGGCGACGTCCCAACATGATCTCCACCGACTGGGTAACCTGCCGGCGCAGCCAGCTGTCTCCATCGTCCACGTAAGTGAGCCCGGGCTTGTCACGCAGGTAAATTTCAAACGCGGGATCAACCCTCGTCGTGGCAGTTGTCATCATTTCGCGAGTTGCTGGAGCCGGGGGCATTTCAGTCACTGCGGTAGTTGGGGCGGGAGGTTCAGGGCTCGAAGGCCCATGTTCGTGCGTCATGTCGTTATAGGGGTTGCTGGTGAATCATGGTTTTCCCAGACGGATCAACCGTCTCGCCGCGAAAAACCCTAACAGGCTGCTCGCGCCAAAGAGACCGTAATAGATCTGAAACCCCTGTTGCCCGCCCCACTTGGCCAGCGCCCAGGACTGGACCATGGGCACATAGATGTCCGGGGTGTAGGCCAGCAAGCTGATGATGCCCACCGCTAGGCCTCGGGTGCTGGCCGATACGTCGCACTCATCAAGGGTGGCCCAGAAAATCCCCCGCACCCCGTAGGTAAAAAGCCCGATCAGGAGCACCATGGGGAACAGGACGGTGGCGCCAATCGTAGCGGGTAGTAACGGGAGCAACGCTAACAGTCCCCCCGCGATCAGCATGAGAACGCCGAGGAAGGGGATCACCCGAAAATAGTCGCCGATAAAGCCCGCTAGCACGCCGCCTAAGGGCCGCATCCATAATCGACCCACGGTGATAGCCCCTACGGTAACCGCGCTCAATTGAAAGATGGATTGCAAGAGCCCCGCCAGTGAGTAGGTGACCCAGAAGATCTGATAGCCAATCAAGATAACAAGCGCGGCGAGCCATATCTTTTGATTGGTCAACAGCACTTTTAGGTCCTGGAATAAACCGGCGATCCCTCGACTGTTGGGGTTGGGGGGCGCCTCCATGTGCGAGGTCCGGAGCGCGAAAAATAGGATCGGCGTAAAGCCAATGGCGACCAAACCGTAGAACCAAATCACAGCGGTAAGGGATCCACTGGTGCTTGCTTCTAGAGTATTGAGGAAATAGGCAAAAACAGCGAGGCCGACTGTCGCTAGCAGCGCTTCTACCAAGCCCCGCCCGCTCTCGAGTAGCCCAAAAAAACGGCCCTGCTGGTCGTGAGGGGCCAGTAGCGACGTGCCTTTGATGAGTGCGCCCCAGAGGGTGAGCCCGCTAGTCAGCCCCCAACCGATAAAAATCAATTTAATCTGCGCGAAACTGGGTGCCGTGCTCAGCCAGAGTGCGAGCAGACCGGTTCCTGCCATCGAGATGCTCATCAGCCAGCGGGTAGGGAGCTTGTCTGATAGCCATCCGCTGGGGACATAGGTCAGGAAAAAAATTACGCCCATGATCGAATGGCACTCGCCTAGTTGAGCGCGGGTAATGTCGAAGGTTTCGAGCATCGATCCCTCGAAATTTTGACGCATATACACGACGGGATAGATGACGCCGCTGCCTACAATCAGCAGTAGTAGCTGCAGATAGCGCTGCTTCAGGCTAGGTGTGGCCGCTTGTGTCTCTTGATGTGCCGGTGCTGGTGCCGATGTCTCGATGGGTCTACCCTCGCTGCCAGAATGTGGCTTACAACCAAAGTGTATCTTGTTACCAGAGTTTAAACAGCGCGGTGCCGACAAAGGTGCCCAGGGCATAGCCCAAAACACCAACCAATACCCCCGGAGTAATTTGATCGCGCCACCCCTTGGCGGCAGCCATGGCCGGGGCGGTGGTCGCCCCCAAGATAGCGGCATTGGAGGCGGTGAGTAACTCGGGCAGGGTGAGCCGGCATAGGGCTCCTAGCGCTAATAGAACGGCCAAATGGACGGTAAGTAGGATGCACACCATACCAATTAATAAGGGTGCCACCGACAGCATGGCGGGTATATTGGCGCCCGCCGCAATGGCGGCGAAAAACGCAAACGAGAGCGCGATGCCCAATTCAAAGGCGCCGCTGAACCAGTGCCGAGCGTTGGGTACTAGGGTGGCGACCGCAAGCACCAGCGCGGTAAGGATAATGTAGCGCCAGCCTGAAAGCCCAAGTGCCTGCTCGAGGCTGTCTGCGAGGGCAACCAATGCGAGACTCGCGGCGATGGCGAGGCACAATGACATGGCGGTCATGGGCTGCTCCTCAGTAATAGCGGCAGGGGCTTCATCGATATTCGTTTCTTGGGTGTGTGTGGGAAAAAAGCGGGTGATTACCGTCAGGCCTGGAAGGAGTGCGATCAGGCTCAAATAGACCGCACTGAATAGATTGTCAGCAGCCGTCGCCGCGGAGAAAAACGAGGCGTCCTGATTGAGCCCCGTGATTTCGCCCAGGGCAGCGTAGTTCACTGAGCCACCAATGTAGGTCGAGGCAAAAAGCCCCACGACGGCCGCCTCGCGGGATGCTGCGGGGACATCGGCACCTGTGCCCAGGCCGCTTAAGTCGAGCATGAGGGCGGCTATGGTCACCCCAGTGACAGTTCCCACCGTCGCTAGCAAAAAGGCACCAGTCGTACGGGAGGCTTCAGTCACAATGCGCCGCAGATCGGCCTGAAACAGAAAAAGTGGGATAAGCAGCGGCACGATGTAGGTAAAAATAAAATCGTAGGCAGGGGCGCTGTGGGGAATGAGTTTTAGATTACTTGCCGCAATGGCACCCAATATCACGATTACCGTGCCCGTGACTTGAGCGCCGAGGCGGGTTTTAGCGAGTAACATGGAGCCGCCCGAGAGCACCATTAGGGCGGCGATTACGGCAATTGAGTTATCAGCGGGAATAACAGACATGACGACCAGGCTGCCTCTTTTTGTTTTTTGCAGCAGCCCCCTTGGCCGGCCACTTTGTGCGCTTAAGCATAGACGATGTCAGGCAATTCAGGCTAGGTTGTGTCTATGAATGAACATATAGATTGGCATGAACAGGAAAATTGGCGCAGTCGTCTAGAAACCGCACTCAAGGCCAATCGGCGGGATGCCCACAGTCGTTACTTCCAGCTAGCAACGGCCGGTCTTGATGGTTCGCCTCAGTGCAGAACGGTGGTTTTTCGGGGGTTTTTGGGGGACGGCGATCATTTGTTGGCGATCACCGATGCGCGCAGTCAGAAGGTGGCCGAGATCGAGCGAGATCATCGCGGGCATGCGCATTGGTATTTCGCCCGAAGTCGCGAGCAGTTCCGCCTCCAGACCAGTCTGCGATTATGGGACGCCAGCGGTGATCAGGCCGTGAGAACTGCGCTATGGGCCAAGTTGTCCGACGCCGGGCGCGCGCAGTTTTTTTGGCCTGAACCCGGGGCCCCTCTGGCGAGCGGCGATTCGCTTACGGTCACAGAAGATCCCCCAGCTAACTTTTGTGTAATCGACATCGAGCCGCGGTATGTGGATTACCTGTGGCTTGGGAAAACCCATCAGCGCATCATCAGTGAGCGGGTAGGGTCCAGCTGGCAGGAAAGGTCGGTGAACCCGTGACCGGCGGTTATGGAGCCGGCAGCGCCTTGGAGGTCTTGTGTTAGCGCAAAAGCTTCAACAGGCCGCGGCGTTACTGCAGGCCAAGGATTATCTGCAAGCGCTTGAGCTGTTGCATGCTATGGAATCTGCCGGCATCGATTCCGCTGATTTCTGGCAGCTGCTGGCTCTGGCGCAAAAAGGCTTGGAGCAGGTAAAGGAGGCTGAGGAGAGCTATCGGAGAAGCATAGCACTCGTTCCACAGCCTCACGTATTAGCAAACCTCGCCAATCTTTATCGCCAACAGCACCGCCGAGAAGAGGCTGAGAGCCGGTATCAGGAAGCCCTCAGCTTGGATGCCAACCACCTGCCTGCACGTGTCAACTACGGTCAGCTGCTGCTGGAAGGTAAGCAGTTTGAAGCAGCGGCGCAGCAGTTTTCTGCGGCGCTTGAGCGCAAACGTGACCATGTGAATGCGCAGATAGGTTTGGCGCAGGCCCTTCAGCAACTCGGGGATCAAGAGAGCGCCATGGCGCTGTTTCAAGAGGTGCTCACGAGTGATGCGAACAACGCAACGGCACTCAACGGTTTGGGTATTTCGCTCAAGACCCTCGGGTATGGCGACGAGGCGGTGCGTAGGCTACGGCAGGCGCATCAAGTGGCGCCTAATTCCGCCGAAGTTCTGCTTAATCTGGCCAGCGCCTTGGCCGTTGCCGACCGGCCCGAGGAAGCGGTGGCCGCCTACGAGGCGATGCTGGTGCGGGATCCCGATAACCCTGAGCTCCACGCGTATTTCAACGGCTACCTGGGTGTGATTGGCCATGCTGATTACTTGAAATCCTACCACAGGGCGTTGCAGCGGCACCCGGGAGATCCTCGATTTGCCGCTCCCCTCGCCAGAAAGTACCTGCTCGAAAATCGTGGCCAAGATGCTGTCCGGGTCTTGGAGACAGCGCTCAGTGAGGGTGGAGAGCCAGCGCTTTTACATCAGGAGCTGAGTCACGTTTTGCGCGAGCAAGGCGAATTTATTCGCGGGCTTGAATGCGCCCGATCAGCCGTGGCGGCAAACCGTACACCGGCCAGTGAGCGTGAGCTTGCCACGGCCATCATGGCGGCGGGGGCTGACTATCAGGAAGCGCACACATTACTGACCTCACTGGTCGAGCAGTTTCCTGTCGACCAAGGGCTGTGGGCGCTGTGTGCCACAGCGCTCCGCTATACCAACAACCTGGAGGCTTACCGCGCGCTGGTGGACTACGACAAGATGGTTCAGGTGCGGGAGATTGCGTGCCAGCAAGACTTCGCTAATCTGGCGGACTTCATCTACTTTATTCGCCAGTCTTTACTGCGTTTGCATACCACCAAGCAGCATCCAGTCGAACAATCGATGCTCCATGGCACCCAGACCTTGGATGATTTATTCAGCCGCCGAGACCCCGCCATTCAGCAACTGAGGGTCGCGCTAGGTGAGCAGCTAACATCGGTGATCGCCGGTTTGCCGGCGCATGATGATCATCCGCTGTACGGCCGCAATACTGGGCACTTTGCCTTTTCCGATTCCTGGTCAGTGCGTTTGTGGCGGGATGGTTTCCACAAAAATCATTTCCACTCCCAGGGCTGGCTGAGCAGCGCTTTCTATCTCACGGTGCCGCCTGAGGTTGCGACGGGGGGCGAGGGCTGGATAAAATTTGGCGAGCCCGGCTTTAGGGCCCGGGAACCGCTGGCCGCCGACTATTGGGTAAAACCCAAAGAGGGTGCTTTGGTGGTTTTTCCCTCTTATCTTTGGCATGGCACCGAACCCTTGCTGACCGCGGGCGAGCGCATGACAGTGGGCTACGACATTCTCCCGGCAGGCCCGACTCAGGAATAACAGGTCCGGAATACCAATTCAGGAATAACACCTCAGGAAATACGACGCTCAATACCCTCCCAGTAGGGCTCGCGTAGGACGGTCTTTAGAATTTTGCCCGAGGGATTACGGGGCAGGGCATCAATCAATTCAAGGCGCCGGGGTATTTTGTAGCCTGCCAATTTGTTACGACAAAATTCCACCATGCTGTCCACATCAACTGACTCGCCAGGCTTCATAGCAAAAAAAGCGAGCAAGGCTTCGCCATAGGTCTCATCGGGTATGCCGATCACCGCAACCTCAACAACCCCGGGAATACCCGCGAGCAGGTTTTCCACTTCAACGGGGTAGATGTTCTCACCGCCACTCACGACCATGTCTTTCAAACGGTCCCGTAAGTAGACATAGCCTTCGTCGTCCATAAAGCCGGCATCTCCGGTGAAAACCCAGCCGTCCCTGATGGTGGTCTCGGTGGCCTCTGGACGGTTGTAGTACTCCACCATATTGCTCGCTGAGCGAAGGCAGATCTCACCGGTTTCATTGGCGGGGACGCGATGGCCGTGCTCATCGACTATTTTGACTTCATTACCGGCACAAGCGCGGCCGCAAGAGGTTAAGAGCTCGGGTTTTTCCCGCAGGGCGCGTTCATGGTCTTCTGGGGGCAGGGCGATCACTGTGCCGGTTGTCTCGGTCATGCCGTAGACCTGACTGAAATCACAACCAAACACCTCCATCGCCTCCTCGAGGAGGCTAACGCTGATCGGCGACGCCCCGTAGGCGATAAGCGTCAGGGTGCTGAAATCATAGTCACGCACATTGGGCACCATTTTGACGATGGCCTGAATCATGGCGGGCACCATGAACATGGTGGCAACGCGCTCATTCTGAATAGCGTTGACCACGCGTACCGGATCGAAGGCCTCATGCATAATATTGTTACACCCATGAGCGAGACCAATGTAGACCACTCCCATACCCCCTATATGGAAAAGCGGAGCCACCACGAGGCATACCGTGCCCGGGCCATAAATGTTGTCGTTGGAGATCGCCATCATATTGGTGAGCGAGCTCATGTTGCGGTGACTTAGCACGGCACCTTTGGGCTTTCCTGTGGTGCCGCTGGTGTATAGCTGCAGTACTGGGCTCGATTCATGCAGCAGCGAGTCTCTCATCACGGGGTCGACTGTCCGCGCCAACACCTGATCGAGTTGTTGCTCCGCATCTCCGCGCGCAGCAATAAGGCGGGTGGCTCGCTCGCGACTGGCGAGTGTTTCTGTAATAACGTCATCAATGCTGTTGTCGGTGACGAATAACACGGTGATCTCGGCATCATCAAGAACAAAAGCGAGCTCTGCGGGGGCGAGCCTGAAGTTCGCGGAAACTGTCACCGCGCCGATGCGGCTCGCACCGAGGACAACGGCGAGGTGGGCCGCTGAATTCAAGCCAAGGACGCCAACGCGCTCGCCCTCAGCAACGCCAAGATCCAATAGCGTTTGTGCAACGGCGTGAGATCGAGCGACTAGCGTGTGGTAGTCCCAGGTGTGATCCCTGGCCGCGAGGGCAGGCGAGTGGGGTCTGCGCGTGGCGTGATAATCAACCGGTTGATGTAGCAGCATCACAAATATCCGAGATTTAAGTTGGTGGCCGTATGTCGAGAAACTATTTCATAAGCTAGGGATGCATAGCAAGGGATCAAGCCGGGGGGTGTCGTTAACAGGGGTCCCTGTGGCTCTGGACTCAGGGCGATACCCGGTTTTCGGCAAATCATCGGCAGGATCTGCTAAAGTTTAAACACAAGATTCACCGTCCCGACCCTGCAACGACACCGCCAAAAAAAAGGGATGTTTTCAACATCCCTTTTTTTGTCTAAGCACCAGTTTAGAACGTGGGATCAATCGTATCCCACACGTAAATGAGCTCAGGAGAGCAATCGTCGACATCAGCGATGATAGGGTTGCCGTCGCTGTCGTCGGCCAGATTCGGCGAGCCCGCCACAGGATCACCGTTCTCGTCCAGCCGTTCTGCACAGGCCGTACCGTTATAGAAGATGTAGTTGTAGGGGAGTAGGTCATCGTCGTCCTCAACCGGGGACCCACCGGGCTTGGGATAGGGCCCGGGTCGTGCGGTCAGGTCATCCGAGCTGGTGGTCACAGCGTCCCGGCCACCATTGTTGTTCCAGTCGATGAAAAATTCGCCCACTTCATAGGCATCGCTGCCATTTTCATCAACGTAGGGCTCCCCATTATTTTCAATGCTACTCTCGCGCCCACGACTGGGTGGGCTCGGCGGCACGGGGCTTATTGCAGTGGCATCAAAGTAGGCGTTACCGTTTGCGTCGGTAAAATTCTCTTCACCTAGTGTGTAAGCAAGGACTTCCACGGGAGAGCCGTCTGCGCATTGCCTGTAGTCGTTTGGATTCATATCCCCTGCCAGCCAGACGACCTCGCAGCGGCCAAAGCCAGCACTTCCTAAGACGCACGCACCACTGCTTATGCCACCCTCGTTGCTTCCTACGCCCCCACAGTTGCTCACGAAGTTGACAACCGTGCCGTCGACCGCCGGGTTGCCAAATCGGTCAAAGGCTGATACTAGCAGTTGCGTGCAGGTGATACCGGCGAGATCGCCACACTCATCCTGAGGCGCGGTGTAAAAAATGTTAAATCGGCTGTCGACTGGGACTCCGGAGGAAACATTAAGGACCGGGGAAAGCGCAAAAATTTCTCCGAGCTGCGGCACGACAGTAGTGGCTTCAACTCGCACAGGTGTTGGCAGCGTGCCTGAATTTACGATGGCAGTTACATTACCCTGTGCATCACTCGTCCCTGTGGTATTTTGCAGATCAATGCCGCCCAGATCGGTGGAGAGGCTGAACGAGACGTCCTGACCCCCTATACCAATATCCGTGCTGTCGGTGACCTTAAACACCACTGCTGCCTGCTCAGAAATACCGGTGCCGCCACCTGAGCCTTTCAGAGCAATGGTGGTGGGTGTCGCGCTGACAAAAACAATTTTGCTCGCCTCGCCGCCACCGCCGCCAACACCGCTAGAGCCCATATTGACCGCAATGGCATCCTGATACTCGTTGCCATCCTGATCCGTGAATGTGGCGGTAAGAAGCCCAGCGCCGGTCCCACCGTCACCTGTTAGCCTAAAATTAGCGTTGCCCAGACTGTTGGTCAGGGCCTTGCCATTTTGAGGAGAGACAATGCCCACCTCGCTTGTTAAGGAGACAATTAGGGCTCGCTGTGTGGCTTGGGTGGATTGCACATTAACGGTTACGTCTACCCCCGTTTCATCAAATGACGCCCCGGACTGTGGCGCTGTTATGTTGATGGTGTAGAGGGGAGCGCCCCTGCTGGCAGTCACATTGATACTGTTCGAGAAGGTATTTCCCTCGGCAGAGATAAAGCTGGCTTCGACGGCACCCGCACCATCCGTTCCATTGTATTCCAGGATGAACGTCGCATTACCGTCAACGTCAGTGATCACGGCACCGTTGCTGGGTGATACGTCGGATATTGTGCTGGTCAGCGTAATGACTTCTCCAGCAACCACAGGCCCGCCAGCCTCACCAGAGCGAAGATTCACCGTCACGGTGACCGGGTTGATAGGTGTTACCGATCCACTGCTTCGTGTCATGGAGATCACGTAAACGCTTTCGCCATCGGTTTGGGCTTCGATGTTGGCGGTTTGTTCAACGGTGCCCTGCTCCGTACTGTAGACTGCGGTAACAACACCTGCACCGACAGTCCCGTCGAACTGCAGGGTGAACTCCGCTACCCCGTCGTCTGTTAGCGCCTGGCCATTGGCGGGTGAAATCTTTCCAATATCCGAGGAGAGCTCGATGAGGGCGTCGTCAATATCAATCGAGTTTCCGTCTCGGTCGGTGATGGTCACCCGGACGGTCAGTGGAGATTCATTTGTCAGTACGTTGCTGGCGTTACCCGCGGAATCTAAAATGAGAATTGATAGATCGCTTTCCAGTGCCAACGACGTGGCTTCCAACAAGGCAGTTTTGATCAGCGATGCGTTGTCGGTCGCAAAACTCGCCGTCACGGTACCTGCGCCACTAGTGCCACCATATTCCAACAAGAATTCGGCGATTCCATTCTCATCTGTGAGCGTGCTTCCGTTAGCCGGCGACACGTTGGCAATGGTACTACTGAGGGTAATGAGTCTCGCCTCGACACTGGCATTCTCCAGTGTAGTTGTCAGGGAGGCCCGCGCGGTCACTGGCTCTTCGGGGGTAAGTTGGCTAGTGGAATTGCCCGCGGAATCCAGTAATTGTAGATCAAATGTAAATGGTGAATTTTCACCTTGATCAAGCCGCACCTCAATATTCTGGGAGCGACTGAAGATATCATCTGTATCGTTGGTGAAGCTGGCCGTAATGACGCCTGCACCCACCTCGTTATCGGCGGTAAGTGTGAACTGTGCTTGCCCATTCTCATCGGTCAAGCTAGATCCGTTTGAGGGGTCTAAAATGCCGATGGAGCTCTCTAGTGCGACCAGTTCATCCACCAGAGGGGTGAGTACATCGCCCTCGACGCCGTAGAGAGCGACCGTGATAGTCAGAGGGCTGAAGCTCGAAAAGCGTTTGGTGAGGTTGCCATCGCTATCAGTAGTAGTCAGTTCAAGAAGATAAACCGATGCGGTGTCGGCGATCACAGCTTGAATACCCAGCTCGACCTCTACAGTTTGCTCGTTCTCGGTGTAGCTGGCCGTCAAGGTCCCGGCCCCCTCTGTGCCATCAAATGCCAAGCCGAATGTAGCTTCGCCATTCTCGTTGGTTAAAGCAGATCCATTATCTGGGCTTATGCTACCAACGGACGTAGCCAAGTCCACGACCACGTCCGGAATCGGGTCCCCATTGCCGCGCGTCAGGGCTACTGTCACTGTCAGTGGGTTGGCGGCAGAAAGCTGGTTATCTGCTTCCCCGAGCGTGTTGGTAACCTCCATGGATATTACGGCATCTATTTGATTGCCGTCGTTCCCGCCCAAAAAGCCGCCACTGCCCGTGCCGCCGCCACTGCCTCCGCAGCCAATTAATGCAAGTGCTGCCAGCGAGAGCAGTGCCAATCGGGTCTTCCTTAACCATCGATTCATCATAGTGCTATCTCCCTAATCTAGCTTAGCAGGCCCAGAGCTTCAAAGTTCTAACCTTATCATGGGTTTTCTGAAAAAAATGCCGGCAAATACACGCAATGACGAGAAAAATTTGAGAGTTTTTGCACGGTGGCTTGCGTTCTCGCGTTGCTGTTTTGAGGAGTAGATCTGCTACTCTACGCGCCATGACTGAACCCCACACCCAATCCGCCAGTTCGGCTAGGCTGAGCGTATCAATCGTCTTGCACCGTGGGAATTTGGGCCATTTGAGGGCTACCTTACTTGGGGTGCGGGCCGCTGTTCAGTCTGCGCTGGCGGACACCAGAATTTACCTGATCGATCAGAGCCTTGATCAAGCCTACAGCGAGGCCTCCCGCCGCGTCTGCGATGACACGCTCCAGGCGGCAAACGTCGCATATGACTACCTCGAGCTGGCTGAAAACGCGGGTTATGGCGCGGGCCATAACGTTACCCTTGAGCGAGAGTTGGGGAGATATCATTTAATTTTAAATCCAGATGTTGAATTACCGCCGACATGGCTGACCGATGCGATTGATTTCCTCGATGCAAATCAACAGGTAGTGCTTTATGCAACCCGCGGGATGAACGACCGGGGCGATGAGGAGCACCTTGCCAAGCGTTATCCATCTGTGTGGGTGCTTTTGCTGCGAGCCTTCGGCCCCGTTTGGTTGAAGAAGCGTTTTCGCAAACAGCTCGATCACTACGAATTACGGGATTTGCCATCAGAGCCCGCCTTGCACGACGTGCCGCTGTTGTCGGGCTGTTGTCTGATCGCAAGAACCGAGGTGTTGCGACGGGTAAACGGGTTTGATGAACGATTTTTTCTCTACTTCGAAGACTATGATCTCGCCATGCGGATGCGACACTACGGACGAGTTGTTCGCAGTAACGCTCCCCCGTTTGTTCATCACGGTGGCCAAGCCTCCAAAAAAGGGTGGCGGCATATTCTGTGGTTTGCTGCCGGTGGGGTGCGTTTTTTCTCACGTTGGGGCTGGCGCTGGGTCTGACCTTCCCGCGATCTCTGGAGGATTCCGGGTATACTGACCGAAACCCAATATGACTGACCGATGACTGATAGACCGCCAAAACTAGACCAACTTGAGCATCGGCGACGTCACTTGCTTACTCTGCTCGATATAGATCCCCTCGAGAGCCGGTTTGATGCGCCTTTTGGCAGGGCCTCATCAAGGTTTTCGGCGTCTTTGGGGGTCGTGAGTAGCACGCTGGAAAAACCGGTCACACGCGCCGATGATGGCCACGAATCCGCTAGTGACGGGTACACGCTGGCTCAACAAGATGGCAAGTCGGTGCTTGAGCAAATGAAAGTCGCCGGCAATCACGCTAAGGCCAGTTTTCAGTCGGAAGCGGAGGTCGCACCCCAGTCCGATATCCGCGGCGAAGACCTACCGCCCCGGGATTTAGCGCCCAAAGATTTGTCGAGGGAGGTGGCGTTTCACCTTCTTCTGGTGCGCGCAGGGGAGTGGCTGTGGATCGAATCCTTGAGAGAAGGACTTTTGCACAAGGAACAAGTTTCCCTCATCCATAACATGGCGATCGCCATCAGCGCCGCTCCGGTCGACCTTGATCAGCGCCAATTTATCTGGCCAGTGGCTGATCACCCCCACCTGTCCCGCGATGAGGTGGCGGCGCGTCAAAGCGTGACCGCGCAGCTCGAGCGTATCGCCAATGATAACCCTTATCGCGGCGTTATTGCGCTGGGCGAGCCGGTGCGTGAGTGGATTATTGACGCCCGTGTCGCCGAGCAGATTTGTATCCCTTCCACCTTCGATATGTTGGAACAACCGCTACTGAAGCGTGAGGCATGGGGCCGACTCAAACACCTTGCCGATACCTCGTTATCAAATGCCTGAGGCTGTTGTTCAGTCATCCATGCGGCCACTGATGGCAAGTGACAACGGTGCTTTGAACGCTATTTATGCAACGAGTACAGGGCCCTCACTGGATTTTTTGATGCGGCTCTACCGGCAGCCGACAACCCGCGCGTGGATCCAAGAAAGCGCTAGCGTGACGCTGGGCGCAGCCTGGTTCAGCGTTTATGATGCCAGCGCCGAGCTTATCGATCTTTCTATCAGTCCGGCGTATCGACGTCAGGGATGGGGCATGAAGCTGTTGCAGACGAGCCTTGATCTGTTGGAAAGCGAGTCAGTATCGATTTGCCATCTGGAGGTTCGCCGGTCAAATTGCGCGGCGATTGCGCTATATCAGCGCACCAACTTTCGGATAGTCGGTGAGCGAGCCAACTATTATCGTAGTCAAGACGGACGTGAGGATGCGATCCTCATGCGACGGGAATCAAGCGGATATGGTGAGTGCCTGTGAACATTTTAGAGACCGATCAGTGGTGTTTGTTACTGCCTCCTGAATGGGTTGCCGGGCGCGATGACGACATTGTCCATATTCGCGATCGCGACGATGTCGGTGAACTAGAAATCACGACTCTCTGTCGCGACGATGGGACCATTGCTCTCGATGAGGTCAAAGCGATGGCCGCGCAAGAATCCCCTGAGGTCAGCGAATGGCAACCCGCCAATTTCGGCGGATTTGTCGGCGTGGGTGGACACTTCGTGGAGGACGGTGCGGCGATCAGTGAGTGGTATGTGGCCCAGCAGAGAGTGCTGCTTTATGTCACCTATTTGTGTGATGAACAGGATGCGGGGATGGATATGCCCGCCGTTCTCGAGATGCTCTCTACGCTGGTGCTTGGCGACTCTTCTGCCGCGTAATCGTCACGAGATTTTGCCGGTAACCCGGACGCGTTTGGCGCCAGCCACTACCGGGGCCTTGGCCCGGGCCTCTCGCAGTTTGGCCCTCTCGTCCCACTGATTTTTGCCGGCGATCAAGAAGCCGGTCACGATAAATGCACCTGGCGGCAGGATCGCAAGCAGCAGCTTCGGGTAGCTCTCTGACAACACCCAGTGCCAATCGCGAGCGCCTTCACCAAACAGCAGCTGCATGTTGGCAAACAAACCACCGGTGCCGAGCAGCTCGCGAATGGCGCCCAACACTACCAGCACCGCGCCAAAGCCTACACCCATGATAAAGCCGTCGTAGAGGGCGGGAAGTACGGGGTTCTTTGCGGCAAAGGCATCAGCGCGACCCAAGATGACACAGTTAGTCGTGATGAGAGGTAAAAAAATGCCCAGTATTTGATAGAGCTCGTAGGTGTAAGCTTGCATCAGCAATTCAATGGCCGTTACAGCAGCCGCGATAATCATGACAAAGACAGGGAGCCGAATCGTGTCCGAGACGACGTTGCGGACAAGGGAGACGCACAGGTTCGATGTTGTCAGGACGAACAGTGTGGCCATGGCAAGCCCTAAAGAATTGACCACGGAGGCCGAAACCGCCAACAGCGGGCACAGGCCCAGCAGTTGAACGAGCGCCGGATTGTTCTTCCACAGACCATTATGGGTCAGGGTTTTGTACGATTGGGTACTCACGATTCAATGTCCTCTGCGCCCCGGATTGGCTCGACCGCTCCCGTACTCTGCACATCGCGATCAGGGTCAAACAAGGCCGCTCTGTTCGACTGATGATACTCGAGAGCTTTTCGGACTGCGGTGACCACGGCTCTAGGGGTTACGGTTGCGCCGGTAAACTGGTCAAACTCACCCCCGTCTTTTTTTACCAACCATTGCGCTCTCGTCGGGGCTTCGAGGGAGGCGCGATCAAACCCGAGAATCCAGTCCGACTTTTTCAAGTCAATGGCATCCCCAAGTCCTGGGGTTTCCCGATGGGATACTACTCGCACACCCGCAAGCGTCCCCGCCCGTGTAATGCCGACCAACAAATCGATGTCCCCACTGTAGCCATCTTGGGCTGTGGCGGGCAAGATTACGCCGACAACTTCTCCCTGATTGCGTGCGATAAAACCGCGGCGTGTGTCACGAAGTCCTAGGAGTGGTGTCGATGCGGGCAGACTAAAATGATCTTCGACCATGTCGTTATCGTGACTTCCCTTGGGGAAAATCTCTAGCAGCTGACGTGCTTCTGCCGTCCTGATCGAACGCGCGATATCGTCGCGGGTCTGGATCCAGGTTGTGGCAATCAAGATACCTGTAGCGGTGGCGAAGATGCCCAGAAGCAGGCTGTTGCGAGAAATGGCAGCCAGCAGATTCACGGCTCATCCCTCTTAACGGGGTTTGATCCATAAACCGCGGGTTGGGTGTACTGATCGATCAGAGGGGCCGCAAAGTTCAGAATCAACACCGCAAAGGCCACTGCGTCGGGGTAATTGCCATGCACCCGGATGAGATAGATCAATACCCCAATGAGAGCGCCAAAAATTAGTCGGCCTCGGTTGGAGACCGCAGAGCTGACGGGATCGGTGATGATAAAAAAGGCGCCAAACATAGTTGCACCGCTTAGCCAGTGAAGCAGCGGTGACCCGCCGCTCTCCGAGCTGCCACTGTCAAAGCCGATTGCGGCGCAAAGGCCCAGAGCAGCCAGCAACCCCACCGGTGCATGCCAGGTGAAAACGCGTTTGAACAAGAGCCAAAGGCCCCCCGCCAAAAAAGCAAGATTGATCCACTCCCAGCCAACCCCCGCCCAGCGGCCAAATTGGGGTTTCTGGGCCTGCAGATCCGCCATCAGCAGTCCTTGGTTTTGGCGTAACACGTCGAGCGGAGTTGCCATGGTTATGGCATCGTAGCGCGCCGGCAGCAACAAGGCCTCTAGGGCGTCTACCACGCCGGGGACGGCATCGAGGCCGCGGGGAGCCTGCCATGTCGACATTTGCAGCGGAAAGGAGATGAGCAAAATAACGTAGCCAACCATGGCTGGATTGAACGGGTTGTAGCCGAGGCCGCCAAACACGTGTTTGCCTAGAATCACGGACGAAAAAATCCCCGTCGCAACGAGCCACCAGGGTGAATAGGGCGGCAACGCGATACACAACAGGGTCGATGTCACCAGAACGCTGTAGTCCCTCAGATAGGGGCCTGGGTTCCGATCTCGCAGACGCAGTGCGGCGGCCTCAAAGGCCAGAGCGAGAGCGCCGCCAAAGAGCAGGTTGATGAGCGTACCCGGGCCGAAAAACCACGTCATGACCGCGACCCCGGGTAAGGTGGCCAGCAAGACAGTTTGCATGATCCCGGCGGTGGTTAGCGGACCGTGGCCGTGGGGGGAAGTGATTTTCAGAAAGCTCACGATTCGTCATTCCCCGCCGGAGCACTCAGGGGGTCTTCCGCGGTTTGTTTTTTTGCTTTTGCGCGGGCTATGGCGGCGGCGATTGGATCATCATCGGCACCTTGCTCCGCTTTTTTCTGCGCGGCGGCGCGCCGAGCCGCGCGTTGGGCTTCGCGGGCTGCGAGTTCGCGCTCTACCCGTTCTTGTCGCGCTTCAAAGCGATCCCGAGAGCGGTCTGATCGGGTTTTCTCGGCGCGGGTATCGACAATGCTGCCCTTGGCCGCGCGATAGTACTGAACCAGTGGGATGTGGCTTGGGCAGACCCAGGAGCAGGCGCCACACTCAATGCAGTCAAACAAATGGTGTTTTTCTAGCTGCTCCTGATCTTTGGCGCGCGCATACCAATACAGCTGTTGGGGCAACAGTGATGCGGGGCAGGCTTCGGCGCATAGCCCACAGCGGATGCAGGCTTGTGCCGGGGGCGGGGTCGGAAGTTCTTGCTCGGTAGGAACGAGCACGCAGTTGGTGGTCTTGATGACAGGGACGTCACTGCTCTCGAGTGCAAAGCCCATCATGGGACCGCCGTGAATAAGACGTTGATTGTCTTTCGGATCGAATGCCGTAACGGCGAGCAGGTGGCTGATGGGTGTCCCCAGCCGTACCCGGTAATTGCCGGGTTTGTTTAAGGCCCGACCCGTCAGAGTGACGATGCGCTCCGTCAGCGGTTTGCCCATCAGTACGGCCTCGCGCACCGCTACCGCGGTACCGGGGTTTTGACAGACGATGCCCAGATGGGCAGGGAGACCGCCACTCGGTACTTGCTGCCCCGTCAGAATTTCGATGAGCTGCTTTTCGCCACCCGATGGATATTTGGTGGGAAAGGACATGACCTCGCGTCGGCAGTTGCTCTCGCTGGCATCCACGGCCTCCTGCATAGCCGCCAAGGCGATCGGCTTATTGTCCTCGACAGCGAACAGAATTTCCTCGGCGTTGACAATATGGGCAAGGATTTCGGCTCCCTCGACAATGGCGGGGGCGTCGATTTGCATCAAGGTATCATCGGCACTGATATAGGGTTCGCATTCGGTGCCGTTAATGATCAGCGTGCGAATGGGCTGGGTGGCCGGGCTGTTGAGTTTGACCGCAGTAGGAAAGCCCGCCCCGCCCATGCCGGCAACGCCAGACAGGCTGATAGCGCTAATAAGCGCGGTCCTATCGATCTCCCGCCAGTTGGCCAGCCCCTCGAGCGCGACCCAGTCGTCGTTGCCGTCACAGCTCAGTTCAATACACCGATTAGTTAGCCCGGAGGGATGTGGCACCGCGCGATCGTCGATCGCAGTGATCGTCCCCGAGGTCGGGGCATGCAGTGGCACACTCATGGGACCATCGCCCAGCGCCAGGACTTGGCCCCCCTTCACCGTCTCGCCCACTTCAACGATCACCTCAGGCTGGCGGCCGATATGCTGCGACAACGGCAGCACCAGTTTGTCGGGTATCCCGGCATCCAGCACCGTGCCCGGGGCTGACAGGGCTTTAGCTTCGACGGGGTGAATACCGCCATGAATGGAATGGGTAGCTCTCATGCGGCCGCTCGGTCAGAGGCGATGAGGTTATCGCTCGGCAATTCCCAACGCCAATGCTGGATGCCGGTTTTACGCTCGATCATATCGATGCAGTCTACCGGGCAGGGATCGAGACAGAGATCGCACCCGGTGCATTCATCAGCAATCACCGTGTGCATCAATTTGGCGGCACCGAGAATAGCGTCGACCGGGCACGCCTGAATGCACTTGGTGCAGCCAATACATTCTTCTTCTCGAATATAGGCAACCTTAGGCGCTTTTTCTTCACCGTGCTCCGCATCGAGGGTCATCGACTCGACGTCGAGCAGGTCGGCCAGAGCATCGATCGTCTCCTGTCCACCGGGCGGACATTTGTTGATCGCGTCACCATCAGCAATAGCCGTGGCATAGGGTTTGCACCCGGGATAGCCACACTGACCACACTGGGTCTGCGGCAGGATCTGGTTGATTTGGTCAGCGAGCGGATTGCCCTCGGTGCGAAAGCGAATCGAGGCAAATCCCAGGATCGCGCCAAAGGTTACCCCGAGCCCCAACAGGGCGATGAGTGCAGCAAGCAGAGGCTGTGTCTCAATAAAGCTCATACCAGTCCTGCAAATCCCATAAAGGCCAGCGAGGCGAGGCCTGCCGCGATCATGCCTATAGCCGCACCTTGAAAGGGTTGCGGTACGTCAGCCACCGCGAGTCGCTCCCGCATGGCGGAAAAGAGCACCAGCACCAGAGAAAATCCGATGGCCGCACCGAAGCCGTAGAGCAGGGATTGGCTAAAGGAATGCGCCTTGTTGATATTCAAAAGTGCCACGCCAAGCACAGCGCAGTTGGTAGTGATCAGGGGCAAATACACGCCCAGCACCCGGTGAAGCAGGGGGCTGGATTTGCGAACGACCATTTCAGTGAACTGGACAACCACCGCAATCACTAAAATAAAACTGATTGTTCGCAGGTAAGTGAGGTCGAGT
>Ga0181605_10001641_pt1 | contig 20507 bp, 38 predicted proteins | sample 041ome_11_FD_148676 | JGI IMG/M metagenome (GOLD analysis project Ga0181605, IMG submission 148676) | Coastal salt marsh microbial communities from the Groves Creek Marsh, Skidaway Island, Georgia - 041411US metaG (spades assembly) | ecosystem: Environmental > Aquatic > Marine > Intertidal zone...
CTGAAGTTCCGTTGTGGTAACGGAATTCAATACCACGGTCTTTGTTATCATCAGATGATGGAGCAGTGTCACCACCAAGAGTAAATACTGGATCATCAACAGTAATCGTAGTAGAGTTTACTGTAGTGGTAGTACCACCAACTGTAAGGTTGCCGTCAATAATAAAGCTACCAAGTACTTGTACGTCTGGCGTATTTGTTGAATCACCAATTTTAAGTACATCGGTGCTATCTACACTTTGAGTATGAGTAGTGTCAATTTCAGAAAGACGAAGAGCAAGGTTTGGTGCAGTAACGTCTTCATCTATTTGACTAACAAAAGAAAGAACACCAGCACCATTTGTACTCAATATTTGACCACTAGTACCGTCAGTAACATCTAATCGTGCGATGTCCACCGAGTTGTCGGCAATCTTTGCTTTGGTTACTGCATCAGTAGCTAGTTTATCAGTAGTAACTTGAGAGTCACCAATCTTAACAGTGCTAATACCACCGTCAGCTAGTTTAGCTGTACCTACAGCCCCATCAGCAATTTTAGCAGAGGTAACCGCATCAGCTGCGATATTTCCAGTAGCAACTGTAAGAGCAGCAATTTTATCTCCAGTAACAGCGTCATCAGCAAGGTGTGCTGTATCAATAGAACCGTCTACATAGTGTTCGCTATCAATGGCATCGTCTGCGATTTTAGCACCAGTAACGGCATCAGCACCAAGCTTTGCGTTGGTTACAGCTCCAGTAGCAATCTTTGCTGAAGTAACTGCACTTGATGCAAGTTTAGCTGAACTAACACCACCATCCTTGATGGTAAGCGTGTTACTTGAAAGAGTGATAGTGGTTTCATCGGCAGCAGCACCTACTAGCGTCCATGCCTCACCATCGTATACTTTTAACTTGTCTAACGTGCTATCATATACAAACTGACCCTGTACAGGACTAGCAATTGCATTGATTTGCGTAGTTGATAAATTTTGAATCTGGGCATTACGAAGCTCGTTCTTCGCAAGATCCAGATATGACGATAGGGATATACTGGTTGCGGATAACCCCGATACTATTTTTAATGCCATGATCTATTTTTTTGTTTGTTACAAATTTAATACTAATTCAAATACGCTTGTCCAGCAGTTGAGTCATCAAAAGTCAGAGTTACCTGATTATCAGAGTCATAGTAAACCTCGCATATAATTTGAGTACCTGCGGAATCAACCACAGATACAGATGGTCTTTTGTTTAAGTTGTGAGTAATTGTCCATGTAGCACTTGCGCTTGATTGCGAATGCACATAGTTTTTATCTGCTAATGCAGCACTAAATCCAGCAACACTAATGCTTGTTGATTTAGATACTGGTTTAACAGATATCGGTGCAGTGGTAGACGTGCTTACATTTACAGAGTCACCACTTTTTATTTGAATATTGTTACTCACTTATATCTTCGTTAACCTTGAATATTCCGTACACCCAAGTACTTACAGTACCTGAATTTGTAGACTGTAAATCATAAACATAGATACCACCTTCAATTCCAGACATTACTGACGAGGTCGCTGTAATTGTTAATACACCTTCAGCTGTTCCACTGTATGTAAAACTATCGTCAGCTATAATATCAGAAGACGATGTATCTGTTTCCTTTACATCCATTTTCCATGTATATGATGATATATCTATAGCTTGATTGTTTTCATCCGTAAATGTAAACTCAAGCCTAAATGTATCACCTTTACGACAGGTAATATCTACTCTTGTTGAATTGTCTAGATTTATTTGTGTTGCCATGTTGCAAAGGTACTAAATCATTGATTACCAAATAGTTGAGACATCAAGTCCTCGCTCTGCTCCTCTGTCAGTTCGCCACGCTTACCTTGACGTTGAGAGACTAGTTTAGACTGCTCTACTGCTTGCTTTTTGATGCGATCATCTTTAGCTTTTTCACGTTTGTCTTCCGCTTGTTGTTGGAATCCATACTGACGCTCAAGGTTAGTATCACGAGTTTGAGACTTAATCTTCTCCAACTCCATCTTATATCCATACTCCACCTCTAGCAGTTGAGCTTTTACTTGAGCTTCAATCTGTGCTTTTTGAGCTTCAAGCTGCGCTTCTAGTTGCATCTTTTGTGCTTCTAGTTGTGCTGTTACTTGTGCCGTTTGCTGATTCGCTTGAGCCTGCATTTGAGAGTTTTGCTGTGCTATCTCTTGACGTTGCTTGATACGTTTCTTTCTACGTACCACTAACAAACGCTCCGCTTGATCTACATCTTTCAATCTACGGATAGCCATAGCGTCCTCAATGTCCAACTCTCCTTGAGCGATGGACTGCTGAATGTTTTGCTCCAAGTACATTCTATCCTCATCGTTCATGTTTGTTACCACACGTACACCGAAGTTGTACATAGGCAAGTCCTTGAATGAAGACAATATACTCATGTTGGTCTCACCCACCGCTTTCTCATATACCTTGTAGAGTACTGAGTCTGGCGATAGCACCTGAAGACACTTGACAATATCCTCACAAACACGTTTGTAGAGAACTTGTGATGCATAGGTGATGTCGTAGATGGCGTTATTAGAAGCTGATATTGCTTGTTGTCTAACGCCTACGAGCGCTTCACCTTTAGGTGTTGAGCCGTCTACTACCTCATTCAATCCTGTCGTATCACGGATCATGTTGAGGTATTGATTGTAGAGAGCAATGAGTTCTTGGATGTTACGGATAGCATTACCAATCTCTCTTACTGGTGGGTTTTGGAATCCACCTTCAGGGTTTTTAGAGCGGTAATAGAATACACCCGTTTGTTCGTAGATATCTTGAAGTTCTAGTGGTTGTAGTTCACCACCACGTCCAAGTTGTACATTCTCCAAACCTTCAATGTCTATAATGAGACCATCGGGTTTTGCTTTAGCAATAGACTGCTGTAGCTTGAGGTGTGCTAACTGCATCATATCCGCATACTGCTTGATGCTTGACACCATAGACTTAGGCATCATTCTACGGATGTTCGTAGCAATAACGCTGTATGACATCTTCGTGCGAGTAATGTCGTGGATGTTACGTGGTAGGTTCTTCTTCAACCCATAGTCAAATAGGAACTTAGTACCAATAACAAACTTACCACCATATACTGTGGCATGCTCCATCTTGTGGGGCTTACGCTCAAATACGCTACCGCTAGGCATGTTAGGCTCGTCTTGTCCTTTGTAGTAGAAACCTACGTTACCAAAGCGTGACTCCTTCTCTTCAAAGTATAGGCAGTCAACAGACATGAACTCAAAGTCTAAAACCTCAACTACGTATTCATCGTATCCGAATACTGTCTTTTGTAGGGTCTTGTCGTAGTAGCTGTTACCAAACTTACTAGGGTTGTTTTGGTAGCGGTTACTTACTTGTCGTGCCATCTCCTCGTACTGCTCTTCCTCAAACTGACCACGAGACATACGCTTGAGTTCCTCAATGGTCATGCGTTGGATGTGTCCTGCATACTTGAGGTCGGACATCGTAGCATCTTCAGTCTCCGAGTGGATGAAGTATTCAGGATCAACGTACTTGGTAGTGATGCCGTAGTTAGGGTCGTTATCACGCTTAACTACCGCCATACCAATGCTCACCAAGTCCTCTACCGCTCTACGATAGATTCTTTCAGGGAAGTCATTCCACTGTAAGGTGAGGTTCGTAGCAATTTGTGCAGCGATTTCTGAGGCTACCTTGATGTTGGTGTCTAGGAAGATTTCCGCTTCCTCAGGGCTGTCGGGCAACTTATCTACGTCAATTCCTGGGTTAAGACCCGCTTCCTTCATCTTATTGAAGAACTCACGGTTCTCAACGCCTGCTTGCACTTCCGCTTTCTTACGTTCCTTTTCGGTCAGAGATAGTGGGTCTACCGCCTCAAGGTTAGGGTAAGGTTCACGAGAGAGAATCTTGTTAACGACAATCTTTACAAACTTAGGGATAATCGGTACTGGAGACCAATCAATGTTTAAGAGTGTCCCATCCCCATTGTTGGGGTCTAGGGAGTTTAATACTTGTTTATATTTTGAGGTATCCTGCGTTCCGTTGGCATAGTCTCGGTTGGTATTGAATTCTTTCAACCTACGGCTATAGAGGGAACTGGTCTCATTGGAAGAACCCCACTGGCTCATGATAGCACGAGCGTACTTTAATCCGTATGATTTAGACGCCTTATCTACGTATGGCGCTAACGGATCGGGGAATGTTCCGTAGTTTTTTGTACTTGACATATCTAGTATATTGGTAAACCCACAATTATGCAAATATACTAAATACCTGGTAGCTAATTATTTATAACTCTCTAGCCTTATAACGTCTAAAAAAGACCTTATCGCTGAGGTCACTCTTCTTAACTTCCTTGACAACCCTTTGAGAGGCTAGCAACGCCAATCCCGAAGATATCGTCATATCAAATTTAGTACGGTCGTCTATATTAAATCCAATCCAATCTTCTAAAGTACGATTAAAATACATGCGTCCATAATCACCTGTTTCGTTGTTGAGACCCACTTTTTCGTGTACATACGCCTCAATTGCTTGGGCGTGAGCTTGGATGACATCTTTACTGTTAGAGGGGATACCCTTGGTCTTAACATTGTGGGATGACCCTGGGGGTGTAAGGTGTTCAGGTCTATCCATCACGTATTCATCGTATCCTCGTGCTTCAAAGTATCGCACAATTCCGTACTTGTTGTTCTCTATAAGCAATGGGTATCCATAGAAGATGGAAGCCATTAAGATGTCCTCGTAGAAGATTCTTGCTAGTGGTGGGCGCTCGGCATACTCCGCCACAAAGATGTTAGATGGATATTCCACACTAAACTTATTGTAGAAGTGACACGCCCCCTTAGAGCCTCGCCCATCTACTGTCTTATCAATGTCGTAGCTATCCACTCCACCTACACCTAGCAGGGCGTTTCCTGGATGCCACTTCCCATACTTGGAAGTCTTCTTATTCCGTAATTCAGCAGGTGGTAGCCACGAGACCCGCCACTTTCCGTTCTTGTCTGGCGACCAAACCACCTCGCTGTCTTGTACACCACCCTTCCACATGAAGTTACCACGTATCACAGGTGATGGATATATCTCTTCATTATGAGCTATCTGCTCGTATATCTTCCCAATATTAAAGTGTGAGGACTTTGTAGAATCACGGAATGCCTCATCCTCCGAGAAGGGGAACTGACGGATAACCTCGTTCAATTCGTAGGGGTCACCCATGAGTGCCTTACGCTCATTCTGTAAGTACGTCTTTGCACCAATGGTTATCTCCTCGCCATCCAATCCCTCAATAGTTTTTTCAGGATCATCAATGACAGCAATTCCGTGCTTATCAAAGAAACCTTCTAAAGCCTCATATGCGGGGATGAATATCTTATAAAGACCGCTCTTGGTACGTCCGTTGGAGTTGCGCTCCCATGGGTCGGAACTGTAGTACAACTTCTTAAACTGTGCGCCCCCTCTATCTAGTGGGTTAACGGTAGAACCTACTAACGCCTTTCCGATGACCCTACGCCCTACAATCAAACACGTTCTATGGATACGCCACACATCTTGGATGTCTAGCGGTCTCTCCCATTTACCTGCCTCATCAAGGTAGAGCATGTGTAGCTTCTCCCCATCATATGCGTTGGAGGTAGTATTCTTCCAATTGATGAGCGTGTCTAGTGCCTCTCCTTTGTTTGAAGTTTTGTTGTTCTTTGTGATCCGCTTACTAGGCTCACGGAACGCCAACTCCATACGAGGGTTGGTCGTACCATCTTGGATGGGCTTGAAAAAGAATGGGTATGACCTAAACACTGGTACCACCTTCTTCATGAAGATGTTCTCTTGTGCATCCTTACCTGTCTTAGACATAATACCTAAGAGCTTGTCCTTCACTTGGGTTGCCTCATCCACCTCTATACATGCGCTCATGTTGGTGTACCCCGAACGTCTACACTTGGTGTATATCTGCCCTAAGCATCTTGGGTCAGCCTCACATGCTGCGAAGTGGGTGAATAGCTTACGCTGAAAATCTAGGAATGAGGGGTAACCGATATCAATCTTACTCCATTGGAGCATCATGTAGTGTCGCCCCGTGATGTATGTAGGAACACCTTTGTTGTAAAACCAAACGCCTTCACGTCTACGCTTAAACTCCTGTTGGATGAATGAAGTATGTTTATTGCGGAACTCTCGTGGGCTTTCCGACCACTCATCCATAGAACGTATAGATGATAGTTCTTTCGGCATCTCGGTACGCCTCCAATACTGCTCACCCTCAGGAAGACCCGCAAACAATATTTCATCATCGCTAGGTATGGCGGGAAGCTGAATGTATAGACCCGATAGTTCAATAACCTCCCCTTGCGTACCCTGGGAGCAAATGTTGACCACCTCTTCGTCATAACCTTTTATTTTAACTAAACCCGCCATTTAAATTATTTGCTAAAGCGTTCCGCAAAGCCACCTGAGAAGTCATTGTGTTCAGCAATGTCTCCACTTTCCTTTAGGGAGCGTATCATCTCTTCTATTCGCTGTCTTTCTTGCAATAGCTCACGTGCATCGGTAGCAGTCTGTTTTATAGACTGTAGTTCCGCCTTCCGCCCCGAACCATTAAGCTCAGGATCAACAGGTTTCTTTACCTCTTCAATCATGTTGTTGATGGCTATCTCCATAGCCCCCATCAACCGCTGTGCAGCGTCTAACGTTGTAAACTTCTTCTTAGCCATTACGCACGTACAATAAGTCGTTATGTCTCATTCTCCACAATGGCTCACCCTTGATTTCCATGGTGTAGTCCGAGTGCTTGGAGAAGTACACCTTATCCCCAACTTTAGCGCCTATGTACTTTAGTTCGGGTCCAGCATACTTGATGAATCCGTGGTCAGCATCTTTCTCCTCTTCAACGATGATGATGCCCTCAACTATCTTCTCGGTCTCCTTTTCGGGGGCTTGAACGAACACCCAATCCGAGAGTACATGAATCTCACCATCCGATGTCTCATATGCATAGGCATGTGATCCGTATCCCCCATTTGGGTCATACTGAACCATGTAGAGGTCGTCTTCTAGGTGGTACTTTTTCTCCACACACACATGGTGGTGGAAGTAGAGGATATCCCCAGGCTTGGCATCCACTTTGTGGCGTGCAGGTGTAGATACAATTTCCGCATAATTAATACGATTTCCGAATTCATCAAACTTGGAAGCGAGGTACATCTCCTGCCCCGCAATAGAAATAGTGTCCCGAAACTTCTTTGGAAGTCGGACGATAAACATACCTAATGCTCTCATACTAAAAATGGAGGTCGTACTCTACAATGCAAGGCATATTTACAATTTCCTTCCAGAACATGTTCCCATCTTGAGGGTGTTCAATGAAGATGTTGTAGCTACGCTCACCTGTTTTGTAGTATCCTCGCTCATTAAATTCAATTACTACAATTTTACTATCGCCAACACGCATACCTACATAGTATGCCATGGCATCCTTCGGGTTTTGCCCGATTACAATCTTACGTATTAGATTCATTTTAATTTAAACTGTCGTTCCCAAACCTGTCTATCCACCAATCTATCGTTCCTTCCTCTGGTCCAGCTTCTTTTTCGGTTGCCGTTTGGATGAACGCTAGCAATTCCTCAAAATCATCTAGATTTGGAGCGTTTGAGGTGAATGCGATTTGCACCTTAGGGTCTTCATCGTCCCAATCCGTGTGGGACATACCTAAAGCCATAGAAACTTCCTCTTCAAGACCGTATTTATCCAATAATGCTTGGATTTCACTCGCTTTCTCGGTGAACTCTTGAATGAAAAGCTCTAGGTTGGTCATCTTAATTAGTATTTTTACCAAAAATAAGCAATTTAATGAAGTCAAAAAGGAGCAAGACGAAGAAGATGCGAGAATTTGGTGTTTTACGCTCCTATGAGTACAATCGTGAGCGTAATTACCTCAAGAATCTTGATGCTGCATTGAAATATTACAACCAAGAGCATGGATTAAACTACTCATTCATGACGATTATGCTATTTTGCTATGATTTAGAGTTTTGGACTGCTGACTATGTCGCTGAACAGATGGGTCGTAGCAGTATTAAGCTCAAAGAACGATTTATTTACCCCGCTATGCACCGAGATTTGGTGTATAAACACTTTGATAGGCTCTCTCCTGGTAAGATGACACCCGATCAGCAGTTATTTTATGAGGAAACAAAAATGAGCTACCGAGTTCGCTACGCCTTGACGCAGAAAGCCCGATTGCTCATTCAGAAATTCTATGCTATGCTAGAGGATTAACCCTTTTTATGGGAGTATCCTTGCTTTTTAAGGCGTAAGTGATCCGCCATGCTCTTAGCTTTCACCACTTTTCCGTCTCTGTACATGTTGTGAGCTTTAAAGACCTTACCGCCTTTCTTGTAGTTCTTTATAACCTTGCCCCCAGACTCGTACTTTCTTCCTCGTTTCCCTTTTTTATTATCACGAGCCGCAGCTTCCGCTCTCATGCGCTGAATATCTGGGTCATCCTCAAAAGGGTCACCACCGCCAAATGAAGACTCTCCAAATGCATCATCAAAACTATCTTTTAATGAAGGGGCTTTTGCATTTTTAAGAGCAGGGTCTACGTTATACGCTTTCATAGCGTCATTACTCTTGTATGCCTTAGAGTTTACAAATTTCTCAACTTGCTCTGCTCTTTGGAACATATCTAGATTTGGAAAATCTTTCTCTAAATGCTCACTAAAAGCAATTAAACGGTCAGCTTCCTCTCCCTGGAAACTCATGTTACCTATGTTGTAACTTGACTTACTGTCGGGACTTGTCTTTGGAGGGTCAACTGGTGCTTTTCCACCTGTCTTATAAACCTTACCACCTTTTTTGTACTTTCTATCGCCTACAAAATTCATGATGTTATCGTAAGCCTTAGAAGCATTTTTCTTAGCGGAGTATTCAGCTCGTTCAGCAGCAATCTTATTTGCCTCATCGGAAACTGTTCCCTTTTTGTAGCCTTGTTTCCTATTTCTATTATAAGCGTCTTCACCCGCTTTCTTTAATAGCTTTTTCTTCTTAGCAGGGTCTTTCTTTTTTGCTTTCATTTCTTACTTCTATTCTTCTTAGCAGTTATAAACTTCTTCTCCGTATGGTCGTAATCCATACCGTCACCATTGCCGTACCTTCCAGCATCTCTACGCTTCTTATTCAAAAACGCACGATACTTCTTCTTGTCGGGACGCTTATTGATCTTACGCTGGGATTCCCTACGCTTCTCTGCCGCCTCAGGATTCTCCTTGTAGTATTGTGATGTACTCTTCTTCGCTTTCATCGCTTCTTACAATCAGGTGATAGGTCACAGTAACACTCACCATCCTCACCACAAGAGAATGGATGTGGTGCATTGTTATTTCCAAACTTGCACAACAACGCAATAAATACCGCTAACGCTATTATTCCTATCATAGCCACAAAGATACATAAAAGCCTAATACACAATAAATTGCACTACGTAGTTAAAGCATTACTTTAAGGTTGACATTGTCATTTTTTTGTTGTAACTTCGCTAAGAAGAAAGAAAAGTCTTCTCTCTTTATCATAGTTCTCTTTTCTCTCAAGGTGGGGGGAGTCTTAACAACATCCCCCTCCCTTCTTCTTAACTCAACCGCACAAGAGAATTGAATACAGGCGCACTATTTTCATTCCTATAGCAGTCTCCTTTTAGTTACCGCTATTGCATCCTACCGATCTGGGGGACTTAAAGCATCACTTTAACTTTGGCTCTGTAACCCACTGTGAATGAGGGTTTTAAAAAAGTTATGAGTTATGTTTGGTGTGGGGATTATAGTACAATAAGACCGTGCGCACCCGCAACCCGAACCGAAATCTCGCACCCAACCCCCTCATTTCCAGGCATTTACGTCCAATTTTTTCAAGTTTTACTTCACCCACCACCACCTAATGATCTGAGTACTAGGCACTTGGGGTGGGTAGTTGAACCATCACTTTAAGTGTGAATGGGTAACCCGCTCCAACCGTGAGGCTTAGAGAGGGTGACACCAATCCCCACCACACCCCTCCCAACACCACAATCTTCCCTCATCACCCCACCATCGGATACGTTCTTATGTCTCATATGATACTATGTTTACCCTCCAACGACCACCAGGTATTTATACTCAATGTTACACTTCAAGTGAAATAAATGTTTTGCTACTTAATTGTTTGTGATTCAGATCGTTAAGTGTGTTTGCACACGGTGAACCATACCCAACATAGGCAACCTTCATTTGCATATGTGGATTCAATACCATTACCTTTGTGGAGTTCTTCGGAACAAACGTTCTTTGACTTCTTGAAAACGCAACGCACCCCTCACATATGGGGGGTTGCTCTTGTGGGGTTTCGCTCATTGTATGGGCGTTAATACGAGTTAGCCACGATATGCTATGAAAAGTGAGGTTGAAAATTGAAGTAAGCCCTAGTAATATGTCATCACCACGAGAAGTTTGCGCCACGCCCCAAGGTTAACTGATGACCGCATTTTGCGGACTCTTAGTGAGTGGCTTGAAGGGGGGTTAACGTGGTAGTCTTAGCGGTAAGTATAAGGACTCCGTACGATAGACAAATTAGCCGAAACCAAAAACCGATGCTCACCTTCGTGGTGGGCATTTGGTTTTAACCATAAATGAATGCCTTATGCACGTAGCACATTTCCTCAATGAACTTGAAATGGTCGGATTTCCAATTGGGACTTACCCTATGGACTTCAACTTTGATGGAGACATTGTCGTTGAATTACAAATCGGACACGACAACGTAGTGAGTATTGTTATTGATGAGATAGAAAATGAGTTCATCCTCACCTTGAATGATGATGAGCCTAAGAAGACTTCTACTATTTCCGTAGTGATAACTCAATTGGAAGTCTACATTGATGACTTCGGATACTAAGAAAGCCACCTTCGGGTGGTTTTTTTTGTACCCTTTCCCCCTGGACACCGCACCGATCCTCGGATAGCGGTGGTTTTAACCAAAAATTATGCTTATGAAATTAGCAAAGATTTACCTCAATGAATTGTCATTCGGAACTCATATGATTTGTACGGAGGGACATTGGAACGGCTTCGTTCTACCCTTCATCAAAGAGGATGATATGAGCAAGTTTGCTCAAGATGTGAACAATGCGTTCTTTGAGTGTAGCGATTCATACGACCTTCTTGAGGAGGTTGATGGTAAGTGGGTATGGAACGGATACCTTATTGAGGGTGATAAAACCACCCTTGAATTCACGACACCGATAAGTTCTTTTGACCGTGATGGTGTCACTTATTATGACATTCAAATAGGTCATACTTGGGAAGTAGAAGAGGGTGCATAGCACCTTCGGTCTTAACCAAAATATTATGTCTTATGAAAACCTATTTATGTATTGAAAATGGTGATTTATTTATCGTTGATGCCGAGAATTTAGCACAAGCGAAAGAGTACGCTCTTGGATATGGCGGTGAAGTCATTAGAGAGGTAAAAGAAAACTAATGCTTGAAGCATTCAACCACCCTCTTCGGAGGGGGTATTAACCAAAATCATTTACTATGGGAAAATATTTTCACCACAATTGGATGATGCGTAGCGGTAGTGAATTTACCGATTACCCAGAGTACTTTGAAGACAACAAGAATGTTGTGACTCAAGAGCTTTGGGGATTGGACTACGATGCTTTGCATCCAATAAGCAAGTCTCAAATCAATGAGCGAGTAGCGATGCGCTACAACCGAGAGGTACTTAAATAGTACCTCGGTCTTAACCAAAAATATATGTCTTATGAAGAATGTAATGTCAATGGGTGAACTTGGAGAAAAGTTTACTCAAGTGTTATCAATTAGAGTTTACGAGTTCCTCAAGGATTTAGACTTTGAGCAAATCAAAGTTTTGATGGATAACCAATCCGAATTCATTGTGGAGATTACAAATCAAGTATGCGACCACACTTCGGTGAGTGAGCAATACGAAAACGATGCAAGGAACTTCAAGTTTATGGTGGACTTCTTACTTAATGTAGGAGAAGAAACCACACTACACAATATGATGTACGATGCATTAGAAGATGGTGTTAAAAAACTATCAAAGGATATCGCTAACCTTTTGTAAAAAGCGACCTCCGTTCAGATCACGAGCGGTGGTTTTAACCAAAAATTATGTCTTATGAAAGAAGTAATCAACATGCCTAAAGAGGCAAGAGAAATTATTGTTCGTGCATTGAAGCAATACCAACAATCATTGTGTTCATCAATGGATGCAATGATAGTTCATGGTGGTGAAAATATTGACCTTGACCCACTCAAATACGAACACTTTGATACGATTGGCTTGATTGGAATCTTCAATGAGGAAGATGCCGAACTTGAGGTTCGCATTGATAGTGATGCTCGTATGTCATTTGCGAGTAGACACAATGTTGACTTTCCACTATGGGATGGTGTCCCTTACTAACACCACCACCCTCTTCGGAGGGGTCTTAACCAAAAATTATATGCTTTATGAAAGTAGCAAAATTCCTAAATGAATTAGAAGTGTTAGGTTTCCCTATAGGAACTTATCCGATGGACTTCAACAAGAATGGAAACATTATGGTGGAGTTGTATATAGGTAATGACAATATAGCGGTTGTTGTATTGGATGAAGAAGAGGATGAGTTCTTAGTGACACTTAACGATAACTTCGCCTTATGCACCCAAGTTCAAGATAGTGTTATCACTCGCTTGAATAATTACATTGCCGACTTCGGATACTAACACCAACCACCCCTGGTGGGGGTTTTAACCAAAAATTATATGTTATGTCTTACAATGGATACTCCTCTTACGAGGCTTGGAATGTTGCTCTATGGATTGATAATACTTACGAGCTTTACAAGGTTTCTAACCGCTTGATTGAACTTGCAAATGAAGAGAAAATTCAAGGTGCAAAGTGTGATTATATCACAATCATGATGGCGGAATGTTTCACCGAGTTCGGTGGGCAATGTAACCCCGATGGGGTTGCCGTAACAAGAGAACGACTTGATGAATACGCAAGTCTCTATCTTGAATACCAAGGTGCGTAGCACCGTGGTCTTAACCAAAATATTATGTCTTATGAAAACTATTGAATTTGCGGGTACTCTAACTATCACAAGAGAAGTTTACATTGATGCTCCACTAAAAGATGTAGCGGTTGCATTGAATAAGAAACCCGAAGAGGTGGAGAACATGAGCCAAGAAGACTTGGAAGAGTTGCTTATGGATAACATCTACACGATAGATGCAATTGCATTTAATGGTCGCATTAGAGGTTTTGATTACCATGATGATGTCATGGGCGAAGAGTTAAACGACCTAATTATCAACGACACGGAAGAAGTCGTAGAGTAGAGACCAGCCCCCACCGATCTGAGGTGGGGAGGTATTAACCAAAAATTATTTACAATGGAACAATCAAGTTTAAGTGTAGGAGAAGCGATGCTCAAATCATTGAGATTACAAATCGTAATGAATGGAGTATGGGATATTATTGATGCAATAAACAACAATCCAACCATGAGTGAATCTCTATCGGAAAAGTTGCTAATGGATGGTACAATCACCAAGGATTCACTTGCGGATTTGATCAATGACTTCTACGACTTCAATGAGTTCGGTGGGCTTACCGAATCGTTCATTAGCAACCTAATGGATACGCTCATGCCCAAGTACGTTCAAACGCTATTCATCAACGATGTACAAGATGAGATGTTGAGGTTGGGTGCGGAACGTATCAATGAAGGGTTGGAAAACTAACTAAGTAAGGGGAGCGTTGCTCCTCTGGTCTTAACCTTAAAACAATGTCTTATGAAAATTGACAAAAATCAATTCCTAGCGTGGTACTTTGGTGGTAGTGACCAAGAGCAATACGACCAAGCATTTCAAATCGGGCAAGAAGCTCGTGAGAACTTAGAAGAGAATGGTACGTACACCATCAATGTGGATGACCTCATCCGTGAATGTGGTGATGTCTTCTTGGAAGAGAAGAACAACTAACCAACCCTCCCTTCGGGGAGTGGTCTTAACCAAAAATCATATGTCTTATGAATCAACACAAAAGTAAAATGGAAGAGTTAGCAAGAAAAATTGACCTCTTAATTTACGATGAGTACCACGGATATGTATATATGAATGACAACATATCAAAATGCTTTGATGCTCTAATTGATGCTATCAAAGAGGAGGGTAACAATCCCACCGTGTAATTAAGCCCCTCTTAGAGGGGTGGTCTTAACCAAAACAAATGCTTTATGACATTACAAAGTCTTATTGAGAAATTAGAAGAGATGCGTGACCACAAGGCTATTTACGCTCGTACACGCCAACACTCAAAGTACAAGTATGAGGTAGGTAACCCTCGTATGCCTCAGCTCAGATCCATCTTCAAGGTGATTGGTGGGTTGGGTATTGAGTGTAGCCTACGCCAAGAGTACAATGGGTCTAGCGGTCGTACCGCTTATTATGGTAGGGGTCGTGCCTTACGTATTAGCAATGGTCATGACAAGAATGCTTGGTTCTTGACTATCCAAAATCCACACGGAAGAAAGAGTGAGATTAAGTACGATACCATGTACGCTCAATTCAACACCGCATGGTGTAAAAAGGAGTTTGCAACCGAACTCCTAGACCTACTTGAGAGAGAAGGATGGTACAACAAAGAGGTCGCATAGCGACTTCGGTCTTAACCAAATAATACTAACCCTTAAAGATTGCCTATGCCTAAAAAGTATCGCAACAAGGATGGTGAGATGTTGTACATCTTCGCCTGGGAGGGTGGCGGTGGAAACAATGTCTTCGCCCCCTCAAAAGCGGTTGCTCGTAAGAGAGCCGTTGCTATGGGTAAGGGATTGTCCGACTCTTATGGTCGCCCTTACGACTACGAAATCGCTCGTAGTGTTGTTCTAGTACCTCGCATGGATACGCTCCGTGCCGTTACAACGTTCCAAGAGTACTTGGACTTTGACCGTTGTCTTGCGAGTATGTGTTGGTGATTCACAATCATCAATGAGTGGGGACTCCCTCACTCGGTCTTAACCAATACATATTGTTATGTTGTTTCTATTAGTGGAGCGCATAGGAGATACACATCGTTTCAATACTTATGGGTACAAGTTGGGTAAGCATAAGTACATGAGCGAGGATCAACTAAGCGATGTTGAGAGCGAGGTAATCTTCGGGATGAAGATTGACCAGAAGTATGCGGTAAAAGTATTGTTCTAAGAATGGGGGGCATCGCCCCCTTGGTTTTAATCAGCAAAGTATAGTTTGCATAAGTGCAAATAACACTATATATTTGGCAAGTGTTTTTGGTTAAACACGGATGGGGCAATGGAGTGATCTAACCCCATCCTAAACTTTAAATCAATTAAATTCAAAACGATATGACCAATGTCAATGAGTCCTTGAAGACGTTAAACTCACAAATCAACTCCATAAAGGAGTACTGTCAAGTCCTGGACAAGACCCTTCTTGTTCACAAGTTAAATGAGGTGGAGCAACAACTTGCCCTCCTTGAAGTTTCACTACAAAAGTAAATGAAGATGTACGGAGTATTAGAATACTTAGAAGCGAGGGTAGAAGCCCTCCAAGAGCAATTGGAATTGCAACGACAAATCAATGAAGTGCAAGGGCAAGTACCGATAGATTCGGAACGAGCTTTGTACCTCATCAAGCACCTTAACAAAAAGTACGGAATCCCGATGACTCATTTCGCTGAACGCTTGGGAGTTACACGTGAGTGGTTAAGGCAGAGCTTGAAGGGGAAGCAGTTAAATAAACCAATGCAACAACGAGTGCAATCCATGGTAGAAGATATGATATCGGACTTGCAACTTGTTCTTGTTGAGGAGATTAGTAACTAGAGTTAAAGTAATACTTTAAGTGTATGAGAGTTTATTCTAAGAAATCCCACTTGCGTGGTGGGTTGGAGGGCATCTCCATGACCTTATTTTGGGTAGCGGTAATCACTTTTACCATCCAAAATACAACGACTTTGGTCGGACTATTTGCGTTATCTGGCGTTTTCTTAGGTGCTTCACGATTAGTGAAAGTAGATAAGGTATTCAAGACCAGGTAATTACGTGATTTGACTTTTTAAAAAATAAGTTCTAACTTCCCCGAAGAACTACGTTACTCTAGTGTGGCGCACTCAAAAGCGCCCACACGTTATTCAAGTTAGGGGCGTATTATATAATTTAATTAAAGAGAAAGGAACTATGGCAAACTATCAGTTCAAAACCACCAACATCAAAGGTAAAGAGTATGTTGAGGTTAATGAGAGAATTAAATTCTTTCGTTTAGATGAGCAGTACAAAGGATACTGCTTAGAAAGTGAGTTGGTGCATCTCACCAACGAGACCGTGTGTGTTAAAGCGGTAATCAAAGATGCTTCAGATCGTATTGTAGCAACTGGACTTGCTTACGAGGAGAAAGGTTCTTCACGCATCAACTCTACTTCGTATGTAGAGAACTGTGAGACCTCAGCATGGGGTCGTGCATTGGCGAACCTAGGTATCGGTATTGATACTTCTATCGCTTCATCTACGGAGGTAGCAAATGCTATCGCTAACCAAAGAGGTAGCGGTGCAACTCCCTCTAACGACACGGATGTATTTCAGAAGTCGGTAGACTACATTAAGAATGCAAAGAGCAAGACTGCTAAAGAAACCGCTTACAACCAAGTGTTGGCTAAGTATGGTAATGAATTTAGCGACAAGCAAAAACTTGCACTAAAGAAGTTCGTGTAATGGACTTCGCTAGTAAACTTATGGAGCGGACAGGGAAAGGGTATCTTTCCTACTCCGCTATCAAGTATGCCGCAGATGGTGCGGATGAGCAAGACATGAAGCTCTTTGAGTTGTACATGAAAGGACTACTATTCAAGGAGAGTGATGCGCTACTATTTGGTAATGTGTATGATAAATTACTGCTAGAACCTGAGACCTTTACGGATAAGTTCCATGTAGTATATGATGCAGAGATTGTCAAGGAGATAGGTGGAGCTAAACCCCGATCTACCAAGAAGTATAAGGAATGGTATGATGAGGAGAAGTTCAATGCCGAGCAACAAGGTAAGCGTGTCATCACCGAGGATATGATTCAACAAGCTGAGGACATGATTGTACGGTTGGATGAATCCGAAATCGTCAGCCCCGATACAGGTGAAGTCATTCCTGTACGTCATTTCCTTAGCGGTCAAGCTCAATACGAGATTGTAGATTGGATTGAAGACATACCAGTACGTGGATTCTTAGATGTACGTGGGAATGGATTCATTACCGACTCAAAGACTACCCGAAGCCTATCGGGATTTAAGTGGGATGTAGGCAAGAGATGTTACGACATCCAAGCATACATATATACGCACGTGGAAGCCGAGCCAAACTTCTATTGGGTGGCTCAATCCAAGTCCGTGCCTTACACATGTGCTGTGTACAAAGCTTCAGAGAGAACCCTATCTATGGGTGAGGCTAAGTTTTGGTCAGCCATTACCAACATCATGAGATGGTTGGATCGTCCAGAGAAAGAGACATCGTCTTTTGCTATTTACAAAGAAATTTAATTAACCTTAAAAATTAGTGTCATGTCACAAGAAAAGGTATTTGCAGGCTACTTTGAGCCATTGAAGAAGTGGAACGATTCCACTAAGAAGTATGAGGAACTAGACCTCAGCCAAGTAAGTTTAGTAGGTAAATTTAACTTTACCTTGAATGAGTTGGAAGACATCAAGAAGTATGCTACCACTCCAAAAGACCCTGAGAAGCCATCTCGTGTGTATTTTGAATTGAAAACGTCTAAGAAGGGTAACCTTTACGCTGAAGTTCAAGATCCACAATCATGGGGTGACAAGAAGTCTAGCGGTACTGCTACACAAAAGGAAGCTTTCGGAGGTAACGATGGTCTACCATTCTAAGTGGAGTAACGCAATAGCGTTATTTGCTCAAATGAATTGGGGGGTTCAGGTGTTAGCACTTGAGCCTCCCTTTTTTTTGGGGGAGCAAAAAGGAAAGAAGATTACATTTCAAGGAATAATCTTGAAAGACTACCGAGGTAAGTTGAGTATTGATGTGAACCCAAACACGGATTACTTATGCCTGGTCTTTGATAAAAAGCCAGGGGCTAACCTTGTACTGCTACGTACCAAAGAGGTATATGATATCGTGAGCAGAACGTTTGAGGTTTCGGAAATTGTCCATCACATTAGATTAAAAGATACAGTAGAGATAGATCATGAGAGAGATACACTATAACGAAGTGCTTGTATCCTACCATAAGGGTATCAAGAGAACTACTACCCAACGAATTGAGACGTGGGTAATCGGTCAGCACAACACTGTGCCTAAAATAAATACTAACACTACCATGCTAAAGCAGATAGAGAATCACGTGTACCCCAAGAACTACAAGGGGATACGTAAAGTTTTAGTTATTAAGATAATTTCAACAAAATATCTTGGAGATTCATTCTTTTATCAGTAGCTTAGTAACAAATCAATTGAATCATGGCGTACAACAACAACCCAGAACACAAGAAGATTATAGACTGCGTGTTACAGCAGAATGCTACGTTATTCACAAACCTTGGGATAGAACATAGCCGTTCAGAATACGAGAAGGCTAAGGTGACGGAACGACAGAAGCTAAGACGTATTCAACATCTTGATCCTGAAAAAATCGGAAGGCTTATTAAGGATTCGCTTGACGATTAGATGAAGACCTACGAAAAGGGTGCGATAGGAGAACACCGTGTTGTTGCCGACCTCATCAACAAAGGTTATCGTGTCCATAAACCGCTAATAGATTCTTTGCCATACGATGTTGTAGTGTCTATCAATGGCTTCTTCTACCGAGTACAAGTTAAGTATGTACGTCTTAGAAAGGGGCATATAGAGACATCGCCACGTAGGGTTAACACTAAAAAAGAGAAGAGTCGCAACGAAGAGTTTGATTTACTCGCCATTTTTTGTCCAGATACAGATCAATGCTACTATATATGGACATCGGAATTTGAAACAAGCATACGCTTGAGAACTAAGCCAACAAAGAACAACCAAAAGCATGGTATTCGGATGGCTGATGACTATTTAAATATAATTATATAACGTGAAGAGAAGTATAACTTACATTACAACCAACGACATATTCCTTATTAGAGAGTTCAAAGAATTTTGGGAAGATTACTGCCTCAAGATGGGCGTGGAAGACAACCGTCAACGCAAGAACATCATACATAAGCACGCCTTCCTTAAAATAATGAAGGATGTAACAACACTATCGTTGGCGGACATAGGATCGGTTTTAAATAAAGACCATGCAACTGTACTACACGCTGCACGTGGTCATGAAACCAACTACAAGTTTGATGTAAACTATCGTTGGATATATCACAACTTGCTGGACCAAGTCCAGGATTTTATGCTAAAGATTGATGTGATTCCTGTGACCATGATGGACTCACAGAAGAATGTAGATAGCAGTCATTTTAAATTCCTTGAGTTGTCTCAACGTCTACGTAAAAAGATTGCGGAGTTTGATGAGTACAAGAAGAGCGTAAAAGATGATATAAAAAGAATCAAAACAGTGAACTCATACATCAAAAGTCTTGAGGCACGTAATGATAAATTGAATAAAGAACTTATAAGAATTAAAAACCTAGTATAATGGAAGAGATGAAGCAGTTCCTTCGCATTGCTAATGCGAGATTAAGAAAGGTCTATCCAAACAAGCAACAACGTAGAGCTTGGGTAGCTAAGATGTGGGCAAGATTTGTAGATCGTAAATCAAAGAAGTCATGAGCATTCAAGAGCTTGAACAAATAGTAATGAGAGAGTGTGAGTTCCTATCATACTACATTCAAGAATACGATTCACATCTATCTACCAACCCTGGAGATAAAGAGTTAAAGGATAATGTAGAACTGCTATCAAGCAAGTACAAGGATTTTGAGAAAGTATACATATTCATAAGAGAACTAAATGGAAAATCTAAACATTAGTTACCACACAGGTATATACGTAAGGGAAGCGTTGAAACGTTTTGAGACTCAAGAAGAGGCAGCAAAAGCGTTAGGCATCAGCTCAAGAACCTTGGTTCGCTACAAGAAGATGTATGTTAGTGATCCGAAGAATAAATAATGCGTACCAAAGTGGTACACATTCGTAATTCGCGAATCGCAAATCATCACAACGATGAGCCTTAAATCGTCACAAAATGAGCCACAATTTGTTACAAAGTAAGGGTAAATACTGACGAAAGCTGTAATAAAGTAAGGGTAAAGCCTTACGATATGCCAAAGCATATAAAAAACGGCAAAGCCTTTAGATTGTATGCAGAGGCATATAGAAAACCTTTAACACCAAAGAGAAATGACAACAGAAAGAATTAAAGAAATACAAAACAAGACTGCTTACCCCGAAAGTGCAAGTGTACAACAAGCCTTATTACAAGTTTGGAATGAAGTAGCGCAGAAATA
>Ga0181605_10001644_pt1 | contig 20494 bp, 16 predicted proteins | sample 041ome_11_FD_148676 | JGI IMG/M metagenome (GOLD analysis project Ga0181605, IMG submission 148676) | Coastal salt marsh microbial communities from the Groves Creek Marsh, Skidaway Island, Georgia - 041411US metaG (spades assembly) | ecosystem: Environmental > Aquatic > Marine > Intertidal zone...
CGGCGCGGTCACGGCGCTCTTTACGCACCGCCTCGACCCCGACGCCCACCCGTCATTTGCAGCAGTTCAAGGGCTGCGGGTGTCGGCGCATTTTGTGATTTGGCGCGACGGCGGACTGACCCAATTTGTAAGCACCCAGCGCGCCGCCTGGCACGCCGGGGTCTCCACCTGGCGCGGACGCGCCGGGTGCAACGATTTTTCGATTGGCATTGAGCTCGAAGGGCTGGAGGGACGCCGCTTTACCGGTAACCAGTACCGCACCCTGCTGCCCTTGCTGCGCCAGCTGTGCGGCCAGCACCCCATCACCGCCGTGGTCGGCCACGAGCACGTTGCCCCCGGGCGAAAGCACGACCCCGGGGCTGGCTTTGCGTGGGGCAAACTCGCCCCCCTGGAGCGGGAATTTGGGGTCACCCTGGGCGGCTAGTGATTTACCCGGATACACTAGTGCTGTTGTCTTGGCAACGTCATACACACTAGGTATAGTGTCACCTCGGCGCGACGTGCCGACCGCTCCTTTCTGACGTTTTCTTCTTTTTACCCACTCTAAACACGCCCTCGCCTTATGCAAACCAGCACCAATATCAGCCCCTCTCCCGCTCCAGTCAACCTAGGCGGCACGCCCGCGCAAGGGGCCCATCAACCAGCCCAAGCAAGCGTTGCCCAGTACCAAATCATTCGCCGCAACGGGGCGGTGGTGCCATTTGAACCCAGCAAAATTGCAGTGGCCATGATGAAGGCGTTTTTGGCTGTGCATGGCACCCAAGGGGCGGCTTCGGCCAGCGTGCGCGAAACCGTGGAAGAGCTCACCCACGCCGTGGTGCGTGCCTTGATGCGCTCACGCCCCGGGGGTGGCACGTTTCATATCGAAGACGTGCAAGACCAAGTCGAACTCGGCCTGATGCGTGGCAGCCACCACGAGGTGGCGCGCGCCTACGTGTTGTACCGCGAACGACGCAGCCAAGAACGTCAAAAAGCCCCCGCCAGCCAGCCAGCCCAAAGCGGCCCTACGCTGCATGTGCTGGATCAAGGTCAGCGCGTGCCGCTGGACCAAGCCCGCCTTCGCCAGGGCATTGAAACCGCGTGTCAAGGGCTTAGCGCCGATGTCAGCGCCGAGCCCATCGTGCAAGAAACCCTGCGCAACGTGTACGACGGCATCCCTGTTGAAGAGGTGCAAAAAGCGGCCATCATGTCGGCGCGCACGCTGATCGAGCGCGACCCCGACTACACCTACGTCACCGCCCGGCTGCTGCTGCAAAGCGTGGCCAAAGAGGTGTTGGAGCGCGAAGTCAGCCAAGAAGAACTCGCCGCCGCCTACCCCGACTACTTTGGACGCTTCATCGCCCAAGGCGTGCAGGCCGAGCTGCTGGACGAGGCCATGCTGCACTTTGACCTCAAGCGTTTGGGTGAGGCACTGCGCCCCGAACGCGACCTGCAGTTCGATTACCTGGGTTTGCAAACCCTGTACGACCGCTACTTTTTACACATACAAAAAAAGCGCATCGAGCTGCCCCAAGCCTTCTTTATGCGGGTTGCCATGGGCTTGTCGCTCAACGAAGTCGACCGCGAAGCGCGCGCCATCGAGTTTTACGAGGTGCTGTCCAGCTTTGATTTCATGAGCTCCACGCCCACGCTGTTCAACAGCGGCACACGGCGCTCACAACTGTCGAGCTGCTACCTCACCACCGTGCCCGATCACCTCGACGGCATTTACGAGTCAATCAAAGAAAACGCACTGCTGTCAAAATTTGCCGGCGGACTGGGCAACGATTGGACTCGGGTGCGCGCCTTGGGCAGCCACATCAAAGGCACCAACGGCGAATCGCAGGGAGTGGTGCCGTTTCTTAAAGTGGTCAACGACACGGCTGTGGCCGTTAACCAAGGCGGCAAACGCAAGGGCGCGGTGTGCGCCTACCTAGAAACCTGGCACCTGGACGTTGAGGAATTTTTGGAGCTGCGCAAAAACACCGGCGACGACCGGCGGCGCACCCACGACATGAACACCGCCAACTGGATTCCTGACCTGTTCATGCGTCGTGTCATGGAAAAAGGCGAATGGACGTTGTTTTCGCCTGCCGACACACCCGACTTGCACGATTTATTCGGCGAAGCCTTTGAGCGCGCCTATGTGGCCTACGAAGAAAAAGCCGCACGCGGCGAAATCAAGCTGCACCGCACCATTCGCGCCGAAGACCTGTGGCGCAAGATGCTGACCATGCTGTTTGAAACCGGCCACCCATGGATCACCTTCAAAGACGCTTGCAACGTGCGTTCACCCCAGCAACACGTGGGCGTGGTGCACTCGTCCAACCTGTGCACCGAGATCACCTTGAACACCAGCGACGGTGAGACCGCGGTGTGCAACCTGGGCTCGGTTAACTTGTCCCGCCACCTGATGGATGGCCCAGACGGCAAGCAACTCGACCAAGACAAGCTCAAGCGCACCATTAATACGGCGATGCGTATGCTGGATAACGTCATCGACATCAACTACTACGCGGTGAAAAAAGCACGCGACTCCAACCTGCGCCACCGGCCGGTGGGCATGGGGATCATGGCTTTTCAAGACGCGCTGTATGAAATGCGTATGCCCTATGGATCGGCGCAAGCGGTGGCTTTTGCTGACCGCGCCATGGAGGCGGTGTGCTACCACGCCTACTGGGCCTCAACCGAGCTGGCGCGCGAGCGCGGCACGTACTCCACCTTTAAGGGCTCGCTGTGGGATCAAGGCATTTTGCCGCCCGACACCATTGATCTGCTGCAGCGCCAGCGCGGCGGCTACGTTGAGGTTGACCGCAGCAGCACCTTGGATTGGGAAGCCCTGCGCGCCAAGATTCGCGCCGACGGCATGCGCAACTCCAATTGCGTGGCGATTGCGCCCACGGCCACCATTTCCAACATTGTTGGGGTAGACGCCTCGATCGAGCCCAGCTTTGGTAACTTGTCGGTCAAGTCCAACCTCTCGGGTGAGTTCACCGTGGTCAACGCGCACTTGGTACGCGACCTCAAGCGCCTGGGGCTGTGGGACGACGTGATGGTGATGGACCTAAAACATTTTGACGGTTCGCTGCGCGCCATTGACCGTGTGCCCGACGAACTCAAAACGCTGTACGCCACAGCCTTTGAGATCGACACCCAATGGTTGATAGAAGCCGGAGCAAGACGTCAAAAGTGGATAGACCAAGCGCAGTCGCTCAACATCTACATGGCCGGCGCATCGGGCAAAAAACTCGATGAAACCTACAAACTGGCATGGTTGCGCGGGCTTAAAACCACCTACTACCTGCGCACCATGGCGGCCACTGGCATTGAAAAGTCCACCAGTCACGCCGGTGCGCTCAACGCGGTGCAAAGTGCAGCGCCAGAGGCGGCCGCCGCGTCGAGCACCGAACCCGCCAGTGATGTGAAATTTTGTTCACTCGACGACCCTGACTGCGAAGCCTGCCAATAAAACTCGGGCACACGCCCGATGCGTCAATGCAACACTCCACACAAGTTTTGCATTGACGCACTTGGCATTTCGAAACAAACCTTTAATAATTAAGAGATAAATTTATGTTGACTTGGGATAACCAAACCACACCGCGAACAAGTTACTTGCCTCCCGTTGAGTCCGACTGGACCGCAACCGAGGCCGCGGAATCGACGCCACCTGTTGCGCCGCAAGCCACGCAAGTCAAATCAGCGCCTTCGCTTGATGCCACGCACAGCAACGCCGCTGCCGACACCCGGCGCGTGAACGTGGCCGACAAACGCATCATCAACGGGCAAACCGACGTCAACCAGCTGGTGCCGTTTAAGTACCGCTGGGCCTGGGAAAAATACCTGGCAACCTGCGCCAACCACTGGATGCCGCAAGAGGTCAACATGACGCGTGACATCGCGTTGTGGCGCGACCCCAACGGTTTAACCGAAGACGAGCGTCGCTTGGTAAAGCGTAATCTAGGCTTTTTTGTCACCGCCGATTCATTGGCGGCCAACAACATCGTGCTGGGCACCTACCGGCACATCACCGCCCCCGAATGCCGGCAGTTTTTGTTGCGTCAGGCGTTTGAAGAGGCGATTCATACCCATGCCTATCAATACATCGTGGAGTCATTGGGTTTAGACGAATCAGAAATTTTTAACGCGTACCACGAGGTTGAATCGATTCGCGCCAAAGATGAATTCTTGATTCCGTTCATTGATATCCTGACCGACCCCAACTTCGTTACCGGCACCCTGGAAGCCGATCAACAGCTGCTGCGTTCGCTGATTGTGTTTGCCTGCCTCATGGAAGGGCTGTTCTTCTACGTTGGCTTCACGCAGATTTTGGCCCTGGGTCGGCAAAACAAAATGACCGGTGCGGCCGAGCAATACCAGTACATCCTGCGCGATGAATCCATGCACTGCAACTTTGGCATCGATTTGATCAACCAAATCAAGCTAGAAAACCCGCAGCTCTGGACGCCGGCCTTTCGCGAAGAAATCAAAGGTCTCTTCATGCAAGCGATTGAGCTTGAGTACCGTTACGCCGAAGACACCATGCCGCGTGGTGTACTTGGGCTGAATGCGTCGATGTTCAAGGGCTACCTGCGCTACATTGCCAACCGCCGTGCAGTGCAAATAGGACTGGACGCGCTCTTTCCAAACGAGGAAAATCCGTTCCCGTGGATGAGCGAGATGATTGATTTGAAAAAAGAGCGCAACTTTTTTGAAACCCGTGTGATTGAATACCAAACGGGTGGCACATTAAATTGGGACTGATTTGTTGAAGCCCATCGATATTCGCGCTTGCGGCTGGCATTTGGCTCAGCCATGGCGCAACCTCGTTCGGCGCGGTACGTTGGCCACTTGTGGCTGGCGTGCGGTGTTGAATCGCCCGACCAGGCCCAGCCACGGGATCGGGTGCCTCTCTGTGGATCCATAAGGAGAAAAAAACCATGGCAACTGCGAAGAAAAAACCCGCGGCTAAGAAAAAAGTCGCTGCCAAAAAACCTGCGGCAAAAAAGAAGGTTGTAGCCAAAAAGCCGGCCGCCAAGAAAGTGGCGGTCAAGAAGGTAGCGGCCAAGAAAAAGCCAGCAGCCAAAAAGGTAGCGGCCAAAAAAGCCCCCGCCAAGAAGGCAGCAGCTAAGAAAAAGCCAGCAGCCAAAAAAGTAGCGGCTAAGAAGAAGCCAGCGGCCAAGAAAAAGCCAGCGGCCAAGAAAAAGCCAGCGGCCAAGAAAAAGCCAGCAGCCAAAAAAGTAGCCGCTAAGAAGAAGCCGGCCGCTAAAAAGGCCCCTGCCAAGAAGGCAGCGGCCAAGAAAAAGCCTGCTGCTAAAAAAAAAGTAGCCGCTAAGAAGCCAGCCGCCAAAAAAGCGGCTGCAAAAAAGCCAGTGGCAAAAAAAAAAGTAAGCGCTAAAAAACCCGCGGCCCCCAAGGCTGCGCCCGCTCCGGCGGCGCAGACCACGCTGACCCCCCAGGCAGCATGGCCGTTTCCCACCTCAGTGCGTCCTTAAGGGATCACGCGGTGTCAAAACCCAGAGCCTTAGGCTCTGGGTTTTTTTCAGCCCGCGTCGTTGAGCTGCACCACGTATCGGGCCACACGATCGGCGTCTTCAGCCGACATCGACCACAGCAGCTGCGTGCCCACGCGTTGCCCAGTAACCAATGTCTTGGGCAAGCGTTGTGTCCAAGGCCAAACACGACGCACCAGCACGCGCTCGTCCATATCCAGCAGCGTCACTTGGGCCACTGGCGTGTGCACTGCAAAGTTGGCGCGGTTAATTAACTCGATATCCAACCGAAACTCGGTGGGCGTGGTGCGCACCAAGCTGGACTGTGTGATCCCCACCCGCCCGACCGCCGAGGGTGTGGGCGCATCGCATCCAAACAATTGGCAGGCGTTTTGCAGCACCGGCACCAAAATGGGCATGTGGTTGATGACCCGGTCAAAATGCCAAAGCGTGGCCTGTGCAAGCAGTGCAAGGGTCAGCACCAAGGCCGCCACACCCCAATAGCCACTGCCGGTGGGCGCCACCCGCTGCAGGTGGCTGCCAGCGGCCAAAGGTTCGGCCTCAAGCGTTGGCGAGTTGGCCCATTCGGGCGTGGGAGCACCTTCTAAGGGATCAAGGTTGCTGCCATCCACCGGATCATTGATTCGATCAAGTTCAGGTGCTTGTGCGGGCTCCGCACCCACGTCGGTTTGCAAAACCGGCATAACGGCGTGTACCCAAGCATCAAAAGGATGCTGACACACGCCACAGCGCGCCCAGCCCTGGGTGGCGGAAAGCGCCTGCGGTGTAAAGCGCAAGGTGGCGTGACAGGCTGGGCACTGGGTGGTGAGCATGGCGGGACTGGACCTCTTGGCTTAATCGACAACAACAGCGGCGCGTTGCGCCGTCATCAACGCCCACCCCTCGTTGGTCTGGCTTACCGAAAGCGTCAGCCAAGGTGCGTAGGCGGCTGTGAGTTGTTGGGTTTGTCGCGTCAATATACCCGCCAACACCAACCATCCGCCAGGGGCCACGTGCTGGCTCAGCAGAGGCGCCAAAACCTGCAAGGGGGTGGCCAGAATATTGGCCAAGACCACTTGATAGGTGCCGCTGGCACGGTCAGGGGCCCCGACCTGGCCCAGGGTGACGTGGTTGTTGTGGGCGTTGTCTAGGCTGGCGCGCCAGGCGTCGGGGTCGATGTCGACGGCGTCAACCTCTGCGGCGCCCAAGCGCGCCGCGGCCACCGCCAAAATGCCCGAACCACAACCGTAGTCCAACACGCGCGCGCCTTGTAAGTCGTGCTTCACCAACCAGCGCAAACACATGAGGGTGGTGGGGTGTGAGCCGGTGCCAAAGGCCAGCCCTGGGTCCAGCCTAAGCACCATGCGCGCGGCAGGGGGTGGCTGGTGCCAGCTGGGCACCACAAAGCAGTCGTCGGTGATCGACACCGGGGCGAATTGGGCTTGGGTTGCCCGCACCCAGTCTTGTTCCTGCAACGGCTTGGGCGCCTGCACCGACTTGACACCACCAAGTTCAGGGTGCTGCGCCACCAAGGCCGCGGCCTGTTGCGCCAGTTCGACCGAATCAAACAAGGCCTGCACCCGAGACAAGGGCCAGCCCTGGGCCAGCAACGGCGTATCGGGCTCGCCAAATAAGGCATGGTCGTGATCGTCCTCGGGCTGCGCATCCAACACCGACACGCTGAGCGCTTGGGCTTGCTCCAGCAACGCCTCGAGGGTCACAAGGTCGGTTTCGGTGGCCAACCACTCCAGCTCAATCATGGCCGTGAGGATGTTGCTGCAGCCAGTGCTCGAGATAATGGATGTTGGTTCCGCCCAAGGCAAATTCAGCGTCAACCATGAGCTGGCGGTGCAGCGGGATATTGGTTTTGATGCCCTCAACCACGGTTTCGGCCAGCGCGGTGCGCATGCGCGCCATGGCCTGGGCGCGGGTATCGCCGTGCACAATGAGTTTGCCAATCATGCTGTCGTAGTGTGGCGGCACCACATACTGGTGATAAACGTGCGAGTCCACGCGTACCCCCGGCCCACCCGAGGTGTGCCAGCCGGTGATACGCCCTGGTGACGGCATGAAATTGAATGGGTCTTCGGCGTTGATGCGGCACTCAATGGCGTGGCCTCGCAGCTCAATTTGGCGCTGGGTAAAGGGCAGCTTTTCACCTGCGGCCACTGCAATTTGCTGGCGTACGATGTCAATGCCCGTCACCATCTCGGTGACGGGGTGCTCGACCTGCACCCGGGTGTTCATTTCAATAAAGTAAAACTCGCCGTTTTCGTACAAAAACTCAAAGGTGCCCGCGCCGCGGTACTGAATTTTTTTGCACGCCGCCACACAGCGTGCGCCGATTTTTTCAACCAGCTTGCGCGACAGGCCAGGGGCTGGCGCCTCTTCAATGATTTTTTGGTGACGCCGTTGCATGGAGCAGTCACGCTCGCCCAAATAAACCGCTTGGCCGTGCTGATCGGCAAGCACCTGGATTTCAATGTGCCGCGGATTTTCAAGAAACTTTTCTAGGTACACCGCTGGGTTACCAAAGGCCGTGGCCGCCTCTGAACGCGTGGTTTGCACAGCGTTAAGCAACGCCGCTTCGGTGTGTACCACCCGCATGCCGCGCCCGCCGCCGCCACCGGCGGCTTTGATGATCACCGGGTAACCCACGCTTTTGGCCAGCTGCTTGATTTTGCTCGGGTCGTCGGGTAATTCCCCCTCGGAGCCCGGCACCGTGGGCACACCCGCGCGAATCATGGCTTGTTTGGCTGAGACCTTGTCGCCCATGAGTCGAATCGACTCCGCCGTGGGGCCAATAAAGACGAAGCCACTGGACTCCACCCGTTCGGCAAAGTCGGCGTTTTCGCTTAAGAAGCCATACCCTGGGTGAATCGCCTCGGCATCGGTGACCTCGGCAGCGGCGATGAGGGCAGGCATGTTCAGGTAGCTTTGGGCGGGCGCTGCGGGGCCTATGCAGACCGCCTCGTCAGCCAGTTTGATGTACTTCGCGTCGCGGTCGGCTTCGGAATACACCATGACCGCCTGCACACCAAGTTCGCGGCAGGCGCGTTGTATGCGCAGGGCAATCTCGCCCCGGTTCGCGATGAGGATTTTTTTAAACATGGGGCTTACTCGATGACAAACAACGGCTGACCGTATTCCACGGCTTGGCCGTCGTTGGCAAGCACCGCTTTGATCACACCCGATTGATCGGCTTCGATTTCGTTGAGAATTTTCATGGCCTCGATGATGCACAGCCGGTCGCCCTGCTGCACGGTGCTGCCCACATCTACGAAAGGCTTGGCCCCTGGACTGGCGGCCCGGTAAAAGGTGCCCACCATGGGTGAGGTGATACGGTGGCCAACGTCCTCGGCGGGCTCGGGTGCCGCAGGTGCCGGCGCGGGTGCAGCCGGCGCGGCCGGTGCCGCCACCACCACGGGTGCGGCCGCCACAGCAGCCGGGGCGGCCGCCGCCACGCCTTTGACAATGCGCACCGTGCCCTCGGATTCGGCGATTTCTAATTCGGAAATATTGGATTCGGAGACCAAGTCGATCAGGGTCTTAAGTTTGCGTAAATCCACCGAAAACCTCGCATTTGTCGTTATCAATGGCTTTAGTGTAGCCGATGCCAGCCGATGCCGCTTTTTGGTGCATGGCACTCAGGTCTGCGAGTTAGGCGAACTTTTTGATTTTTAGCGAAAGAAAGAAAAATATAAGTGGGTTTTGGCTTTACGCGCTGGGGTTCCAACGCTGCAGATCCGCTTCGTCGAGTTTGCCGAGTTTGCGGTGCGCCACCCGGCCCTGGGCATCGAACTGCACGCTGAACGGCAAGCCACCGGCCCGATTGCCCAAGTCGCGGGCGGTGTCGGTGCCACCGAGCGCCGCCACCACCACCGGCATGCGCAGCGGTTGGCGTTGCAAAAAGCTGGTGACCGACGAAGCCCTGTCGATGGCAACAGCCAGCATGGGCCAGCGACCGTTGGCCTTGGCGTAGGCTGCGTCCAGCAGCGGCAACTCTTCCACACAAGGCGGGCACCAGGTGGCCCAAAAATTCACCAACAACGGTTGGCCACGCCATTGGCCAAGCGCCACCGGCTGCCCCGTTAAGTCGGGCCAGTTTTGCTGCCAAAAGGCTCGCTCGGCAGGCTCCAACACCGGGCCCAGTGCGTACCGCTGCCAGCCAACGGCCGCGCCCACCAGCCCAGCCAGTGCGCCACCCCCCCACAGCAAAGCGCGGCGGCGGCTCATGGCTGCGCAGCCCCCGCCAGGGCACCGTCCAATCGCTGGCGCAAGGCGTCAATTGAGCCGCGCGCCGGTCCTTCTTGATTACGCCCGCGCAGCGCACCACGCAGCGCATCGTGCAGGTTAACGATGAAGTGCACCGCCGTGGGTTGCAACGCCTGCGGCAAGGTGTCATACACGGTGAGTACCGGCACCTCGGGTTGCCGCAAACCCACCCCTTGGCCGCCCTGAAAGCGATGACCGGCGTTGAGCAAAGTGATTTCGGGAGCTTTGGGGTCGTCGCTGAACAGCTGCACGTAAATGTCGTGCTTGGCGGTGGCGGTACCGTCCCAGGCCGCACCGGTCAGGTGCGGGGCGTAATCTTGCATCACCAGCATCCAGCGCAGGGCCAGGTGGCGCAAGCGCTGCAGGGCTTGCGCTTGGCTCTGTGGGCAAAAAATTGCAATGTGCTCGCGCACCGCCCGCAACAGGGTGTCGTGCGCCGGCAGAGGCGTCCGCCCAGGTAAATTGAGGTCGTGCAAGGCTTGGCGTTTGGCGCGCCCGGCCTCCATGCCGTCGTCGACCATGCGCCGCGCGGCCGCTGCGGCGATTGCCAGCTCACGATTTTCCATGGCTTGATTGTGCCGCAACGCCGTCAACCCCAACCCTACAATGGTTGCCATGCACTTGCATATTTTGGGCATTGGCGGCACCTTCATGGGTGGCTTGGCGGCTTTGGCGCGCGAGGCCGGCCATCGTGTCACCGGTTGCGACGCCGGCGTTTACCCCCCCATGAGTACGCAACTTGAGCGGCTTGGTATCACGCTGCACGAGGGCTACGGTATTGAGCAACTGGATGTGGCGCCCGATGTGTTTGTGGTGGGCAACGTGGTGTCGCGGGCGCGGCTGGCAAACGGCCAGGCCAAGTTCGCGCTGATGGAAGCGGTGCTGGAGCGAGGATTGCCTTACACCAGTGGACCGCAGTGGCTGGCCGAACATGTTTTACGCGGGCGCCACGTACTGGCCGTGGCCGGCACACACGGCAAAACCACCACCACAGCGATGCTGGCTTGGATTCTGCAAGCGCATGGGCTTGAGCCGGGCTTTTTAATTGGTGGCGTGCCTGCCAACTTTGAGGTGTCGGCCCGACTGGGGGCGGCTGATGCCCCGTTTGTGATTGAGGCCGACGAATACGACACGGCTTTTTTTGACAAGCGCAGCAAGTTTTTGCACTACCGCGCGCGCACCGCGGTTTTAAACAATTTGGAATTTGACCACGCCGACATTTTTGATAACTTGGCGGCGATTGAGCGCCAATTTGCTCACTGGCTGCGTTTGATACCCGCCAATGGCCGGGTGGTGGTAGCCGACGATGAGCCCGCCTTGCAGCGTGTGCTGGCGCAAGCGCCTTGGTGCCCCACCACCACCTTTGGCCTAGCCACCAGTGACTGGGCCGCCAACGGCGGCGCACAACACTTTGACGTGCGGCACCACGGGCAACAGGTGGCCAGCGTGCAGTGGTCGCTCAGTGGCGAGCACAACCAACGCAATGCACTGGCGGCGATCGCCGCGGCCACTGAGGTGGGCGTGGGCGCGGCACAGGCGGCCCACGCGTTGACGACCTTTGGTGGCGTGGCGCGACGCATGCAAGAGGTGGCGCGGGTGCCGTGGCAGGGCCAAGACATGGTGCTTTACGACGACTTTGCGCACCACCCCAGCGCCATGGCCACCACGCTGGACGGGCTACGCCAGGCCCTGGATGCCCAAACCGAAACGCGTGCAGCACGCATCGTGGCGGTGTTTGAACCGCGCAGCCACACCATGCAACTGGGCACGCTGCGCGAGCGGCTGCCGCAGGCACTGCGCCACGCCGACCGCGTGTTGTGCCACACCGCCAACCTGACGTGGGATGCCGCCCAAACACTGCAGCCCTTGGCCGAGCGCACGTATTGCACCGACAGCATCCAAGATGCCGTGGCCACCGTGCAGCGCTGGTTGCAACCGGGCGACCGGGTGGTGGTGATGAGCAACGGCGGCTTTGGCGGCATTCACGCCCAGCTGGCGCAGGCCATGCGCGACCGGGCCACCGAACAGGCCTAGCGCTTAACGCGAATCAACGAGGCGCTGCAAGCCGCTAGGCTTTGCGCCGTGCTCGCACCGCTTGGGCCAGGGTGTTGAGCACCTCTGCGGAGTCGTCCCACCCTAAGCAAGCGTCGGTGATGCTTTGACCGTAGGCGAGCTGGGCTGGATCGTCTTTGCCTGCGGTGAATTTTTGCGCCCCAGGCTGCAAGTGGCTCTCCACCATCACGCCAAAGACCTTGCGGTTACCGCTTGCGATTTGTTCGGCCACTGAGGCCGCCACAGTCACCTGGCGTTCGTGTTGTTTGTTGCTGTTGGCATGGCTTAGGTCGATCATGATGCGCTCGGGCAAGCCTGCGGCCTGCAGCGCCTCGGCGGCGGCTTGTACGCTGGCGGCGTCAAAGTTGGGCTGCTTGCCACCGCGCAAAATCACGTGGCAGTCTGGGTTGCCTTGGGTGCGCACTATGGCCACCTGTCCGCCCTTGTGCACCGACAAAAAGTGGTGTGCCCTGCCCGCGGCTTGAATGGCATCGGCGGCAATGCGTAGGTTGCCATCGGTGCCATTTTTAAAGCCAATTGGGGCCGACAGGCCCGAGGCCAATTCTCTGTGCACCTGGCTTTCGGTGGTGCGTGCGCCAATCGCACCCCACGCAATAAGGTCGCCAATGTACTGAGGTGAAATCACATCCAAAAACTCGCTGCCTGCGGGCAACCCAAGGCGATTGATTTCGATCAGCAACTGGCGCGCCATGCGCAGACCTTCATCGATACGAAAGCTTTGGTCCAGGTAGGGGTCGTTGATCAGCCCTTTCCAACCCACCGTGGTGCGTGGCTTTTCAAAGTACACGCGCATGACAATTTCTAAGTCGGCTTGGTGCCGCTGCCGCTCTTGGCGCAAGCGATGCGCGTACGCCAACGCCGCCGCGGGGTCGTGGATAGAGCAAGGCCCCATGATGACCAACAGACGGTCATCCTGACCTTGCATGATGTGGCGAATGGCACCACGGGTTTGCGTGATCAACCCCTCAACCGGCGTGCCCGCGATTGGGAAAAAACGAATCAAGTGTTCGGGTGGTGGCAACACGGTGATGTCCTGTATGCGTTCGTCGTCGGTTTGGCTGGTTTTTTCAACCGGCGCATACGAGCGGCTAAGGTCGGCGTTGGAGGTGGGGTTGGACTGCTTCATGGTGGGGGTTGCTTTTGTAGTAAGTGCTCAAAAAAAAACCGCCGTCTCCGGCGGTTTGGGGCTTGGGTTGTTTTTCTCAGCACGCAAGCTCTGCACCGCCGTTTAGGCTGCAGAAAGCAAAATAGCCAAAGAAAAACTTGCCTGTTTTCATTAAACCGAATGTACCACAGCCACGCCGCCAAGCCTAGGCCGTGCCACCCACGGTGAGGCCATCGAGCAACAACGAGGGCTGACCCACCCCCACCGGCACACTCTGCCCCTCTTTGCCGCAGGTGCCCACGCCGCTGTCCAGGCGCATGTCGTTGCCAACGGCAAGCACGCGGGTCAGGGCCTCAGGGCCATTGCCCACCAGGGTGGCGCCTTTGACTGGGTATTGCACTTTGCCGTTTTCCACCCAGTAGGCTTGGCTGGCAGAGAACACAAACTTGCCCGAGGTGATGTCAACCTGCCCGCCGCCAAAGTTTACGGCGTACAAACCGCGCTTGACCGAGGCCAGCATGTCTTGCGGCGTGTCGCTGCCGCCCAGCATGTAGGTGTTGGTCATACGCGGCATGGGCACATGCGCGTAGCTCTCGCGCCGTCCATTGCCGGTGGCCGATACGCCCATGAGGCGGGCGTTGAGGCGGTCTTGCAAGTAGCCGCGCAAGACACCGTCTTCGATCAGCACGTTGCACTGCGTGGCGTGGCCTTCGTCGTCGATGTTCAACGAGCCACGCCGCTCGGGCAAGGTACCGTCGTCGAGCACGGTGACGCCTTTGGCGGCCACCCGCTCACCGATGCGACCGCTGAAGGCGCTGGAGCCTTTGCGGTTGAAGTCGCCCTCAAGACCGTGGCCAACGGCTTCGTGCAGCAGCACACCAGGCCAACCAGGGCCAAGAATCACGGTCATTTCGCCGGCTGGCGCATCACGCGCTTCGAGGTTGGTGAGTGCCGCATCCACCGCCTCTTGGGCGTATTGGCTCAACAAGGCGTCGTCGAACATGGTGAGGTCGCGCCGGCCACCGCCGCCGGCGGTGCCCATTTCACGTCGCTGCCCCTGCTGCGCCACCACCGTGAGTGACAGGCGCACCAGCGGCCGAACGTCGGCGGCCAAGGTGCCGTCGGCACGGGCAATCAACACCACGTCGAATTCGCTGGCCAAGCCAGCCATGACTTGGATTACCCGTGGGTCGCGCGCGCGCGCCATTTGCTCGAGTCGCTCGAGCAAGGCCACTTTGGCGGCGTTGTCCAGGCTGGCGGTGGGGTCATCGAGTCGATACAAAGCGTGGCCACTGATGCGTTTGGCCACTGGTACCCGCCGCGCCTGGCCGGCACTGGCAATGGTGCGAACCGCGCGCGCCGCTTCGTCCAGCGCCTCGGGGTTGAGGTTGTCAGCGTAGGCAAAAGCGGTTTTGTCGCCGGCCACGGCGCGCACGCCAACGCCGGTGTCGATGGCAAAGGTTCCGCTTTTCACAATACCCTCTTCCAAACTCCAACTCTGGCTTCGGGTGTACTGAAAATACAAGTCGGCGTCGTCCACCCGGTGCGCGCGTATGGTGGCCAAGGCGGCGCGCAGGTGGCGCTCGGTCAGACCGTGGGGCTGCAACAGCCATTGCTGGGCAACGGCAAGGTGGGATAGCGCGGCTTGGGGTGCGTTCATGGCGACATTGTAAAAAGGTGCGCAATCATGCCCAAGACTTAGGGCTTTTGGCGCAGGTGCTGACGGCACCAGGCCAGCATGGCGCTGTCGTCTTGTCCTTGTAAGCCATCGTTGCAGGCTTGAGCAAAGCGATCACGCGCCATTTGTCCAAGCGGCACCTGACGCTTGGCTTGCTCAGCGGCGGCAACCGCCAAGCGGGTGTCTTTGGTAAGCAGGCTCATATGGGCTTGCACCTCGGTGTCACCCGCCAGGGCGCGGCGTATGCGGTGGCTACCGATCCAGCTTTGGCCGCTTGACTGTTCAATGACTTCCAGCGTGCGCAGTGGGTCCAGCCCGGCGTCCTCAGCCCACGCCAACGCTTCGGCCGCTGCCGCAAGTTGAACCCCGGCCAACAGGTTGTTGACCAGTTTGGTGCGGGCGCCGTCACCGATGCGCGCACCCACATAAAACAAGGGATTGGCCAAGCACGCCAAGGTTGGCTGATGGCGCTGCCAGGTATTGGGGTCGGCCGCCGCCATCAGGCTCATGGTGCCTTGCGCAGCGCGTTGCGGGCCGCCCGACATGGGCGCGTCGATGACGCCAATGCCCGCGCTTTGCAGGGTCTGGGCCATGTGTTCGGTGTCTTCGGGGGCGATGGTGGGGCACAGCACCACGGTGTCTTGCGGCTGCAGCGCTGTGGCCGCGCCGTGCTCACCCCACAGCACATCGCGCACCTGCTCGGCCGTGACCACCACCACCATGAGCAACACGCTGCCGTTGGCGGCACCCGCCCGAGCGGCGCTAACCAGCGAGGCCGGCGCCCCCTCCACCGTTGCACCCAGCGCGCGCGCCTGTTGCTGACGTGCGGGGTCGATGTCACACACCCAAGCGGCGCGCGCCAAACCGCGCCACCGCTGCACCATGCCCATGCCCATGTTGCCCGCCCCCAACCACGCCACGGCGGGCGCAGCGGCGGCTGAGGAAGATGGCTCGGGTGAAGTGCTCATGCGGGGGCCGTGCGTAGTTAAGGGCGCTTGACTAGGTTTGCATGAGGTAGCGCCCACGCGCCACCGACATCAACATGCCCAACGCCATGCCTAAGGTGACCATGGCCGTACCGCCGTAGCTGATGAACGGCAACGGCACCCCCACCACCGGCAGTATGCCGCTGACCATGCCCATGTTGACGAAAGCGTAAACCAAAAAAATCATGGCCATGGCGGCCGCCAGCAAACGGGCAAACATGGTGGGCGCGTAGCTGGCAAGCATCAAGCCACGCAAAATAACAAACGCATAGGCACAGAGCAACAGCAAGCCGCCGATCAGGCCAAACTCTTCGGCAAACCCGGCAAAAATAAAGTCGGTGGTGCGCTCGGGCACGAATTCAAGGTGGGTTTGCGTGCCTTGCATGAATCCCTTGCCAATCAGGCCGCCGGAGCCAATGGCAATCAGCCCTTGAATGGTGTGAAAGCCGCGGCCCAGCGGGTCCACCATGGGGTTGAGTAGGGTGCAAACCCGTTGCTTTTGATAGTCGCGCAACACCACCCAATCCACCTGGGGTTGGCACCAGGTGTCGCCCATCCAAATCAACACCCCAATGCCCAGCACCAACAGCAGCGCCGGCGGCCATATCAGGCGCCACGACAAGCCCGCAAAATAAATAATAAACAAGCCCGACGCGCCCACCAACAGCGCGGTGCCTAGGTCTGGCTGGCGTGCAATCAGCGCCACGGGCAGGGCCAGCAACAAGGCCGCCCCCACAAAGTCGAGCGGACGCATGTTGCCCTCGCGTCGCTGAAACCACCATGCCAACATCAGGGGCGTGGCGATTTTGAGCATCTCGCTAGGCTGCACCACCACACCGACGTCAAGCCAGCGCTGCGCCCCTTTTTTGGTCACCCCAAACCACAGCACCGCCAACAACAACGCCACGCCAAGCGTGTACAAGGGTACCGCCAAACGTTGCAATTGATGCAGCGGAATTTGCGCCATGACAAACATCATGACAAACGCCACCAGCAGGTTGCGGGCATGGTCAACAAAGCGCGTGCCGTGGTCGTAACCCACCGAATACATGGTCAGCAAGCCGGCGCCCACCAAAAGCAGCACGGCAAGCAAAAGCGGCCCGTCAAAACCGGCAAACCATTGACCTACGCGACCGCGCAAGCCGGATTGTTCAACCACCACCGCCATGCCGCATTATGGCGCGCAGCGCCAGCCGTACCATGGGACAATAACGCCAATGCATTTGATGTACGAAGACAGCGGCAAGTTTGCCGTGGGGCGCATTCTTAGCCAAAGCGAACAGGCCTGGCAGGTTGAAGTTGGCAGCGGCAAGCGGCAAAAGGTCAAGGCCAGTCATGGGCTGATCACCTTTGACGACGGCCAACCTCAGCAGTGGCTGGCGCAAGCCCAAGCCTTGGCACAAACCGTTGATTTGGATTTGGCTTGGTCGTGCGCCCCAGAGGACGACTTTGACTTTGCCTGGCTGGCCCGAGACTACTTTGGCGAGCAAGCCACCACCCTCGAGCAAGCCGCGGCGCTGCTGGCGTTACACGCCGCACCCCATTACTTTCGACGCGGCGGCAAGGGGCGCTTTAGAAAAGCCAGCGCCGAGGTGCTGCAACAAGCCTTGGCCGCGATTGCCAAGCGCCAAGCCGAGCAGGTGCAAATCGACGAGTGGACCGAGGCGCTGGTGCAAGGGCAATGCCCTGCGCCCGTGACCCAAGACGTGGCCAAGCTGCTGTTCAAGCCAGACAAAAACGGCTCCGCCTACAAAGCTTTGGCCGCGGCCTCCAAGCGGCTGCAACGCAGCGCGCTGGATGTGCTGCGGGACGCGGGCGCCATTGCCAACGCCTACGCCTTTCACTGGCAACGTTTGGTGTTGCAGCATCGGCCAACGGGCCTGCACTGGCCGTCGCTGCCTGAGCTGCCAGCCGAAGGCGAGCTGGGTTTGGCCACTGTGCATGCGTTTTCGATTGACGACAGTCAAACCACCGAAATCGACGACGCTTTTTCGCTGCAAGGCTTGGGTAGCGGCGAGGTGACCTTGGGTATCCACATTGCCGCCCCGGCGCTTAGCGTTCGGCCCAACGACGCGTGGGACAACGCCATTCGCGAACGCATGTCAACCCTTTATGTGCCGGGGGGTAAAGTCACCATGATGCCCGAGGCCCTGGTGCAGCGCCACACCCTGTGCGCCGGGCGTGCCACGCCGGCGCTGTCGCTGTACCTGCGCTTTCAAGAAGATACGCTGGAGCTGCTGGGGCACGAGACCCGATGCGAACGCGTGCCGATCAGCCACAACCTGCGGCACGACCAACTTGACGACGTGCTTGATGACGCGTTTTTTGCCCAGCCTGACGGCGTGGTGCCCAACAACCACGCCGCGCATGCCGACGTTGCGCCTTGGCTGGATGCGCTGCGCTGGATGCACCGCTTGGCTCAAGCCAGCTACGCGCAACGCATGCTGGCGCGCGGCAAACCGCAACGCCTGAACCGCCCCGACTTTGCCTTTGCGCTGACCGGTCAAACCGAGGCCTTGCCCAACGGGGACGAACAGGTCACCATCACCGAGCGCCAGCGCGGCGCACCGCTCGACCTGATCGTGGCCGAGGCCATGATTTTGGCCAACAACACATGGGGCCAATGGTTGGCCGACTTGGGCGTGCCAGGGATTTACCGCAGCCAAGCGTCTTTGGCACCGGGGGTGAAAGTGCGTATGAGCACCCAAGCCCTGCCGCACGCGGGTATGGGGCTGTCGTGCTACGCGTGGTGCACCTCGCCGCTGCGGCGTTACGCCGACTTGGTTAATCAGTGGCAATTGCTGGCCTGCGTTGAACATGGCAGCACCGCAGCCTTGGCCGCCCCCTTTAAACCCAAGCAAGCCGAACTGTTGGGCCTGATCGGTGGCTTTGAAGCCGCCTACGCCGGGCTGCAGCAATGGCAATCGGCGCTGGAGCGTTACTGGACACTTAGGTGGTTGCAACAACAAGGTGTACAACAAGCCAACGGCCACGTGATAGGCGACAACCTGGTACGACTTGAAACCTTGCCCTTGGTGCTGGAGGTGCCCCATTTGGACGGTGTAGCCCGCGGCACGCACGTTCAATTGGCGTTGGGTGAGCCAGATTTGGTGGCGCTTAGCGTGAGCGCAAGCTCCCTGGGCATACTCACCAACGAGCACCCCAGCGACGAGCCCGACGACGACGAGCCCGCTGCCGTGGCCAGCCCCTTGGTGGTGTCGGTTGACACCGAACCGGACGACCCCCAACCCACGGCATGAACCCGCCAACGCTTGCCCGGGTGCCCGCTGTCTCGTCTGGGATGTTGTGGGCGCTGCTGCTCTCGGCGGCCCTGCACGTGGCGCTGCTCACGGTTCAGTTGGGCGGGTTGGCACCACGCACCGATTTATGGGCTTCGACCGGCATGGAGGTGGTGCTGGTGAATGCCAGCACCGAAGACGAGCCGCTGCAAGCCCTGGCGTTGGCGCAACATAACCTTAATGGAGGCGGCGGCGCCAACCAACAACGCGCCGCCACGCCGCTGGCTGCGGCCACGCGCAACGCCACCGGCAGCGGCGACAGCGCCGTGACGCGCCGGCTGCAAGCCCTGGCGCAACGCCAAGAGAGCACGCTGACGGCACTGAAAGCGCAACTCGCGGCCCTGCCAGCCCCCACAGACACTTCGCAGCGCAACCCCGTGCCTGAGGCCTGGCGGCAACGCCAAGCCGAACTCAAGCGCTTGCTGGCGCGCATCGAGCAACGCTTGCAAGCACAAAGTGACGCTCCACAGCGTATCGTCGCCCAAGACGCCACCCGCGCCGCGCTTTTTGCGCCGTACTACGACGACCTGCGGCAACGCTTGGAGCTTGAAGGCACACAGCGGTTTCCGCAACGCAACGGTCAGCGCCTGTACGGTGACGTATTAATGAGCTTAACGGTGCGGCACGACGGCCAGCTGCTTAACGCGCAGGTGATGCGCGGCTCGGGTGTTGCGGGCCTGGACCAACAAACACTGGCGCTGGTGCAGCGTGTGCCGCTGGCGGCGTTTGATGCCGCGCTGCGCCGCCAAGCCGACGCGTTGGTGGTGGTGACGCGCTTTCGCTACCTTCGCGACAACACCTTGCAAACCCAAACCTTTACCTCGCCATGACGCAAGCCCAACGCTACGCGGTGCTGGGGCATCCGGTGCACCACAGCCAATCGCCCTGGATTCATCAACAGTTTGCTAGGCAAACCCAGCAGCTTATGCATTACGAGGCGATAGAACTGCCCTTGGACGGTTTTGTGCAAGGGCTGCACGACCTGCATGCGCAGGGCCTGCAGGGCTGCAACGTGACGGTACCGTTTAAGCACCAAGCCTTTGCCCGGGTGCAACACACCACCCCGCGCGCCACCTTGGCGCAAGCGTGCAACACCTTATGGTTTGAAGGCCCCGAGCTGCATGGCGACAACACCGATGGCGAAGGGCTGATGCGTGACTTGCAAGCCCATTTGCCGGGGCCATGGCCGGCGCTACGGGTGTTGCTGGTGGGCGCTGGTGGTGCCAGCGCGGGGGTGTTGGGCCCCTTGCTTGAGCAAGGGCCACAGGCCGTGCAGGTGGTGAATCGCACCGCGGAGCGCGCCCACCAACTGTGCCAAAGGCATGCAGCACTGGCGCAACAACTGGGCGTTGCGCTGAGCGCGGGCGCACTGCATGAACACGTAGCCGACTTTGACGTGGTGATTAATGCCAGCGCCAGCTCGCTGGCTGCGGCTGCGGTGCCGCTACAATCCCATGCGTTACGCCCGGGTGCCTTGGCGGTGGACCTGATGTACGGCAGCGCGGCGTTACCGTTTATGCAATGGGCGCAACGGCACCAAGCCATCGCGCGCGATGGCTTGGGCATGCTGGTGCAGCAAGCGGCCCTGTCTTTTCAGCGCTGGCGCG
>Ga0181605_10001653_pt1 | contig 20406 bp, 10 predicted proteins | sample 041ome_11_FD_148676 | JGI IMG/M metagenome (GOLD analysis project Ga0181605, IMG submission 148676) | Coastal salt marsh microbial communities from the Groves Creek Marsh, Skidaway Island, Georgia - 041411US metaG (spades assembly) | ecosystem: Environmental > Aquatic > Marine > Intertidal zone...
CGGCGATGAATGATCTTCGCGCGCGAGGGATGGTACGCGCCGCGACGGCGGATCGCGACACACGCGCGCACGCATACGAACGAGATGTCCCTCGTCGCCGCCCGCGCGATCCGAATCACCGCCGCGAAGGCGCCCGCGCCTCGCACGCGCGCGGCGACGCGCGCGACCGCCGTCAAGGCGCGCGTCGCCGACGTCGTCGATCGCGTCAAGCTCCCCGCGATGACGCTCGCGGCGCAGATCGCGTGCGCGGTCCCGGCGGCGCACGCCGAGGCGGGGAAGCTGTTCGACTTCGATCTCACGCTGCCGATCATCGCGACGGAATTTTTGCTGCTGATGACGATCCTCGATAAGACGGTGTTCGGGCCGGTGGGGAAGGCGCTCGACGATCGCGACGAGCTCATTCGATCGCAGCTCGCCGCGGTCGGCGGGAACTCGGCGGAGGTTGAGGCGTTGATCGTACGTTTGAGCGACGCGACGCGCGCGCGCGAGCGAGAAACGCGCGCGAGGAGTTTTTTTTTGTGCGGGACGCGCCGGGGGGGGGGGCGGCGCGAATCGCGGGCGCGCGCGGCGCGAATCGCCGACGGCGAGATGGGTCGTTTGGGGTTTATCCAAACGGGCGCGCGCGGGGCGCGAACGGAACGACGACGCGAGAGCGCGAGTGACTGACGGTGTGCGTTAAATTTTGGTATCGATGATAGGCGGAGAAGGAAAAGGTCATCGCGAACGCGCGCGCCGAAGTCGCGAACGAAGTCACGGCGATGAAGGCGAAGATGGACGCCGACGTCGCCGCCGCCGCGGATAAGGCCAAGGCGGAGGTTGACGCGCAAATCGCGCAAGCGATGACGGCGTTGGATGCCGCGAAGAAGGATTCGGCGAGCCAAGTGGATGCGCAAGCGTCCGCGATCGCGAACCAAATCATCCAAAAGGTTGTGAACGTTTAAGTGCGCCGCGCGGGGTACTTAAATTACGACGACGAGCGCGCGTAGCGGGGCGCGCGCGCGAAAGCGCGCGCGACGCTCGCGGCGATGCGCGCTCGTCTTCTTAGCCAATATCAGCCAGAGCAAACTATTAGCATTCAATTCCTTTGAACAACATTGTAAAAGATCGCGAGGTCTTCACCAATCACACAGACGACGGCGGCGAAGGTGGTTTACGTAGAAATACAATACAATACTGTACAATCGACCGAGGACCGGACTCGCGCGTCCCGCGGCTACTAATGCTACATACTGCGATAATTCCTCGGATACACCCGCGATCCGCGCGCGCGATGGTTCTTCATCGCAACGCCACCCGTGACTTCTTGGGTTTCTTCTTTGACGGCTGGTTTTCGTCGTTCGCGTCGTCGCGCGCGCGCGCGAAACCCACCCCTGCGAAGGCGGCGCGAAGACGCGCCGTCGCGAAGACGAACGCAGTCGCGTCTCCCGCGGCGGTCGCGGCGACGGCGCGATCGAGCGCGCCTCCGGCGACAAAGTCGTCGGTTTTATCGTCAGCGATCGCGCGCTTCATCGCGGCGTCGGCTTCAGACGTCGACTCGTCGGCGAAGGCTTGCGCCGCGCGCAAGAGATACAGCCGCGCGGCTAAGCAAGGGAGTCGCAGCTCGCGACGCGCGGCGTCGCACGACGCGCGTTCGCACGCCGTCATGATGTTGGCAAATCGCACGACACCACCGCACTCGTGCGCGCTCATGAGCGCGTTGACGAACGAAGCGCCCCCATTCGCGAGCGCGCTGGCGCACCAACGCGCCGTCGCCTCAAAGGCGTCCTCGCCGGCGCGTTTGGACACGCGCTCAGATACATCGGCGGCGTGTGCGGCGGCCCAAGAAGCAGAAAAAGTTACTGCATCTGCGAGTGCGCGAGAAGTCTCGCGCGTGCACCGCTTGGCGTACTGACCACCGCCTTCGGAAGTCACGACGACTCTGAACATGTCGTCTCGGAGCGCCGCCGCGTTAGGCGCCTCATCCGCCGCGCGACACAAACGGGCGATTTCCACGGGATCGCCGACTTCAGCGATGCGCCGGCGTAATCGCTCCGCAATTTCTATGTGAAGCTTCAAGTACGGTCCGAGTGCCGCGCGACGACTGGCGATTTCGGCGTGTGACGGGGCGTCGCCGCGCAAGAGGGCGCCGCGAATTGTTTGCAACGCCGACAAATAATCCGCCGCCGTACCCGTCGGACCGAGATAAATCGAACCTTTCTGGCGGATCAGCGCCACAAGTGCTTCAACGGCTTTTCTTGCCGTTGCCGCTCGCAAGTTGGAGGATTCACCGGAACGAATCCCGTGCTCATCGTCGACGCACGCCGCGCGCGCCACAGAGGCCAACCAAGCGATCAAACCGCCGCCTTCGACGAGAGGTCGGGCGGCAAATTGCACGGCGCACGCGCGCGAGATGAGATCAAGCATGAGGAACCGCACGAAAGGCTCCGCTAAGGTCGTGCTGTAATGACTCATCACCACCTCCAAGGCGAAAGTTTTACGAAACATCGTGGCGTCGACGTCATCCTTCAACGACGCTCGGAGCAAGCGAAGGATCCAAAAACGGTGCTGTCTGGCGTCAACATCACCGCTGTTCAGCATGGGAAGAAACATGGGAAGACCGTCGAGATCGAGCGCCGCGCGCTTGTTGAGTTGCCTCTGAAGCGGTAAGAAGGTATCAAGTTCGGGGTACAAACACGAAATCATGCACTCAGCCGCGAGCACGGCGCTCGGCGAGGGCCAACGAATCAACGCCTCGCTCGTCGCGTTTCGTATCGCGCTCAGGCACGCCAACACTTGAGTTCGCTCGCGGAACGACATCATTGGATCACTAACCCGATGCTCCAACGTCGATAGGATAGCGTACGCCACTCGGCGCGTGGCTTCATCGTGAGATGAAAGCGCGGCCGCCGCTAGCGGGGCGAGTCCCCACGCGATCGCCTCGCGCGGATCCATGGCATCCGTCATGAGCGAGCGCAGGGCAAAAGGAAGGACCCACGAAGGGTCGTATCCAAAAGAAACGCACTCATCGAGTGTTTCATCCGACACCATGGCCGTTGAAGGTGGCGTTGATCGCGTCACAGGGTAGCGATTAGCCGTCGCCGCCGCGCGGCGCGCATCGGGCGGCGAACCCTCTCGAATAGCGGACGCCACAAGCGCTGGAGACGGCTCGGAGTAAAGCAAATCTTCGACGTCGTAGCTTTCGTTTTCATTTCTGCGAATTGCGATCGTCGCTTTCACGAAGTGCGTCACTGACTCGCCCCAGAGGTATCCGAGCGACCGCAACGCGCCGCCGCCCGTGCTCGCGTCGATGGCGAGCATCAAGTCTTGCGCGACGCGATCGGTTTCGCTCATCGTCGCGCCGTATCCCGAAGCGAGCGTTATGAGTGTGTTCGCTCGTTCAGCGCGCCACTTTCTGCACGCGATCGTCTCGTTTGCCCCATTCGCATCTTGTAATTTCCAGAAAGAGTTCAAAACGCGCAACAATTCCAGTTTCAACTCACTCGAGTTTGACGCCACCGCGCCGGTTTCAAACGCTGACGTATCCTCGACGACTTCGATAATCGACTTAACGGTGATTGGCATATCGCGAACATTTGCGGGTAACGTCGCATCGTCATCACTCGACCCGGTTGTGAGAACGCGCGTAAACAGGGGATGCGCGACGATTTGCGAAACGACACCCTCGGCGAGCGTTTGCATGCCGAGGTGCGTTTGCGTCCTGATCGACTGGAGCTCGTTTAACACGGCACCAATTCGCCCGATGACGCCAAATCGTCGATGCGAGCGGAACCTATGCGCGATAGACTGCAAAATGAACGCTTCGCACGCATTTACGAGCCGATTCAAAACGGGCGCGCTCGGACTCGAGAGCGGTCGTCGTTGAATCTCATCCAGCGCTCTGGTTAAGGATTCGGCGAGGTATTTTTCCGCCGAAGCGTCGCGCTTGATCATTTTGTTGGTAGGTGTCAAAGCCGCAAGAGATTGGAGCAGACATGTCACGAGCCTGAGCTTTTCGTCGAGTGCATCGCTCTCGACAAAGACCCTCACGGCAATCTGCGCGCGAATGATTTCGATGTCGCTTTCGCGGGTCCAGCCCTGTGGCGGTGTTGCGCGTTCGACGAAGCGCTCGTACTCAGACGAATCAGCACTGAAGGGTGCGATTTGCAAGCATGAGACCAGTGTTCCGACGGCGTGGTTGGATATGGACGATGATATGACGTCACCATCCTCGAAGCACGCGTCGATGAGGAGATTTCGGTACTCCGTCGCCAAGTCTTCGGCATTCGGCGTAGTGTGGTAGAGCGCGTTCCAGCACATCGCTCGTTCGCTCAGCGGCAACAGTTTGAACAGATCATCGTGTGATAAGCTCTTCGTGGATACGTCTGTGAGATACCATGACGCAAGCGACTCCGAGTGCGCTAAAAACGAGGCCGCCAATTGCACTCTGGCCTCCGAGCTGTGATCATTCACAACGCTCTGAACCAAATCCAAAGCCTCCGGCACCGCGGCAAAGTCCGGTGCCCTTCCAGAGAGTACTTCTCTTGATTCGAGCGCGTGCAGTGAGTCGATCGCAGCTTTTGCTACTCGACACGACGTTCTTACGAGAGAATCAGTCGAGGCTTCGCTCAACGCGATGCGAACGGCAAAACGAACAGCGTGCATTCGCACAGGCGAGCTCGAACTCGGCGCGTCCACGACGGCTTCGGCAATTAGAACGGCCACTTCCGGCATTGAATTCGCTTCGCTCATCTCCAAAAGGCTCAACTTTTGTTCGTTCGATGCCAAAGCTACCAGTGAAACGTTCAGCGAACCGATTTTGGACACTTTTTGGAACTTCGCGTTTATTGTGGACGTCAAACTCTCCACCGAACGCAGGACGTAAGGCCGGTAGAGTTCGCCTTTGCCATCACACGCGAGAACAGCGCCAAACATTACGAGATCCGACACGGCGGAACTTGTTGAATCGTCTAAAATGGCGTACATTGCTGTCGTTGCGAGCAACACGACTTGAACTTCGCGTAGTAGGTCATGACATTCTTGTCGCGCACGACTGAGCACGACTTTACAGAGCTCGATAAGTCGCGACGTTGTCTTGGCGTCGCCGCGCGCGTGGTTCCATTTGCACCAAAAGACGAGCGCGCGAGAGGTGCGGACAACCTCACGCAACGGGCACATCGCGATCGCGCGCGAACAAAGCTCGTACGCCGGCGAAGCGTGAGTCATACTCATACCCAACACGGGACGTGGTCCAGACGCGCACGCCGCGATTACGTCGGCTGCCGCAAGGCTGTTAACGAGCGCCGTCGTCAGTTCAACGTTTTCGTCGACCGTATTCACCGTGCCGTAGAGAGTTAGACAGGCTAATTCTGCGCTGATAAATCCAATCGTTGGAATATGGGCATGCGCGCAGAAAAGCACCAGTCCTCGATCCTCCGGAGAAAGCGACGCCAAATGTCCGAGCGCTTCAGACAGTTCGCTGATTGACCACTCATTCGGGCGTTTTCCTCGTGGAACGGAACCGGAGCGAGGGACCAATTGTTGCTCGACTGTCTCGCTCGTACAGTTGCACAAAAACTCGCGAAGCGACCCCATTGCCACGTACGCTCCAGCTACTTCATCACTGATGGCTTCAAGTGCAATTGACGCGAGCGCCCAAGGATCAAAGCTCGTCTGTACGATGCTCATCAATGCGGATGCCGCGTACGCACTGACGGAAAGCTTAAACGCGCTATCACGTTTTTCACTTTTAAGCACTTTGACGATGCTCTCGCACGCTGTCACGGCGAGCGCACTCACTGAAAGCGTCGCGGCGTTGAGGTAATCGTCGGACAAATCTTCCACGACGTACCGCTCAGGGCGGTTATCTTTCGTTTCCTTTAACGCGGTTTGTATCACCGAGTCGTGCTTAAATCGTCGTCGCGCCGCCGCAGTCGTGGCTTCCGCCAAAAACTCGGTGCATGACATCAAAACATCGCGAGAGTATTCAAAGCCATCGACCTTGAAAGACGTTAGTTTATCAATCCACACGTCGGCTTCCGCAGTGCGACCGTCCAACGCTCCTGAAGTCACCAAGTAATGCTTCGCAAGACGTCTTGCTGACGCACGAGCATCAGGCGATGTGGCGAAAATCACGACGCGCAAAACAGATAGCAGGTGTCCCTGATTGACGCCTGATTCCTGGATCAACGTCGTCGTCGTCGACACGTCATCGCCCGCCGCCTCCTTCAAGCCCCTAGCGGAGCAAAGCACGCGCACGACAGCCGCAAGCTCTGCCGGTGCCAAGCTTGTGGGATCATTTGTAGGCAGTAATTTGTTCACATCGACCTTCGCGTCCACGAGCGTCTCGGGAATGACGCTTATCTGCGTCGCCATTGCGTTGAGGGCGTGGCATCGCGCGAGCAACGCCGCCGTGGCTTCCTTTTCGGACGTACTCAACCCCTTGCTCGCCGTGTACGCAGTCATTATGGACTGAATTTCCGGTAAGTATGTCGTCGCGGCTAATCGTGCGTACGACGCTAACTCTTCTACTCGCCATATCTGATCGCTTCCACTGTTTCGAGCGTCTACGATGGCGGCGTCCAAGTGCGTCAGCCGCGCGGCGACTGCTCGCGTCACTTGAACTAATAAACACAGCGAGCCGTGCCTAATGATCGGCGAGCTGTGCGCTAAACCTTTTGACAAGGTCTGTTTACTCACACCTGGTGGTAGAACGGCTTTGATAAACGCCGAGCCTTCGCTCTCACCGACGACGCTTGAGGCTTCGAGTCGAGCCGCCGCCGCCGAAGATGCTGCATCTTTACCTGCGGCGACGGCTATTCTTCCAAGTAGACTCGCGCTGTTGAGCCAATGCGCGGACAGGCGTGGCTCTAAAGTGTACTTCGCTCCCGGCAAATACATCGTCGCGAGCAATGGATGCGTCTCGCACGCGAGGAGAAGAATCTTCAAGTGCGCGTCGCATTCAATCGGTCGAAGCTTTTGTAGGAGTCGAACAACTGAGGCGCACTTTTTCGACGATGTCGTCGATCCGTCGGGCACTAACCCGTGTGCCGGATCCGTGAAAAGCTCCGAAAGCACTCTCGTCGCCATCGCCGCAACTCGTCCTGACGTCGATTCCTCGTCTTCGCTCTGCCCCGCGATGGTGGCGAGCTGTTCAAGGGTGACGTCTCCAAACAAAGCCGCGCGAAGCCGCGCGGGTATACCACTATCACTCGCCATCACGTCCTCTTTCATGACTTCTAACATTCTGAACTGCATTTCTGCCTCATCACCAGCCGCGAAGCGCGCCACGTTTCCAAACAACACGCGCTGCGCTAGCACCGGACGCAGCAACGCGCGATCCTTTGTGGAGAAAAACGCAAGTACGAACTCACAAAACGCCCTTCGCGTCGATCCCGCGAGAACATCACTCGGCTCCTTCTTACGTTTCGACGAAACACCACCATCTCGCACCTCTCGCGGCGGCGACGCAATCTTAGGCAACGCCGCGAGCGAAAAATCAAACGTACGAAACAACTCCGCGGCGTTCCGCTTCCCTCTCCCGACGATCGCCGCGAGTAAAATCAAAGCCGCATTCACTCGCACTCGAACCCCACTTCCTAAATGCCCGTACACGTGCCGCATCCTCCTCGTCATGATCGCCCGCGCGAGGGAATCCAACGCTAACCGCTCCCTCGTCGACGTCCCCTCGCCCGCGTCGTCCCTTCCTCGCGTCATCATCGTTCCGCACATCGCGAGCAGAGGCGCGCACACCTTTTGCGCGTGATTCGCGTGATACGAGTCCCATATCGTCAGCACGTCCGCAAAATCCGGCGAACGCGCGAGATACGTCTGCGGATCGTTCACGCTCGCGTTCTTCGCGTCAGTCCGCGTTCGCGTTCGCGGCAGCCGCCGGTCGGTTCCGAACGAACCGACACGCGCGCCTTCGCGCGTCTCGTCGCGTCGCGTCGCGCACCTTGACCACGAAATCCGCGCGCTCGGGCGAGCGCATCATCTCTCTTCGCAACCACGTCGTCGCTGCGCGCGTCGCGTCGTCGTCGTCGTCGTCGTCAGTCGTCGCGTCGGTCGCGTCTCGTCGTCGCGAATGCGCGCCGCGCGCGCGTCGAATCGAGCGCCGCGCACCGCTCGCCAGCGCGTCCGCGTCCGCGCCCGCGCGCGCGAGCGACTCCACGCGCTCGACGACGTCGTCGTCGCCGTCGCGCGCGCCGCCATCGCCGTCGGTCGGCATCGCGCGCGCGTGTGCCGCCGCGCGCGCGGTCGCGCGATCGATCGATCGCGCCGTCGATCGACCGCGCGCGGTCGATCGATCGCGCGAGGGTCGCCGCGCGCGCGCGACCCGGGTTCGCGACCCGGTCGAGGTGGCGCGAAAACCTCGGCGTCGCGCGCGCGAGTTCGCGTCGCGTCGCGTCGCGTCGACGGCGGCGCGCGCGCGGCGAGGGCGCGCGACGCGCGAGCGCGAGGTTCGACGACGCGCGCGCGCGTCGCGGGGCCGCGCGCGCGACGATGGCGACGGCGGCGGCGAGCGCGGCGCGCGCGATGGGGACGAGACGCGAGGTGACGACGGCGACGATGCGCGCGCGGGCGTCGACGTTCGCGGCGCGAGGAGGCGCGCGGGCGATGCGGAAGGACCGAGGCGCGGTGCGCGCGCGCGGGGGGCGTCGCGCGGTGATGACGCGCGCGGATGCGTTCGCGGGAATGTCGGACAAGCTGGATAAGGCGTGGGCGCGCTTGCAGGGCGAGAAGGATTTGAACGCGGATAACGTCAAGGCGCCGCTTAAGGATGTGCGACGCGCGCTTTTAGAGGCTGATGTGTCGCTGCCCGTGGTGCGGCGGTTCATCGCGCGGTGCGAGGAGAAGGCGGTGGGAATGAAGGTGACGAAGGGCGTGGAACCGGGGCAAATGTTGGTCAAGTGCGTGGCGGATGAGCTTTGCGAGCTCATGGGTGGCGTCGGAGCGGAAGGGATCAAGTTCAGGGACGATGGAGAGCCTACGGTGGTTTTGATGGCTGGTTTGCAAGGGGTCGGGAAGACGACGGCGTGTGGGAAGTTGTCGTTGGCGTTGCGCAAGCAAGGGAAGAGCGTGTTGCTCGTCGCGACGGACGTGTATCGACCGGCGGCGATCGATCAGTTGAAAACGCTCGGGAAGCAAATCGGCGTGCCCGTTTTCGATATGGGTGTCGATGGCAACCCGCCGGAGATCGCCGCGAGAGGCGTGCGCAAGGCGAAGGATGAGGACATAGACGTCGTCATCGTGGACACGGCGGGTCGATTGAACATCGACGAAAAGCTCATGGGTGAGCTCAAGGCGACGAAAGAGGCGACTTCGGCGGATGAAACCTTGCTCGTCGTCGATGCGATGACTGGTCAAGAAGCGGCGACGCTCACGGCGTCGTTCAACGAAGCGGTTGAAATCACCGGAGCCATTCTCACTAAGATGGATGGCGACACACGAGGCGGCGCTGCGTTGAGCGTACGAGAAGTCTCGGGTAAGCCGATCAAATTCACGGGCGTGGGCGAAAAGATGGACGCCCTCGAGCCGTTTTACCCTGAGCGCATGACTAGCCGCATCTTGGGCATGGGTGACATCGTCAGTCTCGTCGAAAAAGTGCAGGCGGGCGTGAAGGAGGAAGAGGCGGAGAAAATCAAGCAGAAGATTATGAGCGCGACGTTTGATTTCAACGACTTTGTTGGCCAGCTTGAGATGATGAACAACATGGGTGGGATGAAGCAAATCATGCAAATGATGCCGGGCACCGCCAAGCTGAGCGAGGCCGACATGGAAGCGGCGGGGAAGAGCATGACCATCGCGAAGAGCTTGATCAACTCGATGACCAAGGAGGAACGACAGTACCCAGACATGCTCGTCGCCAGCACGACTGCGGATTCTCGCCGTCAACGCATAGTCAAAGGTAGCGGCCGCACCGAAGCGGACTTAGCACAACTCATCATGATGTTTGGAGGTATGCGTGCCCAAATGCAAAAAATGAGCGGGCAACTCGGCGGCCAAGCCGGCGACGTGGGCTTGCAGCCTCAGCTTTCTGAAGCAGAGCTCAGCAAGCTCGCGATGAACAAGATCCGCAAGACAGTCAAACCGGGCATGGTGCGACGGCAGAAGGCTAAGAAAGTGCCTAAATTTTTAGCGGAGCGGGAATCATTCTCACAGTGACTGGAATGACGTATTTGAGATTTAATATTGATTGCTTCTATCCCCGCGTCAGACGCGAATCCAAGCTCTATCCCGCGGCGGCACTCTGTAGTGCGACGCGAGAAAGTACTCCCTTGCCGAGTATGAGCACGCCCGACTCAACGCCTCGACAAGCCACGCGTCAGGACCGATGTAATATCGGTTCTTGGGCGCGGATGATTTAATCGCGCTAACGACGGCTTTGACAACCTTGATGGGGTTCGTTCCTGCCGCCTCTTCGGCGCGCATGATTTTTTCCGCACGATCAGCGACGGGATCGGACTCGAACCCACTCGATTTGACCACGCTCGCCGCGCCTTTTTGTAATCTTAAATCGCCGGGCTCGATCAAGCTGACGCGCACGCCCGAGCCCTTTGTTTCCATGCGAAGCGCGTCCGTGTACACCATCAGCGCCGCTTTGGAAGCGCTATACATGGACTGAAACGGAATACCGATTCGACCGGCGATGGAGCCGACGTTAATGATGTTCGCGCCTTGGCTCAGATGTGGCATCGCGTGACGAATAACGCTCACGGCGCCGAGGAAATTGGTTTGCATAATCATCTCGGCGTCGTCGCGCGGCGTTTGTTTCGCCCACGAGCAAAGGCACACGCCCGCGTTGTTGATCAAGACGTCAATTTTTCCGTGTCTCTCGACGATGGACGCAATGCATTGGGCAATAGAATCTTCTTTGGTGAGATCCATCGTTAACAGCGGGTGCGAGACGACGTTTTCCTCGTTGTCGAGTTCGGCGCCGAGCGGCACTGACGGGTCGTTCTTCTTCGCGATCTCTTCCTTTGATGGCGTCCCGATACCAAAGAATCCGCTCGATTGGCGACCGAGTTTCTTGCTACTCGCACCAGCGCGCGAGGTTCCGTACACGATGGCGTTCGGGAACTCGGTGCGAATGCCCTCCAGTAGCAGCGAACCGAGTCCGCCGCTCCCGCCCGTGACGAGCACCACCTTGACCTCGCGTCGACGCGTTGACCTGTAAAAAACCACGCGCGCGATGGCAGAAAACGCAATGGTGATCAAAATCATCTTCACGTGCATCGCAGCCGCCCCCGAGGACGCGAAAGCGATGATGACATCCAGCATCGCCTTCGCCTTGGCTTCGCTCGGCGACGTCGTTCGCAACGCCCCGGCGCGCTCGCTCAAATGCTTCACCAAAACCACAAAGTACCGATCGACGAACGCCAGACCTCGATGCGCGCCAATTTTTGTCTCGACGACGCACCTCGCCAACGCGGCGGCGAGCGCGTTCATCTTCGCCGACCCTCCGACGACGCCTCGCGCCGTCGCCGCCGCCGCCAACATCCCGACGACGCAATATCCAATCGCGACCCGCGCGTCCGCGCCCAGCGCCCGTCGCGCGCGCGCGCCGACGTCCAAGGTTTTAACCATCTCAACCGCGCGCTTCGTCGTCGTCCTCGCGCGTTCGATCGCCGGTTTCGCGCGTTTCATCGACGCGTCTTTGACACCGCGCAGTTTCGCGCGCGTCTCGTCGACCATCGTCCCTCGCGTCGCCGTCGCGCGCGTCCCGCGCGCCATCGCGCGTCCTTTCGCCGCGCGATCGCTTCTCTCGCGCCGTCGCGCGTCCTTGGAAACGACGCGCGTCGCGATCTGTCGCGCGAATTCAAATCGTCCTTTGACAGCTCGCGTCGTTCGCGCTCGCCGACCGCGCGCCACACCGCGCCGCCGCGATGGAGCTCGCCGTCTCCGGCGGCTCCCTGCGAGCGCTCCATCGCTCGATCGCGTTCCTGTCGCGCGTCGGTCCCGAGGTGCTGATCGACGCGAGCGCGCGCGACGAGACGCTGACGCTGAAATCCGTCAACGCCGCGCGCTCGGCGTTCGCGCGCGTCGCCGTGCGGGCGAGCGCGTTCGACGCGCGAGAGATAACCGCGCGCGGAGGACGCGCGCAGACGTGCGCGCTGGCGAAGCACGTGATGGCGTCGCTGCGGTCGCACGCGCGCGCGGACGTCGTCGTCGTGACGCTGGACGACGAAGACGACGAGGGACGAGAGGCGCGACGACTGCGAGTGACGACGACGAGCGCGAAGAGCGGCACGAAGAAGACGTATGAGATGCACGAGGTGATGGACGCGGAACACGTCGACGCGGAGATCGACGCGGAGGCGATGCCGGTGAAGGTGGTGAGCAGGGCGAAGACGCTGCTGACGCTGTTGGCGCACTTTTCGAGCGCGGCGAGAGAGGACGTGACGCTGACGTGCGGGATCGAATCGGACGTGTGCGTGGACGGGGACGCGGCGGGAGCGGCGAAGATCGTGACGCTGTCGAGTTATTTGAGTCCGGGAGGGGGGTTGAGTCAGGCGTTGCAGACGAGCATTTCGTTGAGACGCGACGACGAATCGATTTTGTTTTATAGAAACACCGCGGCGGCGCCGGTGGAGGTGACGGTGAATTTGAAGGATTTGCGCAGCATCGTTCAACTGTGCGAGAGTTCGGACGTGGATGTGGCGATTTATTGCGCGCAGGCGGGCGCGCCGGTGGTGGTGAAGCCGACGGCGGATTTCAAAATGTTTCATCAACGCGACGCGTTCGGGAACCAGCCGCAGCACACCACCGCGCCCGCGAGCGTCGATTTCGAAGCTGAACTCGTGTTGGCGTCCATGCTTCCTCCCGAGGACGCGTCAGCGGTGGAACCGAGCCAATGCGAGCAGCCGCGCGTCGAGGCGCCGGCGCCGCTTCAAAACGCGCCGTTAGGAAGTCAGCCTTGGAGCGCGGTGCCTGATAGCGAGAACGCGTCGCAGCGAGAAGTCGGCGGCGGTGTCGACGCGCCGAGTCGACCGTGGGGGCGAGAGGCACCCAACGACGCGGCTACGACGGTTTTGAATGACAACGACGACTGGGCGCACGACGAATTCGTCGAAGCCACGCCTCCGGAAAAACGACAACGGCAGTAGGATGAGTTCGATTACACCGGTGACACACGAGATACATTTTTGTACACATAAAGTAGGCGGTAGAAGTTACAACATACATATCTACGACGGTGAGACGACGACTTTTCATCGACGATCGCGCCGCTGGTCCAGAACCAACATTCGCGCGCTCGCGTCACGTCATCGTCGCCTTCCGGTCGCTCATCGATTTCTCGCGTCTACGCCTCGAAATCTGCATCATCGCCCTCCAACCTGCGACGGAACTCGCGCCCGAGTTTGCCGAGCGCGTCGGCGTTCCAAAGCGCGCCGACTATTAAGCACGCAAATCCGAGGTACGTGCACGTCAAGAACACCCACCCCACGACGCTCAAACATCGAATATCGCCGTGCTCGCACCCTGGACGATACATCGCGCTGTTCGTCGTCCACAATTCGTGATCCTGAAGCACGTGTCGCATCGGGTCGGCGCACAGAAGCGCGACGCTCGCCGCCGTCGTCGCCGTCGGTCCGTACACGCGCCACGCGTTCCCCCGACGCCCGCGCGCTTTCCTCGCGCTCGCCACCGTGGCGAGCGTCGTCACCATCGCGTTCATCCCCAGGGAAATCGCGTGCGATTCGTGTTTGGCGCTCGCGCTCGTCGCCGCGGCGCCAAAAAACGAGCCGACGAGCAAAGGCCAACATCACGCCCCCACGAGCGACGGCGCCGACGCCAACACCGCCATCGCCGTCAGCACGCGCTGCGATGACATCGCGTCCGCGACCTTACGCACTCTCCGCGCCCCCGTCGCCGCGCGCGCGCGTCTCGAAACGTATTCCTCGTCCGACCGCGCGGATTCCGAGTCGCTCGATCCGTCGTCGTTCGCGCGCGCGACGTCGCGCGGCGCGACTCAGGACGCGCAGCGCGCGTCGTCGTCGTCGTCGCCGTTCTCGCGAAGCAGCGGGGCGTCGAGCGCGCGCGGCATCGATCGACGACGCGCGTCGCCGAGTGCCGGCAGTCACTCCTCGCCGCCCTCGGATGTCGAACGAACCCGACGCGCGCGCCGCGACGGCGACGGGCGCGCTCGCGCTCGACGACGCCGCGAGCGCCAAGTTCGTGCGGTTTTACCGCGGGCTTCCGAGCGAGACGGCGCGCGTGGTGCGGTTTTTCGATCGTAAAGATTGCATCAGCGCGCACGGCGATGACGCGATGTACATCGCGCGGGCGTTCTATAAGGTGCGTCGCGAGCGCGCGGGCGCGCGGGTGCGATCTTCGAACGCGTCGGCGCGCGCGCGGGGCGCGGGGCGCGCGCGGAGGCGACGAGAACGCGGATGATGATTGGTGATTTTTGAATATCGGCGCGCGGCTGTCGCCGAGACGCGAAATCGGCGACGAGCGCGGCGGCGCGATCGTCGAGGGTGCGCTCGAGCGATGCGCGGGCGAGATGACTGACGCGAAGCGTTTGACCGTTTGGTCCACTTTTGACGTCGGAGCAGACGACGAGCGTGATCAAGACGATGGGATCGGGCGACGACGCGTTGCCGGGCGTCGCGCTCAACCGATCGATGTTCGAGAGCGCGCTTCGCGAACTTTTACTCGATGGTGACGGCGCGCGCGTGGAGTTTTACGAAGAGAGTAAACCGAGCGGGACGTGGACGTGCGTGAAGTCGGCGTCGCCGGGGAAATTGCAAGCGTTCGAGGATGAGCTGTTTCGGTCGAACGAGATGTCGGACGCGTCTGTGGTGTGCGCGGTGCGCGTGGCGAACGGGAACGTGGGCGTGGCGTACGCCAACACGACGACTCGGGAGCTCGGGGCGTGCGCGTTCGTGGATGATGAGCAGTATTGCACGCTGGAAAGCGTGTTATGTCAGATTGGAGTCAAAGAGTGCGTCGTGCCCAAGGAAGGGACCGAGACGCCGGAGGGGCGTCGATTGCGAGACGTCGTCTCGCGATGCGGTGCGCTCGCCACGGAGCGTCAGGCCCGCGATTTCGACGCGCAAGACTTGGAGAATGATTTGGGGCGACTCGTGCGAGGAAACGTTGAGGCGCATCGGGCGGTGATTGATCAATCGCACGCCGCAGCGTGTCTCGCGGCGGTTTTGCGATTCAGCGAAATGTTGGCGGATAGCGCCAACCACGGTCGATGCACGCTGAGTATGTACGACACCGGTCGGTACATGCGACTCGATGCTTCGGCACTGCGCGCTCTGAATGTTCTCCCTGAGCGCTCTGACGGCCCGAGCAGCTTCAGTTTGTACGGTTTATTGAACAAGTGCCGAACGCCGATGGGGCGCCGTTTGCTCTCGCGATGGCTGAAGCAGCCGCTCGTGGACGTTAACGAAATCGCCACGCGACACGATGTCGTGAACGAATTCGTCACCAATGCAGAGGTTCGTGACGCCCTGCGCGGTGCGCACTTGCGAGCGTTGCCGGACATCGAACGGATCACTCGTAAGCTCGAACGCCGCAAGGCGTCGCTCATGGATTTGTGCCGATTGTACCAAGCGAGCGCGGCGCTTCCACACATGGCCGAGGCGCTCGAACGGTGCGAGGGACGTCATGGCGATTACATTCGCAAGAAGTATGCGGAAGAACTCAAAAAGCTGAGCGCCCCGAGTCATCTCGGCCGGTTCGAGGCGCTCTTAGAAGCGGCAGTGGATCTGAGCAAGATTCCCGACGAGTACGTCATTTGCGCTTCGTACGACGCCGAGCTGGGCGAGTTGCAAAAACAGAAGGATACACTGGAGAAGCAAATCCGTGATGCGTTTGCGGATGCGAGCGATGATTTGGGCATGGAACGCGATAAGCAATTAAAGTTAGAACACAACAACATGCATGGCTGGTTCATGCGATTGACGAAGAAAGACGAAACGAGCGTGCGAAAAAAGCTCAGCGTGAGTTATCAGATTCTGGAAGCGAAGAAGGATGGCACGAAGTTTACGAACAAGAAGATTCGTGGTCTTTCGGAGCAGCGTGTATCTCTCGACAGAAGCTACGACGCGAAGCAGCGACACTTGGTCGATCGCGTCGTCGACGTCGCGGCGACGTTTTCCGAAATCTTTCTGAGCGTTTCGGCGATGACGGCGGAAATCGACGTCCTCGCGTCTTTCGCTGAGGTCGCCGTAAGCGCGCCGGTGCCGTTCGTGCGCCCGATTATGCACGAGAAGACGTCTGATACGATCCACCTGGAGAACTCGCGCCATCCAAACGTCGAAGCGCAGGACAACGTGCGATTCATCGCCAACACGTGCTCGATGAAGAAGGGCGAGTCTTGGTTTCAAATTATCACTGGCCCAAACATGGGCGGTAAGAGTACATTTATTCGCCAAGTTGGCGTGTGCGTGCTCTTAGCGCAGGTTGGAAGCTTCGTGCCGTGCGATGACGCCGTGATTGCTGTACGAGATGCCATCTTCGCGCGCGTCGGCGCCGGCGACTGTCAACTCCGCGGCATTTCCACCTTCATGGCGGAGATGTTAGAAACCGCCGCCATCTTGAAGGCCGCGACTTCATCGAGTCTCGTTATCATCGATGAACTCGGCCGCGGAACGAGTACATACGACGGATTCGGTCTCGCGTGGGCGATAAGCGAGCACATCGTCAATGAGATTCAAGCGCCGTGTCTGTTTGCCACTCACTTTCACGAGCTCACCGCGCTCGAAGGCCCGAGTGGCGTCTCCAACTTTCACGTCGAGGCGCTCATCGACCAGGAGAGCCGAAAGCTCACCATGTTGTACCAAATCAAGCCGGGGGCGTGCGATCAATCGTTCGGGATTCACTGCGCCGAGTTCGCGCGGTTCCCCGAAGAAGTGCTCAAAATCGCTCGCGCAAAGGCGGACGAGCTCGAAGACTTTTCCAAATCCGGCGCCGAGCGCGCCGTCGCCGACATCTCCGACCCCAAGCGCCAACGAACCGATGAACCCGGTGTATCCGACGACATGGCCCGCGGCGTCGTCCGCGCTCGCCAATTCCTCTCCGACTTCGCCGCCGTCCCTCTCGACCGCACGACGCCCGCCGAAGCCGTCGCGCGCGCTCGACAACTCAAATCCGAGCTCGAGACCGACGCCAAGCACTCCCCTTGGCTCCTCGACGTCCTCTCCAACGCCGCGTGATCACTCAGCCGTCCGCGATCCGCGCGCGCGTCGCGTTCGACCGCGTCGCGCCCAGAACGAACGTAGAACCGAATCGCCCGTCCCGCGTCGCGCGGATGAATGCAAAAAACAAGATGACTGGATGACGTCCCGCGCCACACGATCGCGCGCGCGTCATGCCCTCCGCCGCGCGCTCCCGAGCGTCGAAGCGCGCGAACGCGACGACGGACGTCGCGACGACCGCTCCCGAGGCGACGCTCGACCCGACGCGCGCGTACACGCGCTATCGCGGCGTCGTCTACGACGTCACCGAGTTTCAGCATCGCCATCCCGGCGGCGCGCAATTGCTCTCGCTCTGCGTCGGACGCGACGCGACGATCCTGATCGAGAGCCATCACTTGCGACCTGAGGTGGTGCGCAAGTACATGAAGACGCTGCCCGTGGTGGAGGGCGCGGCGGGCGCGTTCGGGAAGGAGGAGACGTTTCCGAAACCGCTCGATTCGGCGGTGTATCGAGCGATACAACGCCGAGTGCGAGATGAAGTCGTGGAACCGATGAAAGCAAAGTCTGGAAGGGAGGCACACGGACGCGGTGGGTGCGTCGTGGACGCGGGGGTGGTCGTGTTGACGTTTGTCGCGGCGATGGTGGCGTATTGGCGCGCGCCCTCGGCGCTCACGGGGTGCGCGTTGGGACTGGCGGGGTACTGGAGCGGCACTGGGTTGCAACACACGGCGAATCACGGAGGATTGGCGAAGAGTGGATTTTGGAATCAGTTTTGGGGATGGCTCGGGAACGACGTGGCGATCGGGAAGAGTTCGGTGGAGTGGCGGTATCATCACATGGTGAGCCATCACTCGTACTGCAACGACGCCGATCTCGATCAAGACGTGTACACCGCGTTGCCGTTGTTGCGACTTGACCCATCGCAGGAGTTGAAGTGGTTCCATCGGTACCAAGCGTTTTACGCGCCGCTCATGTGGCCGTTTTTATGGCTCGCCGCGCAAGTCGGTGACGCGCAAAACATTTTAATCGATCGAGCGTCTCCCGGCGTCGAGTACAAGGGCTTGATGAAGAACGAAATCGCGCTGTACCTGCTCGGTAAAGTTCTGCACTTCGGCTTACTTCTCGGCGTTCCGGCGTACATCCACGGGTTGTCCAACGTCATCGTGCCGTTCCTCGCGTACGGCGCGTTTGGCTCGTTCGTCCTTTGCTGGTTCTTCATCGTCAGCCACAACTTGGAAGCGTTGACCCCGATGAACTTGAGCAAGAGCACTAAGAACGATTGGGGTGCGTGGCAAATCGAAACGTCCGCGTCGTGGGGTAACAGCTTCTGGAGCTTCTTTTCCGGTGGTTTGAACTTGCAAATCGAGCACCACTTGTTTCCGGGATGCGCGCACAATCTGTACCCGAAGATGGTTCCCATCATCAAGGATGAGTGCAAAAAGGCTGGCCTCGCGTACACCGGCTATGGTGGCTACTTTGGATTGTTGCCCATCACGCGCGACATGTTTTCCTATTTACACAAGATGGGCCATCAACGACCGAAGGCCATGTAGAAATCCGAACAAACCGTTGTACCTCTTGTTTGATGAATACAGTATTTATTTTACAACGCAACTACGCATTTATTCCTCGCTCGCGAACGCCTCAGCGGCATGCGCTCGCACGCAGTTACCTTCAGCCAACGCTGCGCTGGAGTGCAAGTACTTGGCCGCATCGCGCGATTTTTCCACTTTGCCCCTCGCTCGAGCCAACATCGCTCGCTCCGCCGCCGCGAGCGCCTCGTGCGTGCTCTCGAACGGAAACACGCACCCGTGTCGTCGCTGTCCCGGAAGCATGTACTGCGGTGATCGAACGATACATCTCGCCAGTTGCACGGCGTCTACGAGGGCCTGATTCGCGCCTTGACCCTTGAATGGAGACATCGGGTGCGCAGCGTCGCCGATGAGCGTCACGCGAGACGTGACTTTGCCTCTCAACACATCCGCAGGCGTCATATCGCGGTCGTACGCGGGGTAGCCAGCCATGTCTTCTTTCCGAGTTTGATTGAGCAGTCTCGGAACGGGATCTGGCCAAGACGCACATCTGCGCAGCGCTTCGTTCCACAACGCCTCCGAGTCAGTCGCGAGCGCTCGAGCTCGATCCTCGTCGACGGGAAACGATAGCTGCCACATCATCGCTCCTGGTTCATCTTCACCCTCGTACTGCTCGTCCAGCGGTCGAATACAACCGTCACCATCGGGCGACGCCGTGAACGGCATGGCGTACATTCTATTCTCGCCATCGACGACTTGAAACACCTTATTTCTACACAACGGAGCGTCCACGCCGCGACAAATGCCCAACACGACGAGCACGCCCAAATACGATAGCGGATCATCTCCGAGCTTCTGCGCGCGCACGCGAGAGAAAATTCCATCCGCGCCTACCAAAATGCCCGCCTCCTCGCTCGTTCCGTCGTCGAAGCGCAACGTCACGCCGTCCTCAGTCTCCTCGTACCGCTCCAACCTTTTCCCCCATCGCACGACGCCGGGCTCGAGCGCGTCCAGCAGCGACTGTCGCAACTTTTGCCTCGGCAAGTGCACGTTCCTCTTCTCATCGCTCACCGCCTCCGCGACGGCACCACCATCGCGCGCGCCTTGGTCCGCGTCCTCCTCGCCGCCGACGCGTCGTCGAGCGCTGTGTCCGTATTCGCCCAACACGCGCCCGTTCGCGTCCATGCTCACGTGCGCGTCGCTCCCCACGCCTCGCAACGCCAATCCGAGCGCTCGCAGCGCCGCACCACCGCTATACTTTTGCATCGTCAACCCGTACCCTTGTTTTCGCGCCTCGAAGCGCTCGTCTCGTTCGTACACCGTCGCGCGCGCGCCGCGCTGCGTCAACGCCAACGCCAACGCCGCGCCCCCCACCCCCCCGCCCACGATCGCCACGCGCGCCGCCGCGCCGTTCGCCGTCGCCGCGCCCTCGACGACGCCCGCGCCCTCGCACGCCGCGCACTCGACGCGCTTCTCCGGCGCCTCCCGCGTCGCCGCGCCGTCGTCCCGCTCGAGTCGCCGCCGCTTTTTTTGCGCTCTCGACAGCGCGAACGTCGCGCCCTCGCCGCGGCATCGCTCGCACGCGCGATGACGCGCCGACGCGTCCGCGCGCGCGGGCATCGCGCGCGCGCGCCGCCCGCGCGTCGCGGTTCGCGCGACGCGCGCGACGGCGCGGGCGACGGCGCGCATCGATGTGCGGCTCGAGCGAACGACGCAAAGCGGCTGCAAAACATAATCTACACGCA
>Ga0181605_10001667_pt1 | contig 20259 bp, 24 predicted proteins | sample 041ome_11_FD_148676 | JGI IMG/M metagenome (GOLD analysis project Ga0181605, IMG submission 148676) | Coastal salt marsh microbial communities from the Groves Creek Marsh, Skidaway Island, Georgia - 041411US metaG (spades assembly) | ecosystem: Environmental > Aquatic > Marine > Intertidal zone...
TTTTTTCTCGGAAGTATTGTACACTCTCACACTTTGATGTATTATTGCACCCCGATTTGAACGAATCGGACACAATATTCCTCCTTAGCTCAGTTGGTTAGAGCATCTGACTGTTAATCAGAGGGTCGTTGGTTCGAGCCCAACAGGAGGAGCACTGAAAATGAAGCACTTACGTCACCCGATGTAGGTGCTTTTTTCAATTCTAGCACACAATCTAGCACACAAATTCCGTCCAAAACGCCCGCAGCTCTGCCTCAACAGTGGGTAAGTGGGAGGCTGAAGGGTTTCGTTAAATTTTTCGTTAGGTGCCGTTGTTTGCGGTTGTTACGCATTGGCGAAAGGTACTGCCCCCCTGTGAGAAACTACGGACCGCTTTTAAGCTAGCATTTAATACGCTTTCAAAACTTTGGTAATATCCTTCAGTAATACTTTAAAATCCTTCGTCCTCCCGTGAATCATGCTATTCTGCATTTCCTTATAGTCTAAAACAAAGTCCTCAAAAAATTCCTTAGGAGGCTCGATACATAACGATTCCACTGATAAGCCCTCATAATTAGTATTTGGCATTGGTGTGAGAGCGCTCCTATGTGCTATTATACTTTCGAACAGCTCTTTATCTTCAAGTGCAGAGGCTCCAAATTCCGAGTTAAACAATTGGTCTATATCATAATAATGCCTAGACATCCTGATATATCTGATCTTTTCAGGGTCTTTCTGAAATTCTTCATGGAGTAAAATGAGTTTCTCCAGCAAGGTTTTCTTAGGGTCAGTCGCGGTTACTTCAAAAGCTCCTTCTACAAAAGCACTATCCGAGTATTGTTGATCTATCCATGAGTCTATTTGAACCCGCTGGTGTGGCTCAATTAACGATCTAGCGCTGACTTCAATCTTGATATTGTTTGCCAAATAAGGCACTGTGTCAAAAAGAGAGTTAAAGTTGACTTGCAAAATTTCTGGGTCCTGATCAGAGATTGTCTTATTCTCAACAACCAGATCATACCATTTTGGATCTATACCGTACTCCGTTAGACGTTTCGATAGAACACCCGGCAATTCATCAGCAACATACGAATGGCACGCTCTTCGTAAGCGCCTGATCTCTCCCTTCGACAATTCGCCATCAAAACCCAGGTGAGTTCTGTCAATGCCTAAATCAACATCTTCAGAGAATCGTTGAATAAGATTGTATGCCTTACTCAAAGATGTGCCTCCCTTAAATATGAATCGATCCGCGTGAACAGAAGAAAAGATCACCCTGAGAATAAGTGTTACCCAAACGTCTTTTTCGACCGCTTGTGGCGGCACTCCAAGCTTATTGGAAACATCTTGATAAATGACCTTTCTCTCCTTTTCGGGTATTTGTAAAAATTTGATCATAACGATTTCTGCATGATTTTTCTAATCCATGCCGGTGCCAATGCAACATCATGCTCCAGATCCTTTCTGTCTTCCTTTTTAAGGAGGCCTACAACTTTCATTTCCAACTCGGATGTTAGGCCTTTTTGCCCAACTTCTCTTAATGCCTGAATTACCAGTCGACTAATTTCCCCTTTAGCCATAAGATTTTTAGGTGTAGTTTTCTTAAGCTTTATAGTTCGATTTCCAATTTTAATTTCCCTTGGAGCTCCATCGGTAAGATAGACTAGCTTGAGCGGTATCTGAGTGCTGAGGCCTAATAGGTTCAGTGCATATGACCCTGTCGGCACAATTTTTATCCGATCTCTTTTAGCTATGCTTTGGGCTACCTCCTCAGCAGAGGGCAGCACCTCACCAATATAGTCACTCATGGCAGGACGCACATATATACCCTGAGAAACTCTTCTCAAAACACCTTTGGAAACCAATCTCACCAGCGCTTGGCGGATAGCTTCTGGCGTTCCAAACTCCATAAAGTCTCCCGCAAAAAGAATAGTCCCTCTTGGTCTTGATTTTATCCTGCGCTCAATTTTTCCTTCAACACTAGACATTGTTCCTTGCCTTAACACCTTCTGTCACAAATTTAGCAAATATTTGTGACTACTCGGGCTAAATCAAGAATTCTAAATAAAAATCATAAGTAGCGGAGAATATCAGCATGCCCCCCCTTTCAATGCATGATGGATAAATCCTCCATTAAACCATCCATCACAACTTAATGATGTTTAAAAGCATCATTTCCGAAGAGCCAATGCATCCAGGCCAAAATATCCGCAATTATCCGAATATATACGAACACTTGACACTTTGTGGAAACCTAAGCGTTGTAACGAGCAATCACCAGAACTAATCCCCGAGAAACATTGCCAAACAACACCGATCAATAGGCATCCAATAGAGACAAAACGACCGTTGGCTGTTAATCAGAGGGTCGCTGGTTCGAGCCCAGCAGGGGGAGCCATCTTAGACAGGAGGTCATTTTTGACCTCCTTTTTATTTTTATTCTTCCGTAAAACCTTACTGGCCAACATAATAGACTCAATTTCCGGAGTGAAAATGTGGTTGCATCTTTCGAAATTGAAATCTTCGAATTTTTCCTTGAAGATGCAGCCAAGAATCTTCTTTTTGGTCTTTCCATCCGCCTTATCCCAATACTGGCTTAGGTTTTCAATCATTGGAAGAGTTTTACTTAGATATTCCTTGAAAGGACTCTTGGTAGACTTCAACCGATCCAACTTAATCTGTTTCTGACTTAATTCAGATTCGATTCTACTCTTCATTTCGTTGAAATCAGAGGAGGAGATGTCTCCATCGAGAAAAGAGTTCTGAAGATTTAACTGACGAGTTATACAGGTCTCTATCTCCAACTTAGTCTTCTTTATTTCTGATTTACGTGAAACATCGTCTCGATCAATTAGTGTTTCAAGTTGAGATTTATAGACTTTCACCATTTCAGCGGTGAATGAAATCTTATCTAATAACTTCTTAATCTGATCGTGTGCCCAATCCACGCGAAACCTTCGACAACGTGGTTTGGTACATAGATAATAGTGGTGCCAATCCTTATTTCTACTTTGAGATTTGTACGCAGTAGTGCTCGATCGTTTAACTAAATCGGGGACGTCCATAGCACATCCATCGACATATGTCTCTCCAATGCTTACGAATATGTTTGACGACTTCTTGAGGGAGACCTCAAGATCCGCGAATATGTCACCAACTTTAGCAGCAAACTCTTCAGGGTTTTTGGTTAAAGTTTAAAGTTGTATCGAATATCAAGTCCTGGAAGTATATAGAGGGAGTATGTTGTGAAAAATGCGTCTATCGGCTTGTAGAGATTTAAGCTGACTCCAATATTAAAATTTTCTACAAGAGGACGGTGGACTTGGAGTTCAGTGAATATTAGATATTCTTTTATTTGGAAATTATAATTAATGTGTTCATACACAAATTGATATGCCCCTCCATTTACTATTACTTGTGTCTTTTTATTCCTTATCCGGTAGCCAATAAAGCCCCCTAAAGAATTTGGTTCTTTTAAGAAAAAATCAATGTCCCAAGCATCACTAAATCTTCCAAGCTCTGCACCAAACAAAAGATTGTTCTCGAACTGGTAGCCAACAGAAAAACGGTGCTCTTGGTAATGGGAAAAGGGTACTTGCCGTGAATAGTGCGCAAATACATACTGTGCTTGAGTCGTAATTGGCGAGAACAAGACTATTAGGAATAAGGCCACCCTAAAGAGAAGTTTCTGTTTCGTATTAAGACGAGAGTTTAGTCTTAAGCTAAGCTTAGAGTAGATCAATGAAGTATTCATGAGTCTTGGAATTGATTGGCTGACTTTAAGGTATCAACTTTATTTTCTGTTCTAAATTTTTATAAGAGGGAATAAAAAAGTGTAAGAGGCATGACCCGTAGTATTATTAGGTTTTTCAGCTTTCTTATAGAATTACAAAAATTTTAATGAATATATACAAAGGGTTAGAAAGGGAAGAATGGACTGAAGTCTTATCCCAAGAAGCTTATGATGAAGTAGCAGAACTTTTGGGTAATGATTGAGTCTACCTTAAGTTAACCCATTAAAAGATTTAGTTGTGCTGCATCTTTGAATAACAGGGGGAGCAACACAAAAAGCCGCAGATTTATTTCTTGCGGCTTTTTGTTTTTACAATCTATGGTTCAATGCTTAATTGTGATTCCAATTGAGGGCCAGCTCGTGTAATAGTGTTCAATAGGTGCCCCTGCTGACGGTAAAAACCATTCACGGACGAATGCAAGTTCCAATTCAGGACGTAAAGACCAACCGTTCGAGCTGAATGATTTCCCTAAACCAAGACCTAAAGCGAGTGGATCAGAAAGTGCGTTATACTCGTCTGTATTCAACACAATCAACAATGGATAAATATCAACGGTATTTGTCCCTATAGACCATTGATTCACATATTTAATCGCCCCGTAAAAGGAATGTAATCCCGGCTCATCAACCCAAGTGCCTGGTGTTAGCTTAAAATTGTAGGGAAGGGTGAATTCCAGCGTTGCTTTTTCTTGAAGTTGATAAGAAACTACCGGTGAAATGAAGTCGTTTTTCGCGTTAACCCCCAGGTCTAATCGCTCTAACACTTGGGCTTTAGCGCACATACAGGCTAAAAACATAACCACAATCAGTGCAGATCGCGAAATACAAGCTCCTTTCATTTTGATTTGACTTTAACCATAACTGAATTTACATAAAATTCAATCTTCAAACACGGCCCTTGGCTGCAACTTTGAACAATAGGGGGAGCCATTAAAATGATAAAACCGTTATACTTTTAGGGTGTAACGGTTTTTTTGCTTTAAAATCATTATCTTCCTGTCAATCAATTAAATAAACCGACATGGAAAAAAATGTTTCTAAAGTAAGAGCTCATGATGCTATTGTGGGAATCTTGTATTTAATCAGTGCTGGCTTAACGCTATACACATCCAACTTGAACTTTGTATGGATTGCAGTAGCTGTTGGTGGACTTCAACTTATAAGTCCAATGACAAAATTCTGCCCCGTGTATTTCATCCTTAATAAATTGATGCCAAATACTGACCCTATTCAGAATGGTAAGTAGAAATTAGGTTACACATCGAATTATTTCTGCTGCAACTTCGAATAAAAAGAGGAGCATAAAAAAGCCCGACGCAATGCGTCGGGCTTTTTTTATCTGTATTATCCGTCCAATCTTCCTGACGATCACTACTCCCAATAAGCTATAACACTCAGTAGAAACAGTCACGCGCATTGTCTTATAAGCAATTAATACTCAATTGCTTAAATCCAGTTTTGTGTGTGGTAATTTGATATAACTTATACCAACTAAACAAAACCACCATGAAAACTAAAACCATCATTACCCTTATTGGGGCCTTGAATGTTATTCAAGGAATTGCCTTCGTCCTTGGAGGAGAATCATTAACCAAGCAATCTTTTCCAGAAGGTATGCTTACCGAAGGTGCACTAGAAGTCGGAGCAGCAATGCATTGGCCTTTAGGCGTTGCTTGTATTGTGGTAGGAATAATTCTTTTTTCTACTAGAAGTTTTGGTCTTGCAGAGGCCAAAAAAGTCCTTTTATATACGGGCTTTGCTTACACATTCTTTCTGATCAACGGTTTATTACAGCACTTTACCACCCCGGTTAACGTTCCAATGCAAGCGCTAGGCCTCATCACCTTTTTAGCGGCATTGGCATTTTATTCTTCGCAAACAGCTAAATCATAATATCAATCTAAACTTTCAAAACCATGGGAATTTTAATTGTCGCACTCCTAATCTCTGCTATTAGCGTTTATGGCGCATTAGCTTTAAAACGCATGTATTTTTTACTGGGTTATTTTCTTTTTTCATTACTCGCCTTAACTTCTATCATCCCTTCATATCAGGACGATAAGGTATTGGCTTTAACATCTTTCGCTTTGTTTCTTGTCCTTGCAATCATTTCGTTTCCTGCAAGAAAAAACATCGCTGAATACAACCTTAATGAAGAGGCCAAGCCACTTGTAAAGTCGTTCATGCTTCGCACACTTCTCTCTTTAAGCGCTATCAATCTCATTGCCATTCTATTGGTAAAGTTCGATCCGAATATGCCTGAAGGAATGACTGAGAGCATGAGGATTTATCCTATGATTATGCATGGCGTTCTAGGCGTTCTCCCATTGTACGTCATCGCGAGAATGTCGCAAGCTGCTAATCTTAAATAATGTCAATCATGAACAAGCAATTTTTCATATCATTTCTATTCGCATTTGTGACGTTTTTGGTTTTAGGCGGGCTATTTGGAAATTTTGTTTTCCTACCGGAATTCGCCACTTGGAATGAAGCCTATCCTGAGGCCGTTAGGGAAACACCTGATTTTGTTTCAGGCTTCATAGCTGCCTTAGTACAATTAATAGCATTCATTGTTCTTCTGCCAAAGCTCAATTATACAACCCACGTTGGTGCAGCCATTTTTGGCGCAGTATATAGCGTGGTTATTTGGTTAATCGTAGATCTTCAAATGGTTTCGGTGACCAATATCGTATCCTACAACTATGTCGTAAAAGACGCCGTATTAACTGCGGTAATTGGAGCCGTTTTGGGTCTAGTTGTTTCTTGGTCTCAGAAGAGATTCGCTTAAATCATTTTACATTTAGCTGTGAATAGCCCGACGCAATGCGTCGGGCTTCTTTTTTGCATACCATTTGCATACAAAGTCAAACGCAATGACGATATTGTAGTAATCGGATAGGCCCCCTCAACTCATGCGCAAAGCTTTTGTACTTCTATTTCTCTTTGCCTCTGCACTTTTGCACTCGCAAGTGTATTTCGATGTCGCCCCCGGTCAAAGCATGTTAATGCATGGCAAAGGGCCCGGACAAGATGCTACAATCAATCCATTTGACGGAGAAGATTGTGCAGTGATCATTGATAACCTCGGTGCGGTTCAAGTTAACGTGCGGGTCCAATTCAAAGGCAACATTATTCAGAATACGGTGGTCTCAGCAGGAACAAAATCGCGTATTTCACTACCCGCTAAACACGAGCTTTACATCGATGGCACCGCCGAAGAACTGGCATCAATCACAATCACCTATGTGAACAGTGAAAAATCGGACAACCTAATTCAGCGCTACCTTAGCAATGTGATGAGTGAGAGTAAGGACCCTGCTGCGCCAAAGCTCATTAATTACCCCACCATTGCCTACGCACCCGAGACCAGTTGGGAGCTTGGAGTGTCTAGTTTGTATGTGTATTCGGCCAAACGGGAACTCAGCAATCGCTTGAGCGAGATCAAGGCCTTCACCTTCTACACCCTGGAGAATCAATATGGTTTCTGGCTGGACCATGCCATTTATACTGACCAAAACAAGTGGTTTTTTTATGGGCGCGCGCGCTACCAAAGCTTTCCATTGTTCTATTACGGCATAGGCCGAGAAACCCCTTCGCAGTACCAAAGCCTCATCGACGGAAACTACACCTTATTCCGTGAGCGCCTCCTTCGAGAAACCCTCCCCTCGCTGTATTTCGGATTGGAGCTGGACTACCAGCGTCTAGGAAATGTCAGCTATGTAGATGTGGCCGATGGCTTTGTTCCGCCAAGCGTGGGAACCATGGGATCTACCAATATGGGTATAGGATTGGGCCTACTTTACAACAACATTCACAACGCGATGAACCCAAGGGAAGGACTCTATAGCGAATGGGCCTTCATGAATTACAATACCGCGACTGGGAGCGATTTCAACATGAACACCTATATCGTAGACAACAGAATTTACCACCCCGTGCGCAAGAACAATGTCCTTGCGGCTCAGGTTTATGGGCAATTCACCACCGGTGAAGCACCATTCAACATGCTGGCCTTAATGGGCGGAGAAAGTTTGATGCGTGGCTACTATTTAGGGCGTTACCGCGATAAAAATTTGGTCGCTGGTCAGGTTGAATTTCGAATGCTCCCCCTTTCATTTTCAAAGCGCTGGGGAGCGAGCGTTTTCATGGCCGCGGGACAAGTCTATGGGGACGAACACGCCTTCGAATGGGGCCAATTCCTCCCAACCGGTGGCGCCGGAATACGTTACCTGATTTTTCCAGAAAAAGACATCTATACTCGAATCGACCTTTCCTATACGCGTGAAGGAAGCGGCGTGTATTTCTACATTGGAGAAGCGTTTTAACTCAAACTCAACTATGAAATTTTCCTGCCTCATTCCAGCACTACTGATCGGTGGCGCCGCCCTAGCCCAAAACAATGAATACGCCATTACTTCCTATGCAGAAGACGGGTTCCTAGCACCGAACACCCACTATTTAGGAGAGGCTTGGTTGAATTTTGCAATGCCGGCAGATTCGACAACGGGCTATGGCATTACCAAAGCGATGTTTAAGGCGAATTCCACACTGAATTGGCACAAGCACGGCTCTGTCCAAGTATTGATTATCGTGGACGGTGTTGGCTACTACCAAGAGCGCGGTAAGGAGCCCGTGATTATGAAAGAAGGCGACATCATCAAATGCCAGTCAGGCACCGAACATTGGCATTCCTCCTCCAAAGAGCACGACGTTACTTATTTAGCCATCTACGGTGGAAGTACGCCCACGGAATGGACGGAAGAGTTGACCCGTGAGGACTACGACGCCGTTGCAGAGAAATTGGCTAATTCAAAATAATCTCCTCGAATACGATTTCTTCGTAGTCATGGCGCTCGTAAAAAACGCCCATCCTTCCGCTGCCCAGATACACCATGTCTGAATAGGCGGCTGAGCCTTCGAATACCTCTTGCTCTATTTGCCAGGAACGTCCCTTATCCATGGAGGACCAAAGCGTTAAATGTGCCCGCGCATTCGTATCCGCTGGACCTAAATGATAGGTTTTGCCCAAATCTTCACAATGCAAAATGGCCGACTGGCACATCGGCGTAGTCAACTCATCCGACAGCCACTTCGTGTCCCAGCTTGCCCCGCCGTCTCTAGAGCGCGCCAACAACTTTCGCTTGTATTCATCGTTTTGCATCCGCACCAAAAGCAATAACTCGCCCTCTGAAATTTGAGCCGCCATGGCTTCGTTGGACGACGGGACTTTCAGCTCATCACTTACCTTCCACGTTTTACCATGATCATCTGAATATGCCCCATAAGTTTGGTAATCTTTGAAGCCTTCCTGCGGCGGTCCCGTCGAATGGTTGGTCGGGACGAAAATTCTTCCCTTATGAGGTCCGGATGAAAATTGCACTGCATGACCCGGTGCAAAAGCCAAGGTCCGAGCATCTACCTCCGGCTGTTCGCTATGTACATCAAAATGTATTTGAGAAGAAATGTCAATGGGTTCGGACCAAGTCTTTCCATGATCCGTTGAGGTGATGTAATACGCGCTACGTCGGCCCAATCCCATGCGCGTATCGTATTCAGAAGCGGTTCCAGTGTTGTAGAACAAGAATAATCGACCCCCGGGAAAACGAGGGTCCATCTTGTCCAATACCGGCGTTGCATTACCTGCTTGAAGATCGCCATTATCCACTACCACCCGTGCAGCGGACCAAGTCTTCCCGCCATTCACGCTCTTTCGCATGAGGATATCGACATTACCAAAGTCCGCACAATTATCTGCACGTCCTTCTGCAAAAGCGAACAACTCACCCTCGCCCCAAGAGACCAACGCTGGAATCCTATAACACATGTATCCATCTTGACCGGACGTGAACAGTTGCTTGGGTTGGGCTTGGACCGCACAACTGACTAGGAACGCAATGAATAGCACTAAGAAGTTTCGCATTCCGTTAATTACACCCAGCTAGGTCATGCCCTTCACGGTACAACTTGGTCGTAAACGCCCCAGATACCGATTCTTGATGAAGGCGTACCACATCGTTGCCGCAAACAAATTCCATATGAGCACGTTGATAATTCCCAAAGTTCAGGTCAACGATCAAAGAATCGCCCTTGACCTCATAGTTGTGCTGTAAGATGCCTGGATTTGCCTGCACCCACTCCACTAAAGAAGGAAACTCTCCCGATCCGTTACCATAAATGGTGTATTGAATCCCGTCTTGAAATTCATAGCGCACGGTACTTTCAAAACCTTCAGGGACCCATCGACCCGTTATTGTTCCTGGCTCATTCTTCGCGCAAGAAAACAGCGCCGTCGCCAAAGCACATCCCGCAATAATTCGCGTTATTTTCATGATGTTCAGTTTGTTAGTTCCTAACAAGATAGTACTTTTTCAGAATGAAAATCGCACCCTTCGTTCTTGCCCTGCTTTGGTCCGGTCAACTCTTCGCCCAGAAGCTTGTTGTCTTGGGCACCTTACAAGATGCTGGCTCGCCTCAACTCCACTGCGAAAAAGCGTGTTGCGCCCACCCAAAAGCCAATGACTTTGTCGCCTGTTTAGGGGTCGCCGATTCTACTCGCGCCCTCCTCTTCGACGCTACCCCAGATATCGTTCCACAACTCACTGAACTTTTGTCGCGATCCGGAACGGATCGCTATTCGGTCTTTTTGACCCACGCCCACATCGGCCATTACACCGGCTTGATGCACTTTGGACGCGAGGCCGCAAACACGAAGAAGGTACCTGTCTATGCGATGGACCGAATGATTGAGTTTTTAGCGAAGAATGGACCCTGGAACCAATTGGTCCAACTACAAAACATTGAACTCAACGGCCTTCAAAATGGCGTGCCGCGCACCCTGGATAATGGCATCAAGGTCGAACCCGTCCGTGTGCCGCATCGCGATGAGTTTTCAGAGACTGTTGGGTTTTACATCAAAGGTCCAAACAAGACAGCACTCTACATTCCGGACATCGATAAATGGACGGCTTGGGAGAAGAACATTTTAGCCGTTGTCCCGACCGTAGACTATGCGTTTATCGACGGCACCTTTTTCGCCGATGGGGAGATTCCAAGACCCATGGCCGAAGTTCCTCATCCTTTTGTTTCCGAAAGCATAGAACTGCTGAACTACCTACCAGTGTCCGAACGCAACAAGGTCTACTTCATCCACTTAAACCACAGCAATCCTGCGCGTCGTGCAGATTTTGAGGGGCGTGTGAAGGCAGAGGAATTGGGCTACCATTTCGCGGAGTATGGGATGGAGTTTGAACTTTAACAATGATTTCGGGAACCTTATCGTTGAAAACTTTTACTTTCCAACAACTTAAATCAAACAGCTATGAAAACGCTTAACGAGAACTGGTTTGCATTTACACTTATCGCCGTAATCTTCGGAATTCTAGGGTTCCTATTGGGACGCACCACAGGCCATCACGGACCCATGGGAATGCACCCCATGATGATGGGTGAAGGCCATGTCGTGAAGAAGGCTATGTTTATTTCGGACGACGGAGAAGTGCACGATCTGATGGGCGACATCGACATGGATGTTATCGAGAACATGGACGTCGAAGTCATCAAAGGCGACGATGGTGAAATCACAGTAACCATAGATAGCGTTGGCACCGAGGGTGCTGAGGCTAAAGTCCGAGTAATTAAAATCAAGAAGGACTAGTGATCAGCTATTGGGAACGAGAAGCACTAAGTCAATATGACCTCGTCGTCATTGGCGGGGGTATCGTAGGAAACTTCGCAGCGCTAGAATACGCGAAGTCCCGTCCCAACGCTAAAATTGCCATTCTTGAACGTGGATTTTTCCCAGAAGGGGCCTCCACAAAAAATGCTGGTTTTGCCTGCTTCGGCTCCATCTCAGAGCTGGAACACGATCTTGAAACCTTAGGCGCCAAACAGACCGTCGCTTTGGTCATGCAGCGTTTCGATGGACTTCAAAAACTTCGCTCTACCCTTGGGGACGAAGCTATCGGCTATGAAGAGGTTGGTGGGTTTGAAATATGTTTTGAAGCCCCAAATCTCGACCGTATCGAATTCTTCAACGACCTGCTCGAGCCCGCCCTGGGTGCACGACCCTATTCCTGGGTCTCCGCAGAAGGATTTGGGTTTTCGCCTAAGGTCGTTGGCCTGATCAAAAATGCCCTTGAAGGAACCATTCATACCGGGAAAATGATGGACGCCCTGCAGCGAAAAGTTAGTGCTGCGGGCATTCGTTATTTCACACAAAGCCCCGTGTCGAGGATTGAAAATGAGCCGAGCGGGAAAACTGTTTTCATACAGAGCCTACACGGAACCATCGCTTTAGAAGCTCACCAAGTCGCGCTTTGCACGAACGCGTTCACAAGGGATTTTTTACCCGAATTGGATCTGAATCCTGGTCGTGGCATGATCTTGCTCACCAAGCCCCATCCCGCTTTTGATTGGAAAGGGTCCTTCCATTACCACGACGGGTACCATTACTTCCGCACCGTTGATGGTCGATTGCTTTTGGGCGGCGGCCGACAGCTCGACCTGCAAGGTGAAACCACCACCGAACCCGGCATTAATGCAGCAATCGAGGCCCAACTCTTAAAAGATATTCAGGACTTTATTGCACCTGAAGTTCCCCTAGAGATTGATCAAAAGTGGTCCGGAATTATGGCCTTTGGCGCCAATAAGCAGCCGGTCGTACAGCGCATTGATCTGCACATGGTAGCTGGCATACGGCTGGGCGGTATGGGCGTGGCCATAGGTGCGAGTGTAGGAGCGGCTGTGGCGGATTTATTAGAGCGTTCCTAAAAAGGCGATAATCCCATTGTAGTACGTATCTGCATCGTCAAACATGGCCATGTGCGCACCGTTTTCACAATAGAGGAAGGTTCCGTTTTGGACCGATTCCGCTATGCGTTTCATCCCCTCTGGATCCATTGTGTCGTACTGCGCACCTATGCTCAATGTTGGAACCGTTATCAAGTGTAAATCGCCCGAGCGGTCCCAATCCTTCAACGTGGCATCGCCCACAATGCCAAACTCACTTGGTCCCTGCATCTTCAAATACAATGGATAGTTCAACTTTGAAAAGCTGCGGTTCACCGGCTCCGGCCATTCGGCCAAAGGACGGCGCAATACGTGCTCGGGGTAGTAATATTCTTCAATCAGGCCAAGGTAACGTTCCGAAGTATAGTCTCCCGCCGCCTCCAGAGCTTTGATTTCTGCAAGCACCTCAGCCGGTAGTTGTGGACCCAAAACATTGTTCGCGTAGTCTATGTATTCCGGGATGGAGGCTTGCATGTTGGAGATAATCAGCCCTTTTAGGTTTTCCTGGTATTTGAGGGCGTATTCGGTGGCTAAAATTCCTCCCCAGCTATGGCCTAATAACACAAAGTTTGAGGCGTCGAGTCCCAAGGCAATGCGTACTTGTTCTACTTCATCGATGAATCTGTCAAGATCCCATAGGGAGGGGTCCTCGGGATTGTCGCTGTTGCCCGATCCCAACTGGTCGTAGTAATAATATTCTACCGAGGCATTAGGGAAGTAGCTGTCTGCAGATTCAAAATACTCATGCGTGGCGCCAGGTCCGCCGTGCAGCAGCAGCACTTTAATGTCAGGATTATTGCCCACGCGCTTGGTCCATACATTGAACGTACCTAAGGGCGTTTCCACGGGGATTAAGCGGGCACCGCCCGTCCATTTGTCGGCCAGGCCGTCGTAGTTCAAATAGTCGTTTGAAGAGACCGCTTCTGGCGTTGGGGCAGGGGCCGAGCACGCGAAGAGTGCGAGGCTTGCAGCGAGGATGAGTAGCTTTTTCATGGTGTGCTTGTTTATGCTTTTAGTCGTGATTTTTCTGCTTCAAAGCCCATGAGGTGGCTTTCTACGGAAGCATCGATGGTACTGGTCAGTAGGTTCGGGTCGCGTGCGTCGACGGCAGCTAAGAAATCGGACACTAGTCGCCAATCCCCTCCTCCGTGAGAATCCGAACTGTGCGACCAATGTTGCTGCTCTCCGGTGCGGAAGTCCGTGTACGTGAAGGATTCCATATCGCCTACGATGTCGCCCATCGAGCCCATCACTCGAGTTCGTCGACCGTGGTACGAGGTAAAGGCCTCCATGTTGAAGGTGGCCGTGACTCCGTTTTCAAATTTCAGATTCATCGTATAGTGGTCCGGCTGGTCGTTTTCCATGCGGTAGACACAGCGGCCGTAATTGGACGAACGCAAATATTCCATGATCGCCTCGCCGTGTTGGGCGGGGTCTTCTGGTAGGTCAAAGTGGTGAAGCCAGGTGCGCTTTTCGTGGTAGATCCGCTTGGCTGAATAGGGGCATTCATGCTCCACCGCACAGCCGTCGATACAGCGCTCCGTGCTCCCCTCTGGGGCATTTTCAAATTTGAACCATGCCAAGTCGCCGAAGGCATGGACCTCCTCACAAGGGCTGTCCACTAGCCAGCGCATCATGTCGAGGTCATGGCAGCTTTTTGCAAGAATGATCGGGGTAGTGGCCTTGCTGTCGTGCCAATTTCCTCGTACAAAGCTGTGGCTCATGTGCACGTGTTGGATGGGCTCAAAATGTTGCAGGGATATGAGCTGGCCGATAGAGCCGTCGTGCATCAGCTCACGTAGTTTTTCGAAATATGGCGCATACCTCAGCACATGACAAACGGCAACAATACGGCCAGTTTTGCGCGCAAGGTCCAGGATATCGCGGCACTCCTGCTCGGTCGGGGCGATGGGTTTTTCAAGCAGGACATCGTAACCCATTTCAAGGGCCTTCATACACGGTCCGTAATGCAGGTCGTCTGGGGTCGTGATGATGATGGCGTCTGCAAACTTTGGGCGCTCAAAAACGTGTTCCCAAGTCGTGAATCTGTTCTTCTTTTTGATGTTATGCGCCTCAGCGTAGCGCTCATTTCGGATGTCTATAGGCTCCGCGACTCCAATAATGTCGAGCTGGTCGGCATAGGCCAAGGAGTAATTGCCATAGACATTGCCGCGGTTGCCGGCACCGAGGGTAATGGCCGTGATGGTTTTGCTTGTTTTAGGGCCTTGGGCGGCGGGCAGGTGAAGGGGTTGTCCGTATTCATCTTGAGCCAAAACCGATAGCGGCAGGGCGGAACCAAGGGCGAGGCCCAATGTTTTTAGCGCTTCTCTGCGCGAGTAATAATTTGACATTCTGCGTGGTTTGAGTTGTCTATGAAAATACTAACTTTCTAGGACTCAATACACTCGCTATGGAAACAAAACCTATTCGCTTCGGCGCACTCGATGTTTTTCGGGGCCTAACGATCATTTTTATGATCATTGTGAACTCCCCCGGAAATTGGTCCTTTGTCTATGGACCCTTACAACACGCAGAGTGGCATGGCTTTACCCCAACAGATTTAGTGTTCCCTTCCTTCCTTTTTGCCATCGGGACGGCGATGAGTTTTTCCATGCGCAAATGGGCAGATCAGCCAGGAGGCGAAGTGGCTTTGCAAATTTTGAAACGCACTGCATTGCTCTTTTTGTTCGGGTACCTGATGTATTGGTATCCTTTCTTCCGATTGGACCTCAATTGGAATTTCAGCGCATTTCCAATCTCCGAAACAAGAATTTTTGGTGTATTGCAACGCATCGCCTTGGCCTATGGAATCGCCGCAGCCCTGTTGCATTTCGCAGGAAAGAAATGGACCTATACCCTCGTGCTCATTTCACTGCCGGTCTATTGGATAATACTAGAAAAATTTGGCATGGCGGGATTAGACCCACTTTCTCTTGAAGGCAATGCCGTTCGCGCATTGGACTTAAAACTCATAGGTGCAAACCACATGTACACGGGTGAAGGAATAGCATTTGACCCTGAAGGTTTGCTGACCACTTTGCCGAGTATTGCAAATATCGTTGCCGGTTATTCTGCAGGGTTGTTTGTGCAGCGCGACCGAAACGAAAAGAATACAAGGATAGACCTTATGCTTGTCGGCGCCTCTGTATGTATTGGGGCAATGGTTTGGGGTCTTGCCTTCCCAATTAACAAAAAGCTTTGGACCTCCTCATATGTCCTACTTACAATCGGTCTAGATTTAGTTTTACTCGGCTTACTGATGTGGTTCTTACCCAAAGAAAAGAAGTTGACTACCTGGGGTAAATTTTTTCAAACCGCGGGTAAAAATCCATTGGCCATCTATCTCTTAAGTGAAATTGGGCTCATTACGCTATATACGCTGCCGGCAGGCACCTCATCTTCCTGGGAATGGCTCTATTCAAACGGCTTTGCTTGGATGGGCGTGAAGTTAGGCTCCTTCATCATGGCCGCATTGTTTGCCCTTCTATGCTGGTTAGTAGGGTATTGGATGGATAAAAAACGTATCTACTGGAGGGTCTAGGCCGCTCCATGTTGCGCTTGTGCCATACCGCCCATATCTTGCAGGGTGAAACTCCTTTATTATGCTTCGAAACGCTTGTATACTGGCTCTTTCGTATTTAGCCTTGGCTTCCTGTGGAGGGCCCAATTGGCACGAAGAAAACCTAGCAGAAGACATTCATCAGATCATTATCGACAAGGGCCCCACTCTGGGATACTCCATTTCCTCTGGCGTACAAATTTTAACGGTCGATGGCTTGCCATTCAAAGACCTAGATAAAGACGGAGCTCTAGATAAATATGAAGATTGGCGACTGTCCGTGGACGAACGCGCTAAAGATTTGGCAAGCCAGTTGAGTCAACAAGAGATTGCTGGTCTCATGCTCTACAGCCGCCACCAACAAATCCCTTCCCCGGCTCAAGGTTATGTTTCCGGCACCTATGATGGAAAAGGTTTTGAGGAAGCGAACGTAGCGCCCTCAAGCCTGACCGATCAACAAACCGCTTTTATTACCAAGGACCACCTTCGACATGTGCTCATCACATCTGTGGAAAGTCCAATTGTTGCCGCGCAATGGAACAACAACCTTCAACGCCTTGCGGAATCATTAGGTCACGGAATTCCTGCCAATAACAGTTCTGACCCGAGACACGGAGTTAATAAAGATGCAGAATACAACGCCGGGTCCGGAGGAGCGATCAGCCAGTGGCCTGAGCAAATAGGTTTAGCCGCCACATTTGATACCACAATCACTTACGACTTTGGTCGCATCGCCTCTCAAGAATATAGAGCGTTGGGCATCACCACAGCCTTGAGCCCTCAGATAGATTTAGCAACCGAGCCAAGATGGAACAGGTTTTATGGAACTTTCGGTGGACATCCCGTTCTCGCCACAGAGATGGCGCGTGCCTACGTCGATGGATTTCAAAGCAGTGAATCCGGGGATTGGGGAGCCGAGAGCGTGAACGCAATGGTCAAGCATTGGCCATCCGGCGGCCCTGAAGAAGGCGGTCGTGACGGTCATTTCGCCTATGGGAAATTCGCGGTATACCCAGGAAGCCAATTCAATACTCACCTTCGTCCATTCGTCGATGGCGCCTTCAAGCTCAACGGAAAAACACGAAAGGCGTCAGCGGTCATGCCTTACTACACCATCTCCTATAACCAAGATACCCTGTACTTGGAAAATGTGGGAAATGGCTTCAGCAAATACATCATAACCGATTTATTGCGCAATAAATACGGCTACGATGGTGTCGTATGTACGGACTGGCTCATCACTGGAGATGAAGGTCCTAATCCAGGTGTTTTTGCGGGCAAGCCGTGGGGCGTAGAAGAGTTAGACATCATATTGCGTCACTTAAAGGCCTTGATGGCTGGGGTGGACCAATTTGGCGGAAATAACGAAGTGGAGCCCGTACTCGAAGCGTTCGAGATGATGCGTCAAGATCTAGGGGGAGAATGGGCGCGCGAGCGCTTGGAGCAGAGTGCTGTTCGATTACTCCGCAATATTTTTCAGGTGGGTCTGTTTGAAAATCCCTACCTAAATCCTTCCGTATCTGAATCTCTTATCGGCAAACCTGAATTTATGACTGCCGGCTACAACGCCCAGCTTAAGAGCATCACCATGCTAAAAAACCACGACAGTATCCTTCCTATTCAAGAGCGCAAGACTGTATATGTTCCTAAAATTCATGTTCCCTCTACACTCAACTTCTTTGGGATGCCCACGGAGGCTTTCGACGATTATCCAGTAGAATTGGAAGTTCTTCGCAAGGATTTTGATATTACAGACAACCCGGAAGAGGCTGATTTCGCGATCGCCTTCGTGAACAGTCCGAGCAGCCCAGGATACGACCAAATCGACCGTGAAAATGGCGGTAACGGCTACCTGCCCATCTCGCTTCAACATGCCGATTACGTTGCAGAAAATGCGCGTAAACAAAGCATCGCTGCAGGCGACCCTGTGGTTGACCCTATGATCAATAACCGCTCCTACAAGGGAAAGACCGCCTTGAGTAATCAGCGTTACGACTTGCCAATGATGCAAGAGTTACGCAAAAAAATGGGCGAAAAACCCATCATCCTGGTGATGACCGTGCGCAACCCAGTAGTCTTTGCACAGATGGAGCCCCTTGTGGACGCGATTCTTTTGGACTTTGGCGTACAAACGGCGGCCATTATGGACATTGTAACTGGACGCCACGAACCTTCAGGCTTATTGCCGATGCAAATGCCCGCCTCCATGGAGGAAGTTGAATTACAGCTTGAAGATGTGCCATTGGACATGATGCCATACATCGACGCCGACGATCATGCCTATGATTTTGCCTTTGGGATGAATTGGTCCGGAGTAATCTGTGACCATCGTACTCAACGCTACTTCGGCATGGAGCAAGATTGGTAAACCGACCTGTAATTCACGAAAAACCCCCGAGCAGCACTCAGGGGTTTTTTGTTAGAATCGAATAGACGTCTGAATGACGTGTGCGTGCATGTCTGTATTGCTAAAATTGCGCTGGTAGAAGTACCCCACGCCAAGCCTTAGTCCGACAATTTTATTACTTGATCCCACGCCCAAACGCAGGTCACTATCAAAATTCGGAGCGGCTGCACCGAGGTATTCAACCTCAAAGGTCGGGTCCCATTTGAAGTTCTTAATGGGGTAGTCGTATTGTGCACGAATTCTACTTGTGAACTTCGAATTTCCGCCGCCCGTAAGCACAAAGCGCTGCTGCAACGCATAACGCAAGTGGACCTCGCCCTTGGGCATGTCCATATGGTACTGTGTATTGAGTTGAACCCGGCCACGCTGGAAAACACCTTGCGTGGCACCTTGATTATCGATGATGGCATAGTGGCGCAATTCCATGCCTACTTCCCAATCTTTCTTGATCTTTTTAGAAAACTCAACTTCCGTTAACCACTGGTCGTCATCCATGCCAAACTTCGCGCGATACTGGCCACCCACGGTCATTGAAACGGCATCGTTAAGGTCCGTTTTGTAGGAGAGCTTTGCCCACGCATTCGTCATTGTGGCGCTTTGACCAAAGGCCAATTGGCCCACAAAAAGGGTCGCGATTAATAGTTTACTTTTCATAGTACACCTGCAATTGAACGGTTCCTGAAGTGTAATCCACCTTGCCCACGTGTACGTGCATGATCTGAATGCCCATTTGAGTTTCCAAATCCTTCATCTTCGCATCCATTGCCATTTTTGGTAAGTCCTCAACCGAGATGGTCACATTCAGCTTGTGGTGCACCTGCTTTTTCTTCTCCGTTAACAAGAATTTCTCTAGCAGGTAGATGAACACCAAGACCAAGCCGTTGATCACCAATAGTTCAGTCCAGCCCGCGCCCTCTCCTGAAAGTGCATTTATTACTGCAATCCCAATGGCTGCAAATAAATACGTCATCTCTTGAGGACGCAATGTCTCTGTGCGATAACGAACGATGCCAAAAACAGCGAACATTCCTATGGCCATACCGATCTGCATATCAAACGAACGCAGGGTACTTGATAGGAAGAACACCACCACCGAAATGATGAAGAAGCTATACACATTCTTGCGTGATTCCGGGCCGTGCTTGCTCACGATGCGCATCTGAACCATGTTAAATAGAAGGGTCAGCGCGAAACGCAACAATAGGTCTACAAAGGGGGATTCGATTGTCCAGGGCATTTTCTAAAGGTTAACTCATGGTAAAGATAATCGGTCCGAGGAAACATTGTATTTTAAACGCATGAAACACCTCTTTGCCTTTGCTACCGCCTTGATTCTCTTCTCTTGTGATCAGGATTATACAATAGGTGCGTTGCCAATTATCGAAATCAACACCACTCAAGTCATTCGCCCTGACGAAAAAGTTCGTGGCGAAATGGTCATCTTAGACGAGGGCAAAGAAGTCCTCTCCAGCACCATCGGCATCGAATACCGCGGCAGTACTTCTTACAGAGTCAGCGATAAAAAGTCTTACAGCATAGAAACACGCCTAGCAGGCGATGACCGGGCGCAAAGCCTCTTGGGCATGCCGGCAGAGTCCGACTGGATTCTCATGGGCCACGTCTTCCGCGCAACCGACCCCGATAATTTTTACGCCTTTGACCCCACCTTGATGCACCACTACATAAGCTACGAATTGGCCCGATCGATGGGACAGTACGCGAGCCGATGTCGTT
>Ga0181605_10001685_pt1 | contig 20124 bp, 17 predicted proteins | sample 041ome_11_FD_148676 | JGI IMG/M metagenome (GOLD analysis project Ga0181605, IMG submission 148676) | Coastal salt marsh microbial communities from the Groves Creek Marsh, Skidaway Island, Georgia - 041411US metaG (spades assembly) | ecosystem: Environmental > Aquatic > Marine > Intertidal zone...
TGTTATCCCCGGCGTACCTTTTATCCTTTGAGCGATGGCCCTTCCATGCGGAACCACCGGATCACTATGCTCTACTTTCGTACCTGATCGACTTGTAGGTCTCTCAGTCAAGCGCCCTTGTGCCATTGCACTCTACACACGATTACCAACCGTATTGAGGGCACCTTTAGAAGCCTCCGTTACTCTTTTGGAGGCGACCACCCCAGTCAAACTACCCACCACGCACTGTTCTCTCATAAGAGAGTTAGGCCCCAAATAAGCAAAGGCTAGTATTTCAACAATGACTCCACAACGCCTGGCGACGCCGCTTCAAAGTCTCCTAGCTATCCTACACATTACTTATCCAGGGTCAATACGAAGCTATAGTAAAGGTGCACGGGGTCTTTTCGTCCCACTGCGGGTAAACGGCATCTTCACCGTTACTACAATTTCACCGAGCTCATGGCCGAGACAGTGTCCAGATCGTTGCACCATTCGTGCAGGTCGGAACTTACCCGACAAGGAATTTCGCTACCTTAGGACCGTTATAGTTACGGCCGCCGTTTACTGGGGCTTCAATTCAATGCTTCTTCCGAAAAATAACATCTCCTCTTAACCTTCCAGCACCGGGCAGGTGTCAGGCCCTATACGTCATCTTTCGATTTTGCAGAGCCCTGTGTTTTTGATAAACAGTCGCCTGGACCTCTTCACTGCGGCCCCCCATACAGGGGGCGACCCTTCTCCCGAAGTTACGGGTCTATTTTGCCTAGTTCCTTAGCCATGAATCTCTCGAGCGCCTTAGAATACTCATCCCAACCACCTGTGTCGGTTTACGGTACGGGCTGCTTCACTTGTTTTTCTTGGAGGATGATAAGCTGGATTATCACCTTGGCCGAAGCCTCAGTGTACTATCAGTAGCTTCCACTACCTTCAACGAAGAATTCCGTCTCTTCGCACCAACGCCTCATCCCCGTCACTTTTAATGTGAGCAGGTATCAGAATATTAACTGATTGTCCATCCACTACCCCGTTCGGGTTCGCGTTAGGTCCCGACTGACCCCCAGCTGATTAGCATAGCTGGGGAAACCTTGGTCTTTCGGCGTGCGGGTTTCTCGCCCGCATTATCGTTACTTATGCCTACATTTTCGTTTCTATGCGCTCCAGCACGGCTCACGCCAGCACCTTCAATGCCCATAGAATGCTCCCCTACCCCTTGTCATAAGACAAAGTCATAGCTTCGGTGGTATACTTATGCCCGATTATTATCCATGCAAAACCGCTCGACCAGTGAGCTGTTACGCACTCTTTAAATGAATGGCTGCTTCCAAGCCAACATCCTGGCTGTCAATGCAGTTTTACCGCGTTTTGTCAACTTAGCATACACTTGGGGACCTTAGCTGATGATCTGGGTTCTTTCCCTCTCGGACATGGACCTTAGCACCCATGCCCTCACTGCTTAACAACATTTTATAGCATTCGGAGTTTGTCAGGAATTGGTAGGCGGTGAAGCCCCCGCATCCAATCAGTAGCTCTACCTCTATAAAACTAGTTAAACGCTGCACCTAAATGCATTTCGGGGAGTACGAGCTATTTCCGAGTTTGATTGGCCTTTCACCCCTACCCACAGGTCATCCCAAGACTTTTCAACGTCAACGGGTTCGGTCCTCCACTTTGGGTTAACAAAGCTTCAACCTGCCCATGGGTAGATCACACGGTTTCGCGTCTACTACTACTAACTATGGTCGCCCTATTCAGACTCGCTTTCGCTACGGATCCGCACCTGAAGTGCTTAACCTTGCTAGTAAAAGTAACTCGTAGGCTCATTATGCAAAAGGCACGCCGTCACCCCTTACGGGCTCCGACCGCTTGTAAGCGTATGGTTTCAGGATCTTTTTCACTCCCTTATTCAGGGTTCTTTTCACCTTTCCCTCACGGTACTGGTTCACTATCGGTCTCTCAGGAGTATTTAGCCTTAACGGATGGTCCCGCTTGATTCATACAGGGTTTCACGTGCCCCGCACTACTCAGGATACCACTATAATTAACGCTCTTTACTTGTACGGGACTATCACCCTCTTCGGTCACTCTTTCCAAAGTGTTCTAATTCATTACGCAATCAATGTCGTGGTCCTACAACCCCAGTATTGCCAAAACAACACTGGTTTGGGCTAATCCGGTTTCGCTCGCCACTACTCCCGGAATCACTTTTGTTTTCTCTTCCTCCGGCTACTTAGATGTTTCAGTTCACCGGGTTCGCTTCCATTGCTGGATACTATACCTTCAATATAGTGGGTTGCCCCATTCGGATATCTGCGGATCACAAGTTATGTGCACCTCCCCACAGCTTTTCGCAGCTTATCGCGTCCTTCATCGCCTCTGAGAGCCTAGGCATTCCCCATACGCCCTTATCTAGCTTGTCGCCAGATCTTTTGCCGTTGTAAGTGCCTCGCACTTACAACTGAGCATTCTCTTAATTATTATTTATTACAATACATATCCGAAAATATATATCGCTCGTATTTCCATTTTTATCGTGTTGTAATCCCTGAAGATTACAATCACAATGTCCCAATATGTCAATGAACGTTTTTAATCTACTCCATAGTTCATGCCGTGTAGCAATCACTATAGTATCTGCAATTAATCGTGGAGAATATCGGAGTCGAACCGATGACCTCCTGCGTGCAAGGCAGGCGCTCTAGCCAGCTGAGCTAATCCCCCATTAAAAACTCTAAAGCTTTTCAAGGTTCTAAGCATGTTACCTAAGGTAACACCCCGTAACCCAACTTCTAAAATTTCCTATTTTTTATCTCTATGAACGTAACTTGATAGTTTCTTAACAATAGTAGTCTCAGGCAGACTCGAACTGCCGACCTCTACATTATCAGTGTAGCGCTCTAACCAGCTGAGCTATGAGACTGCGCATTGTTAAATTTCTATCTCTAATATTATGTAAGTATCTATACCTACACACCACTAGTAATATATCTTAATTAAAAAGAACAGCAAGATTGAATAAACTATCCAAAAGAGTAAGGTACTTAAATCTTTTGGTCGTTTTTCTCTAGAAAGGAGGTGTTCCAGCCGCACCTTCCGGTACGGCTACCTTGTTACGACTTAGCCCTAGTTACCGATCTTACCCTAGGCCGCTCCTTGCGGTGACGGACTTCAGGCACTCCCAGCTTCCATGGCTTGACGGGCGGTGTGTACAAGGCCCGGGAACGTATTCACCGGATCATGGCTGATATCCGATTACTAGCGATTCCAGCTTCACGGAGTCGAGTTGCAGACTCCGATCCGAACTGTGACCGGTTTTATAGATTCGCTCCGCCTTGCGACGTGGCTGCTCTCTGTACCGGCCATTGTAGCACGTGTGTGGCCCAGGACGTAAGGGCCGTGATGATTTGACGTCATCCCCACCTTCCTCGCGGTTTGCACCGGCAGTCTCGTTAGAGTCCCCATCATGACATGCTGGCAACTAACGACAGGGGTTGCGCTCGTTATAGGACTTAACCTGACACCTCACGGCACGAGCTGACGACAACCATGCAGCACCTTGTAATCTGTCCGAAGAAAACTCTATCTCTAAAGCTGTCAGACTACATTTAAGCCCTGGTAAGGTTCCTCGCGTATCATCGAATTAAACCACATGCTCCACCGCTTGTGCGGGCCCCCGTCAATTCCTTTGAGTTTCATTCTTGCGAACGTACTCCCCAGGTGGGATACTTATCACTTTCGCTTAGCCGCTCAGAACTCAAGGTCCCGAACAGCTAGTATCCATCGTTTACGGCGTGGACTACCAGGGTATCTAATCCTGTTCGCTACCCACGCTTTCGTCCATCAGCGTCAGTTAGTACTTAGTAAGCTGCCTTCGCAATTGGTGTTCTATGTAATATCTATGCATTTCACCGCTACACTACATATTCCGCCTACTTCAATACAACTCAAGATAACCAGTATCAAAGGCAATTTTACAGTTGAGCTGCAAACTTTCACCCCTGACTTAATCATCCGCCTACGGACCCTTTAAACCCAATAATTCCGGATAACGCTCGGACCCTCCGTATTACCGCGGCTGCTGGCACGGAGTTAGCCGGTCCTTATTCTTACAGTACCGTCATCACCTTACACGTAAGGCTTATTCTTCCTGTATAAAAGCAGTTTACAACCCATAGGGCAGTCTTCCTGCACGCGGCATGGCTGGATCAGGCTCTCGCCCATTGTCCAATATTCCTCACTGCTGCCTCCCGTAGGAGTCTGGTCCGTGTCTCAGTACCAGTGTGGGGGATCTCCCTCTCAGGACCCCTACCCATCGTTGCCTTGGTGAGCCGTTACCTCGCCAACTAGCTAATGGGACGCATACTCATCTTTTGCCGTAACCTTTAATTATTAATAGATGCCTATCAATAATACTATGAGGTATTAATCCAAATTTCTCTGGGCTATCCCTCAGCAAAAGGTAGATTGTATACGCGTTACGCACCCGTGCGCCACTCGTCAGCAAATTAGCAAGCTAATTCCTGTTACCGTTCGACTTGCATGTGTTAGGCCTGCCGCTAGCGTTCATCCTGAGCCAGGATCAAACTCTTCATCGTTGTTTGTTAAATAATTTCTAACAACCGTAATAAAAACTCTTTCCCGAACTCTTTTTAAGGATAATTTAATTCAATCTTATTGTAAAATCATATCGCTATGATTCTACGCGCTGTCTTTTCAATATGTCTATGAACTTGTTTATTAGTATCGCTCTGTCTCCCAAAGCGGGTGCAAATATAGAACGAGTTTTCTGGTTTCACAACATCTATTTGTAAAAATATTTAATCTTTTTTACGACCCTAAGCCATTGCCTTATTTTACAAGGAGTTAGACCAAATAAAAAAATGAGAGAAAGTTAGGGTATCGGGCGTGAGCCCAGGATTCAAAGTGAATTTAAGAGGAGAATAATAATAATTGACCCTTTATATAAGGAAAAGAGGCTATGATTATTGCCAAGTAAATCAATGGTGTTATATTTGCGCCTCTTACATGTATATATAAAGATGATAAAAGTTAGCTTACCAGACGGATCCGTAAAGGAATTTAGTAAAGGCACTACGCCTATGGACGTAGCCATGAGTATTAGTGAAGGATTGGCGAGAAATGTAATATCTGCCAGTTTTAACAATACCGTTGTAGAAACCAAGACGGCTTTACTGGAGGACGGTAGCCTGGTACTCTTTACTTGGAATGACGACGCTGGAAAGAAAGCATTCTGGCATTCTTCTTCTCATATTGTTGCCCAGGCTTTAGAACAATTATATCCTGGAATAAATTTAACAATTGGTCCTGCCATTGACAATGGTTTCTATTATGATGTGGAACTTCCTGAAGGTAAAGTGATTTCTGATAAGGATTTTAGCCAGATTGAAAAAACCGCTTTAGAAATTGCACGAGGCAAACACGAATTTAACATGCGCAGTGTATCTAAAGCAGACGCACTTAAAAAATACCGCGATGAAAACAACCCTTATAAGGTTGAACTGATAGAAAACCTGGAGGATGGTAGTATTACTTTTTGTGACCATGATTCTTTTACAGATTTGTGTAGGGGTGGTCACATTCCCAACACGGGCATTGTAAAGGCTATTAAAATTTTAAGTGTCGCTGGTGCTTATTGGCGGGGAGACGAGAATAAACCCCAACTCACTAGACTTTACGGAATTTCTTTCCCTAAACAAAAGGAGCTTACCGAGTACCTAGAACTCTTAGAAGAGGCTAAAAAGAGGGACCATAGAAAATTAGGTAAAGAAATGGAACTCTTTACTTTTTCTCAAAAAGTAGGCCAAGGTTTGCCTTTGTGGTTGCCTAAAGGAGCTGCACTTAGAGAAAGGTTAGAGAACTTTTTGAAAAAAGCACAAAAGAAAGCGGGTTATGAGATGGTGGTGACACCACATATTGGCCAAAAAGAACTCTATGTGACTTCAGGGCACTATGCGAAGTACGGAGAAGACAGCTTCCAACCTATTAAAACACCTAAAATGGATGAGGAGTTTCTTTTAAAACCCATGAACTGTCCGCACCATTGTGAAATATACAACAGCAAGCCTTTTAGCTACAAAGAACTTCCCAAGCGTTTTGCTGAATTTGGAACGGTGTATAGATACGAACAGAGTGGCGAATTACACGGGCTGACTAGGGTTAGAGGGTTTACACAAGACGACGCACATATTTTTTGTACTCCCGACCAATTAGATCAGGAATTTAAAGATGTGATTGACTTATCTTTATATGTATTAAACTCGCTTGGTTTTGATAATTTCACTGCACAGGTCTCTGTGAGAGATCTAACTAAGCCTGAAAAATACATTGGATCTGTTGAGAATTGGGAAAAAGCAGAAAACGCCATTATTAATGCTGCAGCTGAAAAAGGATTGAATTATGTGGTAGAAGCCGGTGAAGCTGCTTTCTATGGTCCAAAGTTGGATTTCATGGTAAAGGATGCCCTGGGAAGACAATGGCAATTGGGAACCATTCAGGTAGATTACAACCTTCCTGAAAGATTTGAGCTTAGCTACAAAGGCAGTGATAATCAATCACACAGGCCGGTAATGATCCATAGAGCACCTTTCGGAAGTATGGAGCGTTTTATTGCATTATTGCTGGAGCATACTGGAGGGAATTTCCCTTTATGGCTTACTCCAGAGCAGGCCATTATACTCCCTGTAAGTGAGAAGCATGAAAAATATGCTGAAAAAGTTTTAAATTCACTAGAAAATGCCGAAATTCGCGGCCTCGTTGACAGTAGAAATGAGACTATTGGTAAGAAAATTAGAGAGGCAGAAATGAGCAAAATCCCATTCATGCTGATCGTTGGAGACCAAGAAGCTGAAGACCAAACTATCTCTGTAAGGAAACATGGAGGAGAAGAAATAGGCACTATTTCGGTGGAAGACTTTGCTCAACTAGTAAAAAAAGAGATTGAAACGACTTTAAAACCGTTTTAAAATATAAATGTTTAACTAAAATTAGAAGCCATAGCAATACGTAAAAGGTTCAGGCCGCAACCAAGAAGGGAGAATAAAAATCCTCACAACATCAATAGGAGCATTTTAGCGCCTAGTGTTCGTTTGGTAGGAGACAATGTAGAAGTAGGTGTCTATGACATTAAAGATGCACTTGTCAAAGCAGAGGAACTAGAATTAGACTTAGTAGAGATTTCTCCTAAGGCAGACCCTCCTGTTTGTAAAATTACCGATTACAAGAAATTCCTTTACGAACAAAAGAAAAGAGAAAAGGTACTTAAAGCTAAAGCGACTAAAGTGGTGGTTAAAGAGATCCGTTTTGGACCTCAAACAGACGACCACGATTATGAGTTTAAAAAGAAACACGCAGAGAAGTTTCTTAAAGATGGAGCCAAATTAAAGGCTTATGTATTCTTTAAAGGACGTTCTATTGTGTATAAAGATCAAGGAGAAATTCTACTCTTAAAATTGGCTTCTGAACTAGAAGAACTAGGAAAAGTAGAACAAATGCCTCGATTGGAAGGAAAGAGAATGACAATGTTTTTAGCCCCAAAAACTAAAAAATAGTCACAAGGGTGTTTAATGGCCCTGAATACATTAAGTGAGATAACTATAAATAGGAAGACAATGCCTAAAATGAAAACTAAATCTAGTGCCAAGAAGCGTTTTAAGCTTACAGGTTCTGGAAAATTAAAAAGAAAGCACGCTTTTAAGAGTCACATCTTAACTAAAAAGTCAAAAAAGCGTAAGCTTAAATTAACTCATGATGGTTTGGTACACAAAGCAGATGAGAACAACATCAAAATTCAATTACGTTTAAAGTAAACGAATTAAGGTAACAATTATTAACCATGGAGCTAGGCCTTAAAGTGCTAACAGCCGCCTACTACAAAAAACAATTAAGACATGCCAAGATCAGTCAATTCAGTAGCTTCAAGAGCTAGAAGAAAAAAAGTAATGAAACAAGCCAAAGGTTACTTCGGAAGAAGAAAGAACGTTTGGACTGTTGCTAAAAACGCGGTCGAGAAAGCGATGCTTTATGCATACAGAGACCGTAGAAATAAGAAAAGAAATTTCCGTGCCCTATGGATTACACGTATTAATGCAGCGGCAAGATTACACGGAATGTCTTACTCAGAGTTTATGGGTAAAGTAAAAGCTAACAACATTGAACTAAACCGTAAGGTTTTAGCAGATTTGGGTATGAATCATCCAGAGGCGTTCAAAGCTGTAGTAGACAAAATAAAATAATACGAATCTATCTCACTTATAAAAATCCCACGCCTTCAGCGTGGGATTTTTTTTTACCTTCAGCCTATGAAAACACCACTACTAAAAGACGTAAAGCTCGTTGTAACTGATATGGATGGCACTTTATTAAACCACAATCATGAGGTGAGCACTCAGTTCATTGATCAATTCTGGGCACTTAAGGAAAAAGGGATTACAGTAGTTGCTGCTAGTGGGAGACAACACAATAGTATTGTTGAAAAATTAGCCGCTATAAAAAATGAGCTCACCGTAATTGCAGAAAATGGGGCTATGACCACTTTTCATGGTAAAGAAACCGTATTTACCCCCTACCCTAAGGTGCATTTAAACAAAACACTGGCGCTTTTAAAAAAGCAAGAAAACATGCATCCGGTACTATGCACCAACGGATCTGCATTTATAAGTAAAGGGCAGGAAAAGTTTGAACCTATCCTCAGAGAATTTTATAGCGCTTTTAATGTAATTGATCGCCTGGAAGATTGCACACAAGAGGTACTTAAAATTGCTATTTATCATTTTGAAAGCTCAGAAAAGTATATTTACCCTGTAGTGCAAGACTTAGCCAATGCAGTGAAAATTAAAATTTCTGGCCCTAATTGGGTAGATCTTTCTCATCCAAATGCTAATAAGGGATTCGCCTTAAATGCCCTGCAAAAACACTTAGGAGTGAGCCGGGAGCAAACCATGGTCTTTGGCGATTACTTCAATGATTTAGAGATGATGGAACAAGCATATTTTAGCTATGCTATGGCCAACGCACATCCTGAAATTATCAAAAAAGCCAATTATAAGACAGGCTCTAATAGTGAATTTGGTGTAGAAACGGTTTTAGAAAAGTTACTAAAACTAGTATAGACGTCTGAAAAATGGAGCGTCTCAAATTCATTGCACTTTGCCACACATTTTTGGGATCCCTAAAAAGGAACGTCATCTGAATCTGGCATTCCAAATGCGTCATTTGGAGACGGCAAGTCCTTAGTTATAAATGGATTAGATTCCTGGTTGCTATTGAGTTTAGACTGAAACTCAAAAGGAGTGTCAAAGGTATCTAAGTTTTCAAACTTACCTAAGTTACCCACGAATTTAAGCCTAATATTATCCAAACCACCATTCCTGTGCTTGGCGACAATAAATTCTGCCTGGCCATCTGTTGGGGATCTTTCGTCGTCGTCCCATTCCTCAATTTTATAATATTCAGGTCTGTAGATAAAGGAAACAATATCTGCATCTTGCTCTATGGCTCCTGACTCCCTTAAATCGGAAAGTATTGGTCGCTTAGAACCTCCTCTGGTTTCTACTGCCCTCGATAATTGAGACAGTGCTATTACTGGAACATTTAATTCCTTGGCTAAGGCTTTTAGGTTTCTGGAAATAGTGGAAATTTCCTGTTCCCTGTTTCCACCACCCTTTTGACTGGTCCCTGCAGTCATTAGTTGAAGGTAATCTATTATAATAAGTTTAATTCCGTGTTGTGAAGCCAATCTTCTCGCTTTGGCCCTTAGGTCAAAAATAGATAAAGAAGGGGTGTCGTCTATAAATAAAGGGGCCGTTTCTAAGGCTTTCACCTTAACATTTAATTGCTCCCATTCATGTTTTTCAAGCTTACCAGTTCTTAGTTTTTCAGAAGACAATCCAGTTTCTGAAGAAATGAGCCTGGTAATTAATTGCACAGAAGACATCTCTAATGAAAAGAAGGCTACACCATGGTTGTTGTTCACCGCCATATTGCGCGCCATAGAAAGTGTCAGTGCAGTTTTACCCATACCTGGTCTTGCTGCTACAATAATTAAATCACTGGGTTGCCATCCTGAAGTAAGCTTATCTAACTTGTCAAAACCAGATGGAATCCCGCTGAGCCCTTCTTTATTGGCAATTTCTTCAATTCGTTTTTTAGCTTGTATTACAAGATTTTGCGCTGTTTCTGCTGAACGCTTTAAATTCCCTTGGGTAACGTCGTAAAGCTTAGATTCTGCCGCGTCTAATAAGTCAAAAACATCCGTACTGTCTTCGTAAGCTTCTTGAATGATCTCGTTAGAAATTTTAATGAGACTTCGCTGGATGTATTTTTGTAAAATGATTCTAGCGTGAAACTCAATATGAGCAGAAGAAGCCACCTTTTGGGTGAGGTTAATCAAGTAAAAATCCCCTCCAACTTTTTCTAGCTGACCTTCTTTTTTTAATTGCGCAGAAACGGTTAATAAATCAATGGGTTCAGAGGTTTCAAATAGTGTGAATATCGCTTCATAAATAAATCTATGGGCGTCTTTATAAAATACGTCAGGATGTAAAATATCTATAACCTCATCTACTCCTTTTTTGTCAATAAGCATTGCCCCTAATACAACCTCTTCTAAATCAGTTGCTTGAGGTGGTATTTTTCCGCGCTCTAAAGTAACAAGCGAAGCGTTATTAGGGATATTCCTTGTAAATGCTTTTGGGTTTTCCATAAGTGCTAATGTACGTAATAAGATGCGGCCAGACCTAAAAAAGTGCCTACCGACTATTCACCGTTCATTCACAATCTAACTGTTAATAAGTTACAAAAATTGTTAATAAGCATAAAAAAACTGCTGTTAAAAAACAGCAGTTTTGGGAAGACTTTATAAATTAGGGACTTAGTCGTTAAAGACACCCATTTGAGCGTATTTTTCCATTCTACTAGCCACCAATTCTTTTGGGGATAAGTTTTTGAGCTCATTAAAATGAGCGCTAATCTTTTGCTTGGTGATTTCAAACATTTTTGTCCTGTCACTATGAGCACCCCCTGAAGGCTCTCTCACAATCTCATCAATAAGCTTGAGCTTCTTCATATCAGTAGCCGTTAACTTAAGGGCGCTTGCTGCCAATTCTTTATATTCCCAACTCCGCCATAGAATAGAAGAACAAGATTCAGGAGAAATTACAGAGTACCAGGTGTTCTCTAACATCAGCACCTTATCTCCTACCCCTATTCCTAGTGCTCCACCTGAAGCACCTTCACCTATAATCATCACAATAATGGGGACTTTAAGCCTAGTCATTTCAAGAATATTTCTTGCAATAGCTTCTCCTTGGCCCCTTTCTTCAGCTTCAATTCCTGGGTATGCCCCTGGAGTGTCTATTAGGCAGACTACTGGAATGTTAAATTTCTCTGCAGATTTCATGAGTCTTAGGGCTTTTCTATAGCCTTCAGGATTGGCCATTCCAAAATTCCTATATTGTCTGGTCTTAGTATTATAGCCTTTCTGCTGTCCAATAAACATATAGGACTGATCGCCAATTTTACCCAAACCACCAATCATGGCTTTGTCGTCTTTAACCGTTCTATCTCCGTGGAGCTCTAGAAAAGTTTCTCCACATATGGCTTTAATGTAATCTAAAGTATAAGGCCTATTAGGATGCCTAGACAACTGAACTCTCTGCCATGCAGTTAAATTTTTATATATGTCTTTTTTAGTCTCTTGTAATTTTTTTTCAATTTGCTTACAGGTCTCACTAACGTCTACGTCGCTCTCTTCTCCTATAATCACACACTTTTCTAGCTGGTCTTCTAGTTCCTTAATAGGAAGTTCAAAATCTAAATACTCCATGGGGTGTTTTAATTGGTAACAACTGACAAATATAAAATTTATATGCTATAATCTATGCCTTAGTTTTAGTTTTTAGCTTCAGTCTGTTTTTTAAAATACCATTGGCAATTACTGTCAACAATATAACACTGGCACCTGCGTAAAACATCGGGGTCATTTGCTCACTAGATCCAAAAACAAAAAAAGCTAGCACAATACCATACACAGGTTCTAGATTAGTGGTTAACATCACAGAGTATGGACTAATAAATGCCATTAGCTTTACAGAGGCAATAAAAGCGTAGGCTGTACATAGGGAGGACAGCAAAAACAAATAGCCTATATCTGATGAAGAAACGGCCCAAAAATCTTTTGCGAAAGCACCTGTAAAAGCTAGGTAAAGAGACAGTAGTAACACCCCACCAGCCATTTCATAAAAAACAATCACAGAAGGTTTTAATCGCGCGATATACAAGCCGTTGATCATTGAAAAAACAGCCACTAAAAAAGCAGAACTTACCGCTAATACAATACCCTGCCAATACTGGGTTTCTACTTTAAAAATAACGCCTAAACCAAAAACAACCATCAAACCAAATAACACCTCGTAGCCCACTAATTTTCTCTTGTACCACAAAGGCTCCAGAAATGCGGCAAACAATGCGCCTACTGACATACAAGCCAAGGCTATGGATACATTAGAGATTTTTATAGCCTTAAAAAAAGTAACCCAATGCAAAGCAATTATAGCTCCTGTTCCCAGAAGACCTAGTACTGTTCTAATGGGTAAACGCCAAGGAAAACGCATGGCTTTAATATAGATCATCACCATAAACATTGCCATAGCCATTCTATACCAAACCAATGGAAGGGCGTCTATAGAAATAAGCTTTCCTATGACTGCAGTAAAACCCCAGATAAATACAATTAAGTGAAGGTGAGCGAAGTGCTTGAGATTACCGTTTGGCATTATTTAATAGATAAACAGCTATAAAACTAAATAGAATATTAGGGATTAAAATAGCCAATACAGGAGACAATCCAGATTGCTGTGCCAAAGTACCAAAAACCCTGTCAAAAAAGATGTAAATAAAAGCCACACAAATACCAAAAGCTAAGTTAACACCCATACCTCCTCTTCTCTTAGCTGCTGAAACTCCAACAGCAATGAAGGTAAGAATGAAGGCTGTAAAAGGAAGGGCCCATCTCTTGTATTTAACCATAATATAAGTATTGATATTACTAGCGCCTTTTCGCTTTTGATCTGCTATAAATTCATTGAGCTCTATGAGATTCTTGGTTTCGGCAATGTAAGATACAGGTGTTAAGTCTGAAATCTTAAAATCAAATACAGTGTCTAAGGTCGCTTTAGATTCTATCCTGGCTAGACTATCTGTAAAGTATCTCTTCTCAAAAGAAGTGAGCTGGTACATGGAATCTTTTTCCCTCCATCTAATCGTAGCTGCACTAATTTTATAATCCAATTTATTGGCCTCGTTAAAATGTTCAAGGGTGAAATTATACCCCCTGGACCTACTTGGATCATAACTACTCACATACAAGAAATCATTTTCGTTTACCTGATTAAAAATATTATTGGTAATCCGGTCCTCTTTTCCTTTTTTGAGGTACTTAAAAATAAACTCATTATACCCTTTACTCGCATGAGGAACAATAAACATCACCATAAAAAACATGAGTGCTGCAATAATACTTGCCCCAATAAAATAGGGCCTTAAAAACCTATTAAATGACACGCCAGAACTTAAAATAGCTACTATTTCTGTATTGTTAGCCAGTTTAGAGGTAAAGAAAATAACCGATAAAAAAAGAAATATAGGAAACAATAAACTCCCAATATAAATGGTGAAGTTACCATAGTACACAAGCACTTCTTCAAGGGGTGCGTTATTGTCTATAATCTTACCTACTTGCTCAGCCAGATTAGCCATAATTCCAATAGGTACAAAAAGCATTAGCATCACCGAGAAGGTGAGTAAATATCGTTTGAGTATGTACCAATCAAGAATTTTCACTCTTAGAGTCTTTTGTCCATTTGAACCACCATCATTGCTTTCCAAGCAGCAAATTCTCCTGTAATAATTTTTTCTCTAGCAGTACGCACTAACCACATATAAAAACCTAAATTGTGGATGGTCGCAATTTGTTTCCCTAAATACTCATTGGCCGCAAACAAATGACGCAAATACGCTTTCGAATACTCAGTATCTACAAAAGTGTGTCCCATTTCATCCAAAGCAGAAAAATCTGCTTCCCACTTTTTGTTTTTTATATTGATAGTCCCATGAGCAGTAAATAACATTCCATTCCTAGCGTTTCTAGTAGGCATAACACAGTCAAACATATCAATTCCCAATGCAATATTTTCCAAAATATTAATAGGAGTTCCAACCCCCATTAAATACCTAGGTTTGTCTTCCGGAAGCACCTCACAAACTACTTCAGTCATAGCGTACATTTCATCTGCAGGCTCCCCAACTGAAAGACCTCCAATAGCGTTACCCTGGGCACCTACAGAGGCAATAAACTCTGCCGACTGTCTCCTGAGGTCTTTATAGGTAGATCCTTGAACAATCGGAAAAAAAGTTTGTTCGTAATCGTAAGTGTAGGGCGTTTTGTCCAGATGTGTCATACAACGATCTAACCATCTGTGGGTCATATGCATAGATCTTTTAGCGTATGAATAATCACAAGGATAGGGGGTACATTCATCAAAGGCCATGATAAAGTCTGCGCCAATTTTTCGCTGAATCTCCATCACATTTTCAGGAGTAAAAACATGATATGAACCGTCAATGTGAGACTTAAACTTAACTCCTTCTTCCTTAATTTTTCTATTAGAGGAAAGTGAATAAACCTGATAACCACCGCTATCTGTTAAAATATTTTTATCCCATCCCATAAACTTATGAAGACCACCAGCTTTTTCCAGAATATCTGTCTTTGGCCTCAAATACAAATGATAGGTATTTCCCAAAATTATATCTGGTTTAATCTCTTCTTTTAGCTCGCGCTGATGCACCCCTTTTACGGAAGCCACCGTACCTACAGGCATAAAAATAGGGGTTTCAATAATACCGTGATCTGTTTCTAAAGTAGCTGCCCTAGCTTTAGATTGTGGGTCTCTATGGGATAAGTTAAATTTCAAAGTATATAAATCTAGCCGCAAATATACTAAACCCCTATGGAGTATTCACTTTTGAAGGTGTAAAATAAAATGTGAATTCGTTGATAAATAGTAACAACTCAAGTTGTGTAGCCCACATAAGGGCCTTATTTTTACCACTGTTAAACTACCCAATAAAACATGGCAAATATTACAGAATTAAACCAATTGACTACGCAGGTCAGAAGAGACATTTTGCGTATGGTACACAAAGTTAACTCTGGTCACCCAGGAGGATCGTTAGGTTGTGCTGAATTTTTCGTAGCCCTTTACAATGAGGTAATGGAGCTAAAAGAAGGTTTTGATATGGACGGTAAAGAAGAAGATTTATTCTTTTTATCCAATGGACATATCTCTCCAGTTTTCTATAGCGTTTTAGCTAGAAGAGGCTACTTCCCAGTAGAAGAATTAAACACCTTTAGATTAATCAACTCGAGACTTCAAGGGCACCCAACAACACACGAAGGTCTGCCAGGAATAAGAATGGCATCTGGTTCTCTGGGGCAAGGAATGTCTGTGGCTATTGGCGCAGCACAAGCCAAAAAACTCAATAAAGATGCTCATTTAGTGTATAGTCTTCACGGAGATGGAGAACTTCAAGAAGGTCAAAATTGGGAAGCCATTATGTATGCTTCTGCAAAAAAGGTAGATAACTTAATCGCCACCATAGACTTAAATGGACAGCAAATAGATGGGTCAACAGACCACGTATTACACATGGGAGATGTTGCCGCGAAATTTAAAGCTTTTGATTGGGAAGTACTCTCTATTGAAAAAGGGAACGACATGGAGGCTGTTATTGAAGGCCTACAAAAAGCAAAAGCACTTAGCGGAAAAGGCAAGCCTGTTTGTGTGCTCATGCATACTGTAATGGGTAATGGTGTAGATTTCATGATGCATACCCATGCATGGCACGGTAAAGCACCAAACGACGAACAATTGGCCAAAGGACTGGCGCAAAATGCAGAAACTTTAGGGGACTACTAAACCACAAGACAATGAAAAAATATATAGATACAGGAAAAAAAGATACTAGAAGTGGTTTTGGTGCAGGATTAGCCCATTTAGGAAGAACCAATAAGAATGTTGTTGCATTGTGCGCAGATCTTATTGGCTCTTTAAAGATGGATGAGTTTATTGCGGAAAACCCAGAGCGTTTTTATCAAATAGGAATTGCAGAAGCCAATATGATTGGAATTGCAGCTGGTTTGACTATTGGGGGGAAAATTCCATTTACTGGTACATTTGCCAACTTTTCAACTGGTAGGGTTTACGATCAAATCAGACAATCTGTTGCTTACTCAAATAAGAATGTTAAAATATGTGCCTCACATGCGGGCTTAACATTAGGAGAAGACGGCGCCACGCACCAAATTCTTGAAGACATAGGTTTAATGAAAATGCTACCAGGAATGGTGGTCATAAACACCTGTGATTATAACCAAACAAAAGCAGCTACCATTGCAATAGCAGATTACCATGGTCCCGTTTACTTACGTTTCGGTAGGCCTGCAGTAGCTAATTTTACTCCACCAGATGCACCTTTTGAAATTGGAAAAGCCCTTTTATTGCAGGAAGGGACGGACGTCACTATTGTAGCCACCGGACACCTAGTTTGGGAGGCTTTAATTGCAGCAGACGCGTTAGCAGAAAAAGGGATCAGTGCGGAGGTCATTAATATACACACCATTAAACCATTAGACGAAGCTGCTATTTTAGCTTCTGTAGCAAAAACATCTTGTGTTGTTACCGCTGAAGAGCACAATATCTTAGGTGGATTAGGAGAAAGTGTTGCGAGAACTTTGGCTTCAAAACACCCTGTGCCACAAGAATTTATTGGAACAAATGACACTTTCGGAGAGAGTGGTACACCTGCACAACTCATGGAGAAATATGGATTAAACGCAGCGGCCATTACAAAGGCTTGTGAAAAAGTAATAAAACGCAAATAAAATCGTTTTACTATACAAATGTCTAAAGGCGCATTTTAATTCTTTCAAAAGATCATAAATGCGCCTTTTACTTTAAAATATCATTTAAGATGAAAAAAGCATTATTTATTGCAGTGGCCTTAATCACTTTTCAAGGCTTTGCACAGAAAGAAACTGGGATAGGAATTAAAGCTGGCGTAAATTATAATCAGAATGGCAATTTAAAAACTGCTGTAAATAGCGCTGCAAACGACATTATTTCAGGCTCGGATCAAAAAATGGGCTACCATCTTGGTCTTTATGCTAAAATGAATATCCCTATTTTTTACCTCAGGCCTGAATTGATCTTCACCCATACTAAAAGTGCTTATGATTTTTCAGGAGGAAATGGAATATATAGTCAATCAAAAATAGATCTACCTATTCTATTAGGCTATGAGATTATAGGTCCTCTACATATTTTTGCAGGCCCATCTATTCAATTGGTATTAGGAAATGATTTTGACTTGAGCAATGTTGCTCTAACAGATCTAGAAAAAAATACCACCATTGGTTTTCAATTTGGCGCTGGTATAAACCTAGGACGTTTAGGATTAGATGTAAGGTTTGAAAGGGGATTAAGTCCGAATCAAATTTCACTGATCAACAACAATATCACTACTATTTCAGAAAGTTTTATTGACACCAGGCCCACCCAAGTGATCTTTGCGCTTTCATATGCCTTATAAACATATAGAAATATTCAAAAAAAAAGCCCTGCAATATGCAGGGCTTTTTTTTTATTTAAACTTGTTCGATCGGATTAATCTTTATCCAAATAATCAGGGATACCGTCCCCATCGGTATCAGGAAAGGTAATAGAGCCGTCTGCATTAATAACTATTTCCTCTATGGTAGGAATACCATCGTTGTCGTCATCTGAATCTGCATGATTGGCTAAAGACTGTTGAAAACTACTGGCTTCCTCGTCTGCATCTGTGTTGTCATTACCCAAAATTCCATCTCCATTGAGATCTTCTAATATGGAAGGAATACCGTCATTATCATAATCTGTATCTACTACAAACTTACCTAATTCAATAGAAAACATCAATGGCGTATATGCTGGAATCACGCCTGAACTAGAATTGTAATAACCCAGCGCAGAGGGAAAAACAAACAAGCCAATACCACTGTCAGTGAAAGTTGTTGTGCCATCGGGATGGTTCTCAACATTAAGACCCGCTTTAAGTTTGTTTACACCCAATTGATACCCCCTTATGGTAAAAGGAAGGTATTGCCAGAGAAAACTGGCAGATGCGTCAAATGATTTACCATTTAAAAAACTTCCCTCATACTTAATAAGCGTAGAGTCTGCAACAGTAGGAGAGATTCCACTAGCGCCCTCTCTTACAACCAAATAATAGTAGGTATGGTTCACTACCTCTTTTGTATCCAAGCCATAGTAATCAGAATCAATTGCAATGGTTTCAGATTGCATCATTTGAGAAAGAGGAGTTTTATTGGCATTATCTCCAGCAAGGGTGTCTACCCTCACTTTAAAGTCAAAACCAATAGGTGGATTTTGAAAAGATTCGTAATTATAAAAGTGTGTCTCCAAAAAAGTAGAAATATCTTCGGCATTGGTTGGTTCTACCTCACTTAAATTTAAAGGAGGTACTAATTCTACGCCTACTATTTCATTTTTCTTGCATGAAATAGCAGTGAGTAATACAAAAGCACATAGCAATAAAGTATTCTTAGACATTTAGAATCATTTTAAGGCCCGCAAGATACAATTTTCCCTTATTTTTGTCAGAGACATTAACAAAGATTTTGTATTGTTTATGCGTTTAGACAAATACCTGTGGGCCCTGAGATATTTTAAGACCAGAAACATTGCTACAGAAGCGTGTAAGAAGGGACAAATTAGGGTTAATGATCAAATTGCCAAGCCTTCCAGGGAAGTTTATCCTATGGATAAACTGATCATTCGAAAAAATCAGATTAATTTTCAATGTACTGTACTAGATATTCCCAGTAGTAGATTAGGGGCTAAACTCGTGGACATGTACCGTAAGGACACCACCCCATTAGAGGCATTAGAACAACACAAAGTAGCTGCACTGGCTCAAGAACATTACAGGAAAAGTGGGACTGGCAGACCCACAAAGAAAGAGAGAAGGGACCTTTCTGACTACGCCCAAGAGAATGAAGAAAACACCGATTGGGAATAAGAATACAGCATACTATGAATACAAATCAAGACTTAAGTCAAGCCTATTGGGAAGATAGATACAACAAGCAGGAAACTGGTTGGGATATTGGAGGTATTTCTCCTCCAATGAAATTTGCCATAGACCAATTGGCCTTTCAATATCCAGAACAAAAAGATTTAAGCATCTTAATTCCTGGAGCTGGCTTGGGACATGAAGCCATTTATTTGCATCAAAAAGGGTATACAAATGTTCATGTATTGGATATTGCCAAAAAACCTTTAACAGAAATTGCCCTACAGTGCCCTGATTTCCCAAGCCATCACTTGCATTGTAAAGACTTCTTTAATTTTAAAAAAGATGCATTTGATATTATTTTTGAGCAAACGTTTTTTTGCGCCATACCACCTAGCTCCAGAGAAATGTACGTCCTAAAAATGCATAAATTACTAAAGCCAAAAGGTATTTTAACTGGCCTGTTTTTTAATTTTCCTTTAACTGATCAAGGTCCTCCATTTGGAGGAAGCATAGAAGAATATTTGGATTTATTTGACCCTTATTTTTTAATAAATTTTATGGAAACTGCCCAAAATTCAATAAAACCTAGAGCAGAGAAAGAACTCTTCTTTATATTTGAAAATAGATCTCAAAAACAAGCTTAAACATCTACAACATGTCACATCAAATATTAACACACCGAGAGATTGCCCATAAAATTCAGAGAATTGCATATCAAATCTATGAATCTAATGTAAATGAAAAAGAAATTGTAGTGGCAGGTATTATAGGAACTGGACTTGAATTTGCAAAAAAAATTAGTCGTGTTCTTCAAGAAATCACCGATGCTACTATTTTACTTTGTGAATTAAAAATGGACAAGAAAAACCCACTTAAGGGTGTAAGTACCTCTATTAATAAAAGTGATTATGAAAATAAATCAGTGGTATTAGTGGACGATGTTTTAAATTCAGGAAGCACCTTAATATATGGGGTACATCATTTTCTTCAAGT
>Ga0181605_10001703_pt1 | contig 19992 bp, 20 predicted proteins | sample 041ome_11_FD_148676 | JGI IMG/M metagenome (GOLD analysis project Ga0181605, IMG submission 148676) | Coastal salt marsh microbial communities from the Groves Creek Marsh, Skidaway Island, Georgia - 041411US metaG (spades assembly) | ecosystem: Environmental > Aquatic > Marine > Intertidal zone...
GCAATTGAATTGATAAATTTTTGTTCAAAAAAGTTTTAGTATCAAATTATAACAATAATATTTACCTCAATAATGTTATCAACTCTCGTTAATATTTTTAGATTAAAGTGCCCTGTATGTTACAGAGGTGAATTATTAGAAAGTCGACCTAATCTTTTTTTTAAAGTTATACGTGTTAGAGACCGCTGTTCAAACTGTCAAACTCGTTTAAAAATTGAACCAAGTTTTTACTATGGTTCAATGTATGTAGCCTATGCTTTAGGTGTTGGTTTAATGATGATTATCACTTTTATTTATTGGTCATTAAGCAGTTCTTTTTCAGTTCTATCTTGCTTTCTTTGGATTGTTGGAATACTAGTGGTTTTAAACAGTTATCTTAATGCTTGGTCAAAGGCAATATGGGCAAGTTTTTTTTTTAACAAATTAGAGTGAGCTAATATTTTAAAGCACTCCTCTATATACTCCTGCATCATAATCACTTAATCTTAAACACCCTAAAGGATACTGACTCAAATGTTTTTTGAGTTTCGTAAAACTTTTGAGTTTTGAGGCATTGTCCACCACGATAATTTGATATTTCAAATCTTTCGCGCTATGTTTCAGGATACTTTCTATCAGCTCAATGGTGAACTGTTCAAAGTTGTAGTTGATGATGATAACGGCGATTTGGAACACAGCCCAATATATGAAAAATACCTACGAGACATTTAGGCCTGAAGGATCTTTTTTTAATCAAAAATAGAAGTAGAAAGAGATTCGAATTTACTTACAAAAAAAATCCAAAAAATGTGGCACATACGTTCACATAATTACAAAATTTTTTTAAATTTGCACCCGCTTAAACAATAAAGACACATTAAATTATGGCTAAAGAAACTTTTGATCGGTCAAAACCCCATTTAAACATAGGAACGATTGGTCACGTAGATCATGGTAAGACAACGCTTACCGCTGCGATTACCAAGGTGCTTGCAGATGCAGGTTTGTCTGAGGCGAGGAGCTTCGACCAAATCGATAACGCACCCGAAGAAAAAGAACGTGGTATTACCATCAACACATCCCACGTTGAATATCAAACATCAAATCGTCATTATGCCCACGTTGATTGTCCAGGTCACGCTGACTATGTAAAGAATATGGTTACTGGTGCGGCTCAGATGGACGGTGCTATTCTGGTGGTAGCGGCAACAGATGGACCTATGCCACAAACCCGTGAGCACATCCTTTTGGGAAGACAAGTTGGGGTTCCAAGAATTGTTGTGTTTTTAAACAAAGCAGACATGGTGGACGATGAAGAACTGTTGGAATTGGTAGAAATGGAAGTAAGAGAATTGCTTTCTTTTTATGATTACGACGGTGATAACACCCCTGTCGTTTTGGGATCTGCCTTAGGTGCGCTAAACGGAGAGCAAAAATGGGTAGATACCGTCCTTAAGTTAATGGAAGAAGTAGACGCGTGGATCGAATTGCCCACACGTGATGTTGAAAAAGACTTTTTAATGCCTGTTGAAGATGTATTCTCTATTACTGGTAGAGGTACTGTTGCTACCGGGAGAATCGAAACTGGAGTGGCCAACACGGGTGACGAAGTTGACATCATCGGTATGGGTGCTGAGAAAATGAAATCTACCATTACGGGAGTAGAAATGTTTAGAAAAATATTGGATCGCGGTGAAGCTGGAGATAACGTAGGTATTCTTCTGAGAGGAATTGAAAAAACCGATATCAAAAGAGGTATGGTTATCTGTAAGCCTGGTTCAGTAAAGCCTCATGCCAAGTTCAAAGCAGAGGTGTATATTTTGAAAAAAGAAGAAGGAGGGCGTCATACGCCTTTCCACAACAACTATCGTCCGCAGTTCTATGTAAGAACCACCGACGTTACTGGTAATATTGTATTGCCCAATGGTGTGGAAATGGTAATGCCAGGAGACAACCTAACCATTACAGTAGATTTGATCCAACCCATCGCTTTAAATGTAGGTCTTAGATTTGCGATTCGCGAGGGAGGAAGAACTGTAGGAGCTGGTCAGGTAACTGAGATATTAGACTAATAAAAAAGTTTTTAGCATGACCTTAAGGTGTCCGCCTACGGCGGATGCCTTTTGTGTCAAATAAAAACGGGTTTAGCTCAGTTGGTAGAGCACTGGTCTCCAAAACCAGGTGTCGGGAGTTCGAGCCTCTCAACCCGTGCAAATAGAAAAAGGTAGAATGTCAGTCATTATCAATTACATTAAAGATTCATTTGAAGAATTGAGAAACAACGTATCGTGGACTCCTCGTATGGAGCTTCAACGACTGGTTGTTATTGTTTTGGTCTTTTCTGTACTTTTTTCGCTAGCCATTTGGGGAGCCGATACCGTGCTCTCAGAAGTAGTTGGTTTTTATTTTCAATTGATTAAGGGATAATCATGGCAGAAGTCGCAACAAAAAATTGGTATGTTATCAGAGCAGTAAGTGGACAGGAAGCCAAGATCAAGGACTACGTCATGACTGAAATTACTCGTCTTGGACATGCCGATCAGGTCGAGGACATTTTGGTGCCCATGGAGAAAGTTGTTCAAATCCGCAACGGAAAAAAAATCAACAAAGAAAAAGTTTATTTCCCCGGATACATCATGATTAAAGCCAATTTGACTGGTGAAATTCCCCACATTATCAAGTCGGTTACCAACGTTATTGGTTTTTTAGGAGAAACCAAAGGTGGAGAACCTGTTCCGTTAAGAACAGCTGAGGTCAACAGAATGTTAGGTAAAGTAGACGAGTTGACGATGACCACCGATCACATTGCTATTCCTTTCAGTAGAGGGGAAAACGTTAAGGTTATCGATGGCCCTTTCAATGGCTTCAACGGTAGCATTGAAAAGGTAAACGAGGAAAAAAGAAAACTCGAGGTAATGGTGAAGATTTTTGGGAGAAAGACCCCTTTGGAGTTGAGTTATATGCAGGTAGAAAAATTATAAATGTTACATATATATGAAGTTTTAGCTTCCACTTAAAACTTCTCTAACGTTAATGAATTAAAATGGCAAAAGAAATAGGAAAAGTTCTTAAACTTCAAGTTCGGGGAGGTGCTGCGAATCCGTCGCCACCGGTTGGACCCGCGCTAGGTGCCGCAGGAGTTAACATCATGGAGTTCTGCAAGCAGTTCAATGCAAGAACCCAAGATAAGCCAGGTAAAGTATTACCGGTGGTAATTTCTGTATACAAAGACAAATCTTTTGAATTTGTAATCAAGACACCTCCGGCGGCCGTTCAATTGATGGAAGCAGCCAAAGCTAAAAAAGGTTCCGGCGAACCCAACAGAAACAAAGTAGCCTCGGTTACTTGGGATCAAGTAAAAACCATTGCTGAAGACAAGATGCAAGATTTAAATGCATTTACTATCGAATCGGCAATGAAAATGGTAGCCGGTACTGCCCGTTCGATGGGATTCACAGTAAAAGGAGAATTCCCATCCAACTCTTAATCAAATTAGTTATGGCAAGATTATCAAAAAAACAAAAAGAAGCCAGAGCAAAGTTGGATAGTAATTCCCTTTACTCTATTGCGGCTGCCTCTTCCTTAGTGAAAGAAGTAACCACTACTAAATTTGATGCCTCTGTAGATTTGGCCGTTCGTTTGGGTGTTGATCCAAAGAAAGCCAATCAAATGGTACGTGGCGTAGTGAGTCTTCCTCACGGTACTGGTAAAGTCCTCCGTGTTTTAGCATTGGTAACCCCTGACAAGGAAGCAGAAGCCCAAGAGGCTGGTGCCGATTATGTTGGGTTGGACGAATACCTTCAAAAAATCAAAGATGGTTGGACAGATGTCGATGTAATTGTAACCATGCCCAGTGTGATGGGTAAATTGGGCCCACTAGGTCGGGTATTAGGACCAAGAGGTTTAATGCCCAATCCCAAAACAGGGACCGTTACCATGGATATCAAAAAAGCCGTTACTGACGTCAAGGGAGGAAAGATTGATTTTAAAGTGGACAAAACAGGAATCGTTCATGCTTCTATTGGAAAAGTTTCCTTCGAACCCAAAAAGATCGAAGAGAACGCCAATGAGTTGCTAAGAACCATTCAAAAGTTGAAACCCACCACCATCAAAGGAACATATATTAAGAGCATTTCTATGTCCAGTACCATGAGTCCTGGAATTGGCATTGAAACTAAATTGGCTTAGCCTTAAAATTTAAGGAATGACAAGAGAACAAAAAGCACAAGAAATTCAAGTTCTAACTGAGAAATTGTCCTCAGCCAAGAACCTTTACTTGACCGATATTTCGGGTCTTGATGCAGTACAAACCTTTGCATTACGCAGGGCATGTTTTAAGGCAAACATCAAATTGTCTGTTGTAAAAAACACTTTGTTGGCAAAAGCCATGGAAGCCTCTGAAAAAGATTTTGGAGACCTACAAGATGTTTTGAAAGGCAATACCTCTTTGATGTTTTCAGAGGTTGGAAATGCTCCAGCAAAACTGATCAAAGATTTTCGAAAAAAATCAGAAAAACCCGTCCTGAAAGGGGCATTCATTGAAGAGGCCATCTACATTGGAGATGATCAAATCTCGGTTTTGGAATCTATTAAATCCAAAGAGGAGTTGATCGGAGATGTCATTGCCCTACTTCAATCTCCCGCCAAAAATGTTATTTCGGCACTTCAATCGGGTGGATCCAATTTATCGGGAATCCTTAAAACATTGTCCGAACGCTAATCGTTCAATGACGAACACACAAAAAATTATTATTATTTAAAACACGAACATTCAATTTCATAAAAATGGCAGATTTAAAAGAATTCGCAGAACAACTGGTTAATTTGACAGTAAAAGAAGTCAATGAATTGGCTGATATTTTAAAAGAGGAGTACGGAATCGAACCCGCTGCTGCAGCTGTAGCTGTAGCTGGTGGAGTTGCAGCAGGTGGAGGAGACGCCGCTGCAGAAGAAAAATCAGAATTCGATGTAGTACTTTCCTCTGCTGGAGGTTCTAAACTTGCAGTAGTAAAATTGGTTAAAGAATTAACTGGTCTTGGTCTGAAGGAAGCCAAAGAATTGGTTGACAACGCACCAAGTAACATTAAGGAAGCAGTTTCTAAAGACGAAGCTGAAGGACTTAAAAAGTCGCTTGAAGAAGCAGGAGCTGAGGTCGAACTGAAATAATTACGACCTATCCTCACTATCGGTTTAGGCTTTTGGATCAAGCGTCCATGAGTCTAAACCCTTTTGTGTTTCATACTACCCGATGGGTTTTTACCCATCTTTTTGGATACTAATAAAAAATTGTAAATGCCGAATCCACAATCCACTAGAGTCAACTTTGCAGCAGCCAAAGACTCACCCAACTACCCCGATTTCCTTGACATTCAAATCAAATCCTTTAAAGATTTTTTCCAGTTGGAAACCAAATCCGACGAGAGAATTGAAGAGGGTTTGTTCAACACTTTTAAAGAAAATTTTCCCATCACAGATACCAGAAATCAGTTTGTGCTGGAATTTATAGATTACTTTGTAGATCCGCCGAGATACTCTATACAAGAGTGTATAGAAAGAGGCTTGACCTACTCTGTACCCCTTAAAGCCCGATTGAAGCTTTTTTGTACCGATCCGGAACACGAAGATTTCGAGACCATCGTCCAAGATGTGTTTTTGGGAACCATACCCTACATGACTCCCAGTGGGACTTTTGTAATCAATGGAGCGGAACGAATTGTTGTATCCCAATTGCACCGTTCTCCAGGGGTCTTTTTCGGACAATCTTTCCACGCCAATGGTACCAAGCTCTATTCGGCAAGAGTGATACCGTTCAAAGGTTCATGGATTGAATTTGCTACGGACATTAACAGTGTCATGTATGCCTACATTGACAGAAAGAAAAAATTACCCGTTACCACGCTTTTTAGAGCCATTGGTTACGAAAGTGACAAAGACATTTTAGAGATATTTGATCTGGCAGAAGAGGTAAAAGTTTCAAAAACTGGACTCAAAAAAGTACTTGACCGCAAACTCGCTGCTCGTGTGTTGAAGACTTGGCACGAGGACTTCGTTGATGAAGATACCGGAGAGGTTATTTCGATTGAAAGAAACGAGATCATCATTGACCGGGATACTTTAATCGATAAAGAGCATATCGATATGATTCTTGATGCCGATGTGAAAACCATTCTCCTGCACAAAGAGGATGCCCATATGGCTGATTATGCGATCATTCACAACACCCTTCAAAAAGACCCCACCAATTCTGAAAAGGAAGCCGTGGAGCACATTTACCGTCAGTTGAGAAATGCAGAACCACCGGATGAGGATACTGCTCGTGGGATCATTGATAAGTTGTTCTTTTCCGACCAGCGTTATAATCTGGGAGAGGTAGGACGTTATCGAATGAACAAAAAACTCAACCTGGAGGTGGAGATGGACAAGCAGGTATTGACCAAATTGGACATCATTACCATCGTAAAATATTTGATAGAGTTGATTAACTCCAAAGCTGAAATCGACGATATCGACCACCTTTCCAATCGAAGGGTAAGAACCGTTGGAGAACAACTATCGTCTCAATTTGGAGTTGGTTTAGCGAGAATGGCGCGAACCATTAGGGAGCGAATGAACGTAAGAGACAACGAGGTATTCACCCCCATTGATTTGATCAATGCCAAGACACTCTCTTCGGTCATCAATACCTTTTTTGGCACCAATCAGCTGTCGCAGTTCATGGATCAAACCAATCCATTGGCAGAGATCACCCACAAAAGAAGATTATCTGCTTTGGGACCTGGAGGACTCTCGAGAGAGCGAGCAGGATTTGAGGTACGGGATGTTCACTACACCCACTATGGTCGACTCTGCCCCATCGAAACTCCTGAAGGACCAAATATTGGTTTGATTTCTTCCTTGAGTGTTTTTGCCAAAGTAAACAATCTCGGATTCATTGAAACGCCCTACCGCAAGGTAGAAGATGGAAAAATTGATCTCAAAAATACCATCTACCTCAGTGCTGAGGAAGAGGAAAATCAGTTGATCGCTCAGGCCAATATTCCTTATGATAAGGAAGGTCAAATTTCCTCTGATAAGGTTATTGCCAGAGATCAAGCTGACTTCCCGGTGGTAACGCCCAACGAAATCAACTATACAGATGTGGCCCCCAATCAAATTGCCTCGATATCGGCTTCATTGATTCCCTTCTTGGAACATGACGATGCCAACAGAGCCCTAATGGGATCTAATATGATGCGACAGGCAGTTCCTTTGCTTCGCCCAGAGTCTCCCATAGTGGGAACTGGTCTAGAGCAACAAGTCGCTTCTGATTCAAGGGTTTTGATTAATGCTGAGGGCGATGGAGTTGTTGAATATGTTGACGCCAACAAGATCACCATCAAATACGATATGAGTGAGAACCAACGGCTCATTTCTTTTGATGGAGATAAAAAATCATATGATTTGATCAAATTCCGAAAAACCAATCAAGGGACTTGTATCAATCTCAAGCCCATTGTCCAAAAAGGAGATCGTGTGGTCAAAGGACAAGTCCTATCTGAAGGATATGCCACACAGCGTGGAGAGTTGGCCTTAGGTAGAAATATGAAAGTGGCTTTTATGCCTTGGAAGGGTTACAATTTTGAAGACGCTATTGTAATCTCGGAAAAAGTGGTCAGGGAAGATATCTTTACCTCCATTCATATTGATGAGTATTCAGTTGATGTGCGTGACACCAAATTGGGGACCGAAGAATTGACGGACGATATTCCCAACATCAGCGAGGAAGCCACCAAAGATTTGGATGAAAATGGTATGATCCGCATTGGAGCTGAAGTCAATCCCGGGGATATCTTGATTGGAAAAATAACACCCAAAGGAGAGTCTGACCCTTCCCCAGAGGAAAAACTGTTGCGTGCTATTTTTGGGGACAAAGCAGGAGATGTAAAAGACGCCTCCCTCAAAGCCCCCCCATCTTTAAGGGGTGTGGTGATTGATAAGAAACTCTTTACCCGATCGGTCAAAGACAAAAGAAAAAGAAATCAAGACAAGCAAGAACTCGAAGTGCTTGAAGAAAAATTCGAAGTCAAATTCGAAGAATTAAAAGGCGTTTTGATTGATAAATTATTCGCTATTGTCAACGGTAAAACCTGCCAAGGGGTTCAGAATGACCTTGGGGAGGAAATCCTTCCTAAGGGAAAGAAATATACCCTTAAGATGTTGACCGCAGTAGAAGATTATACCCACTTGACCAAAGGGATATGGACCACTACTGATGAGACCAATAAGCTAATTGCGGATCTCATACACAATTATAAAATCAAAGAAAACGACCTTCAAGGATCTTTGCGAAGAGAGAAGTTTACCATCAGTGTTGGAGATGAACTTCCAGCTGGGGTAAAAAAATTGGCTAAGGTTTATATCGCCAAAAAACGCAAGCTAAAAGTTGGAGATAAAATGGCGGGTCGTCATGGAAACAAGGGAATCGTTGCTCGTATTGTACGTGAGGAAGAGATGCCTTTCCTTGAGGACGGTACCCCAGTAGACATCGTTTTAAATCCGTTGGGGGTTCCCTCTCGAATGAACATTGGTCAAATTTACGAGACCGTGTTGGGATGGGCTGGACTGAATCTGGGTCAAAAATATGCCACTCCAATTTTTGATGGAGCGACCATTGATGAAATCAATGAATTGACCGATAGTGCTAAAATTCCTCGTTATGGTCACACCTATCTCTATGATGGAGGTACGGGAGAACGCTTTGATCAGCCAGCTACTGTTGGGGTAATTTACATGTTGAAACTCGGTCATATGGTCGATGACAAGATGCACTCCCGATCCATCGGTCCTTATTCTTTGATCACGCAACAGCCCTTGGGTGGAAAAGCCCAATTTGGAGGCCAGCGATTCGGTGAGATGGAAGTATGGGCCCTTGAAGCTTATGGTGCTTCCAGCACTTTGCAGGAAATATTGACTGTTAAATCAGACGATGTCATTGGTCGTGCCAAGACCTATGAATCCATCGTGAAGGGGGAAACCCTTCCAGAACCCGGACTACCGGAATCTTTCAACGTGTTAATGCACGAATTGAAAGGATTAGGATTAGACATCAGATTAGAAGAATAATTAAAATATTGCTATTGAGTTATGCCTAGAAATAACGAAATCATTACCCAAAAGAAATTTAATAAAATATCCATAGGATTGTCCTCTCCAGAGGTCATCTTGGGCAATTCTAGAGGAGAAGTTCTCAAGCCCGAAACGATCAACTACAGAACCCATAAACCCGAACGAGACGGTTTGTTTTGTGAGCGTATATTTGGACCGGTCAAAGATTTTGAATGTGCCTGTGGAAAGTACAAGCGCATCCGTTACAAAGGGATCGTTTGTGACCGTTGTGGGGTTGAGGTTACTGAGAAAAAAGTCAGACGTGACCGTGTGGGACACATCAATTTGGTGGTTCCTGTGGCACACATCTGGTATTTCCGTTCGCTTCCCAATAAAATTGGATACTTACTCGGCTTACCATCCAAAAAATTGGACATGATCATTTACTATGAGCGTTATGTGGTCATCCAACCGGGTAACACCAAAAATGAGGAGGGAGAACCCGTCCAAAAAATGGATTTTTTGACGGAGGAAGAATACCTCAATATCATGGAGCAACTGCCCCCTGAAAATCAGTTTCTCGAAGACAACGATCCTGAAAAATTCATCGCCAAAATGGGTGCCGAATGTCTGATCGATCTCTTATCTAGGATTGATCTTGAGGCCCTCTCCTATGAGCTGCGTCATAAGGCCAACAATGAAACTTCTAAACAAAGAAAAACCGAGGCCCTTAAGAGACTTCAGGTGGTAGAGGCTTTCAAAGAAGCCAACGAAAACCGGGAAAATCTCCCCGAGTGGATGATCATGAAAGTCATTCCCGTCATCCCCCCCGAATTAAGACCCCTAGTCCCCCTAGATGGTGGACGTTTTGCTACCTCCGACCTCAATGATCTCTATCGTCGAGTCATCATCCGAAACAATCGTTTGAAACGTCTGGTTGAGATCAAGGCTCCCGAGGTAATTTTAAGAAATGAAAAGCGTATGCTACAAGAGTCTGTCGACTCTCTGTTTGATAACACTCGAAAATCATCCGCCGTTAAGACGGATTCCAATCGACCATTGAAATCCCTTTCGGATTCCCTTAAAGGAAAGCAAGGAAGGTTTCGTCAAAATCTATTGGGTAAAAGGGTAGATTACTCTGCCCGATCGGTGATCGTTGTCGGTCCTGAATTGAAGTTGTTTGAGTGTGGCTTGCCCAAGGGAATGGCTGCGGAGTTATACAAGCCTTTTATCATCAGAAAACTCATTGAAAGAGGGATTGTAAAAACTGTTAAATCTGCCAAGAAGATCATCGACCGCAAAGAACCTGTGGTTTGGGATATTCTTGAAAATGTATTGAAAGGACATCCTGTGCTGTTGAACAGAGCCCCCACATTACACCGACTGGGGATTCAAGCCTTTCAACCTAAATTGATCGAAGGAAAAGCAATACAATTACACCCCCTAGTATGTACCGCATTCAATGCGGATTTTGATGGAGACCAAATGGCGGTTCACTTACCTCTAGGCCCAGAGGCCATATTGGAAGCGCAATTGCTGATGTTGGCCTCACACAATATCCTCAACCCCGCAAACGGTTCTCCCATTACGGTTCCCTCTCAGGACATGGTTTTGGGATTGTACTATATGACCAAAGCAAGGAAGTCAACACCCAAAGTTCCCGTCAAAGGAGAAGGTTTGACATTCTATTCTGTGGAAGAAGTACATATTGCATACAACGAAAAGCAAGTGGATCTGAATGCCATGATCAAGATCAGAGCCAAAGATTTTAACAAAGATGGCGAATTGGTCTATCAGATCATTGATACCACAGTGGGCCGTGTATTGTTCAACGAAGTAGTCCCTGAAAATGCGGGCTATTTCAATGAGGTTCTGACCAAAAAGAACCTAAGAGAAATTATTGGTCAAATTTTGAAAGTCACCAGTGTTCCAGAAACTGCTGAGTTTTTGGATGAGATCAAAGACATGGGATATGGATTCGCTTTCAAAGGCGGTTTGTCCTTTAGTTTGGGAGACATCATTATCCCCAAAGAAAAAATAGAAATGATCGAGGATGCAAATGTCCAAGTGGATGGCATCTCCGGTAACTACAATATGGGGTTGATTACCAACAACGAACGCTACAATCAAGTGATCGATGTTTGGACATCCACCAATGCCAAGCTGACCGAGCTGGCTATGAAGCGAATTAGTGAAGACCAACAAGGATTCAACTCAGTTTACATGATGTTGGACTCTGGAGCGAGAGGGTCGAAGGAGCAAATCCGACAGTTGACCGGAATGCGAGGATTGATGGCCAAACCCAAAAAGTCCAATGTGGGCGGGGGAGAGATCATCGAAAACCCCATTCTTTCCAATTTTAAGGAGGGATTGTCTATCTTGGAATACTTCATTTCTACCCACGGTGCTCGAAAAGGATTGGCCGATACTGCTCTGAAAACTGCCGATGCTGGTTATTTGACCCGAAGGTTGGTTGATGTCTCACAGGATGTGATCGTTACCATTGAAGATTGTGGCACCTTGAGGGGGATCGATATTGAGCCTTTGAAGAAAAACGAAGAAATTGTTGAGACCCTCGGTGAGCGAATCTTGGGACGAGTTGCATTGCATGCCGTTGTTGACCCCCATACCGATGAAGTATTGGTCAATGCCGGAGAGCAAATAACAGAGGCCATTGTCACTCGGATAGAGAAATCGGCGATCAACAGTGTTGGAGTTCGTTCCCCATTGACGTGCGAGTCGCTTAAAGGGATCTGTGCCAAGTGTTACGGCAGAAACTTGTCCACCAGTAAAATGGTTCAAAAAGGAGAAGCAGTTGGTGTTGTCGCCGCACAGTCCATTGGAGAACCTGGAACTCAGTTGACACTCAGGACATTCCACGTGGGTGGGGTTGCTGGAAACATCTCTGAGGAGAATCGCTTGGTGGCCAAGTTTGATGGAATTGTAGAAATTGAAGATCTAAAAACGGTTAAAGGAGAGGATTCTGAAGGCAATGAAGCCAATATTGTGATTTCCAGAACTGCGGAATTGAAATTGGTAGATGCCAAAACTAAAAATGTTCTCAATACCCATAATATCCCCTATGGTTCCTCCATATTCACCAAAAAAGGATCCAAAATTAATAAGGGAGATGTCATCTGTCAGTGGGATCCTTTCAACGGGGTTATCGTTTCGGAATTCTCCGGAAAAATCAGTTTTGAGAACATCGAGCAAGGGCTTACTTATCAGGTAGAAATTGATGAGCAAACCGGATTCCAAGAAAAAGTAATTTCAGAATCTCGAAATAAAAAGTTGATCCCTACGCTGCATATCAAAGATACCAAAGGCAATACCCTCAGGTCCTATAACCTGCCGGTAGGAGCCCACCTGATCGTCAACGATGGAGATACGATCAAAGAAGGAAAAATCTTGGTCAAGATTCCAAGAAAATCTGCCAAGTCTGGGGATATTACGGGAGGTCTGCCAAGAGTAACCGAACTATTCGAAGCCCGTAACCCATCCAATCCTGCTGTAGTATCTGAGATCGATGGTGTGGTTTCTTTCGGTAAAATTAAAAGAGGAAACCGCGAGATCATCGTGGAATCCAAATTCGGAGACATTAAAAAGTATTTGGTTAAATTATCCAACCAAATTTTGGTTCAGGAAAATGACTTTGTCAAAGCGGGAATGCCGCTGTCTGATGGATCCATTACACCCACCGATATCCTTAAGATCAAAGGCCCCTCTGCCGTACAGCAGTATTTGGTCAATGAAGTACAAGAGGTGTATCGACTGCAAGGGGTTAAGATCAACGACAAGCACTTTGAGGTGGTTGTTCGTCAGATGATGAGAAAGGTCAAAATCGATGATCCTGGCGATTCCATATTCTTGGAAGGTCAATTGGTTTATAAGACGGATTTCATTATAGAGAACAACAATCTTTATGGTAAAAAGATCGTAGAGGAAGTAGGTGCATCAGAAAACCTGAAAGCCGGACAAATGATTACGGCCCGGCAGTTGAGGGACGAAAATTCCTTATTGATACGAGAAGATAAGGCTCCAGTAGTGGCCAGAGATGCAACCTCTGCTACTGCCACCCCTGAATTACAGGGAATCACGAGAGCCTCTCTACAGACCAAATCCTTTATTTCCGCTGCTTCTTTCCAAGAAACAACCAAAGTCTTGAATGAGGCTGCTGTCAATGGAAAAGTAGATGGTTTGGAAGGATTAAAGGAAAATGTAATTGTCGGTCACAAAATTCCAGCCGGTACCGGTTTGAGAGAATACAACAACGTTATTGTAGGATCAAAAGACGAGTACACCAGTTTGTTGATTGACAAGGAAGAGGAAGAAGTTAATATTTAATCTATGAGCACTCCAAAGGACAAAAAGGAGCAACAAATCAATATTGAATTGGACGAAGCTACCGCTCAAGGTACTTATTCCAATTTGGCCATCATCAATCACTCTCCTTCGGAATTTGTGGTGGACTTTGTGGCCATCATGCCTGGGACGCCGAAGGCAAAGGTCAAATCGAGGATCATTCTTACCCCAGAGCATGCTAAGCGATTTCAGAGCGCAATGGCTGATAACATCCGAAGATATGAAGACAGTCATGGGGAAATTGACTCCAAGGAGCATCCTCCCATTCCTTTGAACTTTGGTCCTACTGGTGAAGCTTAAAAACTAACCCCCAACGAAAGTTGGGGGTTTTTCTTTTCAATGCAACTCCGAGGTAAAATGAAAAGTAATCTCGGGATATTTTTGTTGCGCCATTTGTAGCGAAAAAGCAGAATCTGCAAGATATACCAATTGCCCTTGTTTGTCTTTGGCCAAAAACTTTTGCTTTACCTGAAGGAAATCCAGGAAGTTTTTATTCTCCTCGTCTTCGCAACTGATCCAGCAGGCTTTGTGAACATTGAAGTTTTCGAAGGTACACTTGGCGGTGTATTCGTGTTCCAGTCGGTATTGAATGACTTCAAACTGAAGTGCTCCCACCGTACCGATCACTTTCCTACCGTTGAGGTTGAGGGTGAACAATTGGGCCACCCCTTCGTCCATCAGTTGGTCGATTCCTTTACTGAGCTGTTTGGCTTTCATAGGATCAGCATTGTTAATAAATCGGAAGTGTTCTGGCGAAAAACTGGGAATGCCCTTGTACTGTATTTGTTCTCCTGCAGTGAGGGTGTCACCAATTTTAAAATTACCCGTATCGTGGAGTCCTACAATATCTCCAGGAAATGACTCATCTACCACTTCTTTTTTCTCCGCAAAAAAAGCATTGGGGCTGGAAAACTTTAGTTTCTTTTGATGCCTCACATGAAAGTAAGGTGTGTTGCGTTTAAAGGTACCCGAAACGATTTTTACGAAGGCCAAACGGTCACGATGTTTGGGATCCATATTGGCGTGAATTTTAAAAACAAAACCTGAGAATTCTGATTCATCAGGTTGAATTACCCTTTTGTCTGTAGATTTGGGCAATGGAGGTGGGGCGATCTCAATAAAACAATCCAGTAGCTCTTGAACCCCAAAATTGTTGAGGGCTGAACCAAAAAAAACAGGTTGTAAATTCCCTTCGAGATACTCCTTTTGATCAAAGACAGGGTAAACCCCCTCTACCAATTCCAGAGATTCTTTTAGCTCGTCCATAGCTTGTTGGCCCACGGCCGCATTTAGCCCTTGGTCGTCCAATGAATCATAGCCGACAGTGGTTGCAATTTTTTGTTTATCGGTACTATTGAAAATTTGAATATTTTGCGACCACAAGTTGTATATGCCTTTAAAATTGTAACCCATTCCAATGGGAAAACTCATGGGGGTTACCCTCAGCCCAAGTTTTGTTTCCACTTCGTCCAAAAGATCAAAGGCGTCTTTCCCCTCCCGATCCAATTTGTTGATGAAGACAATCATGGGTATTTTTCTCATTCTACAAACCTCCACCAGTTTTTCGGTTTGCTCTTCCACACCTTTGGCAACATCAATCACTACGATCACACTGTCGACAGCGGTAAGGGTTCTATAGGTGTCCTCGGCAAAGTCCTTGTGGCCAGGAGTATCCAAGATATTAATTTTTTTTTCTTTGTAGTTAAAAGCCAACACAGAGGTGGCCACAGAAATTCCCCTCTGACGTTCGATTTCCATAAAATCACTGGTAGCACCCTTCTTGATCTTATTGGACTTTACGGCTCCTGCCTCTTGAATGGCTCCCCCGTAGAGCAGCAATTTCTCCGTCAAGGTAGTTTTACCGGCATCGGGGTGAGAAATGATACCAAAAGTACGTCTTCGTTGAATTTCTCGTTGGAACTCCATTTGGATGAATTTGGGCAAAAATATTTAATTAAATCCCACCACTAAAATTTGTCGATAGGTTTTATGCAATATAATGGGTATTTTTGAAGCTATGGAAGAGGAGAAAGTTGTTTTGGTTGACATACATGATCAACCCATCGGAACCATGGGTAAAATAGAAGCCCACGAGAAAGCACTTCTGCATCGTGCCTTTTCTATTTTTGTACTTAACGCCAATGATGAACTGCTGTTACAACAGCGGGCTTTTGAGAAATATCATTCTCCCGGTCTTTGGACCAATAGCTGTTGTAGTCACCAACGGGAGGGGGAATCCAATTTAGAAGCCGGTAACCGCCGTTTGATGGAGGAGATGGGAATGCGCGTTCCACTTGAGGAGCTGTTTACCTTTATCTACAAAGCTTCTTTTGAGAATGGTTTGACGGAGCATGAATTGGATCATGTGATGGTGGGCTATAGCGATGAAGATCCTCAAATCAATCCCGACGAAGTGGCTGCTTTTAAATGGATTTCTCTGGATGATTTAAAAAAGGATTTGATCGACCAACCTCAAAATTATACCGTTTGGTTTAAGATTATATTTGATCGATTTTATCATCACATTAAAGAAGATAAAGGATGAGGGTAACCGTTTGTAGAAAAGCGCATTTTAACGCAGCTCACCGACTATATGTCAAGTCATGGGATGATCAAAAAAATGAGGAGATTTTTGGAAAATGTTCGAATCCCTATTTTCATGGGCATAACTATGAATTAATCGTCAATGTAACCGGCACTATTGATCCAGTGACGGGCTATGTGATGGACATGAAGGTCTTGAAAGACCTTATCAAATCAGAGGTAGAAGAGGCCTTTGATCATAAAAACCTGAACGAGCAGGTTCCTGAATTTGCCGATTTGATCCCTTCGGCCGAAAATATTGCCGTTGTGATATACAACAAATTATATCCCCATTTGGACGACGATAAAAGCTTGGAAATCGTATTGTACGAAACCCCGCGAAATTTTGTCAAATACAGTGGTTAAAACTTTAATAAAAAAGCGTTATGTCAAGTGTAAAATTATTCAAAAAAGAAATCAATAACACCATCGGTGCATTCATAGAAGATGTTTATTCTTGGGAGTTGAATCATCCCGATGCAGATCTTAAGTCTACTGAAAAATTGGTCGATAAAGCCATTGCACTTTTCGATGACCTGATCCAAAAGGTTCGCGAAGCCAAAATGGAAGGCGGAAAGAAAGGCTTTAAAAAACTGAACGAAAATTTGGAAAAGGCGGTGGCTGACCTCAATCAAGAATTGGCAAAACTCGGTTAGCTATTCTGTAGCTTCCTCTATTTTGCGTTTGGCGATAAATTCCAAGAATTCCTTGCCGTACTTGGAGACCTTTACTTCCTCTGTCAATTTTGAGGCAACAGTATCCAGAAAAACCAGATTGGCGTCATATACCTCTGTAAGTGCAATAAAAGGCGCAATAACATTATCCCCATGGGTACTGGCGAAGTTGAGGGCATAGAGGTATCTCCTTTTGGTCAGGTTGTCCATTGCTGCTTGAATGGAATCCATGGTCTTTTGGTCAGCATTGTTTTTGATTGCTTCATAATAGGCTTTAATATTATCCAAGTTTTTCCCATCGAACTGACGGGCCAGCTTTCGGTATTCTTGAAGCAATTCTTGGTTTTCGGACCCCGTGACTTTGGCACTGCTCTCAAAGGTTTTCAGTAGGGTATTTACCGTGATTTCTCCTTTTTCTCCAAAAAACAAAATCCTATCATTTAGGCTGTCACCATCTTCTTTGTTGAGGTAGAGGTAAAAAATTTCTGGACTTTCGATATCTGTTTTGAATTGAAATTCGGGGCTGCCGTTTATCACTACTGAATCAATGCTTACTAGGAGGGAATCTTGTATTTTCTGTAAATAAAGCGTTCCTTTTCTCAAGCCGTCCACTTTGCCTGATAGCAACATGCTATTTCCAGTGGCTTTTGGCGAGGATTCGCATCCAATCCACAATATGGAGAGGAGTGTTATAATGAAATTACGATTTTTATCCATCATGGTGATGTTGTAGTTTGTGCAAATGTAGTCCAAATTGACAGTATAGAAAAATGCTTTTGCCGTCCGCGTTATTTCATTTTCCTTAACTCAAAATAAAGATAAATCAACCTCAATTTTCTTATTTTTGGGAGGTGATGATTGCAAGCTATCCCGTTATATATTTACTATATTTATTAATGTTTGTCAATGCGGAGTGGGGGCAAACGGGGCATCGGGTGGTGGGCGAAATCGCCCAGCAGCACCTCACCCCAAAAGCACAAAGCCGTATTGATGAATTATTAGAAGGTCGCTCGTTGGCAGAAATCTCTACCTATGGAGACGATATCAAATCAGATCCCAAATACAAATCGCTCAATCCCTGGCATTATGTCAATTTGCCATTGGAGGCCCCCTACTCCGATGCCACTAAAAACCCAAAAGGCGACGTGGTGATCGCCATCAAAAAGTGCATTGCCGAAATAAAAAACCCCAATACTACAAAAGAAGAAAAAGTTTTTTACCTGAAATTGTTGGTTCATTTTGTAGGGGATGTCCACCAGCCGATGCATGTTGGTAGGGCCGAAGATCGGGGGGGAAACAACATTCGATTACAATGGTTTGGTCAATCGACCAATTTACACCGGCTTTGGGACAGTCAACTCATAAACAGCCACGGCATAAGCTATACTGAGTTGGTAAGCGATATAAAACCGTTGAGCCCCCAAGTCGTTGAAGAGATTCAAAAACAGCCGCTGGAAAAATGGGTGGAGGAGTCCCATTCTCTTGCCAATACGATTTATGAAGCCAGCCCGCCCAACAGCACTTTGGGTTATGAATACCGTTACCGATTTCTGCCCTTGCTCAAAACACAATTGCAAAAAGGAGGTTTGCGTTTGGCTGCCCTGCTGAATGAGTTGTTCAAATGATTTTTCTGAAAGTGAGGTTGATTCTGGGCTCCATCGGTTTTTTGGTTTTGGGAATTTGGTGAAGCCAGTGTTCTTGCATGCCTCCCTCCATCAGCAATAAACTCCCGTGGTGGAGTTCCATTTTGTAACGTTCGGATTCAATTTTGCGGTGTTTGAAATGAAAAAAACGATTGGCTCCAAAGCTGAAGGAGGCAATCTGTGGATGTTTACCCAATTCTTTTTCATTATCGGCATGCCAGCTGTTGCTGTCGGACCCATCTCGGTAAAGGTTGAGTAGAACACAATTAAAATCGTAATGGCTTACCTTTTGGATTTGATTTAACAGCTCCAAAAGCGCGGCTGTCATGGGGTGTGGATGGAGGGTTAAACCCGAATATGTATAGGTGCTCAATCTGGTGCTGTGAAGGGAGGTAAGTCGTGGTTGGGCATAGACTTTTCCAAAAACTTTCACATTGTCTTGTTGCCAAGGGATTGTTTCCAAAAAGGTTTTGTAATAGTAATCTGCCTCCCCTTCAGATAGAAAATTCTGGAAGTAACGCAATTGGGCGTCTATTAGCTTAGGTTGCCAGCTGGGAGTGGGTGGAATTGATTTTGGCATTCCCAAAAATAAATGTTTTATGGCATATGTTTTTTGAATGGGTTGTTTTTAAGGCAAACAGTAGCCTGTGTCATCGGTTTTATCACATTGTTCGGCAAAACAGAAGAAAATAGCGGTGTATGATTTTTTGTTTTTTATAAATAGGGCTCCGTCCTGATAAATACCATTACTGGAGAGGTGACTTCCCTGATTGCCTTGGTTCATGTGGACATTGTCCATGCCATTTTTCAATGGGATATTTGGAGTAATTTTCTTAGAATCACTATTGTTTTCATTCTCTTTTTCATTTCTATACAGAGAGCCATAAACAACGATGTGTTCGTGATCACATAGATAATTATTAAGTTTTTGAGAGATGGTATCTCCGTCAATGGGATGGCTATCAAATAGATCTGCCTTAGGAAATAGCTCTTGTCTCAAAAAATCCAGTGCCAACCCACCCGCAACAGAGGCAACAGGGGTATACCCTTGGACTAAATCATCAAATTTTTTTAGAAGAGGGTTTTTGTAGTTTTCAATACAAAGTATTTTGATATTGGGTTGGTTTCGATCCGATTGAATATTGATGTCGACTTCAATTCTTTTGGAAATTCCCAGCGTAATAAGGCTGTAATGCTTTCGGTGCTTTTTAGAAACAAACTCTCCCTCATTGATGAGAACTTTTGATTTTAATACACCATAGTTGTTGAGGCTCATGAATTTAAGATTTGAATTTTCAGGGTATTCTTCCGAGTTAAATGTATTGTTGTTTTGTGTCAACGGTTGTTGAATGGCGATGACCCACTGTGTTTTTTTAAAACGGTATCCCATTCCCAAGATCAAATCAAAAGTGCCCAAACTGGCCTGATAGTCCATCGGTAGCGTAAGCTGGTTTTGTGATTTGTTTGCATTGGTCAATGGGATTTTGGCTCCCAATATGAGGTTTGTTTTTTCGCTGGCCTTGTATTTGATATTGAGGAAAATATCTGATATTCCAAAGGTGGAAATTCCATTCCCACTCTGCGCCAAGGACGTCAATTTTATATCCAAACCCAGTTTATGATTCAATTGTCAATTGAATTCAATGTGATTTCCGATTACTGAAATG
>Ga0181605_10001717_pt1 | contig 19905 bp, 21 predicted proteins | sample 041ome_11_FD_148676 | JGI IMG/M metagenome (GOLD analysis project Ga0181605, IMG submission 148676) | Coastal salt marsh microbial communities from the Groves Creek Marsh, Skidaway Island, Georgia - 041411US metaG (spades assembly) | ecosystem: Environmental > Aquatic > Marine > Intertidal zone...
GAATTACAGCCACCAAAGAGCTTATTCAACGTTATCTTTAAAATTCAATTTGTGTGGCTTCCCAAAAAATATTTTTTTTTACATTCGGTGTTTTCATCTTGATAACCAGTTCTTGCAGTCCTCCAAAACCGATTTTCAATCTGGAGGAGGTACCATTGATTCCCCTGCCCACTAATGTGGAGCCTTCCGATGAGATCTTGCTTATCGATCATATCAAATCGATTCAGGTTAAGACTTTAGAGCCCTCACTATTGCGTATGGCTGATGACCTAAAATCCTTTTGGAAAAATTACACAAAAAATGAATTAACGATTGTAACTGACGGCGAAGATCATGCCATAACCTTTGAAATAGAAAGTGAAAAGTTTGATGAAGTTGAGGCATATGAATTGGAGATCGAATCGGATGAGGTGAATATCAAGGCTGGGACAGCAGAAGGAATTTATCGTGGTATCAAAACTTTGGAGCAATTGGTGGTGCTGAGCCATCTGCATGCTAATTCAAACTTTTTGTCCTTGCCTGGAGGAGAAATTGAGGATCATCCTTCCTTCGAATACAGGGGGGCGATGTTGGATGTTGCGCGTCATTTTTTTTCGGTAGCCGATGTCAAACGTTACATTGATCTATTGAGTAGCTATAAAATTAACTTTCTTCATTTTCACCTATCCGATGACCAAGGATGGCGGATTGAAATCAAATCTTGGCCTAAACTTACGGAAATCGGTGGTCAATCTGAAGTTGGTGGAGGGACAGGAGGATTTTATACTCAAGAAGATTTTCGAGAAATTGTACAATACGCAAACGACCGATTCATTACCATTGTTCCTGAAATCGACCTTCCCGGGCATACCAACGCTGCCTTGGCCTCTTATGCCGAGCTCAATTGTAACGGTAAGGCAACAGAACTTTATACAGGTATAGAAGTTGGTTTTTCTACTCTGTGTGTTGACAAAGAAGAAACCTATGAATTTGTGGAGGATGTGATTAGAGAAATTAGTGAGATGTCACCTGGCCCTTATTTTCACATTGGCGGAGACGAGTCTCATGTCACCCCAGAGGAAGATTTTAATCGTTTCATGGATCGAACATTAGAGATTGTCAAAAAGTACGATAAGATCCCTATGGGTTGGTATGAATTAATTACTGCCGACATCCCTGAGGAAACCCTTTTGCAATATTGGGCTAAAAGTGCAGACTTTTCCAAGGTAATTCCCAAAAAATCTAAAATATTGATGTCCTCCGCTTCCTACAACTATTTGGACATGAAGTACGACAGTATCACTCCTTTGGGACTGCATTGGGCGGGATATCTTCCTGTGAAAAAAGCTTATGATTGGGATCCACGTTCTTTGGTTCCCGATTTAGATGCGGATCAAATCATTGGTTTAGAGGCTCCCCTTTGGACAGAAACCATTGAGGATTTTGATGATCTTGCTCTGATGGCATTTCCAAGGATTATTGGTCACGCTGAAATAGGCTGGACTCCAAAGAAAAGGAGAAATTGGGAAGACTATAGCCAAAGGTTGTCCTATCATGGATCCTTACTGGACCACCTGGAGGTTAAATACTATGGTGCTGAGGAAATTGATTGGAAGTAATTATTCCCTCATAGGGGTTTGATCTCCAAGTTTCTCCACCTCACTTTGATTCCGCCACCGTCGTGAATTTGTAGGGCTATCGATCCTTTTCCTTGGCCAATTTTTTCATCCTCAAGGGTGATCATCTGAGTACCGTTAAGCCAAGTGGTGACCTTATCTCCAACCACTTTGATCTTCATGCGATTCCATTCCCCCATTTTTAGGGCCTTGTCTTTCTTTGGGTCAGGTTTGATCAGCCAACCCCTTCCATAGGATTCATAGATCCCCCCACTATCGTTTCCTGGGGGCGCTACCTCAGCTTGCCAGCCACTGATTTTTGTCCCTTCTAAGGTGGATCTAAAAAAGACCCCACTGTTGCCGTTGGCCTCTTGTTTGAATTCCAATGTCAAAATAAAATCATCGTAAGACTTTTCCGTAGAGAGATAGCCGTATTTTTTCTCTGGGCCACTTTCACAAACCAACAAACCATCCTCTACATACCACAGTTCAGTACCGTGGATGTTCCACCCACTTAAGTCTTTTCCATTGAAAAGAGAAGTTTTTTGGGCATTTACAGACAAAAATGTGAGGAAAATTAGGAAGATGTTTAAATGTTTCATTTTTTTTTTGTTTAAACGGTTGATGTGATTTATGGGCAATACTTGTAATCGACAACAAGCTAAATTACATAAAATTATATTATTCCTTAAAACCAAATGCTTGTATGGACGATGGATGTTTTACTAAGAATAAAAATGCATAACAAGAAAAAGGAGTAGCTGTGATTTTGAAACTCATTTCCCTTTAAACATTAATTAATATAGTTAATAAATATTTTGACTTTTTAAATATAGCCATACGATCTGGGGTTGTTCGGTCAGGAATATAGTAACTTGAACTCCCATCCTCCGTCCAAAAAAAACACCTTAAAAAAAAAGGTGTTCATTTGAGTAGCGAGAGCGCGCCTGGGAGCCTCTGGCTTAACTTGAACTCCCGTCCGCCTCTAGCGGATAAGAACTCCTCCGTCCAAAAAAAAACACCTTAAAAAAAGGTGTTCGTTTGAGTAGCGAGAGGGAGACTTGAACTCCCGACCTCCGGGTTATGAATCCGACGCTCTAACCGGCTGAGCTACCTCGCCATTTTCAGTTCGCAAATATAAAATTATAATTTTTAGTGACCCTTTGAAGATTTAAAAAAAATAAACAAATTGAATCTTAGCTTAACTTTTTTATATATATTACCGCCTAATTTTGCCTTGATGAGTAACAAAATCTTCTTTTCAGTAGAATACGATTTCCAATCCTCGCCGCAATTGTTGTTTCAATACATTTCAACGCCCTCTGGATTGTCTGAATGGTTTGCTGATAATGTGAATTCTAGAGGAGAGCTCTTCCAGTTTATCTGGGACGACTCTGAGGAACAGGCCAAATTGATCCAATCAAAATCGAATGAAAAAGTTCGTTTTCAATGGGACAATGGAGAGGAAGACGACAAAGACTATTATTTCGAATTTAAAATCGAGGTAGATGAAATCACCAAAGACGTTTCTTTGGTCGTTTCAGATTTTGCAGATGAAGACGAAATAGAGGAGTCCAAACTGCTCTGGGACAATCTAATTGCTGATCTAAAGCAAGTTTTAGGTTCTGCCTAAACTTTTTCTAATGATTAATTTCAATGGAAAATGTTTTTCTGGATATAAGGATATTCCTGAAGAACTGCTATCTCGTTTAAACACTTTGCCAGTATACACTCATCATTCTTTGGCATTTCAAGGAAAAATTGCTCTTTTGGAGCCCCATTATTTTTCCATCATGGCCAATTTGAGAAGGTTTAGGTTGGAAATTCCTATGGATTTTACACTCACCTATTTTCAAGAGCAGTTGGACCGATTGAATAGCGACCAAGACAACGGATTTGACATTCAGAAAGTGACCTTAAAATTTTACAGAAGCAGAGAATCCATAAAGGCAAAAGCGGTGGTTCCCCTTTTTTTTATTATGGAAACGGATACAGGATCATGGCTGTCCCAAGAAGTTAATTTGATTTTGTACAAAGACCATCACATTTTAGCCAATGAATACTCAAATCTTTTTCAAACCAATGAAGCGCTTCGGGAGTTGGGTCGGGTATTTGCATACGAAAACGGCTTTGACTCGGCCTTGATTATGAATGATCAAAAAAGACTCGCAGAGGGAACCCATGGCGCTGTGTTTTTGTTTGACAAAGGCCAAATTCAAACCCCAAAACTTGCAGAGGGCGTTGCAAATACAGTATTGAGAAATACGCTCATTGACTTTATCAAAAATGAAACGGAGTTGGAGGTAATTGAAACTGAGCTAGCTGTATACTCTATTCAAAAAGCTGAGGAACTATTTTTAATTTCCCCCCAGTATGGCTGGCTGCAGGTGGAGCAGTTCAGAAAGAAAAAGTTTGAAGCCCATAGAACCGAGGTCATACAACAAAACTTTTTTAACTTTCTTAAAAATCAGTTATGAGAGGGATTTTCAGGAGTATTAGACCACAATAAATATTTCCCCCCGAGAGCCACCATTTGATCCTTCCAAAGATCCTGAGATTTGCAGGATAAAATCTTTCCAGCTAGAGGATTTTGTATCACCACCCAAGAGTGGGCACTAATTTCCTGTTCCAATTGTTCCTCTGACCAGCCCGAATAGCCCAAAAAGAATCTAATATCTTTACGGGTGAGTACACCTTCGTTTACCAGAACAATGATTTTTTCAAAATCACCTCCCCAAAAAAGTTTTTCGTCAATTCTGATACTTCCAGGGACCAAATGACCTGCATTGTGTATAAAAAAAAGGTTGTCTTGCTCGACAGGACCACCATAATATAGAGGAAAATCCAATTTGATTTCAGGGAGAACATCATTCAACTCGTAATCCAGTGGCTTATTGAGAATAAAACCCAAAGACCCACTGTCTTTTTGGTGGGCCATAATAACAATCGATCGATGAAAGTTTTGATCACCAAAGACCGAGGGGTCAGCAACTAGAAGTTTTCCAGATTCCATGGATTAATTTTATATCATAATTTAAGAAAAAAAATTAATCCAAAAAAAAAGCTTCCCAAATGGGAAGCTTTTTTAGATTTTGTACCTACTAGTTGACAGAACCCGAAAGTTCAGCACCAGCTTTGAATTTCACTACATTTTTGGCTGCAATTTTGATGGTAGCTCCAGTTTGGGGATTTCTACCTTCTCTGGCAGCTCTTTTGGAAACTGACCAGGAACCAAATCCAACAAGAGAAACACGTCCTCCTCCTTTCAAGGTTTTACCTACACTTCCAATTAGTGATTCAAGTGCTGCTTTCGCAGCGGCTTTGGAGATGCCAGCATCTGCTGCCATTGCATCAATTAATTCTGATTTGTTCATAATCTAAAATGGTTATTTATTATATCAACAAATTTATACGCTTTCAACAAAGTCCAATGAAAATTTCGTTCAAATCCGCTTTAATGTTAATAAAATCAACTATTTGTTAATAATGACGGGGGTTTTAAGCTATTTTACTCTGATTATAGAAGATAAATCCATACCATTCAGCAATGTCTTGGCCTCCATTCTTTTTTTGTTGGGCAACTGCAATACGCTACAATCCAAAAAACCGCTAGGGTGAGCAATTAAGATTTTCTTGTCCCTGAAAATGATTTTTTTAGGGGGTATCTGGTGATTTTCTTTAATGATTACTGCTTCAAAAATTTTGACTACCGATTCTTTATCATCTTCAACCCATATCGTTCTGGCTCCAGGATAAGGGGATAGCCCCCTAATTTTTGCCTGAATGACAGTCAAAGGTTCATCCCAGTTCAAGAATACATTTTCCTTATCCAACTTTGGTGCCAATGGTTCGTTCCCTTTCCAGGGCTGTTTTTCACCGACAAGGGTCCCCTCAAAAATTCCATGAATGGTCTTTACGATCAATGCTGCCCCTGTTCTTGCAAGCTTATCATGAAGACTTCCCGCGGTTTCCTCAGCCTCAATTGCTACCCTTTCTTGTAGTAAGATCGCTCCGGAGTCGATCTCCTCGTTGATAAAGAAGGTTGTCACCCCACTAAATTTTTCTTGGTTGATGATAGCCCAGTTGATGGGAGCAGCTCCCCTGTAGTCAGGAAGCAGAGAGGCATGTAAATTAAAGGTGCCATGGCTAGGAATGGACCAAACCAATTCGGGTAGCATCCGGAATGCGACCACTACCATCAGATCAGGGGACATGGATCGAAGTTGCTCAACAAACTGTGGGTCTTTTAGGTTAGTGGGTTGTAAAACGGGAATTTTTTCACCTACAGCAAATTGTTTTACGGCAGATTCACTAATTTTTCTTCCCCTTCCTGCAGGACGATCAGGTGCTGTGACAACCGCAACCACATTGATCTTTTCCTCAAGTATTTTTTTCAAACAGTATACTGCAAAAGGCGGGGTACCCAAAAAAATAATACGTTGACTCATTTGAGGTAAAACTTATTTTTTTCATCCAATCCGATCACACTTTCCTCCATCATCTTGTGCAAAGCTATTACAATGTATTCATTTGATGTCCCCATCTGCATCCCAATTTCATATGCACTTAGCGCCTCCTTATTCAACACCTCTTTGATTTTAATTTCGACATCTTGCCCTGGTCGCTTGTTTTTTTCGCAGCTTTTGGCGGAACACTTATCACATGGAGCGCTGCGCTTTTCACCAAAATAACGAAGAATTTTGTTGCGCTTGCATGCTGTTTTTTCAAAAGCATAATCCAGCATGGTATTGATTTTATCGGCTTTGAGTCGATGGTGGGCTTTGATCCGTTTTAGAAAGGGATTGAGGGTGTACTGATCTTCACGTGGGACCTTCCAATACAGTTTTATGTCACTCTCCAATTGATGGTATTCAATGATATTTTCCTGTTGCAATAACTTTAAATTTTTTTTGATTTTCGGGAAATCCATGCCCAATAGATCAACCATTTGACCCATATTGATTTTTTTTTCTTTTCGAAAGATTTCTTGATAATTTCGCATCACAAACCGCAATATTCTTCCAGACGCATTCTCTTGTTCGGATCTTTTAACGGCGTCCAATTGATGACAACTGATTTTTAAATGCGTTTGGGTTTCAAAAGTCTCCTGCATTTCAAAAACACCCTCTCGGTCTAAAATCTGCATGCAATGATGTGTTTTTTTGGGGGGCAAGCCGTAGGCACTGCAAAATTTTTTAAAATTAAGTTTGTGAGTGATGCCTTCTCCCTCCCCATAGGCTATATGAAGATGGTTGCAAAGCTGTTTATAAAATTTTTTGATGTCGTTTGAATCGGGCAGGTGACTCAAAAATTGCTCAAACAAACGCTGACTGTCTGAGGGATGTACCAAGAGGATTCCATAGGAGGGAAGACCGTCTCTTCCCGCTCTTCCGGTCTCTTGATAGTAAGACTCCATACTCTCAGGCATGATCAAATGGATTACTTTTCTCACATTACTTTTGTCAATGCCCATTCCAAAAGCGTTCGTAGCTACCATGATGGGGTTGATTTCGTTTTTCCAATCTTCCAGATGTTGTTTCTTTTGTCCTGCTTCAAGCCCTCCATGGTAATAAGAAGCTTTTAACCCCCAGTTTTGTAATGTTTTGGCTGTGTTTTCAGCTTTAGAGCGAGAACGACAGTAAATGATGCAGGACTCCCCAGGTGTGGTTGAAATTATTTTTCGTAGGGTTCCCATTTTATCTTCCGTGTATTGAACTTGGTATCGGATGTTCTTTCTTTCAAAGGAGCTACTAAAGATCTCTGCATGTTCCATTTCCAATGCGCTTTGAATGTCCTCTAGCACCCTTGGGGTGGCACTGGCTGTGAGGGCCATATAGGGTGCCTTGGGAAAATACTTTTTCAGTTGCTTAATGGCTCTAAAGGAAGGTCGAAAATCGTGTCCCCATTCTGATATACAATGGGCTTCATCAACCGCAATACCTTCAATGGGCAATTCTTTGAGATTAGAGATAAAATCCTGTTGGGTCAAACGTTCGGGGGAGCAATAAATCAATTTGAAACCCCCATTACGGGCGTTATCCAATTGTCTGTATATATCATTTTTACCGCCTCCCGGTTCAAAAAACATTGCTTTGATTCCCCTTTTATTCAACTGATCTACTTGATCTTGCATGAGGGAGATCAAGGGAGAAATTACCAAAGTTTGTCCTTCCCTCAACAAAGCAGGGAGTTGATAACAAACTGATTTTCCACCCCCTGTAGGCATCAATACCAAGGTGTCTTTTCCCTCAAGATGCTTTTCAATCACTGACCTTTGTAGTGGACGAAAAGCATTGCTTTTCCAATAGGTTCTTAAAAGATCAAGATTTTTTTCCATGATTGAGATAGTGCAAAATTGAAAAAATTCTTTCCTCGGGATCACCAAATGGAATTTCAATTAAGGGAATTCCATTGATTTTGTAAATCTTTTTGATATGTTCGAAAAGCTTTTCAGCCTCCTCGAAATTTTCTAATCTTTGGCGGTCTTGTGTATAAATCTCTTTCCAAGGGGGGAGTAGCAGGGCCAGATCGTAGGGGTATTTTGACAATTGGAATTTTTTTGGATCATATTGAGTGTTTCTCCAGTCCAAATAGGCCACTACATCATGCAAACCCCTATCAAAAAAAATGAAAGGCTTTGCCGAATCGACTAAGCCTTCATTGATTTTTTCATATTGTCGCTTCCTCATTTTCCATACCTTTTCGCTAAAGTCGAGCGGTCTAGATTTAAAAAAATTAGTTTCTCCCTCATTTAATGAACTTTCAATCAAACTCCGAGAAAATTCCTCTTCACAATAATAACCTCTGTTGCTGAGCAATCGTATTAAAGTGGTTTTTCCACTTCCTGGACCACCACTGATTACAATTTTTTGCTTTTTTGAAGGGGACATAGCGGGCTGAATTCTATACAGATCAATTATATTTGTACAAATTACTATTCCTTGATGAAATCAAAGGCAAATCCTGATGATTTTTACAATAGATTCCAACAGCAATTGGAGGACTCACAAAATTGGCCGGGACGATATATGTTTAAATTTATTGTCAAATCCAACAGCAATCAAATCCCCAAACTCAAACAGCTTTTTGATAATCCAAGTGAAGGGGTGTCATTGGTCAACTCCTCCAAAAATAAATTTCAAAGTTTGACCATTACTTTGGAAATGAAATCTCCATTAGCGGTAATTGAAATTTATAAAAAAGCTTCCGCTTTAAAGGATGTAATCATTTTATAAAAAACACATAATTAACGAGTTGATTCTTTGATTTTTAGTAAATTGCAGCTCTTCAATTCTACAAAACACAAATTTCCCTAAATGGAAACCTTACAATACAATACCAAAAGAGAGCAATTGATCATACCCGAATACGGTAGACATGTTCAGTTAATGATCAACCAGATCTTGGAAACCCAAGATCGGGAGGAACGCAACAAAATGGCAAAAGCGGTGATTGGCATCATGGGGAATATGAATCCTCATTTACGGGATGTTCCCGACTTTCAACACAAACTTTGGGATCAGCTCTTTATCATGTCTGATTTTCAATTGGACGTGGACAGTCCTTTTGAAAGGCCACAAAAAGAAGTTTTTGAACAAAAGCCAGAGCGGTTAAATTATCCTCAAAAAAACCCAAAATACCGATTTTACGGCAACAACATCAAAGGTATGATTACTGTTGCCCTTAGCTGGGAAGCGGGAGACCTCAAAAACGCTTTGATTTTAAACATTGCCAACCACATGAAAAAATGTTTCTTGAACTGGAATAAAGATACCGTTCAAGATGAGGTCATTCTCCAACACCTAATGGAGTTGTCAGACAACCAACTCAAAGTCAGGGAGGAGGACTTGCCTTTGACCGATTCCGAAGAGTTCCTCAAAATCAGATCCAAAAATGGCAATGGGTCAAAAAGCAATCCAAAAAGAAAAAAACGAAACAACGGTCGTAGCCGATATTAATCTACCGCTTTAATGGGAAGTTTTCAAATTGAAGGAGGCCATAGTTTAAAAGGCAACATTACCCCTCAAGGGGCAAAAAATGAGGCTTTGCAAATTTTGTGTGCAGTTTTGCTCACCGAAGAAACTGTTACCATTTCCAATATTCCTGATATTGTTGATGTCAATAAACTGATAAGGTTACTCCAAAAAATGGGGGTCAAAGTAGCTTTTCTGGAAAAAGGAAAGTATGCCTTTACGGCCGATGCTGTTGATCTTAATTTTTTGGATACCCAAGAATACAAAACCGATGCCAAACAATTGAGAGGCTCGGTGATGCTGGTAGGTCCCATGTTGTCAAAATTTGGTAAGGGATCGATTCCTCGGCCAGGTGGAGATAAGATAGGAAGAAGAAGGTTGGATACCCATTTTGAGGGCCTAAAGCTATTGGGAGCAAATTTTAATTATAGTAAAGAAGATTACTTTTACACAGTAAATGCCGATCAACTGCAAGGACGAGATATTTTATTGGAGGAGGCTTCTGTAACAGGAACCGCCAATATTGTAATGGCAGCAGTTTTGGCCCAGGGAACCACCACCATCTACAATGCTGCTTGTGAACCTTATTTGCAGCAGTTGTGTAAAATGTTGAACAGTATGGGAGCCAAAATCTCCGGTGTAGGCTCTAATCTCCTCACAATTGAAGGAGTAAGCGCTTTGTCTGGAACAGAACATAGGGTACTACCTGATATGGTTGAAATAGGCAGTTGGATTGGATTGGCAGCCATGACCAAAAGCGAAATTACCATACAAAATGTCAGTTGGGATGATTTGGGGCAAATCCCCAATGTATTCTCAAAATTGGGAATTCAGCTTGAAAGAAAAGGAGACGATATTTTTATCCCCTCCCATCAAAATGGCTATGAAATTCAAAGTTACATTGACGGCTCTATTTTGACAGTAGCCGATGCGCCTTGGCCAGGTTTCACCCCCGATCTACTAAGTATTGTATTGGTCATTGCCACCCAGGCAAGAGGAAGTGTATTGATCCATCAAAAAATGTTCGAAAGTCGATTGTTTTTTGTTGACAAGCTAATCGATATGGGTGCCAAGATCATCTTGTGCGACCCTCATAGGGCCACTGTTATAGGCCACGATTTTAAATCCCAACTTAAATCCACAGTGATGACCTCTCCGGATATCCGAGCGGGAATTTCATTACTTATTGCCGCCCTTTCTGCCAAAGGAACCAGTACCATTCATAACATTGAACAAATTGATAGAGGTTATGAAGATATCGAAGGTCGGCTCAAGGCTTTGGGAGCTAAGATTACCCGAATGGAAACCTAAACAAATGAGAGCCCTTCATCTTTTCTTCTTCTTTTTTGCCTATCAACTTCAAGCTCAATTCATTTCAGGTAAGGTCTTGGACGCGGCCAATGGTGAACCATTACCATACGTCAATATTGGTGTTTTAAACAATAATATAGGAACCGTTTCTGATGCATATGGCAACTATTACCTTGAGCTTCAATCCAAAAATCTTTTGGATACATTGCGTTTTTCTATGATCGGTTTTGGAACAAAAGACCTTGTGGTAAAAGATTATCTCGAGCAAGAAAAGGAAGAAATGGTCATCCTAATGGAGGAAAAGTCCATGCAGTTGGCTGGGGTTACCCTCACACGAAAAAAAAATCAAAAATACAAACGTAAAATTTTGGGAAACAAAACCGAGTCCAAAGCATTGGTGGGGGGATTTACCTCCAATGATCTAGGAAATGAAATTGGTTTTATATGTAGAATAAGAAAAAGTCCCACTTTTGTTGAGGCGTTTAATATATCCATTGCCAAAAATACCTATGGCCTTGTTAGGTTCAGACTGAATTTCTACAACCTTATTGAGGGCATGCCCCATGAGAACCTCTTGGAGGAGATGATTGTTGTGGAGACAGATATCGAATCCGGAAAAGTTCATGTTGACCTCCAATCTTATGATATAGTTATGGAGGATGATTTTTTGGTGTCCATTGAATGGATTGAGGATTTGGGGATTGGAGAACTGTTGTTTTCCGCTGGATTTTTTGGGTCCAATTTGTATGCACGTGCAACCAGTCAGGGGACTTGGAATCAGATGGGAGTTGCAGCCTTTGGGATGAATGTGGAGGTGGTTTACTGAACCAACTTTAGTGGTTTAGCGCTTGGAAACTTTGTTGTTACTGATTCCTTTTTGACGGCTGCATTTGAACCGGTCAACTTCTGTATTTCTTTGCTTTAGGTGTTTGGTTTTTCTGCCTTGTACCCGCGCTCGCCACATTTTAAAACTACTGGATTTCATTTCCCTACGCATTAACCGAATGACTTCCTCCTCTTTGAGGCCAAATTGCATTTTGATCATATCGAAGGGTGTTCGATCTTCCCAAGCCATTTCAATAATTCGGTCGATTTGCTCTATGCTTAAATCATTATTTTTTTTCATCTCATCAAACTGTTGCGATCGGCCAAAGTATGTTTGGCAAGAATTCGTTTTCCTTCCTTTCTAACCGAAGCACTTTTGGACATGGGCCAGAGGGTACTTGTAGCGTTTTTCCTCGCTTTTTGTAAATCAACAATGGGGTGGGGATAAGATTTTCCAGGTTCAAATCCATACACACCTGCTTCTATGGGGGTCAGCTCCCAGGGACTGTGAACCATCTCCTCCGGAAGATCTTTAAGTTCTGGTATCCATTGTTTTACAAATTGACCGTTGGGGTCGTGTTCCTTTCCATTTTTTACAGGATTGTAAATCCTCAGCATATTAATCCCAGTAACACCCGCCTGCATTTGCAGCTGGGGATAGTGGATTCCTGGTTCAAAATCCAAAAACTGTCGGGCCAGAAAATGTGCGCAAGCCTGCCAAGGCTGCCATAGGTGGTGGGTAAAAAAAGAAACCACCAGGGAGCGCATCCTAAAATTCAAGTAACCGGTTTCAACCAAACAGCGCATGGATGCATCAACCAAAGGAACGCCCGTTTGTCCGGTTTCCCAAGCCTTGATGTATTTTTTGTTGATCGGTTGGTTGAGGGATTGATACCCTTTGTTGATGCTTTCGAACTCCATGGAGCACTCCATTTCAAATTTTTGTATAAAATGAGATTGCCACCGCAAACGAGAACCAAAGGCCTTGAGGGCAAAACTCCGGTTTCCCTTTGCAGTCTCATATTCTGTTTTTTGTAAAACCTGACGCATGGAAAGATTACCAAAAGCAATGTAGGGGGAGAGGCGACTGCAACTCCTTCGAGAAAGATCGGGTTTTGAAATATGTTTTTGATAATTCCTGTAACGGTCCTTAAAAAAAGAATTAAGGTACTTAACGGCGTATTGACTGCCACCCATTTGTCGTTGGGGGTGTACCGTGGTATTTAAATTGGCAGGGCTGAGGTCTTTGATTTGATCTACTTCTTTTTTGGAGACCAAAGCATTTTTAACCAATGGTGTTTTTTCAATGGTTTCATTCATCAGGGCATCCCAATTTTTAATCCAATCGATTCTGTTTTTCATTCCTCTAAAAACTCCTTGTTGAAGCTTTTCCTCAAAGGGAATATCTTGTTTTTGGCACCAGCTATAGATCAAAAGGTCTCTTTGATAGGTGACCATTAGCCCCGTTTCTTGATGCGCCCATATTTTTTCAATTCGAAATTTTTTGGATATGGATTCAAAAACTTCTATCACACTACCGTTTACAGAAAGCACTCTACTATTAAAAGTGTCCAACTGAAGATTGATTCCCTCAAGAGATTGTTTGATAAAATCAAAATGTCGAGGACTGTAATGAGGATCATTTTGTAGGATTTCTTCAAAAATATAAACCAGTAAAACCCTGCGTTTGGACTGAAGTGCAAGCCGTAAGGGGGGATGATCTTCCAGTCGCAAATCCCTTTTCAGCCAAACCAAGTGAATGGGTTCAAGATTAGTATTCATCTGGGTTTTCAATAATGGATAAGGCTCTGTTTTTGATCTCTTGTTTTTCCATTGCAGGAATTTTATCCAAGAGTCGCAACATCATGGCCATACGGTTGTTTTTACTGAAAAATTCTTTTTTGTCCTCCAAGAAATTCCAATACAGGCTGTTAAAAGGACAGGCATCCACTCCGGTTCTTTTGCTGCGGTCGTATTGACATTGGTCACAATAGTTACTCATCTTGTGGATGTAAGAACCTGAGGAAACATAGGGCTTTGTGGCCACAATACCTCCATCAGCCCACTGACTCATCCCTCTGGTATTGGGCAGTTGCACCCATTCAATGGCATCGGCATAGATCCCCAAATACCAATCGTCTACTTCATCCGGATGGCATTGGATCAGCAGCGCAAAATTCCCTGTGATCATCAATCTTTGAATGTGATGGGCATAGGCGGTTTCCAAGGAGTCTGTAATACTTTCCTTGAGGCAATTCATTCGAGTGTTTCCCGTCCAGTAAAAACGAGGCAACTTGTTGAAATTCTCCAACTTATTCTTTTGCTTATAATCTGGCATTTCACGCCAATAGATGCCTCTCATGTATTCCCTCCATCCCAAAATTTGTCGGACAAAACCTTCCACCTGAGCGAGTTCAATCTGGTCTTTGTTTTTGTGGTAATGTGCAATCACCGTTTCCATGACCTCCAGCGGATGAAGTATTTTGGTGTTTAGCGCAAAAGAAATCCTTGAGTGAAAAAGATTGCGCTCATCGCTATGCATGGCATCCTGGTAGTCACCAAAATGTACCAAAAGGTATTCACAAAAATAATCCAATTGCGCCAGCGCTTCCTTTCGGTCAGCGGGAAATAGATAATTATCGGCATCATATGTTCCTATGGTTTTGAAGGCAGCCTTTTTCACCGATTCATAAACCTCCTTATGCTGCTCTTGTGCGCTTTGGAATGGGGGAGGGATGACGGGATTTCCCTTCCATTTTTTACGGTTGTTCTTGTCAAAATTCCACTGGCCTCCCAAGGGTTTTCCTTGCTCCATCAAAAGGTCGTATTTCCGCCGCATTTCACGGTAGAAAAACTCCATGATGAGTTGTTTTTTGCCATCAAAAAATGATTTTAAATCCTCTCTTGTGGTCAAAAAATGCTCGGTATCGAAACCTTGAGACGGAATCGCAATCGTCTGACTGATGAAGGACAATTGTTCGTCCAATCGGTATTCGTCGGGAAACAGGTATTCAAATTTGGTAATGCCTTTTTCAGCAATCAGACTGGTAATGTTTTCTGTCAAACTTTTTTGAGAGGCTGCCGAATGGATATCAAAATAAAGCACTTGATGTCCCTGTGCTTTGAGATCTCTGGCAAATGCTCTCATCGCAGAAAAAAAAGCGATTACTTTTTGAATGTGGTGAACAACATAATCTGTCTCTTGCTGCATTTCATAGAGTACATAAAGCGTGTTTGACTCTTTGTTTTTATACCAAGAGTGATTCAGGTTGAGTTGGTCGCCGAGAATGAGTCTTAATTTCATTAGAACAATGTTTTTTGAAGCCAGAGGTTTTGAAATTTTCCCTGGGTGTCGTATCGTTCTGCTTGCCATCTAACATCAAATTTTCGATCTCGGGGGTCATTCCCCACCCCAGAAACATACATCCAATTGCCATAGTTACTGTGAACGTCATAATCAATCAGTAAGGATTCAAAATAGGCCGCCCCGATACGCCAGTCCATTTTCAATTCTTTTGCAAAATAGCTGGCTACATTTTGTCGGCCGCGATTGCTCATCCAACCAGTAGCTTTGAGTTCGATCATATTGGCGTTGACAAAAGGCTCAGGGGTATTCCCCTCTGTCCATTTTTTGAAAAGGCCATGCTCTGTTTTCCATGAGTAGTCCCGCTCTAATATCCCTCCGATTTTAAATATTTTATTGGCGTGTTTGAGGGAGATGAATTTAAAATAATCCCTCCAGATCAATTCAAAAATCAGCCAGTACGTTGATTGGTTTTTTTGAATTTCTTTTTCATAGCGTTTGATTTCCCAATAGATCATTTTGGGAGAAAGACACCCATTGGCCAACCAAGGGGAGAATTTGGAGCTGTAGTCGGTTCCCACCATTCCGTTTCGGGTGTTCTTGTAGTGGGAAAGCTTTTTGGTATCCCAGAAATAGTAGTTTAATCGCTCCATCCCCGCTTTTGTGCCTCCTGTAAAAGGAAATGCAGTACGCAGATCTTTATCTGTTGCTGTTAAACCCAAGTCGGATAGGCAGGGGAGGGCATGGGGTACCTCAATATAATTTTCATCGGGCATTGGCTTCGGATCAAGGCAAAGCTGTCTCAGCGCTACCTCCTTTTCACAACGTTTTCTAAATGTGCCAAATACCTCGGGGGTTTGAGCCGGGGAGAAGGGCAGGTCATCGGGATGAAAAAGAAATTGGTCATATTGTCGAATCCATAAAACCGAAGGGTCTATTTTTTGAGCTACTGCGGTTTCTTCTCTTTTTTCTTCTTCGGTCCATTCGTTTTGCAAATGGATCGCTTTCACCTCCAATTCGTCTATCCAACGAGGGAGTCCCTCTTCGGGTGCTTTTTGTTCAATGATCAAGGAGATGTTCAGTGCTTTGAGTGAGGCCTTGAGTGCTTCAATGCTTTCAATGTTAAATTGGGCTCGGAATTTATCGGTTTTTTTGAATCCCAAAGGATGGGTCTGGTAATGACGGGGATTGAATGTATAGTAGGCAACGACCCTGTGGCCACTTTCCATCGCTTGATTCAGCCCTTGGTGGTCTAATATTCTGAGGTCATTTCTGTACCACAGCAACACAGTTTTTAGTTCCTCTGACATTTTTTACTGCAATATTTAACGCTTTCCCAATTGTTTTCCCATTTTTTTCTCCATTCAAAAGGACGTTGGCATACCGGGCAAATTTTTGAGGGTAAATGTTGTTTTTTGACCCCTCTCATGCCTGCTGAAGTGCAGATTTATAGCTGGATAGACAACGTTCCCTAGCCATTTTGTGTTCCACTATGGGTGCAGGATAGGAGGGTTCATTAAGGTCTTCCACCCATTGAGTGATGTAGTTGAGGTCTTTGTCAAATTTTTTGATTTGTTCGTGGGGATTAAAAATCCTAAAATAGGGAGCGGCATCCACACCACTTCCCGCGGCCCATTGCCAGTTTCCTACATTGCTGGCCATTTCGTAATCGAAAAGTTTTTCGGCAAAATATGCTTCGCCCCAACGCCAATCGATCAGCAGGTGTTTGCACAAAAAACTGGCCACCAACATCCGCACACGATTGTGCATAAAGCCTGTACTGTTCAATTGTCGCATCCCCGCATCCACCAGTGGATAGCCCGTAGTTCCACTGCACCACTTTTCAAACTCCTCCTCTTGATTTCGCCAAACAATCCTATCGTATTGTTTTTTAAAACTTTGATCCTTGGTATGGGGAAAATGCCATAGGATTTGCATAAAGAACTCCCTCCAGATCAATTCTTTCAGAAAGGTGGGGTTGTCACGTTCAGCACTTTTTGAAATGAGCCTTCTTACACTTTGGGTACCAAAACGAAGGTGAACGCCCAATCGTGAGGTGCTATTGGTAGCAGGGAAATTTCGGGTGGCTTCATAGCCATCGATCACTTCATTGTCAAATTTGAATGCTACGGGAACCAAATCAGATTTTTTATATCCCATGTCTGCCAAACTCAGGCTAGGTAGCGCAGTATCGTTATACAAATTATCCAGTAGCGATTCGGAAGGATAATTTTCGATACCTTCAGTTTCAAACTTAGCGATCCATTTTCTAGCATATGGGGTATAAACCACATAAGGATTTCCATCGTCTTTGACCACCTCGTCTTTTTCAAAAACAACTTGGTCTTTGAAAGTAACAAAGTCAACACCTTCGGATTGCAGCAGCTTTTGGATCTCTGTATCACGATGGTTGGCATAGGGTTCATAATCGTGATTGGCGATCACTTTTTCAATGGGAAACTCCTGCAGGAGTTTTTTAAAAATAGCCTTGGGAGTGCCCCGATAAGTTCCTATCGAACATCTGTTCCTCTTCATAGCATTATTGATGCCACCCAAGGCGTTTTCTATAAAGGTCAACCGATGGTCATCTTTCTTCAAATCATCTATGATATCCGAATCATAGATAAAGATGGGAATGACCCTGTTTGATCCTTTTAGTGCTTCATAAAGTCCCTTGTTGTCAGAGATCCTAAGATCCCTACGAAACCAAAAAACAGTAAACTTTTCCAAAGCACTTAACTTTTTATACTTCCTATCCCCCCGTCTATGGTGATGGTTTGTGCTGTCATCCAGCTGCTATCATCGCTCAGTAAAAACTTTGTCATTTGAGCAATTTCGTCGGGGTTTCCTACCCTTTGCATGGGATGTCTGCTTGCCGCATTCTCCCTTTTGGCATCATTGTTTAAAAACTTATCCGCAAGGGGGGTATCCACCAGTGAAGGGGCAATGACATTGAATCGTATTTTAGGAGCCAATTCCGCTGCCAATGATCGGGACAAGCCCTCCAAGGCCCCTTTGGCAGTGGCTACCGAGGCGTGAAAAGGCATTCCGGTTTGAACGGCAACCGTACTGAAAAAAACCACACTTGCAGGACGGGCACTGTTCTGTAGTCGGCTCAAAACCGCCTGAACAGTTTTGATGGCACCCATCACATTGATGGAAAAATCTTTGGCAAAAACCTCGGGCTTTAAACCTTTAAAAGGTCGAAGGTTGATGGTGCCAGGACAATAAACCAACCCATCGAGGGTCTCTGGCAATCCAGAAACTTCCAATTCGTTTGATTCAACATCGAAAGGAATATGGGTATGGTTCAGTCCCATTAAAGCGTCATTGGATCTACTGGCAACTGTCAGTTGGTGTTCTTCATGCAACTGTTTGACCAAGGAGAGGCCGATGCCCGAACTCCCCCCCACAATAAGAATGTTCTTTTTCATTTTTAGCTTTTGTATTCTCCGAAAAGCGCATTCAACTTCTCCCTTCGGTAATCGAAAATTTCTTTCAATTTGGGTTTCACTAGGATGGGGTGTACCATGCGTCCCAAAATCCCAAAGGGGATTTTATAATCCACAATGTCTTCCATTTCCACACCGTTTTTTACGGGTCGAATAAAATGTTTGTGATGCCAAAGTGCGTAGGGACCAAAACGTTGTTCATCAACAAAGTACTCTCCCTCCTTAACATGTGTGATCTCCGTCACCCATTGGGTAGGGATGCCCAACAGGGGGGTGACGATGTATTTAATGATCTGACCAGGGTACATCATTTTTTCGTCCCCTCCCAATATTTCAAAACCCATATAATCTGGGGTGATGACTTTTAAATTTTTGGGGTCACTCAAAAACAACCATGCCTCTTTCATACTGATCGGTAGTTTTTGAACTTCTCTGAGACGGTATATTTTCATAGCACTACAAAGATACAAATTGTTTAACTATTTTAAACAAATATTAAACAATATATAAACAATTTTTCAATAGGCTATTCTTTACAGCTTTTATTAAATTTGAGAAAAATCAATCATGAAATTCACGAATTACTTTTTACTGTTCAATTTTATTTTTATTGGGGCCTTAGCCCAAGTCAAAACGCCCCAACCTAGTCCAAAGGGGAAGATTTCTCAACAGGTTGGACTGACCTCGGTGGAGGTGGAGTATTCCAGACCTTCTGCTCGTGGGAGAAAAATTATGGGGGGATTGGTGCGTTATGGAGACATTTGGAGAACTGGTGCCAATCAAAACACAACGGTTTCTTTTTCAGATCCTATAAATATAGTTAATAAGTCTCTGCCCGCCGGTAAATACGCCCTCTACACCCGACCCAATACGGACCAATGGGAGGTTTATTTCTATAAGAAAAACAATATGGGGGATGCTTCCAGCAATTGGGAAGAGGATCAGGTGGCCTTGACGGTATCCGTTCCAGCGACTTATTTTGATCCCATGGTAGAGACCTTTACCATCACAATGTCTGATTTTAGCAGTGGTGGTGCGACACTCAATTTGATTTGGGAACATACTTTGGTGGCCATTCCTTTTGAGGTTCCTACCGATGCAAAGGCAATGGAAAGTATAGAAAAGACCCTTTCCAACCAACCCAAACCAGAAGATTACTATCAAGCTGCCGTTTACTATCTGCAAGAAAAGAAAGACCTCAGTCAAGCCCAAGACTGGATGGAAAAGGCCTTGGAATTGCGCGAAACACCCGCCTTTTGGATGTACCGTCAATACGCCTTGATTTTGGCAGAACGCAAGGATAAAAAAGCGGCAATTAAAGCCGCCAAGACCTCTTTGGATCTTGCCGAAAAAGCTGGAAACAAAGACTATGTTATTATGAATAAGGCCTCTATTGCGGAATGGAGTAAATAAAACTTATCAATTACTTTAGGACCTTTTGATAA